>JAABUR0100000973.1_pt1 | contig 55308 bp, 61 predicted proteins | sample 5560091 | NCBI WGS metagenome assembly JAABUR01 (sample SAMN10711879, study PRJNA513375) | rock metagenome | isolation source: Antarctica rocks | place: Antarctica: Victoria Land, University Valley sud | reverse complement strand
AGCCAGTCCCGTCGACACAGAGGCGATGAAATCATGACGCCGTGATTCCATTGGCTATTGGCTGTATTATCACTATTGCATTCATCATCACTCATCCAACAAAAGGCTATCCCATGCCTGTATACCATAATACTTGAGATACCTCACTTCATTCTACCGAAACTTCTCTGCTCCCCACTCTTCATCCAAAGGAAGCTTACTTATCGATCGACCGTTCGTGCGAATATCTCATTCTCATCCATCTATCAATCGTGTAGACCTTACACAACCTGCGAATACACGCCCTGGCTCTGCATCATCCCCTCCATCGATCTCCCCTCCACTATTCGAAACTCACTATACCCTCAGTGCCGCGCATCGCAAATCTCCTTCCCTTCTTTGGTGCCGCAATAACGCCTTTCTTGCCCCCGCATGGAGGAGTCAGAACGGAATAGATGAGTCTTTCTCATAAACAAGGGCTTCCATTTCTAGCCTTGACGGACAACACCAAAGGACAGCCCCGCAGCCTGATCGACGACGCTGCCGCTTTGATGGGCACCGTATTCACTCCACGAGAACTCCAGCCGCCTTTCTTTCAAACTGTCAATCCTCACCTCGACGCCCGCGCCATAGTCCGCTTGATCCAGTGCTCACAATGCTCGCTGCCACTACGTTCGCCGTTGACCCTTCCATGCGGCAACTCAATATGTCGGGTATGCTTGCCAGAACTACACAGGAGGGAGCACATATCGTATCCAATGACAGCCAATCGACAAGAGGGATTCACATGCCCTTTTCGACAATGCGGAGTAGAACATTCGTTCGGCGATTGTAGTCAGGACGTGACTTTGGCGAAGATCATGGAAAGAATAAGCATCGAGGTAGCTAGGTGCCGACCTCTTGCACCCGAGACTCCAACTTTGCTGGATGAGCGGTTCCATTGGAAGAACGTGGTGGATAGTTCAAAAGAGCAAGATCTTCCGAGGTCCAGGGTATTAAATGGTGGACGACTGGTTGCAACTTATACCATGGCTGAAATTGGCGAACTCAAGTACGACTCTGAAGTTGCTTATCAGACCATGTCACCCACTGGAGATAGTTATGAAAGTCTCGATCTCACCATGTTGGAGCACCTAAAAGACGCTACCAAGGCCGAACTGGACTGTCAAGTCTGCTATGCGCTGATGCTGGACCCTTTAACCACTACTTGTGGCCATACTTTTTGTCGAAAATGTATTGCTCGTGTCCTGGATCATTCGAACCTTTGTCCGATTTGCCGGAGGCCCCTCACGATGCCTCCGGGTGTCGCGAATGAGCCTAGTAATCAAAGGCTATCGAAGCTCCTCATGGGGCTTTGCCCAGACCTACTCGCCGCCAGAGCAGAAGGGGCAAAGCTGGAAGAGGCCTCCATGACTGGCGAGAAGAATGTTCCTTTATTCCCGTGCACCCTTGCTTACCCATCCATGCCCACCTTTCTCCACATCTTCGAACCTCGATATCGTCTCATGATCAGACGAGCAATAGAAAACGGAGATCGCAAGTTTGGAATGATGATGTACAATCGCAGGAGTGAACCGCAAGGAGGGTTGGGAACTACTCAATTCGTGCAGTACGGCACATTGTTACATATCATCAGCATGGAGATGATGCCGGACGGTAGGAGTCTCATCGAGACCCGCGGGGTATCACGTTTTAGAGTCAAGGATTGGGGCATGCTAGACGGGTACATAGTGGGTAACGTCGAGCGGATCGACGATGTTTCATTGGCAGAGGAAGAACAGGTTGAAGCATCAGAAACGCAAGGCCCGACTCCTCCAAGGAATGATCTTGTGGCTCAGTTGGATCACATGTCCACATGGGAATTGCTGCAAGTGGGGATCGACTTTATTACGAGGATGCGGGCGGCTTCGGCACCATGGTTGCATGAGCGGGTTCTTGCTGCATACGGATCACCACCCGACGATCCAGCTCTGTTTCCTTTCTGGTTTGCCAGTATTCTCCCTATCGCGGATGACGAGAAATACAAACTCCTCCCCACTACGAGTGTGAGAGAGAGGCTAAAGATAACGGCACGCTGGGTGCGCCGAATAGAAGCACAACGGTGGTAGGTCATTGTTTTTCATTGTTTGCGCCCCTTGAATGCCTGTGCTTCGTCCAACCAGTGTGTTCTGACGCTATCTGGGTTCAAAGGGATGATAAACAAGAGCCCTCGGGCCCTGATGAAGGATCTGTCGCGTCCAATGGCGACGATGATGTTGCAACGAGCAATACTGTCGACGAATGAAAGACTGACAACTTCCCTCGCAACAGGTCCACGAGTAATTCTTGTACAGTCTTATGACTCCTGGCCAGCGCTGCCTTGGCTTTTATTGCATACTGCGCCGCACTATCTTCTAGCGGCACCACAGCACATATATCGTTCAACTGAATCTACAGGACACGTTTCATCGGCGCAGATTAGGGGTCATTATCAGGAAGCAAGAGCGCTTTAAAGTCTTATCGGCATCAAATTGACCATCATAGCGGGGCGGAGTGCGGATTATATTGCATGCCCTAAGCAACAAGACAGGGCCAGATTTTTCACATAGGTATACCAGCCGATACTCTTATCGTTCCAGGCGGCGTTCCCTGGCTGGACATGTCTCGGGAGGATTGGTCGTTTCTTTTGCCATGTAAGTAACGGGCTCCGGATGCCCTTCGACGTTGCTTTCTTGACAAGGGTGTCTCCTTGTAAGAGGTTTTTGCCTCGGAGCGATACCTACATTTCTTCGAGATCATACCACAGTTTTGGTATTGAATTCTGCAACATATTTGCATACATCTATCACCTCAGGGCCGCAAGATATATTTCAACTGTGCATGTCCGTATCATTCTTCCTCATCATTGAATCCAGGAAACTTTTGTGTACACATCTAATCTTTTGAGTCCCACACGACCATCGTAACCAAAGTATCGTCCGCATCATCCCTTCTCGCCATTGAACTTTCCAACACATCTCCATACATCTATTCTTTGCTAGCCGCACTACCATCTCAACCTCCGCAAATCCGTACCCTCCCTCTCCCAATAATCCCATTCCTATCTCTCCCCTCCAACACCTCACCATTTCCCTTTAACCAACCAAACCCCCCCCCATCCCCACCAAAGCAAGAACAAACCGACCATGTCCAATCCACCAACATCCCCGTTGAAGAACCCCCAATCTCAAACGCACCAAACAAAGCTCCCCCCCCGTTCCCCGAGGAAAAAGTCGCTGAAGCGCTCAATCACCACCGCCGTAGCGAATAATCCAAACCCGATATAACCATCTAGATCCCGGAGAGGGCTTGAGTTCTTTCTTCTTGGCTCACGTCATGTTTTAACGTGTCCAAGCTAGATAGAGGAACGGGGGGGTATCAATCAGTCGTAAATTTTCTGGAGGGGAAAAAAGGGGGATAGGAAAAAGGTAAGGGAGAATAGTGAAGGAAAAAATGAAGTGGGCATAAAAGGGAATATATGTATGGCCACGTTTTAAAAAAACGAGCAACTACCTTAAAGACCCCAGTAAAAGAAGAGCCAGCCCGGTCCGATGCATCGAAATGAGATTGATTCCCACAACGATAGACGGATGAACCAACGAACGAAACAGTGGGGATCAGGTGAATTTGGAAAAGCGTTTTTTTAGAGATGTGCATAACCTCTTATCCGAAAAAAAAATCGTAACTTCGTTTTTCTGGGAGGGAAATCCATCTCGTCTTGGTTTTCTTTGATCGTGGATTTTCGTTGTTTGGGACTTGGAATGATTGGGGGGGGGGGGGTGCTTGTTGTTGTGGAAGGGGGTGGGAAGGGTGGAGGAGGGTTGGGTTGGGTTGGTACATACGAAGGAATACACACACACTAGGGGATTGCGAAAAGCCACACATCGCTCTGGTGGTGTGGGATATATATGCATGTTTGATAAGGTTGATATGATATGCGAACCTTTTTGTCACAAGTCAATGTTGTTTCGGTGTTTTCCGTACGCGCTCGTTCTCGGACTGGGTTTTTCGATTTCAGATCCCTTTTCTTCTTTGTCTCGTGAGGGTTTCTTTTTTTTTTGAGAGAGAGAGAGAGCATGGGGTTGTTTTGTTTGCTGGGAAGTCATCTTGGAAAGATGTGAAAATTTCTCCTTCTTTAATCTGCAACCCTACCTTTTCCATTTCTTTTCAGGTCCCCCGTCCCTCCGCCCCTATCTTTGCAACCCCCCCGGCCCCAATCTATCATCATCATCATCATCATCATCATCGACTCACTAAAACTCTCACACAAGCCTTTATAACTAGCTGCTGTCAATATCGAGATTCGAATATGCTGGTTTTGGAGCGAGGCTGGTGCGTGCATATATTGAGATTTCGAAATATTGTTCAGAGCTGAGAGATGGGACGTGGGCGGAAGGGGAAGATGGGAGGAGTGAAGGAAGGGAGATGAAAGGTGAGAAAGTAGAAGGTGGTTGAGAAGATGGGGAAAGAGAGGGGACAGGGTAAGGGTGAAGAGGTGACTATGATACAACGATAAACAGATTTATACACGTTGCTGACCACGCAACCCTTTGGACATTGAAAGAGTCCAGGGATTCCAGAGTCAAGGTTTGCAAAAAGAGGGGTTTCTGAAAGTCTTCAAAGCTAGTAGTTGAAATACTAAAGGTTCTCCAGTGATGATGTTACGATCTGTTAAACGGTAGCATTCGTAAGATCTTAGTACACAAACAAAATTTCGTGCTGAGCACTACACTCAACAGTCAATCTCTCCACTCGAAATGAAATATCACCACGAACAAATCTTTACGGAAAACACCGTTCACAGAAAATAAATACCATATCGTGTAATCTATTTCACCATCATCATCCATAAGAGAACAGAAGATAGAATTTCCAACGCCGTAAGGACAGTATATTCGAATAACGTAAAGATATAGAAAGAGGTTGGGTAAAAATTTCGCTACCTACGGTCTACGGGTGTAGGCTTTATCAGTCAATGGAATAAGCACAATGCGGGAGAGGTGGTGGACGGTGACGACATAGTGGGCGGCAAAGGGCGAGGTGCGCAGAAGATAGTTTCAGGTGAGGGAAGATGCTACAGAGGGACGGTGGTATCCCTTTTCTTATTTCTATCACAATCTTCAGCATTTATTCTCCATAGAAACCATCACACCGCGAAATCAAATCCATCCAGCCCGTCTGCTATTATTTTTACTCATACCAAAAAAAAAAATCTTTCCGACTCTCTTAAACCACTTTTTTCCCTCTTAGATATCATCAAGAAATTTAGACGAAAGAGTTATCACGAACTTTTGAAGTATACGATGCTGAACGCTGTAGACGAGCTGACTGGGCTTTGCCTGGAGACGCTCATACGACAAGAACGTCTGTCCATGGGGTGAAGGGCTGTCAAGCTCAATTGTGGCGCGAGGAGAATGAGAAGGGGTTTTGTGGGTCGGAGGGTGAAGAGTGGACAAAAGAGGAGGGTCTGGGAGGGGGAGGGTGGGGGTTGCTCTGTGACACACCCTCCTCCAAAAAATTTGAAAGGATGGAAGAAAGAAGAGACGGTGATGATGATGATGATGATGATGAATGATATGATGGAAAAAAGAAAACCCGCAACGAGACATCCTTGCTCTTCGCAGCTTCCTCGCAACCACAATCTCAAAGCACAAAACTCGCTGTGCCATCGTTCATCTTTACGGACTCCTTGATCCAGCCTCACGGGTAGAGGGTGACGCATCTGCGTGTCGCAAGTATAGTATGCTGGATATTAATGTGTAGGGTATGATGTTGTACAGGGGGAGGGTGTGTAGTTTAAAGGAATCCGGGCCAGGAAACGAGAGGGTTGGGGGGGGGGGGGGGGGTGGAGGCATGGAAGGTAGGTGAGGACGAAGAAAGGCTTCGGAGATAAGAGGAGAGAATGATATATAAACTAATGGATAGATTTTTAGAAAATCCTATCTTTCGTGACTTATTTTGAACTACCGAAGCCGAGAAATAAGAAAGCGACTATCCATCTTCCGTCCCTCGAAACCAAATTCCAAGTCTCTGAGTCGAGTAATTATTTCGGTGCAATCTTGACGAAATAAAAGCCTCCGCCCCGGATGTCTATTCCTCAAGGTCGAATATTAAGTTTTTTGGTCCGTATCTTTTGTGTACGCAGACTTCACAACAGGTAGATCAAGAGGAATGAGATTTTAGATTAGTGAGAGAGGGTTGTGACTTTCGCAAAAGAGCAATACCGTTAACGGGTCTGGTTTTGAAGGGGACGACGCAGCGGGCTTGAGGAAAGAAGGATAGGAAAAGGCAGAAAGAGGGAAAGGAAAGTAGACAAGGAGACCATGTTGGATGCTGAGTAGTTTGTACCTGTGGCTGGGAAGTCAAAAATGTTTAGGAAGGATGAACTCGGATAAGCGATGTTCCCCGGAGATAAATTATAAAAGGGCGAGTTGCTAATCCTGTTAAAAATCTGCAGAACTCAGAAGGTTTCCCGAAAGAAAAGAATCCTGGAATCAGGATTTGCATTTCGTTACACCTCCAGTGTGCTCACCCGTAGCTCTCAGTGCTTGTCAGTCCATGGCACCAAGATAGGAACCTAAAGTTACTGACACCAATGGATTTTCAGAGTGGGTCTAGAATATGGTTGCTAATATAGGCAACTCTAGTCAGTGCCAGTGCACGTCGATTGGTTAGGTGTTGCGCGTGCGGGCGGACAGGCAAGCTGAACGTCAGTAGAGGACTACGCCTATAGAAGCTGTAGCAGTCATGGTCCCCGGCCGAACAGCTGATCTTTAGAGGTTCGATGATATTTCAAATTTGGAGTAGAAGAACAGAGGCTCAAGGTCGGACGAGGTACGAGTTGCGAATAGGATAGACGTTGAAAGTGTTAAATAGAGTTGATGGAAACATCTTTTCAGTATGTCATAATAGAGAAAGACGTGAATCCCGTGACCCTCTCGCGAGACTTCGATAATTCCTAGCTTCTGGTAATTTTCGTGAATGCGATATTGAAAACCTTCTCAACTGGCGTTCTGTTTTTCAGCTTGACCTGTCTATGGTATTACTTGTATTTTACGAACAGTCTTACCAAAATCTAATTCGGTTGTCATGATTTTCACATCGAGGCGATAGGAACGATATAGCTGCAGGTGTCGCTGCTTGGAAAGAGAGACAGCTTGCCCCATTCCCTCATGCTCTTTAGCAGGAGACGGGCTAGGCAGCTGCGACTGAAACGAACACTTGTCCAGCGATCAGGCCTCTAAAATGAGGGCTGAAAGGTAACAGTTTGTGGTCAAGAATCAAGAATGCAGCACGGAGAAGATGAGACATTCAGCCAGTAAGATACGGTGAGAGGAAGAATCAACAACTGAAATGAAAGCCGAGAGTCACGACATGTCATTCGTGGCAGGGGAGGAAAATACGCCATAAGAATTTAGGAGACTATGCTAGATAATCCTGGCACCGCCCACACGGAGCTCAGGTTTGGCGAAGGGTTTGACAGGACAGCGAGGTGCACACTATAGCCCAGAACTGAGGTTGAATGGAACTCAAAGACCCAACAGGATTCAGAGAGGGTAATCTCAGTACTAGTTTTGATTCAAGGACTTTCGGATTGAGAATTGGGTTGTGGCTATGGCAGTGCATATGAGCTGAACAAAAGGAAAAAAGTGGTAGCGAACGTGGGATCATGCGAGCATATCAATCTATCGCCGAGGTCGTACCATCTGCTTGTTGCCCTGGCAATGATCTCGATCCACCACGTGGAAGAAGTCAGCCTTGGCCAACGGTCAGCGTCGAGTTGCCTGAAAGCATTCAAGATGACTGCATGGGCCACCATAAGGCAGGACGGGGCATGGAAGTAAGCCGCCACCAAAGGGTGCGAAACAACAGTCGGTGCCAAACACACCAGGTCAACCATCCGATTAATTGACAGTTTGAGCGTAAGAATTCCAGATTGATCAAGTTTCCCTATGTTCCCATGCCCGGTTTTTCTTATCGCAACACGCTTTGCAATGGATCCCCGAGCCAATGCTTATGTTGTTTCCCAGGAAATGGATATATGCATCTCCCGGCTACTCTAATGCTTACGGGCTTCCTCCACCCTCTGGTGGGTGTTGGAACGAAGGCAATTGGATCCAAGGTCGATGGACTGGGTAGGGATCAATGCCAAGCTTTCCCAGCTGCTCGGTGTCGGGTCGAGGATCAATAGGCTCGTCTTACTGTGCTCCAGGTACAGACTTGTGTCAAGTTCCATGGCAACGTGGTATCGTCTTTGCCAAGGATGACTGACTGTAAGCCTTCTAGAAGGACTGATTTAGTCAAGTATGTCAGAAGTGGTGGTGAGCGTATCGCTGTCAAGCGCATGTGCTGTGCTTTGCTTGGTAAACATCTTGGCGTCTGCTGACAAACATATGGATGTTTGATGAATTCCGTCTTGGAGCATTCTCTTGATTCGGCGAATAGCACGTGATCAATCAAGTAGCCCTGGAGGCTGGCAGTCCTCCACTAACGTTCAACTAAGTGTTCTGCCGAGGTACGGAATAATCAACAACCGGACATGGAATCGGCCCAACTCCACAGTTATGCGCAGTAAACAACTACCGTACCAGCATGAAGGTGAAGGTGAATTGTGCAGAGTATCGGTGAGCAATAATAATAATAATCACCTCAGGCAGATGCACGGCAGCACGGGAGTCAATAGTCGTTCCAGTTCCAGTCGCACGACTGGACGCGAAGCAACGGAACAGGATGCCGAATCATGCGATGTTACCTTGGCAAATCAGGTAGTTATGCAAGCCACGCTACGAAGTACTGGGCTCTTTACACTGCAGTAGGTAAGGCAACAAACACACTGTACGGTCAAGAGTGCGGAGGTTCCAGGTAGAAGGATTGCGCACGGCAGCCCTACTGTGTACTTCGTACAGTAGAATACAAGCTTCATTTGAATCTTGAGATACGCACGTTGCGAGGCTGAGCATACATGCTGTTTGTACTCATCCCCCCCCCCAATGCAGGCTGCAGCGTCGCCCAACGGCTTTGCGATTGGCAATTCGCGAAAATGACCCGGATTGGGATGCCTTGGTGCGACCGAATACTTTACAAGCCATGAATGAACTCGCAATCATAATAACAATACTAATGATGATGAGTGATGACAGTACTGTTATCGTTAGTGTGCTCCTGTACCGTTGTTATTGCCTATACCCACAACCATCCAAAGAAATGGTGTTGTTCGAAGTGTTGACAAATCAAACGCAGATTGCAAACCAACCATGATGTCGTGACCGTGGATGTGAACAGTCATGGAGGGAGGGGATTTCTCCCGCTTTATCATCGTGGGGTTGATTTCAGGGCATCTGAGCAACGGGGGGGATGTGCCTGATGTCTAATCAATCATCTCGGTTCCACCAAGGCAGCAGCAGTCGCCCCGTCCCTGCTGATACACGCGCGTGGACGAGGGGCGTACGTAGAATCCCAAGTCCTGCGCCCACACTCTGTAAGCTACCAGTGTTTCGTAATTACGTGTCAACTTGGCAGTGTCGAGATCACCAGTCCCTGTACGGTTGGCATTGCGAGAACAGGCAAACGTACGGAGGGATACGTTTGGGTGACTCGCTCGTAGAACCTTATTTAGGCCCGGAATCATTCACAAAGTCTGACCGCTCCGTTGGAACCAGAAAGACGGACCCCTGGTCGGCTCGGAAGGACATACGGACATATCATCAAATGCCAAAAAGTTCGTGCGGGCTACCATTGATTCGTCATGCCCGACCCTTACTCATTGCCAATAAACAGTCGGACATCATACATCCGACGGAATTACGGTATCTACTTCGGACTGCTTACTTTGCACTCCAGGAATCAGGATCAATGACAAGGAAACATAAAGCCTCAGCAATTCCCACAACAAGGCCTACCATTTCCGAAACAAGTCAACACAGCAAAGCAACACTCTTTCACAATCATCCAGCACCTCAAAGCATCTTTATTATCAAACAACATACCACTGCTTTCGCAACTTGACATTCGGGCCCGCCAACGTTGCCTATCTTAGTGCTACTGCCTGGTCTACAAATCAGGCATCTGAACTCAACCCACAATACATCTACAAAGATGCCTTCCAACCTTCGATATTCGCAATCTCCTTTCGCACAACAAGCAACAGTGGTATCAAGACCCACCTCACCATTGTCGGCGAAAAAACCGAAGATGAGCCTTACGCAAACTTACTACCTCGCCCACACCGCCCGAGGCAAGCTCTCGAAAGAGGCTGCCCGGGCCGACCACCAGCTCCGTCTTCTTGTCGGCCACGCCAACCTCCTCGACGGCTTGATGCTCGACCTTGCTGACGCGGAGCGCGAGCAAGAGAGCTGGTTCAACCAAACCGTCAAGGGCGCCGCCAAGGCATCCGAAGAGCCCAAGCACATCCAATGGGTCGACACAATACCAGAGGAAGCGGTCGAAGACATGGACGAGGAGGACTGGGACGCGGAGGCTTCTGACAACGAATCCTCAGACTCGTCGGACGACGAGGACTCTGAATACGTCCCGGCAATTCCTGCCCGCCGCATACCGCAACAATCGACCACGATTACAACAACCGAGATCTACGAAGATGAGATGGACGAGGATGAGGATTACGATGAGGATCTAGCTCTGACCCGAACATCATCAGCACATCCACCAGAGCTTCTTCACGAGTCGGACTCGGAATCGGATGATGAGTCAATGCCTCCGTCACCACCACAATCGGAAATCCCGCTCGACGCTTTCTCACAGAAGCAACGACAAGCTATCGCTACAACCTCCTTTTACGAATCAATGCCGGTAAATCCAAATACCGCTCCAGCATCATTACCCGAGTCGGAACAAGCTTCCTTCTTCGACGAGGGCTTCTACCTCCCACAACGACAACAGGCAGCCATGGCCTACTGAGGGATAGAGGGACCTACTACGACTTTGATGAATGCATGGATTTACAAAAGCGAGGTTTAGCATGGTGTTTGGAAGATACCCAGCAAGCGCTGTCACCTGTTTCTTTTTTTGGTCTCTTAGGGTCCTAGGGGAGGACACATCCCACTCAATTGGAGAGCTTGGAGCAGTATCATAGCTATTCTCCCCAGCCTTAGGAGCTGAGGTCGAGACTGTTCTTACAGAACAATAACAAAAAAAGTTGTTATCCACAAGTTACCCGCATCCAGCATTCAAGTGATTCATTCATCTCGCTCTAACAAGGAACGCATATGTTTGACTCACAATCTAGGCCCACTGCATTAATCACAGTTCCATTATAAAACATCTTGTGCATCAATGATTCATCGCACCCCCCTGCTGATTGATCGGGCTTTAGAGCGCATTACGGCCGAACACGCGGAGAATGCGGCTCGGTGTTCTGAGATGCCCGCAAGCCGTGCCAAGAGCCCGAACAGCTAAGCTAGCAACTGTGATACCTCACGTGACATGCCAACCGTCCGGCAGTTTAAATCATCGTCAATACTGTCAATACACTCTACATGGTGAAATAGCGAATTGCCCGGGAGGAAGAGCCGTTCCTTGATGTGACATGACTTTGAGTTCCGTAATTTGACGTCCAAGACCCTACACGTATGTGTCTGTTGACAATGTTAAATTCGTATGACGCGTTTCCATTGTGAGAGCCGACAAATCCGAGTGGGCAACAAACGTTGGATCTTCACCCTATGACTCGCTACCTGTGGCATCTACCCACTATGTTTGCTTCCACACTATAACAGCAAACCCCTGCAACCAGCAGCAGTCATTCAGTCAGTCCCTGACACTGCCTTACTCACGGCAAATCTCTCCCGCGGGTCTTCCATGTGGATATGTCGCAGTCTCCATCTCCCACATCAACCCCCCCTCCTACCACACTGGCTCCTGGCATCGCAAATCTTTCGGCGTTGACTGGAGTTGGCCCAAATGGAACAGAAGCAAAGACACCTCTTCTCCGTCCCAAATTAGCCTTCGCTGGCACTTCCGGCTCAGATGGAAGACGTCCTTCGGTCCAATTCGCAGCGCGTAGTAGCGATAGGAGCTCACGGACCGCAAGTCCTAGACCATGTCCACCGAGGAGTCAGAAGAAACGGTCGTCTCCTCCACCGCCTTTGTAAGTCACGAGATGCATTATCATCAGTGCTTCCCACACCGCATACCATCTCCCTGCGCGGCAGACCAAAGCAATCTCGTGTAATCAGATACTCGCGTAGCACACCGCTAGGATAGATCCGCGGCTAGAAGATCCCCATCTTATCCTTATCTCTCGGGAAAAGAAGGGATCAACCGGTCCCTCAACAACACCATCCTTCCACTCACCGCTTACTGATCACTTACTTTGTAGGAACTACGAGAGTCGAGTATCCTTTGATACCTTTGACAATCGCGATGCTACTGACTATTCCATCACGCTGTCGTCCAAGCACAAGGACTATGCTTACACAAACCATTCACGCACGTTCTTATGTGGAACAGATCAGAACGACTACTCGGAATTCGCATTGGAGTGGCTGATAGATGAGCTAGTGGAAGATGGAGACGAGATTGTGTGCCTACGAGTTGTCGACCCAGGCAGTAAGATCAATAGCGATGCTAGCGTTCAGCAAGGTAAATACAAGTCAGAAGCCCATGAATTGCTCGAGCAAATAAAGGCAAAGAACAAAGATGATGAGAAGAGTATCAACCTGATTTTGGAGTATGCCGTTGGCAAAGTTCCGGAAACTATTCAGCGAATGGTATGCCACTCTTATTTAGACTACTCGACTTTTGAATAATCGAACGCTTCGCTAACGCGAATTCTTTAGATTACTATATACGCGCCTGCTTGTCTGATTGTCGGTACACGAGGTCGGTCACTTGGTGGCCTCCAAAGCCTTCTGCCCGGCTCCGTTTCCAAATACTGTCTACAAAATTCTCCAGTTCCAGTAGTCGTCGTTCGTCCATCAGCTAAGCGCGAGAAGAAAAAACGAAAGCGCCTTGCAGATCCAAATAGGAAAAGTTACATGGGCATCATGAAGGAAAGCGGCGCCAGTGGAAGTCAAGTCTTGAACAAGGATGAGATGGACAAGCTGGTCGGGCACTCTGGCGGGAAGGCTAGTGAGCATGAAGCCCTAGCTGTGGCAGAAGCTATCGGCTTGCCGGGGAACTTGGGTGCTTTCGCTGCCTATAGAAAAGAGAGAAACCTTAGCAAGGACGAAGATGGTGAACCGTTGTCGAGGGTTACAAGCGCAAGAAGTGACTACACGAGTGAGCCGGAAACTCCAAGTCCGACGGGATACCTAACCCCCGATCCGCCTCTTCCCGGAGAAATGAGAAGCCCCAATTTTGAGCGCCTGGAGAGTCCCGCGATGAGTGAGGAGGAAGATGCGGCAATTGAAGAGGCTGGCGAAGAGGAAGAACTGACCAATAGGGGACCTGTGGATCTAGCAGGGAACGGTACCTTGGAAGGAAAACTCAAAGACATATCATTCGAGGGAAATACAGCAGACGATACTTGAGAAGGCTGCCCAGGTGGGTCATTGCATGAATGGGCATATATTTGGTCCGTGGGAGCAAAGACGAGTCATAGTGAATCAAAAGGAAGTAGTTTTGACATGACACAATTCCCCAAAACAGGTACTATACCGGCTTTTACTACCAAACCCCATTTAAATGATTTCTGACTACATGGTCGTGATTACACAAGCCCTAAATTCGCATTGTAGATCAGGCCTGTAAACTTTCCTCACCTCTTACGAACTTTGCCACACCAACAAGAATGACTTCCGGTGCCCAAGGTAAATGACACGCAGCGGAAAAAGTTAAAGAAAATAAGAGAATGTCAGGATTGCAGACCTGATGTCGCGCAAACGCCCAAGTTTCGACACAGCAAGAATTACCCTCGTCGATGAACTCCGCAGACTGCGATGAATGCAGGCCTGGGCGAGGGGCACAAGGCCTTACAGCCATTGCATTTTCTTCCCTCCCATTCTTTGTCACTTTCCTCTTCGTGTCGACCATCGTACTTCAGAAAATCTTCCCAATTCTCTCCGGCGATGGCCAGCTCAAAAGCCATGAACACCACCCCGCGCCGAAGAGCTTCAACAAGCCGCCAGCAAGACTTAGCTTCAAGCGCCTGTCAGCATTGGCCTTTTCTTCAACCATCGCGCTGGCTGCAGTACTCGCTGAATTGATACTATGCGACATTTCGAATACAATCAACCCCGTCGCTCGCGGAGTAGCCCTCCATATTACAGTCACGCTGCTCCTCTTCTTCCTGATAATTGCAATCCCCTTTCTGGAAATCCACTCCACCATTTCAGCCGCCGGATATGAATACACCGGGAGTGGCAAAGGATGCCTCCGCTTGGCATGGATATTGCAAGCACTCGGCTTCACAGCATGGCTCCTTGGGTTCTGGTGGAGTGGAGAATGGCTCCTGAACCGGCGCAACCTTGACCAAAACCCCTCACCCCAGCAATCCCTCACCCAATCCTGCCTCGAGCGCGTTGGTGTCATCGGCATCTCCTTCATGTCCCTCCTCTCCGGCTTCGCCTCCATCAGCTCCCCTTGGCAAACCTTTGGTGCCCGCCCCAAACCCGTCACCGAAGCCGACCTTGCCCGCAAAAAAGCCGGCCTCCAAGCCACGCACGACATGCTCTCCGCCAAACGCTCTCGCCTGCGCGCCCTCGAGCGCAAAATGTCCGACGCGCCTCAAGAAGGCTTCTTCCAAAAAGCCATCGGCACCATCCGCGGCAACGCTGACCACACCGAGCGCAAAACGCTTGAGCTCGAAGTCGCCGGCCTTGAAACCATGGCCCTCTCTCTCTCAAACTCACATTCCCTCCTCCAATCCCGCCTGCACCAGCAAAACCGCTCCAAAACCGCAACCGGCCGCCTCCTGCTCCTCGCCTCCTACCTTTTCTCCCTCTTCTGTCTCTACCGCATCCTCACCACCCTCCTCACCTCCGCCCGCCGCATCCTCTCCTTCTACTCCTCCTCCCCCCATCTCACCCCCAACGACCCAATCAACCACACCCTCGCCCTCCTAACCGCCCACCTCTCCCCCAACCTCGACCGCGCCCTCTGGGCCCGCCAAATCTCCTTCCTCCTCTCCGGCATCATCCTGCTCGCCTCCTTCAGCTCCGTCATGCAGACCTTCCGCCTCTTCGCCACATTCACCCCCAGCTTGCTGCGAGCCGTGCAGGCGAACCTCGCGCTCCTGGTCGCGCAGGTCTGCGCCGTCTATGTTATCGGCGCGGCGTTGATGCTCCGGGGCATCGTGGCGGGACAGGCGGTTGGGGAGGGGTTGCGGGGGTTGGGTGGCGGGGATATGGGGTGGGTGGATGGGTGGTTTGAGGTGTGGTTTTTGGGTGGGGTTGGGGTTACTGTGGTGGGGATTTGGGTTGGGGGGAAGCTGGGCGGTGGGGACGAATGGGAGGATGAGGATTTGGAGGGGGGGAAGAGGTCATGAGTAGGGGGTGTTGTGCTGGGCTGGGCTGGGAAAGGGTGGTGGCGAAATGGAGTTTGGCGGGGGTTCAGACGGTGAATTTTATATGTGATGTTTGCTGGTAGGTAGTATTGCTACGGGTGGGAGTTGGGATGCGTGGCTTAGAGAGCGATACAACATCATCGGAATAGAGGTAGCAAGCAAGATACGTATCGCTGTCTAGACCTCGCACACAATCACAACCCCCCGTTTGCCTTTCCCTTTTCTTTCCCTTTCCCTTCTCCTCCTCCTCCTCCTCCTCCTCCTTCTCCTCCCCCCCCCAAACACCCCCATCGTCCAACCCAACCCAACCCCCCGAGTGCAAGGTAGTGAGCCAGGAGACCAGGAGATTGAGAGCGTACGGAACAAAATCTTTCTTTAGTTGAGAAGGCGGCTGGGATGGCGAAAAGTTCTCCTGGATGGAAGGAAGGAAGAATAGAGATTTGACGTCAAGTCTTTTGGGCGGGATAGTGCGATGGATGGATGGATACCTCGTACTGCAGGCTCGAGCCTCGGTGATATATATAGATAGATATGCTTGGATCGACTTTGAAGGATCACCTCACTTCCCCATCCTCCTGGCCTCGCTCGCTCGGAAGATCCCGCGCCGAACTCGACGCCCCTGCTCCCCCAGCTTATGCTCCCTCCTCCCTCCTCCCTCCCGTAGCTAATTCTTCCCATCACCCTCAAATCAACTTCAGCTCCCACCCCACCCCGCCTTCCTCCCCCCTGCCCCCGAAAACGCCCCCGAAATCCACTCCCTCCCCCACCGGCCTCTCACCCCTCCTCGGCGCACTCGGGCTCGCCGCCCTCCGCCTCCGCTCCTGCCCTGCCTTGCTTGGAAACGTCGGAAACATCGCCCTGCTCTTCGGCTTGGGATCCTCCTTAAAATACGCATGAGCCAGCACTTCGGACGCCGTGGGGCGGTCCGAGGGGTTTAGAGAGAGGAGAGAGGTCAGTAGGGTGGTGCCGGCGAGGGTGAGGAAGGGGAATTTGGCGCGGATGACGGTGCCGGTGGTGCGCGGGGTTGGGGGCGGGAGGCGGAGGGATTTGGCGTTGGGGAGGCGTTTGAAACCCGGCCAGGTGGTCGGGGTGGGGATGCCGGTGAGTTCGAAGATCTGCAGGGGCGTTAGTGGAAATGTGGGGAGGTTTTTGGGAAAGGAGGGCCGGGGAGATGGGTGGTTACCTTTGAGAGCTGGTCGACTTCGTTTTTGCCTTGGAGTAAGGCCTCTTTGGTCAGGAGTTCGCCGAAGATGCAGCCGACGCTCCACATGTCGACGTCGGCGCCGTATTTCTCGGCGCCTAGGAGGAGTTCGGGGGCGCGGTACCATAATGTGACGACTAATTGCGTGAGCTTCGGGGGCGGATCGCCGTAGTATCGCGCCATGCCGAAGTCGGCGACTTTCATCTGGCCTCTGTTGTTCATCAGTAGGTTTGATGTTTTCAGGTCTCGGTGCAGTATCCAGTTGCTGTGCAGGTACTCGACGGCGGAGGTGAGTTGGAGCAGCAAGGTCTTGATCTCTGAGGGGAGGAAGGGCTCGGCCATGTCTTCTTGCAGGGTTTTGAGGTCGTGTTCGAGGAAATCCATGACTAGGAATACACTGGTCTTGAAGATCAGCTTCGGGGTTGGGGTTATATAGGCACAAAGGCCGGAGCTTCGATGAACTTACTCGTCCATGCTATCACCCATGACCACCTCTCGTAGAGCGACAATGTTGGGATGTTTTGAAGCCATGAGCGTTTGGATTTCTCGTAGCCCAGTAACGGGAAAGCCGTCGTTTGCATTGTCCATCTTGAGCTTTTTCAGAGCCACAATCTCCCCTGTGGCCGTCTCTTTCGCCCGTGATACCCATCCGTAGGAGCCTTCCTCGATATGATTCAGCTTCTCAAAGTTATCCACATGCCGGCAGGGTCCCCATTCTGGTGCTGGGAACCGCAGAAGCTTGGGTGGGGGGAGCTCTTTCGCCGGAGCGTCATGTTCTGGGGATATTCTTCTCCTTTTCGATGGGCGCTCAGTCTCGCCGTTGACAGCTTCTTGATTACGTGTGGCTACATCTGTGGGCGCCCCTTGCTGAAGGCAGTCTTTTTCCCGCGCTGCTTCGGCTGCTTCCAGCTTCCGCTGTTTTTCTGCCTTTGCCCGCTTCTTGTCCTCTTTCTCGCGCTTGCGCTGTGCTTTCACAGTGGCATCTCCTTCATCGTCCGCCCATCGTGACTTTGCCAGGCTTGTCATGTTAGGAGGTGGTTTAGAAATGCCGTTGCAGTTGCGGCAAGCTGGGGGTTGAGAACCGCAGCTCTGGACCTCGTCATGTCACCATCATCATGACAAGCTTTATCCCGTCTCGGTCTCCTCGACACCCAATGCCTTGTAAGCTGCAATGATTCTTCGAATGATAACAGTATGAGTGTCGTGGCAGGAAGAGCGCTCTTCAAGTGCTCACGACCATTGGTATGCAAAAGTCCAGGATGGAAGCTGTCAACTACTATCAGATGGTCAACAGTACCAGCTCGGCAGTGGTCAACACCATTGGCCAAAACCATAGCCCAGGCCATTGCTGTATGTTTGGATTCCGTGTCTCAACCGAAGTTATTTAACAATTGATCTAGGCCACGGGCCCTATCTCCATAGCAGCTTACATGCGGCAATGCCTCACATCACCTGATGGCGGTTACTATACAACGCACAGCCAAGGTAAGGATCAATTCGGTCAGAAGGGAGATTTCATAACCTCGCCCGAGATATCTCAAATATTTGGTGAGCTGCTAGGGATATGGCTCGTAGCGGAATGGATGGCGCAGGGGAAGATCAGCAGTGGGGTGGAGATTATAGAAGTTGGGCCAGGTCGTGGAACACTGATGGATGACATGCTACGGGTATGGTATGGGAGTTGTGAGCGAGCGTCGTTACTACAGTGCTGATAGGCCGTGCAGACCCTTAGCAAGTTCAAATCTCTAGCTTCAAGCATTGAGTCAATATACCTCGTCGAAGCCAGCCCAGCGCTACGCAATACCCAGAAGCAACTTCTTTGTGGAGACGCGCCCTTCGAAGATGTAGACATAGGGTCTAGAAGTACAAGCAAGTACTCGAACCTTCCTATAACATGGTGCGAGGACATCAGATTTGTTCCCAACAGTAAAGAGCCATTTGCTCCCTTTTTAATCCAAATCTTCTCTGACCGACCCTCTAGATCCCTCTAAAACCCCCTTCATATTCGCTCACGAATTCTTTGACGCTCTCCCCATCCATACCTTCCAATCCGCCGCCCCAAAACCCGCTCAGTCTGCCACCATAAACACCCCAACAGGTCCTCTTCCCCTTTCCCAACCAACGGCGACATCCAAATCCCCCCAATGGCGCGAACTAGTCGTCACGCCCGCGCCCCTTCCGTTCACCACCTCTTACCCAGCCAAGAAAGAACCCCAACCCGACTTCCAACTCTCCGTCGCAAGTGCCTCCAATCCGCAATCCCTCGTCCTCCCCAACATTTCCCCTCGCTACAAAGCCCTCCTTCTGGCCCCCGGCTCCGTCATCGAAATATCCCCCGAATCCCATTCCTACGCCGCCGACTTTGCTCACCGCATCGGTGGCTACCCCATCCCCACTCATAAGCCATCCTCAGCACATCCCCCCACAGCAAGCCCCCAACACCCTACCAGTAGCACCACCACAACAGCAACAACCAAACCCCGCCCCTCCGGCGCAGCCCTAATCCTCGACTACGGCCCCTCCTCCACCATCCCAACATCCACCCTCCGCGGCATACGCTCACACCACCTCGTCTCCCCCTTCTCCTCCCCAGGCCTCGTTGACATCTCCGCCGACGTCGATTTCACCGCTCTCGCCGAAGCGGCCCTAAAAGCTAGTCCAAAGGTCGAAGCGCACGGCCCTGTGGAGCAGGGGAGTTGGTTGGAGGCGATGGGGGTGAGGGAGCGGGGGGAGATGATCTGTAAGGGGTTAGATGAGGGAGGGAGGGAGAGGGTGCGGAGGGCGGTGGAGAGATTGGTGGAGAGGGGGGGTGGGGGGATGGGGAGGGTGTATAAGGTTTTGGCGATTTTGCCCGAGGGAGGGGGGAGAAGGCCGGTGGGGTTTGGGGGGGAAGTGGGATAGGGGGGTGGGAGATCTGGGTTTGGTTGATTGTGGGGCGTGTATAGGTGAAAGAGGTGTAGAGAAAGTGTAATTGTTGAAAGAACATTATGGATGATGCACACCAAGATTAGGTGTGAATCCCCAAAATAACTAATAATCATCAATCTTATCCACTGTTCCATCCACTGCTCTACCCACTGCTCCACCCACTGCTACATGTATGCCTTACTCACTGTTCCGCTCACTACTTAATCTACTGCTCCATACGCCCTACTTACTGCTCCGCCCATTGCTCCAATCAATGTTGCATCCAGTGCTCCATACAGTGCTCCATCCAGTACCCTACCCACTACTTCAACAAGAGAACAAATACACGCAACCAAAGGAAAAGCATTAACATTACGTGAATAGTAGCACTAAAGACATACGATCAATTAGGAAGTTGTTTGCTAGGTGGTGCAGAGTAGTTCTGGATTTTCTGTCGATTGTTAACAAGCTGTCTGCTGAAATGTTGGTGCACAACGCCGCTACCCAAGAGCTTAGTTTGCACTACATAGATAAATACTGTAGATGACTCCCAGCCTTACACTAAAAATCAGCTGGTGTTTGCTCGTATTTGACCATGCCCAGACTTGTTTTCGAAACCCTTCTCGTGGCGATAATTAATTTGCTGAACCAAAAAGAATAAAAACCCCACGTAAAAAGGATATTATTCGGGCTCGGGCCGCGATTCGAACTAAAGCCAAGTTAGATTTTGGATTATTATAATAAAGGGATGAACAAATTTACCGCGGGGCCTCTCGCAAACAAATCTTAGGGTTTAGCCCTAAGCGAGAATCATACCACTAGACCACTCGAGCTTTCTAAGAATCGATTTTATTTCAATATATATCCCTTAAATCTTGGGTTGAGTCCATCACGGTGAGACCCTTTTTCCTCCTTCATTGATAGCGAACCTTTTTCATTCCAACATGATATCTAGTGCTGAGCGCAAGCCAGCAAGTGCTAGCCTCGGCCACCTAAAGCTTGCAATTGCAAACGAAAACGGCAATTATCAATCCTAAGTTTAAGGTGTATAGAGTAGACAGTTGTATAGAGTAGACAGTTGTATAGAGTAGACAGTTGTATAGAGTAGACAGTTGTATAGAGTAAGTAGACAGTTGTATAGAGTAGACAGTATGACCCCCCTATTGATGATATCCCGCAATACAATAACCCCCTTTGCAACGATATACTCTCCGAGACCAACGAGGGATTAATTTGTATGTATGCCCGCCTTCAACATAATGATGTTCTCCTGGTAACGATGTGGTAGGTGGGAATCTGGATATCGTTATAGCTATGCCTTGCTGTAATATATATTAAATGGTTAAAGTAATCTCAAAGCAATTTCTTATTTTTGATTAGTTACTTCACTGTATTATCTTTCTCTCCCCTTGTCACTACTCATATTCTCATCGTTCTTTTTCCTCCCTCCCAATCTGCTGCTCTATTCTCACTGTTTTGATTAAGATATAGTCGTTATTGAGCGTGACCTTCATGTCATATCAACAGCGGCTGAAGAAGCAAAATTAAGTATCGAGGTCAAGGAAATTTGTTTGGTGATAGTGCGCTGATTGAAACTTTATTTGAAGAGAGAATGAAGACAGGAGGAAGAGAAAAAGGATTAAAGGAAGAAACAAAATTTGACCTTGATGTATGATGTGCGAACAAAGGCTCAGCTTCCCTAGGATTTACACTTATCCAGGAGTGGGATTCCTCGTCAATGGGGCATATCGTTCGATTCACAGATTGTATGCAGCACATATGGCTGAGTAGCGGATTTCCAGAGTTATCTCACCACACACACATCCTCAAATCTCAACGTGAATCGTCTCAGCAAGCCTTCAAAACCGTGCATTGAGAGCTTCATATCTCTCTCCCCCTAAAATAACATCGTCCCCAGTCCACTTCCCTTCCGAGACCGCGCCAACCGTCACCGCATTGAACTCCCAGAATTTCCCGTTCCGTTCCGTTTCTCAAATCGTAACCGTCAATCCTCCCGCACCGCCTCAAATTCCCAGTATATCCATCTCATAATGTCTCAAAACGCCATCGCTATGCTGTTGGGGGGTATAGATGAGGTAAAGCCGAAAGAAATCTATATTCGAGCCGAAACCAACATTTTCCGCGCATTCATAAAATCCTCCGTGGCCATTTCAGATACCATACCGTTTAGAATCCTTCAAGTCAGATGTTTGGAGAAAGGACAAGGGATTGTCTTCCCCGGCCTGCCTAAATCGTCTGTTTCCGGATCATACAGACATTTTTCTTCACAGTCTGGTTGCTGTGGTCGCTTATTCGCCATCGTCATCGTCCTCATCATCAAGCACGATATGTCTCATAACACTCTTATCGAATAAATCGAGTATAAACCTGCGGACCGGCAAACGGAAGGTATGGCTCTCTAGAATGGCCATGACCTTGCGGAAGAGGCGGACTGAGGCGAAATGCTCCGGGGCTTTGGATTTAATATTGTAAAGATCACCCGCCGCTTTCTTCGTCAGAACTGTGTTGCCGAGATCGATGGCCAGGCTTAAGATGCGGGCTTGGATGGGATCGACGGTTGTGCTTGAGTTTGTAGTGCGTCTTCCTGTTACGCGAGGAGGGGCTTCGTGGGATGAGGTGTTGCGAAGATCGATCTGTGCTAGATGTCAGCATTGTAATATCAGATTGTCTCGATATCATGCTTGGCTCACCGAAAACAGAAGGTTCAAATCAGGGGGCAAACTATAGCCCAGTGAACGGCCCATACTATCACTTGCAGCGTTCCAGCCATGCTCAGCTAATATCTCCATTCCGTGTAGGCTTCGAGAGATTAGACCCAGAACAAAGAATGCAGTGCCTCTCATCGTCATGACCTCGGAATTCGTTGCTATTCGTACTATCCATGATACAACGTCCGAGTCTTCGAGGAATGGTGCCCCCAATTCCATGGATCCTACGTTGCCAACAGCCCAGAGACAGCCTTTCACCTTCAGCATGGTTTCGGGATCTTCGTGCTCGGACCAAGAGTCCTGAATGATGGACACGAATTCCTTGAAATGCCCGGACTCTCTCAGAAGCTTACACCCTTCTACGGTTCGGGTGAGTTCTCGGTAGAAATGAGGAGGCACAAGCCCATAATCTTGGGACTTCATGGGCTCTTCCGTACTAGACTTGGGGCGTTCTTGCTGCACTGAAACTGCTCGGGAGAGCGAAGCCTCCACCAAAGTCACATAACTATCGTTGCGTCCAAGGAACCAGTCATCCATCTCTTGCGTAATATAGTCAAGACCATCAAGGTATTGATATCCTAACGATGTGGACAAGAATCGAAGTAGCAAAGGTGCACCAATTTCGCCGAGATGATCCAATGCTGGGCGACACCTTACCACGTATTCCAGATAGGCCTTCCGGTTACATGCCTCTTCCAATATCTGCACTGCTACCTCGCAAACTTCTACCTCAGGATCGTACAATTGCGTCACTAAGAGACGGATTGCCCACTCGCTATGTCCTGGTTTAGATCCTCGACCGTCATCACTGTTTGTCGCGTACTTCCGAAGAAGCTTGGTAGCGTAGATACGGATGTTTTTAGGGCAAGCTGTGAGTGCTTTCGACAACATCACTCGGAGATGACTGTCCAGTGTAAAGTCCATATTACCCAAAAGAGCTTGAACAAGATCATCACGCCCGCTTAGATCCATAATGTGATAGAACATGTTGATCATGCGCCAACGCTCGATCATATGGAGTCCTCTAAGGTCGCTACTTAAAGCACCCAGAAGTGCGAAATAACCTCCACATAAAGTCTCGGCAACCCGATGATAGGAGAAGAGAGGTGTGGCTGATGTCAAACCACTCATCCTATCAAGCTGAGCTAGACATTCAGCCAGCTGTCTCAAAAGCTTACTTTCTGAAAGGTATACAATTCCCTCCTGATTTTGCAACAAAGTCTTCATGAGCAAACATCCTGTGCGCACATAGCGCTGGTTAGGCTTTGTGTTCTTGACATCCGAAAACCTATACTTGAAAGGTCGGTAGAATCCAGTAAGACGCTTCAAGAATTTGGTCGTCTTGATTGCTTCTTCAAGGCGCCTTGGGTTCAACAGCGGCCCTTCAATGAGATCGTTGATAAGATCCCATTTCCATTTAAGGTAGTTGACAGTTCCAAGGACTTGGGTTTCCAGCAGGAGCGATCGAAATTGAAGGTCGTCCATATCTACGCTCAACTTACTTTTGACGGGATCTGTTGATCGCGGTACTGGCACCAGCTGGTGGTTGCTTATCGTATTGCCGGACTGCGTTGGCAAGGTAAGGTCGGAACGATGAAGTGTTCGATTGACGCTGTCAATCTGATAGATCATAACGGAAGCGGGTGGGTGATCCTCGGACTCTTCTAGCGGTGCGGTCCAGAGCAAATTTGGTAGGACTTGTTGGTTCGCACTGATCGTGCTGGGTAGGGATCGATTTGCGAGCTTCAGTACCTCGCTCAGAAGAAGAGTTGCCTTTCTTCTGAGTGTGAAGTCAGAAGCATCTTCAATCAAATCGGACAAAGCCTCTACCAAGCCGGAATGAACAAGTATAGCAAGCAACAACGTCGTGAAGTGATCGATTAGGCTGAACCGACTATTATCTTCCTCAAGATCAGATCTGTGGCTCTGTACCGGAGCTTCCGCTTTTAGATTAGCAACGCGACCATATGTGGTCAGCCTTCGCCCAGCCAAGAACGAGGACGTCCAAGAAGGAGGCTTTATGCGTAAGACATCGAATAGGAGATCTAGAAGTAGATCTCGCGAGTAAGGCTCTGGATAGCGTAGAGATAGCAGCAAGGTTCTGATTGCTGAGAAATTATCGATAGACAGAGTGATAAGCCCTGGCCACGTTTTCAATATTGCAGCGATCATTCTGGCACACGACTTCAGCTTCTCTTCGCCTCCGTGTACGGAAAGGGGATCAGTGAAGGGCGTGAATGCCGCTTCCAGTTCGTGTCCAGACTTTAAGTACCCTCTTTCCTGGGGTTTATCGAGCAAGTATAGAAAAGCGGTGGCTAAACTTTCTGATCCATGATAAGTGCCTTCGATAAGTGCATCTGACAGAGGAGCAAGTCCTCCACCAGCTACCACCACTGAAGGGTCGCGGATGAGTATTTCCGAGACCGTCAAGAGAGCCATTGACCTAAGCCGATCCTCATGATGTTCCCCAACAGCTATGACGGTTCGGATTACCGCATTCGAAAGTTCACGTACTCCATTCTTGACATCGAGAAAGGCTCGCACAAATTTGAGAGCCTGTTCCCGCTCAATGCTCGCCTTATTCTCCTTGACCAGGGACAAGACAACAAGATCGTCTGTATTAAGCCCTCGAATCGTCTGGAGGGATCTTCGGTCCGCAATTACATGCCTTGTGACCCGGTACCCAGCAGCAACCACTTCTCTACTCTCACTAAGAAGCATAGTTTGAACGCGTAAGCCAAATATTGGCCAGACCAAGTCATACTTGAGAGCAGGATACCGCTTTAACAGTTCCACTAGGCTGTTAGCTCGCTCAACGTAGTAGTCCGCTTGCTGGCCCTCGACCTCCAAAGCCTGAAGAATTTCCGCGAGAATGTAGGTCGGCGACTCGGATTCGAGATCAGCATTGGACGATCCATACTGCAGGTCCTCTTCGATCCTCGAAGGCGACTTTAAAGGACTTCCTTGAAATACGCCAGAGGACCGATTCCTGGGTGGAGTACTCGGTTGTTTAGCACGATCGATTTCCTCGTTAAGCTGAGATTTGAGCTCGACAATTTTACGATTTGAAGAGTTAAGCTCAGATTCGACTCTTAGCCGCTGATCTTTGGTCTGTTTCGCATTCTTGGACACTAGAGCTTCAAGCAGGTTTTCTGAGCCTATTCTGATCTTGATCTCTTTATTGATCTTATCCCGGAGCTCAATCTGTCTTCGTTCGGAAGTTGCTGCGTCATCCGCACGTACATAGTCTCCAGACACAAAGCCCCCAGAGTCCAATCTTGGAGTTGCACCTCTTGAGAAAGCCACCGTCTTGAGGTCAGAGCTGAAACTACCAGGTGGTGGCCCTGAGGGTGCCAGCGAAGCTCCTCTCGGACCAAAAGCAGCTGCATTGGAGAGTGATCGACCGTCTCGCCCCTCTTTCGAAGGGAGCTGTAGACCAACTTTTAAACCATACGTATCACCTCCATCCTGATTTGACATGGATCGCCCGTGTCGAAACAGAGTGTTCTGCGTGGGTGTCCCAGGGCCACTTCCATTTATTGAGTTCATTGCCTCCCATCTACCGCGACGCGACTAAACCCCGGCCTAGCTCTGATGAACCCACTTCATCTGGGACAGCCATTGGTGTACCATAGAGCGAGCGTGGTCTGGGGGTGTGATCTATGCGGTAGAAGCATTTGATGTGAGTGTGCAATTTCCGCGTTGTAGGCGTCGCTAGGTCCGGTTCCTTGGGCGCAAGTTGAAGGCCAGAGGCTAGCTTGATCTTTCAAGATTTTCACGAACTTTAATCTAGATCAAGAAGTTCGTTGGCTGATATGGAACTTCCCGAAGGCAAGTTGTTCGATGTCTAGATACCTTTACCCCAGAATCTCGTAGGGCAGGCTCCTCGGCCGCTACTGTAGGCTCGGTCAATCTACCGCTCACACCTTGTGAGTTCCACCACGGTCACAGCTTTACAGACTACATTCAATGCTCCACCCAAATGTATATAGCAGGGCGTTCTACGCCGAGCTTAATCAGTGCATCTTTGCTTTTTCGCCAGGACGACTTAGATTCGGGATGCACCAAAATTTCTGCATTTCTAGATCTTTTGCCAAGCCACACGAGCACCGGAGTCCGCCTACGGCCTGGCTCTACGATAGGACTCAATCGGTACTTATTGGATCCTTTCCCCGAAAGGAATTGAGAATGCGATCCTCAAAAGTCTTATCTAAAAGTCAGCCTGGAGGCATCTCAATTAGCCGTGCACCTCTCCCAGATAATTAACTTGTTCCTTCATTATGGCCCATCTTTCATCTGCCCGGTATGGCAAAGACAATATTCGTGTCTGTAAAGTACATCGGGATGAAAAGGAAGGGACCCAGACTGCCGTTGAAATGACAGTCTGTGTCTTACTTGAAGGTGAAATTGATACATCGTGAGTAACATGGTGATCATCGAGTCCCGAGGAGAATCGTTTTAACGTTACGTAGCTATACCGAAGCCGATAACAGCGTCGTCGTTGCAACTGATACAATGAAGAATACGGTCTACATAATGGCAAAGCAGCATCCAGTCACGCCCCCTGAGCTCTTCGGGTCTATCGTAGCTACCCATTTCATTGAGACGTACAAGCATATCCATGCTGCTCATATCACCGTCATCACACATCGGTGGACGAGGATGACGGTAGACGGCAAGCCTCATCCGCATTCTTTCTTTCGGGACGGTGCAGAAACGAGGAACGTGGAGGCTACGGCAACCGAAGGTAAAGGAATTAGTATTCGTTCCGCTATTGCAGGATTACTTGTGCTTAAAAGCACCGGCTCTGCTTTTCACGGCTTCGTTCGCAATGAGTATACCACCTTGCCAGAAGTCAATGACCGAATACTTAGCACCGAAGTCGACGCAGGTTGGGCGTGGAAAACTTTCAATGGGGTTGAGGCTGTGGCCTCTACAGCAGCGAAGTTCAACGAAGCATGGTCTGCCGCGAGGGAGATTACTTTGAAGACATTTGCCACGGATGATAGTGCCAGCGTTCAGAATACCATGTACAAGATGTGCGAGCAGATATTGACAGCCGCCCCTGGTGTTGAAGCTGTAGACTATTCGCTACCAAACAAGCATTACTTCGAGATTGGTGAGTTTCCTCGTGCATGCCAGCGAACAACAAACCCGTGCTTATATATAACAAGATTTGAGCTGGCATAAGGGTCTCAAAAACACTGGTAGGGATGCCGAAGTGTACGCACCACAATCAAACCCCAATGGTCTGATCCAATGTACTGTCACACGTGGTCAGAAGCCTGCGTAGGTAGACCTTAAGTATTACATACGTGTCTGACCATCAGACTGAATCAGAACTGCCAAGAGGGTCATTTTACCATAAGTCTGATGGTCAGTAGATCCTGGTGGACAATTCCATAACTTCTGGCCTGAGGAGGTCGCAGGAACAACCATGCAAAATCCAGAAATATGTAGTTCAACCATATAGCATACCAATACACTCATTTAATGATTATGTCCATATTCCGAGTTGTGAACGCCAGTGATGCAGCCTGAAACCAGATAATGCTATATTGACTGCACCTTTACTGACTTTTTCCTAAGCTTAGGTAGTTCCGTCGGTTTTGGGCTCCCATCTACCTTGAGTAGGTTATCCTTGTATGGATGCGCTTCTCCCTCGAACACTATTACGTCCGACCCACGTTAGCATACCAGATCTCAATACCATATGATGTTTCGTAACCGCATCCCCAAAGGGCACGGAAAACACACAACTCACCCTTCAACCTCGCCAACCTCGGAACTCTCAATCTGTTCTTCGGCAACATCCCCCTCACCGCCCTCTTCAACACCTCCCCACCCCCCCACTTTCTCACCATCTGCTCCATATTTATGCTTTTCAGCGCTCCCGGCCGCGTAGTCTGCTTATAGTATTGCTTCTGCACCATCTTCTTCCCTGTCACAAATACGTCGGTGCAGCCGGTCGCGACGACATAGTCTCCGCAGTCGGTTGAAGGGTCCCAGATGGGTTTGTGCTTGCCCATCAGGAGGACGGCGATGCGGGATGCGACGCGGCCGAGGGAGGGGGTAGTGGGCGCGGAGACAGAAACATGGTGCCATGTTCGAGAATAGGCTAGGCGTGTCTGTGAGAGGAGAGATTAGTGAGGGGAGCGATGGAGCAGATAGGAAGAGATTCGCATACTTGGCCTATGACTTGTGACATGCTGGGTTGATCTGTCACCAATGCATTGGCGGAAGCTTGATACAAGCGCAGCCGAAATAAGATGACCAAAGAGTCTTCACCAGAGGTAAGTCAAGTTCTTTCGTAGGATTAGCTTGAACTCTAGCGGTTGAAGACTGGTGGTAGATTGATGCTTTTTTGCGTCCACCAAAGCGGAAAGCTCCTTCGGTTCGGCCTAGCGAAGCGGAAGTTTGTCGATTTCAAATCGCATCGCACTGCAACTAACCACAGCTTCGATCATGAGCTTCTGGAAGACTAATCTTGAAAGTCGAGCCGTTTCGTCATCATCTCATTCTTATCCTCCATAGAGCTCATGAACTCCCTGTTCTTCAAGAGAGCAGTATCCACAACCCTTGCTAGTGCATCATTCGTCGCTATCTACTACCAAGCCTGCAACTTCGATACTTCCTCTGAAAAGAACAGAATGCTTCCTCCCTATGAAGCCAACTTTCAAGTCCCAATGCATTGCGATGCCTGCGTAAAGGACATATCAGGAGCACTTTCAGCATTGCCTGGTACCTCTCACCCTCCATATCCCCCATTCAAGCGCTGACGTTGACCTCTCCGTTCCAGGAATCCAATCAACCTCCTTCTCTCTTCCCTCTCAGATCCTCTCTATAAAAGGCAACGCTCCTCCTTCAGCCATAATAAACAAAATCCAGTTCACTGGCCGCACTGCTATTCTACGCGGTACTGGCGCCTCTGATAGTACGTGTTCCTCCTCTCCAGCACTTAGCCGTGACCATCTTATATACCTCATGCGGCACCTCTGAAAAATCTACAATCTAACACTTTCCCTCGAAAACAGGTGCAGCAGTCTCGATCCTTGAACTTCCTCCCACCGTGCCCCTCCCTCAAGGCGCATCCCCCGTCCGTGGCCTCGCCCGCCTAATCCAACTCTCTGAGAAACTGACTCTCCTTGATCTCACACTCTCTGGTCTCGCGCCTGGAACCTATACAGCCTCTCTTCGCTCGGCAGGAGACACTTCCCGCGGCGTACGCAGTATGGGCCAGATCTACCGGGGCGAGAAAGACGATAGGGCAGGGGAGTTAGGGTCTTTGGAAGTGGATAAAGACGGCAGGGGGGAACTGGTTGGCGAGGTGGATTGGCGTGTATGGGAGATGGTTGGAAGGGGAATCGTTGTCCAACGTAAGGCCGATGCGAGGGGAGGTGGAGATGGGACAGTGGTAGGCGTGGTAGCGAGGAGCGCAGGAGCGTGGGAGAATGAGAAGGTGGTATGTGGGTGTAGCGGGAAGACGGTATGGGAGGAGAGGGAGGAAATGGTTCGGAAGGGGATGTTGTAGGGTCGCGTAGACCACGAATAGCATCTTCTATTATGTATAAAGAAACGACCAATTTCGTATTGTGTATGAAATTACATTGCAAGGAAAGTGCAGAACGCGAGGGATGACAGTCGGTTGGCACCAGTAAGGGCGAAGCAGTACCACTACATCGATACATACACCACTCAGATGCTTACCAAGGTGCACCTTTTTGGTGAGTACTTAGTTCTTCCATTAAGATTGAGCGACCAGTCTTTGTGATCAAGTTCGCTAATCTATCACACGACGAATAAAACTCTCAACATACTTTTCGCTTCATCAATCTGCTTCTCGAACGATCCACAATGTATAACGTAGTAGATGAACTCCACACCCTCTGATCCGATCCCCTCACTGCTGTTTCTTGACTGCATTATCGTCGGAGCAGTCTCTTATGTTTTCATGTGTCTGCTTTCGAGTTTTGCTGACTCGCAATATGCTACCTATGCAGAATGATATGTACGCGACAACGAAATGTTGAAAGTGTGACCATGCTTGGTTGAATGATAATGTATATGTATCGATGTGGTGATGTGGTTGCATAGAAGGGTGGTGTACGTCTGTGAACTTGAAGGAAGATGTGCAACGAGGGCATCATATCGTCCGCATGCTTCATTGAATAAACTTTAACCATCTCGACTTCTTCTCTGTTGCTTGCTCGATTCAAGCACAGCCGGCAATTCCTGCACTTCCTGTGGGAATTGTTAGCCTTTTCAAGATCTACTGTATCTTGATTTGAGATAACGGGATTATGAATCTTGAGTGCAGGTCTGGTGGTCTGATACTGATGAGGTTTCAGCAACAAGGCTGCCATGAAATGACGATAGTTCTAGGGGCCATATCAGATCCTTTGCCAGAGGCGAAGCGGGCTGCACATCTTACCATATGAGATGGACACCATCCACAGAGTCTTACTTTACGTGCTGCAACCTTTTCATCTTCAATACGGTTCACCCCCAAACGATAAGGTAGGTTTATTCTTAGGCGTGCCGAAGAAAGTCGCAAGCGCCGGGATTTGGTGCAGTTCGCATCGTCCAATCGGTAGGGTTTATAGTTGGGACTGTGACCAGGGCGCTTTCGTTGTACACGGAGTCTAGAAGCAGGGGCACATCTTTGGACATCTGCGACGCCATGTGCTTCTGCCCAGTCAAATTCTCAAGTTTTGCTCATCTCTTCTTGGTTCATGCAAGCTTACCGACCGTACATTAGCTTCGCCTCTCCCAAGACCTCCAAAAGCGTTCTGTACGCGCTGGTTAACGCCCCTTCGTTCATTTTCCAGCCCGCTTTGGAAGAACGTCCATTGACGTTCTTTGATATATTCACATCCAACATTGCGCTCGATAGTCTGATTGATCCTGCTGTCGCTGAACCTATAGCATCTCCTAATTTTTTATCCTTGATTTCTCTTTTGCGCGAGCTGCAGGAACAGCCGATCACGGTCGTTATATCTCTACAATTCCCCGGTAGAAGCCTGTTTCATAGATACTCCTCATTCTTCTACCCATTGCCGGGCTCGTGGCAGCTCTGGTCATTGTGTTATTGTCGCTGGAGAGTTGCAGCTGCTAGGATTAATCCAACCCTGCCAAGATCCGCAACCCTTCTGGCCGAACTATAGTCGGGGGCAACGGAGTACCGCCAATACAGCTCCCAATTGGCAAATATGTCGCTGAAGCAGGTCAGTACCTGGGATTCATGGCTCCGACCTTGGGAAATCGTAATTGACTAATCTTGGTTAAGGAAATTGAAACGTGGGTGCAGGCCCTCGGGCACTACGACAACAACGAATTCGAGGAGTCGTTGAAGACCTTTGACAATATCTCCGATACGTCTAAAATACTTTTCAACTGTGGTGTCATACATGCCACTTTGGGCGAACATGACAAGGCAGTGGGTGGACGCCATGAAGAGGCTTACGGATGAAGAGTTCTGACGAGACTCTAGGTCGAGTGCTACCAACGAGCTGTGGCCTACGACAAGTATCTCGCCGTTGCGTACTTCCAACAGGGCGTATCGAATTTCCTAGTTGGAGATTTCGAAGAGGCCCTGGTGAATTTCAACGATACGTTGAAATATCTCAGGGGGAACACTATCATCAACTACGAGCAACTGGGGTTGAAGTTCAAGCTTTTCTCTTGTGAGGTTCTCTTCAACCGAGGATTATGTTATATCTATCTCCAGCAAACGCAAGTGGGTATGGACGATATGTCATATGCAGTCAAGGAAAAGGTCACACCGGACCACGATGTTATAGATGAGGCTATTAGGGAACAGGCCGATGTTGGTATTACACTTCATTTGGTTAGAGAAGCTCTTCTAATGGTACAAAGGGCTACACCGTCTTCTCGATCCCCGTCGGAGTCGTCTACCGTCCAAACAGCGCAAAAGTCAAAAACCTCAAGACAAAAGACTACCTTGGAAAAGCCCGTTTGATCGCAGCCGCCGACCAAGGCAATACCTTCACAGGATTCGCTGGCTCCGAGAAGAAAAGAGTTTTGGCAGCTACAGACACAAGCTTAGACGACCGAGCTCCCGACAGCATCTCCTTCGCGGCCTCGAACCTTGTAAACCCCAACCTCCAAAGCCGCTCCCGCCAACAGTCCGAACCCCCAATCAACCGCAACATGTTCCCCCCAACCCCACCGCCAGACAGCGATCAGATCCGCCCGCCCCTTATCACCGCAGCCACCGCCCCACTTTCAGAACTCCCCACCATGACCGGCCGTGCCAACTCCGTCCGTAACCCCCCTTCTCGCCCCGACCCGCTCACCCTCGACCCCAGACCCTCCATCAACAAAGAACTTCCCCGCCTCGGCACCATCCGTACGGCCTCCGAGCCCCGTGGACCCACAAGAAAATACTCCTCCTCCACCCGCTCTCAACGCAGCGACCACGAGGGCCAGCCCCCCCCGCGCCGCCTCTTCATGGAAACCACCCCACGCCGCCCCACCTCCAACGGCGCCGAAGCAGACATCGACGAATACCCGGACGAGCTCTACGAAATGTACCACTCGCCGCCCGGAGGAGGTGGCGGCCACACCCGCTCCACCAGCCACGGCGGCCACCAACGCGCCGCCTCCCGCCCCCGCAACCGCTCGCGCCAGCGGCCCCCGCTCATCTCCGAGACCGAGGAAGACAGCACCGACTCGCCGCTCTCGGACTTTGAAATCCTCAACAACGCGTCCTCGCACCTCTCGCGGCCCTCGCACTCGCGCCCCCGCGGCTCCTCGCGCTCCCGCCACCACCACCAACCACAAGCACAAGCACCGCCGGAGCTCAAAACCATCCGCGTCAAAGCGCACTCGGGCGACGACACGCGCTACATCATGATCCCGGCAAGCTCCTCGTTTGAGGATTTTGTGGACCGCGTGAGGGATAAGTTTGGCGTGCGCCAGCGGTTTAAGCTCAAGGTGAGGGATGAGGGGGATTTGATCACGATGGGGGATCAGGACGATTGGGAGATGTGTGTCGGCGGGGTGAGGAAGGAGGCCAAGGGGGAGGGGGCGGAGATGGGGAAGATGGAGGTGTGGGTTTGTGAGGTTGCTAGTTTGAGGTAAGCGGGGCTTGGGGGGGGGGGGGAGAAGGGGCTTGGTGTGCACGGGGGGTTTGGATGATTTTATGATGGATGTTCTTTTGCGAAGTTGGGCTCGAAGAGTTTGGGGGGGAACCTGATGAGTGAAATGTAGTGACATGTGTTGGGATCGCAACGTCTTTCCTTCGCTCATATTTTTACATACATATATAGGGTTCTGCGATCCCTAGGTAATATCAATCCGTTTCCTACGACAAGGAGTATGCTCGTTTCGTGACGTTTGAGGCAACTGTTTTCAATGGAAATGGTGGGCTTCTCCGTCCACTCGGTTCTAGTAGCAACCTCGTCCTCTTTATTCCGTACTACTCTCATAAACATCCTCGTGGCACTACCAAAGTCATGCGGCACGTCAGCTGTAGGATCATTGGTTATCAGTCTCTGATAATCTCCTCCACTCCCACTACAATCCTACCGTCGAGATACAAGCAGGATCATCGTCTCTCGCTCGTGGCCAGCTAATTCTATCTATGCATTCATCTTGCCCACTTTGAAACCCAAAAACAGCGTGCATTCATTTAAACCACCAAAACCCAGACTAAGGAGTCTTAGCCATCTGCTTATACTTGGGCCCCTTGCAGGTTATCATGGTCATCTTTCTGTTACCGAAACACCTAAAACGCCGCTCTTGAGTGATCGATGCGCCGGGAATGTAAAATGCTCCACCAAAACACCAACCATCACATAGAAAGAACATTTGCTAGTGAGTCGCACCATTCGTCTGTAGCCCGGCCACCGCTTGCGCCGCGAGTGCGGCGACCGTGTTCGCGTCGGCTTGGATGATTACGTTCTGGACGATCTGCTGTTCTTCGGGGTTGAGGACTTTGGTTAGCGATTCGTAGAGCTGGGGTTGGTCTTGTTGGAGCTCTTTACAAGAATTGTTGGTTAGTTATTGTTAGATGGAGAAATGCTGTAGGTGGGATCTCTAGGGATTGACTTACTTAGTAACGTTGCTTTGAACATCTGGTACGGCTCCACTTTATCTAATGGGGTTTCGAGTAGGCTTTCCTCTTCCAACTCATCGTCGTCGTCGTCGTTGGCGGCGCCGAATTTTTGGGCCTGTCGATTGCTGTCAGCAAACCCGGAGTAAGAGGCTGGCTTGAATGCTTACTTCTTCATTGAGGAACTCTAAATAGGCGGCGCTCTCGTCTTTGACGTCTCCCTCGCCTTCGTCGCCATCATTTGTCCAGGCCACGTCACCTTCCCATTCCTCTCGCTCGTCGTCCTCATCATCGTCTTCGTTAAGCGTAAAGTCTCCGTCTTTGGTGGCTTCTTCTCGATCTGAAGTTTGGTCAGGCTTCTTATATATCTTGTATATCCAGAATCAGATCGCAATAATTAAATATCAGCTTACTTTTCATCGCCGTGGGCAACGTCTGAAACAATCGGACAACGCCCTGCAGCAGTCTGGGCCACCCTTGCTGCACGCTACTGGGAACATCTTCAGCTCGTAAGGTCAATAATGAGCTTATCGCAACAATGGATAGCTTCTTGTCGTGCACTCTCGAGAAGCTCTCGATATTAGAGAACCACGAGCTGAAGAATTTGTTAGTCCACCCATTCGATTCCAATACGCGTAAAGTCAAGATCGGGTTGTAGTAGATGGCGTTGATGATCATTTCCATGAGGTGAATACGATACGACTTGACCATGAGGTCGCCATTTGCGATTACTGTCATGGCCAGCTTCACAAATCCTGGAACGTATTGATCGATGTGGCCCCGAAGATTTAGCATTAATGCTTCGGCAAGCTTGCATCCACATATTCGATCCATTCCTCCAACCTTCTTATCGTGAAAGATGTCTGAGACCATGGTAGCGAGAGCCTCAATGTAAGCTGGCGTCTGTATGAGTGTCTCGGTACCATAGGAAACGAAGTTGTCGAGGGCAGGTAGCATATCCTCGAGGTATAGCTCCGCTCCGGCCTTGAATGTCTTGTGAATCAGTTCGAAAGCCTGCCACATCGTAGGTGATACTGCCTTGGCAGAGAAAGTGCAACTGTCGATGATCTCGAATACCTCATTATAAAGGTCGTAAAGTTTGTTCTCCAGTGTAATCGACACAACGGGCATCAGTATCGTCTCGAGATGCATCAGGACGTCTGGTGTCGCCTCTAAGGTAAGGATTAGAGTACCAATAGTCTGAAGCACCCCAAGCGCAGTGATACTCTTGTCATCCAGAAAATCTCCGTATGTCTCATCTTCGTCCTTCGCAGTATGCCGTTCCAGCAGTTCACGAACGATCCGTAGATATGTATCCCGCAGTTGTTCGCTCAGTGCCACCGCAAATGGGGTGAGTTCAGCTGCGAATTCTTCCACGAAGTCTTCCATAACATTCGCTAGTGCGTCAACATCCACTTCATTAGCTAACTTGAGTAACTGTTGCATTATCTGGGGTATGTTTTGCTGCATCGACGCCCGGATAACCTCGTGCCGTATTAAGGGTTGCAGTGCCAGTGCTGCCTCTACACGCACGGGAAGCTCAGAGTCGGCCATAGATTCGAGGATATTTCGATAGATGATCAAAAGATTGTTGGGATCTTTGAATTCAAGCTGCTCAAATTTTCCCAGTGTGTCACAAGCTCGAGCACGAAGGAAGCCGTGAGGGCTTCGAAATTCTGGGAAAACGTGTCGAACAAAGAAATACTCCACCTGGTCGGCGATGGGGCTCTTCTTCCCCAGGATTACGCCGGCCAAGGTTCCTATCATGCGCAAAGCCCCTTCCTTTTCTCGCGGTTGTTTCTGGTCATCTGGAGCGGATTCGTACTTATTGACGATGCCGTTTACAAAATTTAATATTGTGAATGTCTGCTTCTTGCGGCTCTTCGTTAAAGACACCAAGAAGTTGGTGGCTGCTACATCTGGTGCAGTAACTTCCTCGTAGAAGTTCAACTTCCGATGCAGGTACTCTGAAGGATCCGAATCAAAAAGTTCAATGTCTTCATCAGACTGACATAATATAGGGAAGAGAACATGAGAGATTAGGCTGTCCATATGCGGCTTCAGGTGATTCCACATGGACTTTGGCTTGACGCACTCGTCTAGGAAACTTAACGTATAAGAAAGTGAAGGTTTACTAAGCCATGTCGTCTTTGATGCCCACTTTTCTATTTGCTGTAGATAGCCTTTTAGGATTTCGGGGGCAAAATTTGTGATGAACGATTTCGAGAATTCCACAAGCTCAGGAGAGGTATTCTTGGGATGTGCAGTAGGGTTGCCATAACTGTTCCGATTCTAGTGTAAGTAAAGAACTCTCCCAAGGTCTGCGAAGGTTTACACACCGCACAAATAGTCGGTTGAGGTTCGCATACGCCCACTTCTTGGCCTTCCACCAGTGGTTCCTTTCTCGCTCTTCCAGGTCCTCGTCCAGTGCCTCAGCGGGAGCTTCTTTTCCTATAACTGTCAGGAACAGAGTGCACCACCCTACCATGTTGTCCTGTCTCATCAAATGGGACGGTAAATCGAACTAAAATCATCAGCTCAGTGGTATTCTGGATTAACTCCGCCATTGACCCACGTATATTGCATGCTTGTAAGCCTTCATAATTATCCGTAGCATCTCCCATGCTTCCATACTTGTCTCGTTCACTAATCTGTTCGCAATGGCCAAGAGCTGGGGAAATGATGCCTGAACGATTTGGTTGAACTCCCCCCGATTGTCCTCTCCTTTAAATCTGTAGACCCGACATATTGCCAACATGCAATGTAGTCCAGCAAAGACAGAACTCGCGTCGTTGGTGTTCAGCAGCTGCATGGTCATTTCCATGAAGCTAGGCCATTTTGAAGGAAAATCGTACTGCAGTATTTTTTGCAGAATTGGTATAAGTTGAGATCTAATTTGCGACGGTGAGGAAGCCAAAATGGGTAATAGGCGGTTGCGGAAGTCGAGCTTTTCTTCCTCAGGTATGGGCTTGTGTAGGGGCGATTCGTCTGCCGGCGCCCATCCTTTTGAAACCCGGTTCTTGAGGTAGACAACAGCTATGAATGCGTTAGACACTCAAGATAAAATGTCTAATAGTAGAAAAATACTAGAAAGTCGGACGCCATTGTCTTGCTCGGCTTGAAGAATGTCGAGGAGCGCGTTGGTGAAGCCTGGTTGTTCCTCTGCCTTTGTTGCAGGTCGTTAGCAATGGTTCTCTACAACATTTGGTCCACAGTTCTTGGACATACATATTTCAAGTCTAGCTCGGCTTGCCGTCTGGCGTCAGCATTTGGGTCGATTGTTGACTGTATGCGGTTTCGAAGGACGGCAACCTCCATAGTGAAGGATTTATCAGCACAGTGCGCAAACCACCGGCCAGACTGCCCAGGTCCTTGAGTTTGAATCGTGAAGCTGAAGATACTGCAGAAGCTGACTATGGGGGCAGCAGCATTGGGCGGTGAGTATTGGGCGTTGGTGGATGTAGGTCATCAACGATTGTTATTATTTAGAGACTCGAGTCTTGTGTTACGCCAAATAACATTTTTGGCCGACGCTCCGTGTACCGTGATTCGTGGTGAAGGCTACCTACCTTAGCGCATCAGGGCATTGTGTTACAGTAGAGAGTAGTACGGTACGATACAGTATCACCTGAAACAGGGCTGACTCTGCAGAACTGCACAGCCAGCAGGAGGCTGCCCACCCTATCAATCCAATCTTCACCTCCTGCTCGCTTATCGTCTGCTCAAGGATCGGCACTACTGCTGTTTCGAGCATGCGCATCGATTTGCGGTCTCAATGCCATTACGGAGGTGCGGAGGTACAGAAGTTTGAGTTTGGTTTATTCGCGTGGCCATCACTGGCCGCGAGTCCTTATGCGTTACATGTACAACGAAGCCACAGCGGTGATATCCCTTTTAATCATCTCCTGCGCACGCTGCATCTTGGTGAAAAGCTCAGGATCTCCAATGATTCTTGCCGCGTTCTTTACCTCCCTGCAGGTTTCATCAAGCCTAGTGATGACTCGAACGATGGTTCCTTCTAACACGTCCGTAAGATCTGTGATGCGGTTGAATGACATTCCTCTCGCCCACTCATACACAACCTCGACTAGACCAAATCTTGGTCGACTGACAAAATCGTTTGAGTCACTACTTGAAAGAATTACCTGGTGTTCGATCTGAAAAGCGTTGACCTTTGAGGAGATCTTGATAATCGTTTCTTTCCCCTTCTCGAGGCCAGTCGTTAATGTGGGCTCAACATCTGTCTTCTCCTGAAAAACGAAAGCTGAGAGGAGCGCGACTATCTCTTCCGGCTCAAAGTCCGCAAGCACGTTCTCCAATATTAATTCAGTCAGGACCAACTCATCCGCCGAGTGTATCTGCAGGAGTCTATTAGTGACAGCCCGCATGGATGTCCTGACAGTACGACTGACCTCACAAGCGACTTTGCCTTTGAGTTCAACACGGGAATTCTCATCGATGAACCCCAAGTCCTTTAGTACAGCTATTCGCTGCTCATAATCTGGAAGTAGCTGTAGGTTCTGATCGGACATGAGCTGCCGCAGCTGTGAAATGTTTTCTTTGATCAGCCACTCATCGTGGCGCATGGAGAACTGAGAGTTGTCAGAATTCACATAACTATTCAGGATGGTATGATACCCACATGCTTCACAAATGTGGGGCACTCAACGCAGTTGGCATTTTCAATTTTTACCAGCTGCTGTTCGCGAAGCCCCATCGTATCTCGTATTGACAATTCTTTGATACGACTCCAATCGAGTTCTTCCCACTCTGGTAATGTCCATGAAGCACAGATCTTGGCGAGTTCTGCTTGCGCAAATCTCTCCGTTTCTTCACTGCGCTTCAGTATTGCAATCAGATCAATCTAGTAGAGCGTCAATACCTTTTCTCATGTGTAGGGTCCAAGTTGGTCCTTTCACCTTCACGGTTGTTTTCGTAATACATTCAACGTCGCTTAAAGGGACTTTAAGAACCTTGAGATCCGCTTCATTTATGTTGGTGGGTAGTGATGTAAAAAATTGTCGGAATCGTGGAATATACGGCAGTAGATCGCTCGACTGGCGAACAGGGTTTTTCGAGGATATCGAGAGCAACTCGATTGTAGGAGCAGACCCTCTGCTGACCCCATCTCGTAGGAGAACGCCTGGTGTCCGGATGCCATCCTAGCTCATCTTTTAGCATTGAGTATCAACAGAGAGCAAAGGGTCTGTACCTTCCTGAATACGATCAGACGCTTTGGTGAGAACATCCGCCTGCCGACTGGAGACGCCACCAGCCCTGAATGCAGGTCCGTCGTCTTGGCTTGGAATGCCATAGCGGCTGCATGGCACTCGTCAACATCGATGTCACAAATATCGCAAGGCTCCCGCTTGATCTTTGCTAAATCCGCCTCTGATACTTTGACCTTCTTTTCCTGTTCCGGGAGCAACGCTTGGGTCGCGTTTTCGCTAAAGCTGCGCTTTATCATCTCTTCTATCTTCAATGCCTCCACTCGAAGCAGGTTTAAGATCATGTTGTAGGTAAGCCGAAACTGTGAGCGCAACTTTGTAGGATCTCCCAAAATCATCTGTTTTAGCGTAGCTGCGGGAGGGGCTTCGTCACTCCCTTGAGTCACAATGATCACACTGCCAACAGGATCAAGTCCGCGCCGACCTGCTCTGCCTGCCATCTGAGTATACTCCCCGGGAAGTAAATCTCTAAATGAACGACCGTCATGCTTACGAAAGCCCGAGAATACCACCGTACGCGTGGGAAGATTGAGGCCCATCGCAAATGTCTCCGTAGCGAATAGGACCTTGACCAGGGTTTTGGCGAACAGTATTTCTACGACTTCTTTGACGATCGGGAGCAGTCCACCATGATGTACGGCTACACCTCGAGCAAGCAATTCTCGCAGCCGTCTGATCTGAGGCAGTATCCGATCCTGGGGCTTGAGCCGAGCAATTGAGCGCTCTATTATCATATGAATAGCGCTCTTTTCCGAGGCTGTACAGAAGTCGAGATTCGATAGCGCATCTGCGTTTTCTTCGCACCTCTTTTTGGAGAAGACGAAAATACAAGCAGGTAGGAGGTTCTGTTTCTTGAGATGCTGGACGAGATGTACCCACACATTCCTATCCTGAGCAGCGGTTGTTCGACCTCCACCGCGTCCTGTTCGAGCAATATTGCCTTGGCCTCGTTGAGGTGTACCTCTGCCACGCGGTTGGGCACCTCCACGCTGCTGGTTGCCCTGTTGCCCTCCGCCACGTTGCCCTTGTCCACGACCTCCGCGCACAGCGGGTCCTCCACGCTGGGTACTGGTTCCTTGGTTGCCACTTTGAGGCGTAATCTTTTCCTTTCCTGACATTGCAGTATTTGCGGCTTTCCAACCTTGATCTAGGAATTTCTTGTCGGCTCCAACAATCTTGTGCATAGCCTTGTCAGCCCATAGATAATGCTCTAGTGGCACTGGCCGTTTTGGGGTTGATATCACATAGATATCCTTTTTCTTTGTCCTTCCAACCCAAGATGCGAATTCGTAGGTATTTGGAACGGTTGCTGAGAGCAAAACCAAAGTTACGTGCTCTGGTAACATGATAATCACCTCTTCCCAAACAACGCCCCGCTCGAGATCATTCACATAGTGAACTTCGTCAAATATGACGTACTCGACGTCTCTTATGAGGTCGGCGCCGCGGTAGAGCATACTTCTTAAAATCTCAGTGGTCATGATGAGGCAGCTAGCCTCGGGATTGATCTGAACATCTCCTGTTAAGATACCAACATCATCAAATTCATGCCTGAAATCTCGAAACTTTTGATTACTCAACGCTTTGATTGGTGAAGTATATACAGCTTTGGTCATGTGCTTGGCTGCTAGTGCTATTGCATACTCTGCGACGACAGTCTTTCCAGCCGAGGTATGAGCAGCTACGAAAACCGAATCACCATTTTCAAGATGGTAAACCGCTTCTTTTTGAAAAGTATCAAGTTCGAATGGCCAACTTCTGGCCATATCTGGCACGAGCTCATTGAAGTTGGTAATACCCTTTTTAACGTCAACCATATGGGCCCATTCTCTTCCTCTTTTAGCTGTAGACGTGGCCAGCAGCCCATGAGGCTCAAGCGCGGGAAATTCTACAGGCAGTAGTGAATCGATGTCCTCTTCTGCTTCGTCGCCAGATTCCCCAGAGTCATCCTCGTTTACGGAAACCCCGTTTGCTTGAGGATCCTCTTCCTCATCCGTGTCAACAGATTCGTCTGGCTCTGCTCCTAGGGTCTCTTCGATCTGCTTCGCACCACCTTCATCGGGACTTTTCGGGGTTTTTGCAAAGTCAAGACCTCTGGTGAATCCCGGTGGTATCTCAAGAAGCCCACCAGAAGTGAAATCAATCACCCGATCTAGAGTATTACCTTTTGTACCTTCGGTTCGTTGACTTTCTTGGATCGCTTGGTCCTCCAGATCTGCTACTGCTTGCACACCGTCGAGGCCACCAGGTGCGAAAGGGAAAAAACCCGCAGCACCACGTACGAAGTCTGCACGATTGGCCGGCTTGCGTAGCAAGGAGGTAGAGTTCTTAGCAGTAGCACTGTTGGCAGGAACAGTAACTTCCTTGTACCCAGTGACCTTGCCTTCCAAACCTTCTCTAGTAAAGCGGATGATAGTCCGGCTTTGCGTGGGTGCCATTTCATACATGCCGGTGTAATCTATAGGGATCTCCCATCTCCTGTCGAAGTTTTCAGTCGGACTTCTAGAATATAGAACCATACAACTTACTGCTGCAGCTTGTTCAGCCACTCAGAACTGAATGATGTAGGCGGGGTCAAAAAGGCCTCTTCAAGCTCTTTTTTCAACGCTTGTGGTGCTCTTTTCGGTCGCTTTCTTGGTCGTGGTTCCGTGAGCATCTCGTCGATAGAGAAATCGTCATCTTTCTCATCTCTATACTTAATCTGCAGTCCTTTGACGGCTTTCAGAAGGTCCGTTGCCATAGAGTCTAAGCATTCAGTAATGCTTGAATGATTCGATGTTCCTTTCTTTCTTTGTGTATAAAATGTTTATCGTTATTAAGGAGACCAAGTACATTCAGAGCAATGGAGATAACTTGAAGTGAAAAGAGCTGTCCATTGACGATATCATGACATTTAGCAAGTACAGGAATCTGGACTCAAACACTGAGCAAAGAAGTTCTGCATGTGTTGACGGATTGACAATTTGAGACCTGGAATGATGACGGGCACAAAAAGTACCTTACAGAAATATCGCTTTGTTACGCTTTTAGCGTGGTTTCATTAAGGTATCATTACATTATTCGCTTATGGAACCTTTCATTCAACAGTAAGCATCACAAATGAACTGCTTCACATAATATCTTTCTTACCCATGGAAAGTCTCATCCAGGTAACCGATGGCTCGAACGCCATTGCGAATGCTAGAAATGCAGACGTCGAATCAGCCCTGTCCTTGCGGGCTCACCACATATCGTCCATGCCCGCCAATGCTTCCATCTCATCGTCGAAGTTGTCCTTCTCTCCACCGTCATCGTTAAGAATCGGGAGATCCTTAGCATCAGGTCTGGTGCTCGCATTATGCATGCTATCTTCTGCTAGCAATAGATCAAGATCATCGTCTGGAGGTTGGTGGTCCGATTCCTCATCACAGATAAATAGGCTATCATTGGGAGCAGAACCTTGTTGATGACCATTGCTCGGCCGTCTTGGACTCGCCGAATAGAGATCGTCGTCCGGGTCACCCACCGCGGGTGTTCGCGGCCGTTCCGGAGGATTGCTTGACGCTGATGCTTCATCTACTTTGGGGGTCCTTGATGCCCCTCTTGAACCTTTTGTAGTACTTGTCGAAGCGTTCTCCATCGTCTCCTTTGGTTTACCCTCGTTGATCCACTCTTTTCTCATGGTCTGCATCCGCTTGGTGTGACCGAGCTTTTCAATCATTGCCAGACCGTCTGCAAACTTGGCCCTTGGATATAAGTCGTCGAGCCAGAGCTGATAGACATTGAGAAGTCGAGCAACATCTGAGTACTAAATTGTAGAAGAGTTAATTGATACTCGCTAAGAGGACATGGCAACTAACCTCTTGACCTTTCCCACGAAACTTAAGTCGTTCTCTAGCAAGTCGCCTCAGCTTTGGAATTCCAGCTTGGGAAAGAAGCCTATTGAAATTCAGATGACAATTTTAGGAATAATCAGTCGTGCCGTTGTGACACACACCTAGGTTCATCCAATTTGGGAACGGGTTTTCTTTGCTTTACAATCTTAATCTCTTCGTCGATACCCAAGCCTAGAGCACTTTCTTTTCCGCCAGAAAGCTTCGGTACTATCGGTGCATCCATATTTGGGTCCACGTCGCGAAGGACATCATCCCTATTTACATCGTAGTCGAACAGATCATCTAAGTCATCTGCTGGCACTGCAGCGGCATCGCTCTGCTTGGACGATACCTGAGCCATAACAGATATTGCAATTCCTCACCGTACTCGTTTGATACTATTCGATTTTCTGAATGTAGAACGGCAGTGTGGTTTGAAAGTTTCAAGGATGTTGAAGCTTGTCACGTAATCTGCAAAGTTTCGAGGGCAGACGTGATTTTACCCCCACAGCATTTCGCTAAATCCACGCCGACTCTCCGCTCGTTAACGCGACACAGGAATTCACATCCAACTTCGGATACTGATGCAGTTTCTCGATTTGAGCTTTCAATTATCCATTGCCCACAATGTCCGATCTGCAACGGGCCTATGTCCCTGCAAGAACCCTCAATACTCCATATCCAGTTCGTCGCCCCTGATATCTCTCATTGCCTCACTAACACATCCCCTTATAGCTAATTGACAGTGATCCGTACGTCCCACTGGCTCCCTCTTCAATGTCCCCTTCTGTCCAGCTAAGGTTCAGGAAAGCCACTTCAAACGAGTCTGTAAATACGGCCGGCCTTCAGACTATGGCGTCGGAATCGCCACAGCAGTATCTGGACCGGCCTTAATGCTGTTATGGGAGAAAATCGCACCGTCATACGTTGGACGCGGGGGTTTCGCGCCGATTATGCGATTGACGGGCGTAATTGGTGCCGGGGCAGGTTTCTTGATGTTCTACACTCGATCAGTCCGTCAGTTCACCCTCCGGGAAAACCCCCCGCATTCCGCTCAATGACACAATTACTAACCACATTGGTGACCTGCTTAGAACGCTTCTACGGCTTCGAAGAGAACAAGCGCGAAGTAGACATGGATATGCGAGAAATGGTGGACAAAGTAAAGAGGAACGAGCCGCTATATGGGCTATCGACAATGACGCCTTATATGCAGGGAGTTGCATCGAGAAATTCCAGGTATTCCGGGGTATTTCTCCATATTATCCCATGGTTTAATTTTGTAAATCACGAACAGGTATGTTGCGTGAGATCTTGTACTAGGGTTTTCAAGAAGTTGCTGACAATATACAGCATGGTGTGGACACGGCAAAGTATTATCAGCAAGCGGAGAGGGAATTGGACGCTGAAAGGAGTGGGAGCTTAAGTTCATGATCTTTAAGGGACTGTAAATCCAATCATGTTATCTACTGGCGTTTTGGAGTCGATAATGTTTTACCTCCATGCCTATAGCCTTTCATATGGTTATGCCCATTCCATATTTTTCCTGTCACAACAACAAGAAGTGCCATCAATCTGTTTTGACCAACGTTGATTGAGTAGCGATGTAACTGCGTCAATGTGTGTAGGTCACCAGCAATCTGAAACAGGGGCATATACATCTAGATCTCAATACCGCGCGGCAACGTCCAGAGCAACAGGGCTTTGGTCGAGGACTGATATAGCATCCACTGGTATTGCCCTCACAACGTGGCTGGCACAAGTTTACCCTAGCTGTTGAGGTTAAACAATGAAAGAGCGTTTTGGACGCCTTGGGGCGTTGGATAGGGTTCTTGCCCTGTTAATCTCCACACTTATCGCTCGGTTTCTGTGGATCTTATCGAAGAATACGCACGACAAGTGCAACTTATAAGTAACCTACCATATGATACCATCTCTTCTCCCTTAAACCCACCGACACTCATCATATTCCATCTTCAAGCTCGATATTATCCATTGACAGCTAGCCAACGCATCACCCAAGACTTCTTTTCAACGTACTCATGCTCTCTTCACCTCTTCTTATGCTCGTCCTAGTCGCGGTAGGTACATTCGCACTCTTGGCCACCACAATCTCCGGTACTGGCCCGTCTTTGACTCGTCACATCTTCTTGCGAGTCGAGAGCAAGACCACAGGCTACCACCAGCACATAAAGTCCCGACAAACGCCTGTGCTTGCACAAAATACGACAAGTAGCACTTCCGATCCTTCTCGGTCTAGCGGACAGCTAGCACAACCCAGCATTCGGAAGCCTCTCGTTATTGTGACCCTAGTGATAGCGGGGTCCGTATTGCTTGCGATTTGGTATGTCTTGATTAGGAACATATGGGGTTCGTACTCAAGGTGGAAGGAGGGAAGGGTGTAGAGAGGGAAATATAGATATCGCTATTCATAAGTTGCGGGGAGCGACGTGGGGGAAAGGGCACTATATTGCGAAAAAGGGAGAGAAGAGGAGAGGTGAGGTTATGGATTGAAGCAAGAAGGAGGTTGTTGTAAGTATCAAGGGAGTAACATAGACTAGAGGGTGAAGGATGGAGTTGATGATAGCTGTAAGGGTAATGATAACAAGTACAAGGCTTAACATTGAAATTGGAATTGTCTGAATGTTGAAGATAAAGAGCTCACATCGATAAACAATGCGTGACGTATGTAAATCTCCTGGCATTACTCCAGTATCACCCACTCAAACATTAAGTCTTTGTCGTGGATGACAAACTCCTGCGAAGCCTATTCAACAAGCGGAGCCCCAGACCACACCCACTGCAAAAGCCGTTTAGCGACCATGCTCGTCTTCACGACAGTAACCGTGTTCCTCCTGATGTCTCTGTCCTTGTCCATACCCGTAAGGGAACTCGAAATCGAGATCACTCCGTCTTCAGCAATGTCTGCCGCCTTGCATAAAGATAGTCCTTCGTACCGCGCTCATGTACTTTTCTATAAGTCAAATGGCAACAGCTTGATGCGACGCGATCGGATAATAGCTCGACAAATAGCCACAGAACGCAGCTACCACAGATTCAGATCCGAATATTATTTCTCAGCCGCGAACGAAGCTTGCAAATCAATCCTTGGTACATCCCATTCATAGTTGTAGCAGTAATCCTTGCCAATTGATGTCACTTCTTGAAGGGAACAGTCGGACTGAGCAAGAGCAACAGGGGAACGTAATGTTCGGCGAAGAAAGAGGACAACGGGATGGTGAGATGGAATCTTGTCAAGATAGCAATGGTGTATGCCACAACGGAATCACTAGGATATCAGGGCTCCCAATTCATCGCATCGCTCGCCCGATCATAAGATGCCGTCATGCTCTCCTTTTAGTCTCTTTACTCTCTTATTCTCCCAATCATCTAGATCCTATGATAAGCCTAAAGTCAGCCCTTCGTTCCCAAAGAACCTTTCGAGATCATCGTTCCACGACCCCCGAAGTAACACTAACCTTAGCAGCCAAACGGTAGTACTCCTCATTGATATCAACCTTTCTCCTGTCTTTCCCAATCCCTAGCTCTTCTTCTTTGGTCATCTGGCGTACCCTACGATCATGCCTCTCATATCTCAAAGCTGTAGCAGGGGTAAGGAAAAATGACCCCGCGACCATAGTCACGATAAATGGTAGTCCGAAGAGCAAGAAAGGATGGTGAGCAAGCTTCGCACGGTATATCGCAGCGATGGTATTCTGATAGGAGCTAGTCCTGAACTTTTTGGATTGAAAAGTGGGCATGGTGATGTAGACAAAGATAGCAATTACACAGTAAAGATGGCGGAAATGGAGTTGTCAAATATGGTAAGATATTTAGGTCGGCCTTACAAGGCTCTGTACCGGCATATCTACATAGCCGGACTGGATTATATTACATTAGAATACCTTTCAAGATGAAAAGAACCGACTCGTATCATCTGTATTCAAAGAAGAAAAAAAATTCGTTTTTCAGAAATACAATTGCGATCGAGAACACAGTACCTTCAGATTTTCGTGGCTGAAATTTAGAAGATGTTGGAATGAAATCTGTAATAACAATTATAACATGTACATGATTGTCTTAACTGAGCTAACAGTTATATCTTAGTCCTTTTTGTATCAAGGCATTGAAGTGTTATAAATCGGACGCGTTCTCACCTACAACGCAAAATATCCGCGTCTCCCAGAAACATAGACTGAGCGCATCCTCCACCGTTTTGCGCCCATATCTCGCTCCAAGCTTACGATGTCAAATATCTTTAGCAATGTACGAAATTCACAAAATCAACAGCCAACTTCGAATCTCTTTACCGGTTTCAGCAATCAAACAACCTCCGCACCCCAGACTCAACCAACGCAAACAAGCAGCCTCTTTGGTAACTCACAGCAACCAACAACCAGCAATCTTTTTGGCGCCTCGAAGCCTGAGGAGAGAGTGAACCCTTTTGGAAAGCTTGGAGACGCACCACCACTACCGGATTCCTCGGCCGGTAATCTGTTTGGAAGCAGTCAGTCACTCGGAGGGCTTGGGTCATCGGCGCAGCAACAAACAAGTGGTGGAGGATTAGGGGGCTTATTTCAGACATCCAAACCGGCGGCCTCATCCTTGTTTGCATCTCAGGCACCACAGCAGCAGCAACAGGCCCAGAATGGGCAGCAGCCAAATGGCCAGCAACAAGGCGGATTAGCAAAAGCGTCACAACCCGCTTACTTTAGTAATCTACTTGAAAAAGGAAGGAAGCGGGCGCACGGCGATGATGAAGGAGCCGGGTTTGAGGATTTGCCCAGCCTACAGTTCGGTTTGGGAGATATTGCGAGAAAGGTTAGAGAGCTGGGAGGCGTAGGATCGCAATTTCAGGGGAGCAATGCAGTAGATAGCAAGGCACACTACCTCCTTGCAGCATCAGGTGTTAACCCTGGTACCACTCTGCGCGACCTGAAGTCCCTCAACGCTCAGCCATCCACCACAAGTAACTCACAACCTTCCACAGACTGGGATCCTGACACAAGCAAATATATTAACCAACTACAGCAACAATCCACCCTTAAGATGATCTCTGAGGGTATAGAGCGCGCACATCGGAATTTCGATACTTTCCTTGAAGAAAATGTTGACATCAACTGGGAGGTTCAACGAAAGAAGATCTATGAGCACTTTGGACTCGTGTCTCGGGCGAATGACAGATTGGATGATTTCGCCGATAGTGTCAATCCAGCCGGGAGCGGTAGCTTTGGGAAGTCCTCGAGAAGAGCGAATGCAGGCCGCGCGGGACAATCCACACTGAATAGAAGCATCTTTGGTAAATCAAGCCTCCAGAAATCTGTTATAGGGACGCCTGGGGTTGGATCTGGAAATGCTGCTCTTTTCGCTCAGGAGGCAGAGAAGAATGGCACAGGACCTGCGATTCAAGATGATCCGTTCCTGCGAGAAAAGGAGCTCAAGTTCGCGGACAAAGTGCACAATCTCAATTATGCTCGGATGCAAGGGAGCGACTATCCTCTATTGCAAGAATTTTCATACGTTGAATCGCAGCCAGGAGGCGAGGTGAGAAGTCATCGATCTTGACGAAGGACAACCCGCTAATATATTGGTGTCAGTCGTCGAGCTCGCTTGTTGACGCATACAAGGCTTTGATCGAGGTAACAAGAGAAGACTCAGACCCTGCGAGCTCAACAGCACCAAAAGCTGCCAAAGAGCGGCAACTCGCTGAAGTCTACCTAGATGAAGTTCCAAATTCTGCAAGGACGATACATATCCGAAAAAGGATTATTGACGGTTCGAGACGATGCTTGGAAAAGCAGTATGTGTCTCGCAACAATGCCTCGAAATGATCACCTGACTAATTGAACATTTGCAGATTCTTTGATTCTGTCGAGACTCACATAGCTCGGAACCCAAAAGAGGCAAACCTTGGTGGCATACCGACTGCAATCAACAAAATACGAGCTTACATCAGAATCAGAGCTGCCCGGCGGGATCTCACTCCAGATGGCACTGAACTACAAGTGCTCAATGCCGACTACTGCTGGGCGCTTTGTTTCTTTCTACTGCGGAGTGGTCTGGTAAACGAAGCTGCAACATATGTGAACGACAATATTACATCATTCAGGAATCTGGATCGCAACTTCGTTACCTATATCAGTAGCTATGCTACCAGTCCAGATCGACGACTACCAAGGCCGCAACAAGACCGTATTAACACAGAATACCAACAGCGGTCTCGTAATGCACCAGAGAATTCGCTTGATCCATACCGCATGGCGTGTTATAAGATAGTTGGCCGTTGTGAGCTTAGTAAACGACAAGTTGATATCGTTAGCCAAGGAGTCGAGGATTGGATATGGCTGCAATTCAATCTAGCCAGAGAAGTCAACCGCGTTGAAGAGAATGCTGGTGATATCTTTGGTCTGGAGGAACTACGAGAGGCAATTCGAGAGATTGGCCAGCGGTACTTCTCCAAGGACTCTGAAGGTGCAGGCGGCTCCAGCTACGGGACGTACTTCTTCTTGCAAATACTAGGGGGTATGTATGAGCAGGCAGTATCCTATCTATACTCGTATTCGTACGTCTCCGCAGTTCATTTCGCTATTGCCCTGGACTTCTACGGTTTACTACGTGTATCAGACTTCTCAGCGTCTGATTCTGAACTACGTAAGTACTTTCATTTGCACTCTGATCGACTGCTCTGACCACTTTTAGTTACCTACAACACCAAAGAGCTCCCTCAAATCAACTTTGGTCGCATGCTTGGCTATTACACACGCGACTTCCGATCGGGCAATGTTGAAGCCGCCGTTGACTATATAACGCTTATATGCCTCGACGCCGACCTTCCGGGTACTATGGGCAAAGCGCAGTCCTTGCTGTGCCACGAGGCGCTGCGTGAATTGGTCCTTGAAACTCGAGAGTTTGCGAAGCTGCTTGGGGACATTCACTCAGATGGCACTAGGCTAAAGGGAGCAATCGAGCAACGCTTGAGGTTGATCGGCCTAGCAGATCAAGAAGAGTTCCTCCGGACAGTCACCCTGCAGGCCGCCAGCGTTGCGGATGACAATGGAAGGACCACTGATGCAGTCCTGCTCTACCATCTAGCGGAAGACTACGACAATGTAATCGCAATTATCAATCGTGCCCTATCCGAAGCAATTGCAGTAGAACTTGGCCAAGAGCAAATGCGTCTACAGCCACTGAAACCCAGAACCGCCACTCAACAGCCACCAAACCAAAAGCAGCCGCAGATAGCCGGCAGCAGCTTAAGCCTAACTTCAGTCGATGATCCCGCCGTTCTCGCCAAAAACATGATCTCCGTCTACAACGCTAACGCCCTTTATTACCAGAAAATCCGCGCCATGAACCGCGACGCCTGCGGCGTCCTCCTCCGTATGAGCGACGCCAAGGGTCTTGTCGCCGCAGGCCAGTGGGCCGAAGCACTCGATACCATTGACACCCTCGATCTCCTGCCCCTCCACGCCCATGGCTCCATCCCCGACATCCGCGCTCATGTCAACGCGTTCAATTCTCTCCCGCAAAGTATCTCTCGAAACATCGGACCACTGCTTATGTGGGCGATTACGTGTATTGGGCGCCAGAGGGAGGTTCTGATGTCAGGGCAGTTTGAGGATGGGACGAGGAAGGCGATGAGTGAGGAGTTGCTGCAGGGAGCCACAGATTTGATGGTCTTTGTGGGGTTGGTGAGGTATAGGTTGGGGGAGAGGGTTTGGGATGCGGTTACGAGGTGTGGAGGGGATGTGGGGGTTTATGCTTGAAAGAGGGGGGTTTGAAGTGGAGAGTGAAGGAGGGTAGAGAGGTACAGGATAGAAGAGGATGGGGAGAAAACAGTGATCGTTACTGATCATCTGGATCTCGCGAACCCAATATTAAAGACTATGACCATCAAAAATTATTACGTCGTTCAAAATCTACGTCCCTAGTCAGCTGTAATTCCCAGCAACGAAACCATCAGTCCCAACGAAAACTACGCAATCCAGCTTTGCTACCCTCGACCAACAAGCTCACCCCCGCAGCACGCAAGTAGCAAAGGCCAAACCCCGGATCCTCCGAGCATACCGCTCGATACCCCGAAGGCTGTTGTTGCCCCGAATAAGATTTTCCACACCTCTCGTACTGTAGAAACCATTCCGAGCGACTCGAAAGCGTATCAAAAGCGCAATCAAATGCCAACACGAGAGGTACGATACTCATGCTTTCGGATTTTGCGCATTTGAATCGAGCAGGATGGGGCCACCACCTCCTTTAAGTATTGATTGCATGGGTGATTGGTATTCCCAACCAAAACAACCGAGTCCCCTTGCTCTTGGAAACGAGCCAGCTGGAGGCCGATGATGGATATACATTTTTCCTGGCCCAATTGTACGATAACAATATGATGTTCTTTAGGAGGTATGCATTTGTTACGGGCCTCCTTCATCCGGTTACTGCGTATCTGCTTTCTTAAGCTTCCCTACCACACTTGCGTGCATCTACTGTAGAATGTCTCCTCTCTCGTCTTCTTTACCCCAATCCGAAAAGAAAAAAAAGAAACATCTGCTGCAGTGGGAACCATGGCAATGTCGGAACGTTAAGTCTACGACTTTCAGCACTAATCTAATGAAACCCACTCCGACCTCGTCCACTACGACCAATCAAGCCCTCCAGAGGAGTTCCGGTATGGCGCTTCTTACACCTCTAAGATGTGGAGAGTTTTTGATTATGGAGGATGTGGGTTATGGGCTGGGGAAATCCGTGAAGATTTGAAGAGGGTGACTTTTTATGAGTGTGAAGAGATGCAGGGTGAAGGTGAGAGGTAAAAGGAGGTGTGGACTGAGGGAGTTGTGGCCATTGTTGGATGAGGAGCTCAGACGATGTCGAGGCGCCATTCAGAGTGGATCTGGAATCTCTAGATCGCGATAGCGGAAAGAATTGAAAAAGATTGTAATGAGGCTACTGAATACATAGGAAAGATGATAAATGTGCAATGACAGAAACGTTAAGGCCTTTATATTCAACTTCTGAGAACTTCAAATGATGTCGAAGATCTTCGTTCCATGTAGTATTCAATCTAAGTGCATGAAGGATGATATATAAACGCTGTCACGGTAACAGATATGGAATTGTATCTAATCGGATTTTTGATTGAGTAGGAAGGAAAAGGCCATGGAAATGAGGATTAGACGACGTCATCGAGTGAAAGGGTACTAGAGGCAAAGCAAGAGCCAGTAAATAATGATCGTTAGCCAGAAGCCGAAGAAGTGATAGTCTGGCTTAAGACTGGATGCGTTCTACATGTGTTTTTCTTACTTCCCCTTGTCGCAGATGAATCCGAATCAATCGTTTTACTCTACTAGGACATCAATGAGACTGGTTCTTCGTCTGAATACATATTGAATTGAGATGTGTGATTTCTCGCAATGGAAGGGAAAGACAGTCATTGCCCCGACGAGCAGCATGAACCTAGGCTCCTCTTCACGGAGACCGATCTTTGTCTTCTCTCCGTTGTCTTCCCTGGACCGGGACTAAAAGATTTTGGTTCGTATGAGGAAAGGAAGTGAAAAAGGACATTGGGATAGTGACAAGCGTCTTGCACTGGTTCTCCTCCTAATAAAATGATAGAAGTAAATGCTTGAAGATTTTAAGACTGTAAAAGCTTGACTTAAGAGAAGATTGAAGCTGGCCCAGAGATGAGATAGCTCAACAACCCATGAGGGCTCAGGGGCAAAAGCCAGTGAACAATCGAACAACAACAGCTGGCCATGTCGACTACCAGAGTAAGTGGCAAGTTTTGTTGACATTGGCTCATGCCATATGTTCCTCTTGCTGTGTATGCTTTGCAGTCGGGCCCGATTCCAATATTACACTTTCTTGAGGAATCGACTAGATTAAATGTCCATTCAAGTATGTCGAAGTGAGATGTGTTTCCTCGCAATGAAACTGAAAGGCTGTCGCCATTCCGCAGTCTGCAGCCATGCTCTTTACGAGAATCGGTCATTTTTTGGTGAAGCTCCACTCCCCTTGGTGGATAACGACCAGTCTATGTTTCCCGAGCTCTGACTCCCCTTGACGAACGAAGGCGCGGCTGATTGAATTCGGCTTGCTCACTGCCGCATTCGAAGATTGGTCTAGAGAGGCCAAGGCTGTGAATACCAGTGAATGCTGGCACAACACCCAGGACGATGACCAACGGTCAAATGATATGGCGGTCCAATTTTGAGGATCCGAACGAACGATTGTTACTCTCAGTAGCAACAGAAGTTGCAAGAACCCGCTGGTAAAGCATCTCCAGAGTCAAAATGTAGTATATCACACTCGGTTTGCTGGACTCCCGTTAAAGCATTCATTTGCTACCCCTCGCTGACTCGTCGCTGAGTCGCGATGCCACTTGTACCCCTGTCGAACAATGCCGTTGATTGTAACCAGCCTTCTCGCCTTTGACTATCATAAGGATGCTCCCTCTTGGAGATAATACCTCTTAATCACAACACATTCCCGACACCTTCGATAACAACCTCCACGTATTTGTCGTACTCGGAGCCAACAGTACGCGCTAGCTTCGTTCTCATAGTTCTGGAAGCATCAACAGCCGTTATCCTCACCAGCGTCAAGATTTGAAATACGAAAAGAACACCAAAGCACAAGATGACAGACCCGAAGAAAAGAGAGCAGGTAGCTAGAAAACGCACTCCAAGCCCTCTGAGTTCAGACAGCTATGACGAGATGGATGAGGACTACATTCTAATTAACGACAACACCAACGAAGTGAGATGGGTAAGTAGTGTCTGGTATTTCTTCTTCATGCTCTCCCAACACTACCCACTGAAAGCAATGGGAAGGAGCTGACGTGCCACGTGAATTTAGAATGGCGACCAGACGAAATATATTCATTATGCCCCAACCCAATACCAAGCCGCTGTCGTGACAGCGAAAGAAGCTTGGGAGAACCTTAGCGTAGAAACAGTCCAACAGGCGGTTGGCACTGCTGCTTCCCATTTGACGACCAAGGCCTCTGAGCTTACTACGGTGGCGACTTCAAGTTTGGGCATAGCATCCGTACAGCAATCTATCGGTAGCATGGCTTCTAAACTAGCGAATGTAGCCTCTAAAGCGGCGTACGAGGCTGCGTCAACAGTACCGAAACTGATACCACCCAAACAAAAGGCAGGTTTTTCGGAAGACGGTGTGACAGTGACAAATCGAGACATGGGGCCCGGTATGGACATGATGGTAGTGCAACATGCCCAGAATGCTGAGGATATCTGGGAGCCACCTATTAATTCTTTTAAAATGGAAAGCATTAGGGAAAATAGCGAAGACCTGGAGCTAGACAAATCGTTCGACGAAATCATAAAGTCCAAAGATAAAGGCACTGGATCTGACCGCAAACGTACAACTTACCAAGGACGCTCTGGACAAACGTCTCATGGCAAAGTTACCGAAATGCCAGGCCCACTTCGTAACGACGATAAATTGTTTCACAGACCCGGGGCTCTTCATGGGAACTCAAGAGACAAAAACCTCCTCGATGATGGCTTTGAGCCTGCGCCAGTATATGGCAATAGCAATGTGAGCAGCAACCGTAAAACTCACCACGTACGCCCGGCGAGCAATCACCATACCAAGGACACTAAGAAACCTACGGCGCGATACACCAGTACTATGCAGGACCCCATGCGTGGCAAACATGTAGAAGAGCCGAGGACCCAGCGCCACCTAACAGAGGGATCAGGGCCGAAATTTACCGAAGGCGAGAACGAGTACGACGCCTTAGGGGTCTCGAGCGTATGGAAAAGCCCTTACCAAGACCTATTAAGCGCTGACAGAACGAAGGCAATCTCGCAGCGTTGGCAAGACAAAAAGGAT
>JAABUR0100000972.1_pt1 | contig 55395 bp, 48 predicted proteins | sample 5560091 | NCBI WGS metagenome assembly JAABUR01 (sample SAMN10711879, study PRJNA513375) | rock metagenome | isolation source: Antarctica rocks | place: Antarctica: Victoria Land, University Valley sud | reverse complement strand
GTGGCGCGAAGCAGGTTTTCGCGTGTCGTGTTTTGACACTGACAGCGTAAAAGTAGATCGTGCATTATTAGACCGCTTGACGGACGCGCTCTGCTACGCTGCGTAAATGGATAAAGTCGAGCTAAGAGTGCGACGCGAAAATAGCAAGGCCGTTCGCCAAAGGCATCCGCGTTCGTGTTAGAGTGTAAAAGACTATGAGACAACGCAAGTGGAAATCGAACGCGACGCAAATAAACGAAGCGGAAAAGGAGCGTCCGGTGCGCATCGTTGATCCTGAAAAAGCGCGCGCCAAGACGATGAAGCGGGCGATTAATTTGCTCGCCGCCAAGCCGCGTTCGATCAACGAACTGCGTGAACGATTGCTGGAAAAAGAGTGGACGAACGAAGAAATCGTCGAAGCGGTGATCGCAAAACTCGGCGAGTATGGCTACGTTAACGACGAGCGGTTCGCTTTCGGTTACGCATCTTCGCGCGTGCGCCAGAAACCATTGGGGCGCGGGAGATTGCTGCGCGATTTGCAAATGAAGCAAGTTGATCGAGAAACGGCGGACGAAGCCGTGCGGCTCGTCTTTGAAGAAACGCCGGAAGAAGAATTAATTGATCGCGCCATAGAAAAAAGAATGCGTCTGCGCGGCGTACCGCAAACTCGCGCCGAAAGTAAAAGTTTATTTGATTATCTTGTGCGACAGGGCTTCTCTTTTGATCTGGTGATACGGCATGTGCGCGCCGCAACCGACGCTAGCTTAGATGAAGCGGTTGAAGACGAAGCGGGAGCCGATCAAACGCAAGAGCAGTAAAGCTTAGCGTACTACGCAGCAAGCTCGGTTCTGTTTCCCGCATTTCAATTGGGCATATTTACCATGCTAAAATTAAGCTTCGTATAAACACCAAACGGACATGGCTATGATGACAGGTAAAGAAATACGCGAAAGATTTTTAGAATACTTCGAGCAACACGGGCACACGCGTGTCGCGTCTAGCCCCTTGCTGCCCGCCAACGATCCGACGTTGCTGTTTGCCAACGCAGGGATGAACCAGTTTAAGGACGTGTTCACAGGCGCGGAGAAACGCGATTACACGCGCGCCGCTTCGTCGCAAAAATGTGTACGCGCGGGCGGCAAGCACAACGACTTGGACGAAGTCGGCAAGACCGCGCGCCATCACACGTTCTTCGAGATGCTCGGTAACTTTTCGTTCGGCGATTACTTCAAGCGCGAAGCCATCGAGTTTGCGTGGGATTTGCTTTTGAACGTTTACAAGTTGCCGCTCGAACGTTTGTGGTTCACCGTTTACAACACAGATGACGAGGCCGCCGAGTTGTGGGAAAAGATGGGCGCGCCGCGTGAACGCATACTGCGCTTCGACGAGAAAGATAATTTCTGGCAGATGGGCGACACTGGGCCGTGCGGCCCGTGCAGCGAAATTCATTACTACATGGGCGAAGACCCGTCTGATCCATCGAAGAATCGCGCAGAGTTTGTCAATGGGCCGGGCGATACGACGATGGAAATCTGGAATCTCGTCTTTATGCAGTACGAACGCGACGCTTCGGGCACTTTGACGCCTTTGCCGAAGCCTTCGGTTGATACGGGCATGGGACTCGAACGCCTCTGTGCTGTGCTGCAAAACGTGCCGACGAACTATGACACGGATTTGATTCGCCCGATCATCGAATTCACGGCACAGCTTGCCAATATAAATTACACGCCCGACACGCCCGAAGGCTTTGCGATGCGCGTCATCGCAGACCACGCCCGCGCCACCGCGTTTGCGATTGCCGACAACATTTTGCCCGGCAACGAAGGCCGCAATTACGTGCTCAGGAAAATCATGCGCCGCGCGATTTATCAAGGCCACCATACGCTCAACTTTGAAGATGCGTTCTTCTACAAAGTGACGAACTTCGTGGTTGAAACGATGCGCGACGTGTACCCGGAACCCGAAGCCGCGCGCGAATTCATTGAACGCATGGTCAGGCTCGAAGAAGAACGCTTCAGTTCAACGTTGACTATCGGTCTGCAAAAACTCGATACGCTCTTTGCCTCAAACGAAGAAGACCAGCTTCCAGACTACAAAGAACTCGCGCGTCTCTATGACACCTTCGGCACGCCACGCGATCTGATCCGCGTCAGTCTTGAAGGACGCGGCTTCGCGCTTGATGAAGAAGAGTTTAACGAAAGATTTGAAACTTCCTTACGCGAAATTCAGCGCGCGAGCGTTCAAGATAAAGCTCAGTCACACGCTAAAACTAAACCCGTCTATGCAAATGTAAACGAGCGTATTAATCATCGCACAGAATTTACGGGTTACGAAGGCACACAAATCGAAAGCGCACGCGTGCTTGCCATCATCAACGGCGAAGAAGAAGTCGCGGCGTTACGTGAAGGCGAAGAAGGCGAAGTTATTTTAGATCGCACGCCGTTTTACGCGGAATCAGGCGGGCAGGTCGGCGATACGGGCGCGCTCATTAACGCAGCAACACGCGTTCTGGTTAATGATACGGTTGCGCCGATTAAAGGATTAATTGTTCATCGCGTAACCGTCGAGCGCGGCAGTTTGCGCGTAGACGATATGTTGACGGCGCAAGTTGACGTCGAGCGGCGCGACGAAACGAGGCGCAATCACACGGCGACGCATTTGCTGCACGCGGCGTTGCGCGAAATGCTCGGCACGCACGTTAAGCAGGCCGGATCATTAGTCGCGCCGAACCGTTTGCGTTTCGATTTTTCGCATTTTCAATCGCTGACGCGCGATGAACTCGCGGAGATTGAGCGGCTTGTCAATTACCAAATCCTGCGCAACGAACCTGTGCAGACTGAGATCGTGCCTTTGGAGCAGGCGATGCAGTCGGGCGCGATGGCTTTGTTCGGCGAAAAGTATGCGGAGCAAGTACGTGTGCTGACCATTCCGGGTTTCTCAAAAGAACTTTGTGGTGGAACGCACGTGCGCGCGACGGGCGACATAGGGCTGTTCAAGATCGTGCGTGATGAAGCCATCGCGTCGGGAACACGCCGTATTGAGGCCGTGACGGGCGCGGACGCGTTTGTGCGCTTTCAGGAAACAGAAGCGCTTGTCGATCAGGTCACGACGGAGCTACGCACGTCGCGTGCGGATATTCCCGCAACCATCGAACGGCTTCAGGAAGAATTGAAAAAAGCCAGACGCGAAGCTGATGAGTTGCGTTTGAAATTAGCGACGGGCGCGGGCGGCACGGCGTCGAACGGCAATGATGCGCGCGAAGTAGCGGTGGGCGTGCGCGTGCTCGCGCGGCAGATTGAAGGACTCGATGCCGCCGGAATGCGGCAACTATCGGATACTTTGCTCGGGCGGCTCGGCGGCTCCGGCGTAGTGGTGATAGGGCGTAGCAGCGACGGTAAAGTATCTTTGATCGTGCGCTCGTCTCAAGATTTAGCGAAACGCGTTCCCGCAGGACAGGTCATCAAAGAATTAGCGCCGATTGTGGGCGGGCGCGGCGGCGGAAAGCCGGACATGGCCGAAGGCGGCGGCAATCAACCGGAGAAGTTAGCCGAAGCTTTGGAAGCAAGCTACGCGGTTGTCGAGCGTCTGCTCGGTTAAGGGCTTTTATGTAAAAAAGTAAAGCGTGATGAGCTGTGGCTCTCAAAGTCTCGCTTGTTCTTAAACGCTTTCCATTGTCCAAAACATTGCCGGTACGTAAATAGCGAAAGCGCGTCACTTCAAGTGACGCGCTTTCGCTTTTGTGCTTTGATCTTTAGCTCACCGCTAGTTGAAACTATTACATCGCTTTTTGTTTGTCCGTTAACGCGATGCTCATCTTTTCGAGTGTGAGGCGATTAAGCGTGCCCGTTACTTTGATGTTCTCCGCCGTTTGATATTTTTTCAAACCGTCACGCGTCGCGGGATCGAGTTTGCCGGTTTGCTCGCCAGTATAAAAGTTGCGTTGCTTGAGAAGCGCCTGCGCTTGCGTGACCTGATCTTTATCGGCGCGAAAAACCGGGCCGCGTTTTTTCCCGGTCATGTTTGAGTTTGCGCCGAGTGCGCTTTTTGAGGCGCGTTTTTTAACAGGGCTGTTCGAGTTGTCGTTTTGCTGTGCGTGAGCAAGCGTGCAGACAAGCATTAACAATAATGCGGATGTGAGAAATCTTTTCATGTCGGTCTCCTTATAAGAGTGTGTGAGGCGCGCAGAGTGTAGGCAATGCGACGCGTAGTTAGAGGATAAAGTGAGCCACCGATAAGCTCGAACATCATACCTTACCTGTCAAGCCCGTATTTGATTCTTCTTGCAATTGTCTTCTACGCCTTGGAATTTCTCTCGGCTAACTGCCCTTAACTCATACGTCAAATATCCTCCGGCCTGCCCTTTAACTGTCCATGCACTTTTGCTAACTCAATGAATAACCACCACTTATGTTTCATTATGAGATTTGCATAAACGTGTTGTAATATATTTAACATTGTGTTACCCTGTTTTAGCGTTCCTTGATGGGCGCTTTTAGTGAATTTCGTAAAGTCCCCCTTTGACTACCGATTTTCCTTGCATTACATGGTAAACAAAATGAGAAACTTCCTTTTCACGCTTTTGTTAGTGCTGGCCTGCTCCACTCACGTTCTGGCGCAGACAAATTCACGTCGTTCCTTCGACGACTTTGACACGTCCAACGGCGTACACGTTCGCACGGAAAGTGTTATCACAACGGCAACGCTTCCGCCCTCAAAAACCGTTCGTCTGACAGCCAAAGCCGTCAACGCCGCAGGCAAGACGAACGTTCGTTCGACTTCCAGCCTTTACATGCCGCGCCGCAACGCGATGATGACGGCGAGCAAGTTCCTTGACGGATTCACAACTGGCAACACGACTATTGATTCGTATATCGCCGAATCCGGTAAACGCAACCTAGTTGATCCGGCGCTTATATATTCCGTGATGCACCAGGAATCCTCATTTAAGCCGGGCGCCATCTCGAACAAAGGCGCGCGCGGATTGATGCAGTTAATGCCTGGGACGGCGGCGCGTTTTGGCGTCACAAACATTTTCGATCCACGCCAGAATATCGAAGGAGCCGCAAAGTATCTAAAACTGCTGCTCGGCATGTTTGGTGGCAATGAAAAATTGGCGCTCGCCGGATACAATGCCGGTGAGGGTGCTGTGCTTAAATATGGTCGCCAAATTCCGCCGTATCGCGAGACGCAGGAGTATGTACGCCGCATCAGCGAACGCTACGCGCTGGTGCGCGATCCGCTAACGGCGCGAACCGCGCGAACTGTGACGAAGACCGAAGTCGCCATGGCGAAGGCCGAAGAGCCTGTACCGCTGACTGTTTACGAGCGGAATGTGTCTGCCGTGCGCTTGCCGGATGGAAGGCTCCAACTCGTCAGCCAGTAAATAGATTCGTTTGATTTTGTGAAAGATACGCGGGATGGAGATTCAACTTGAAAACTCCATCCCGTTTTCTGTTTCGATAGATACGTTATTTTATGTATGATATGCGTGGCGCAGCATTAAAAGCATAATCAGGCGATGTGCGCGCTTCAGTAGGAGGCCTCGTATTCTTGTCCAACTCGGCTCTGAATAATTCTGCGTCACATACGAATGCCGTCGAACGCCCGCGCCGCGCGTTGATCGTGGCCGACTCTGCGACCGCGACGTTGCAACCGCAACTCGCCGCGTCCGGCTATGAAACCAAAACGGCGACGACGACCAACGCCGCGCTCCTCATCAGCGAATTTGCGCCCGACGTTTTAATCATTGAGTTATCGCCCGGAAAAACCGACGAAGAAGGCAATCCGGTAAGCGAAGACAATGAACTGGCGCTCGCCCGACGTTTGCGCGCGGACGCTGCGACGTATGCGCTGCCGCTCGTCTTCGCGTGGAGCACAGACGAAAGCACAACGCGTAACGCCGCTTTGAATACGGGAATTGACGATTATTTCGCGCTCGCCACTCCGTCCATGCAGATGCTCGCGCGGCTCGATTCGCTTTTCTGGCGCATCAAGGCAGGACGCCGTGCCGCGCCCGTCGTTGGCGATCAACGCGGTGAAATAGATAACTTTATGTTGATGCTGGACTCCGTCCGCGAGGAAATTTCAGGCGGCGCGGGCGGCACGCTGGCACTTATCTATGCGGTTTCGCGCGACGGCAAAGAAGCTATCGATAAAGCGACGCGAGACCGCACGCTCGCCGAAGCGCACGGTTTCCTCAAACTCAATTTGCGCCGTATCGACGCCGTCGCTTTTTACGGGCCGACAACGCTCTTCGTTTACCTGCCGCGCATCGCCACGCGCGGGGCCGTCGCTGCCCTGACGCGTCTGCGCGGCGAGTTCTTGAATGAGCGTTTGAATAGCGACATTGCCATCGGTCTCGCTTCGTTTCCAGAGGATGGCGAAGACGTTGAAAGCTTAATCGAAAAGGCCGAAGCCGCAGTCGAGGCCGCACGCACTAATAATGTACGTGCGCGTGTTGTCGCCTATACTACGCAGGAACAAACGTCCATCGCTGTAACGCAGGACATCATCACACCGCAAATAGGATCAACAGAAGCACCTGTCTCATCCTTCATAGCGCCCGCGACAATTGTTCAGAAAGAGCGAGTGCCCGTCACATCGCAGGTCGCGACGCGCATACACGGTTCACGTGTGGTGCGCGAAAAGAAGATGTTGGATGATGTGGGGCCGGGCATCGTCATGTCCGTACACAGCACTCACGGCAGGATGCAGGCCAGCAGCGCAGATGCCGCACGCGCTGCTAGCGAAGCCGCCGCGCGCGAATGCGAACGACGCTCAAGCGGAGCCGTGATGCCCCGTCGCCTGCTGTTGACCGTTTCGGACGCGGCGCGTATGGCGCAACTGAATTCGCTGATACGCTCTGCCGGTTACGAAGCGCGCGCCGCTTTTAATGGTCAACAGGCGCTCGATCTGCTACGCATCGAACGTCCCGATTTGCTTGTGCTCGATTACGAACTTCACGGCATCGACGGCGTCGAAACATTGCGCCGTTTGCGTAAGCAGGGCGGTGGACGCCTGACGCTGCCGGTGCTTTTGCTGCTTCCGTCACACAGTGAAAGCGCCGGTAACGAAGCACTCGAACTCGGCGCACGCAGCGTTGTGACGACGCCTTACGATCCGTCAGATTTGCTGTATAATGTGCGTCTCGCCGGAAGCGTCGAGTAGGAAATTTGGACGGATGTTTCACCATTGCGCGAAGTGCGGATCAAACATCACTTCCGGCGCGCGTTTCTGCTCCGGCTGCGGAGCCATTGCCGCTGACCCGGAAATGACGCGCATGGCGACAACTAACACCATTAATTCCGCAACGACATTCGCGCCGGACTCGCGCGTGCCAACGATCACTGCAACTGTGGCAATGGAATCGCATGAAGCGGAGCATGTCGTCTTCACCGCACGCCCAACGTCCCTCTTCGTCAGAATAGGTTACGCCGCAACCGCGCTTTGTTCAATTCTATTGATTGTACTGCTCGCGCTCGCCGACACGTCGCCGTTGCTCTCAGTTTGTTTGGGACTCGCGCTTCTGCTCGTTCCGGCTTTCTATCACATACGGCTCAACGCAATTCGCTACACACTAACCGACTCCAAGATAGAGATTGATCGCGGGCTTCTCGCACGCATGACGCGCAACATTCCGCTACGCAACATTCAGGATGTGACTGTTAACGCAAGCATTGCGCAACGTCTTCTGGGAATCGGGAATCTCGTGATAGACAATGCCAGCGAAACCGGCGGCAAAACCGTTCTGGCTAACATACGCAATCCGCGCCGCCACGCCGATCTTCTCTTGCGCGAGCTTCGCCGATGGCGCTAACCTTCCATCAAGTTCAACTGTGGCGCAACCGTGCATACGACACGGAACATCTAAGATTTTCCGGTGTCTAAATCACATTGCCTGTTATACGATTCGCGCGAGAAATCTATTTTGGCTTCTAAACGTCTAGCAAAACTGTTTTTCACCTTTGCCTTTTTTTCGCTTTTATGTGCGTTCTTAACGTGCGCGAAGGCTAGCGGTGTAACTAACGATGCGATGAAAGGTTTGCCCGAGCGTATCGGTGGCTTTCGCGCGCAAGGTGCAGCGCGTCCGCTTAGCGAATCCTTCGAGGGATTGTCTTCTGAGGATTTAGGTTCTGTCTCAGGCGCGTTGCGCGTGTATCAATCTGTCGGGAACGAAAAATTAAGCGTTACTCTTATTAAGACACGATCCGATTCAAGCGCTTACGCACTTCTGACATATTTATCGAATGTAAGTAAGGAGACAGAGGGCAATCCGTCGTCTGCACCAGTGAAGACGGGCGAGGTCGGAACGGCCAGCATCAGTTCGCCGGGTAGCCTCGCTTTCTTTAAGGGCGCAACTGTTATTCTCATTAGCGGAGCAGGCAAACGCTCCGGCGAATCGCAAAGCAGCGCATCATCATTATTCACTTTCGGGCAGCTCTTTGCGCAAACGCTTGAGAGCGAAGAAAACGACGTTCCAGTGCTCGTCAAACATCTTCCCGATTGGGAAACGGCGCACGCGCACGCCGCTTATGCCGTCAGTCTCGCTTCATTAAAGAAGATAACTGAAGGACAGCCTGTGATTGATGCGCTTAATTTTGTGAACGGCACTGAAGCAATCGTTGCGCCTTATGGCGAATCGCAGCTTGCCATTATTGAATATGCGACGCCGCAGATTGCGGCAGATAATGATGCTCGCGTAAAGGAACGTATTGAGGAGTTGCGCGGCGAAGGCAAGCCTCTTCCGACGGCTTACAGGCGCGTCGGTAATTACTCTGTCTTTGTTTTTAACGCGCCAAATACAAAAACAGCAGAAGATTTGATCGGCAAAGTCCACTACGAACAATTGGTGCAGTGGCTTGGCGATAATCCGCGTGCGTTGCAACGCGCGCAGAAAGAGTATGTAGCGACTACCGCTGGGTTGATCCTCGCGGTGCTCAAAGCATCCGGCCTCGCCGTTATCATGTGTCTGGGAGTAGGCGGGATTTTCGGCGGCATCATTTTCATGCGCCGTCGCGCGCAGCAGACTGCCGCGTATACGGACGCTGGCGGATTGATGCGGCTTAACATTGATGATCTGACAGCGCAAACCGATTCCACCAGATTAATCGGCAAAGGTAGCCGGTAACTTTCCTGATAACCAAATCAAAAGCCGCAGCGTTAAGGTTGATTCCTTAACGCTGCGGCTTTTACTTAATCCAAAAAGTTTGCGGGTTGCTGGTCTTCCTGTAAGGCTCCCCCAAGCCTGTTCAGGGCGATGACCAGCAACCCAGCAACCTATGCTCTTTGACTGCTTTGGCAATTTGGTAGCCCCGTTCCCCCGAAAGAGCCACCGTTTCGCTTTTCAAAAGTAAGAGAACGCCTCCCCCAAAGCCTTCACTTACTTGCCGTCTCCGAGCCTACCCGATTTAACCCTTATTATCTACCCCTCATCATTTTAACCGTACTGGCTTAGAGCAACGCTCGTGCCAAACGATTAAGTTGCAATAGAGTTTTTACGATCCCCCTACTTTTCTCATAAAAACTCTATGTCCGTTTAGCAGATAAAGCAAGAAATCAGGCAAGCGAAGTATATAAAATTGTATTTTAATTGTACAGGCAAATGTGAAGCTGTACTATTTCTACGCAATTCCAAAAGAAAATTTCAACTATAATTCACTTCAGACTCGAATAATTTTCAAGGTAACGATTCAATGAAGCTGTCTATTTCGTTCATCGTGTTATAGAAGTGCGGCGAGATGCGCAGACGATCACCGCGCGGTGCAACGATCACTCCACGTTGTTGTAGATATGCGTAAAGAGACCTGGCCGTGCGCCCCCGACTATCGCGTATGCACACGATTTGCGATTTTTCTCCGGCCTGCCGTGAACTGATTACCTCGTAACGATGTTCAGCCAAGCGTTCGCATAAATAATCGGTCAAAGCTTCTAAGTGCGTAGCAATTCGTTCGACGCCCGCTTCTTGCAAAAGCTTTAAGCTCGCTTCGAGTCCGTGAATCAGCGCGGTTGCCGCAGTACCTGTTTCCCAAGCGAGCGCGCCGCCGCTCCACTCCTGTTCAAAGTTGCTGTAGTCTTCCGGGTCGCGCACGCTTACCCAGCCAACCAGCGTCGGCTCAATTCTTTCACGCGCACGATCAGAAAGATAAAGCAGCCCGACGCCCTCCGGTGTCAATAACCACTTGTGACACGCGCCCGCCGCGATATCTACGAGTTCCGCTTCAACGTCAATCGGTAGCACGCCGAGTCCCTGAATGACGTCCACGACGAGCAGGGCATCATGCGCGCGCGCGGCGCGTCCTAATCGTTCCAAATCCGCGCGAAAGCCGGAAGCATACTGCACCCAACTAATCGCCACGATGCGCGTCCGTCCGTCAATCAAATTGATAAACTCATCCAAATCTATGCGCCCGTCGCGCTCTTCGCAAAAGCGCACTTCGACGCCGTGTGCCTCACGCAAACGCATCCAGGGATAAATGTTTGACGGAAACTCATTCCGAAAGGTGATGATGTTGTCACCTGCACGCCAGCGTAAACCGTTGGCAACAGTCGAAAGCCCGTCCGATGTGTTGCGCATAAAGGCAATCTGATCTGGGCGCGCGCCGAGCATTGTGGCAACAAGTTTCCGCGCATTCTCTTTGACGGCTATCCAACTGCGATAATTCAGCGAGCCATGCTGCACAACGTCATTGATCTGTGATTGGATGGCTTCGACAGCGGGCGTCGGTGGCGGCGAGACAGCCGCGTGATTCAAATAAACTGCGCGCTTTGTGATCGGAAAAAGCGCGCGTAATTCTTCGTTCATAAGCAAAGCCCGATAACTCGAACAATTGATTCCTGAAACTTGAATTTGCGAGTTTAATTTCTCGTTGATCTTATGACTGCCGCGATAGCTCAAACGCCGCTCTTACTTCACCAACTGTATCGCCGCGATGATTGCGCACGGGAAAACTGCTGTAAGTGGCAACCGCCCCAAGCGCTTCAGTTGAGAGCACGCCGAGTTGACGCAAAGTTTCGATGACGACGCATGGGCGCGCACGACGATCTTCGCCGTCCTCTATCTTGAGCGCGAGTCCCAACCCGCGCGGCCACTTTTCCGAAGGCAGCACGCCGACTGTGTAGACGCCCTCCGCGCCGACTTTTGAAATCAAGCGCCCGCCCGATGCACGCATCAATTCCGTATCGAGCCGGTCAATTGTGCCGCCGACCATTTCCGGGTACGTTGTCATCGCCGCGACGATGCGCTCGCACGCCGCGCGTGTCTTTTTATTAAAACTTTCCGGCGGCGCAACAAGACGCGCGTACATCAGCGCCATCGCGGATACGGAAACGCCGAAGACAGGCACGCCGCATCCGTCCACGCCAATCGCAATCTCCTCAATAGGAACGCTGGAAAACTCCGCAACAACTTTAGTGATTGCTTGTTGCGCAGGGTTTTCCGGCGAGTCGTAATCAGCCGTCGGCGCATCGAGATGGAGAGCGAGCGCAAGCATTCCCGTATGCTTGCCCGAACAATTGTTCTGTAACATGTTCGGACGCAAGTTGCGTTCGCGCAAGTTCTGTGCGACTTCGCGGCTAAAGGGTTCATGCGTGCCGCACTTCAGGGCTGTTTCGTTCAGACCGATTTTGCGAAGCATCGCGGCGACGGTTTGCGTATGGATCGGTTCGCCGCTGTGCGAGCCGCAAGCGATGGCAATCTCCTGCGAAGTAAAACCGAAACGATCTGCCGCACCGGAAGCGACGAGCGGCACGGCTTGATGCGGCTTCGCGGACGAGCGCAAATATGTGATGGTCTCCGGTGAACCGAGCCGCGCGATTTCCCGTCCATCTCCGTCAACGGCGACGACGTGCCCGCGATGGCGTGATTCAATAATTGCGCCGCGCGTTACCTCGACGAGCGGCGCGGAAGTGAGAATCTGTTTTTCCTTCATTCTTTATTCATCGGCGATGGGCAGAATCAGCGTCGCTGTTTTAGCGCGCGGCGGACGAACGCCTCCGGTGCGTTCATACAACTTGCGCCCCTTCCATGTAACGCCGCTGCCCGTCGCAATTTTAATTGCAGAGTTAGCGAGGATGGCGACAAACAAAGCATGGCCGAGCGGCACTGTGAAAGCATAAGCGACAGGCACGTCGCATCTTTTATTGACGATTGCAAAGATCGAAACTTGGATAATCCAGACAAGCGTCGCCGGGACAAACACACGCACCCAGCCTGTTCCCAACTGTGCACCACTAATTATACCGATTGACGCGCAAAGGAATGCGACGAAGACGGGCGCGACGGCAAAGATGAGCACGCCGAAACCGCCCGCCATTGCTTTGAGCAACGAAAATTCCGCGCCCGCGAACAGATTCTTTGTGAAGCCTTCCCAGATTTCGCCAAAATTAGTTTGCATCCGTGTCGCCGTTAAATCCGGCGCGTATTCTACACGCAGCCGCGCTCCCGAACGCTTCAAAGCCTCCGCCATGCGCAAGTCTTCCGCAACTTCAGCGCACACAGCTTTGTATTCGCCAACACGCTTCAGCGCCTCACGCCGCATTAAAAAGAAGCCGCCGATACCAATTGCCTCGCGCCGCTTTGGGTTGTTGACGCGATGAACCGGCAGCGCCATGATCATGAACCACCCGAAGACGGGCATAAACACGCGCTCCCAAAACGTCAGACAAATGACGCGCGGAATAAACGTCACCGCGTCATACTTTCCGGCAAGCGCCTGCGCGACGGCTGTACGCACCGCACGCCGCTCAAAAATCATATCCGCGTCTGTCGCAAGCACCCATTCGCCGTGTGAGGCCGCGAGCGCCTGTTGCATCGCGTGCGGCTTGCCGAGCCATCCGGCAGGCAGTTCCGCGCCGTTAACAACACGCAATCGTTCGTTTGCGTCCGCAATGGCGCGCAGCATCTCGCCTGTTCGATCCGTCGAGCGATCATCAACGGCGACAATCTCGTAGTTTCCATAATCCTGCCCGAGCATTGAGCTAAGCGCCGCATTGAGCACGCGCCTTTCTTCGTTTCGCGCGGGCACAAGAATGGAGACGAGCGGCGCATCACTTGTCGTTAAATGTTTATCTTCGCACGCAATGGGCGCAAGCGGTTTCTGGCGCGAGAGGCCACGCAAGGTTAGAAAAGCGGCGGCAAGCCATAGCAAGACCGTCATCCATGCAACGCTCGCCAGCCAGTTAAGCGCAGACAACTCAAACATTCTTTTTAGAAACCACGCGGGATAAACTACAAGCCGATCATCTTACCATGCTCCGCAATTTATAAGAGAAAAGACTGCCATCATTCTCGACAGCAGCCTCTCTGGGAGCAACAGAATTTGTTGGTAACGAATAGCAGCTTACCGGCGACGAGTCCTGCGCCTCTCGCCGTAGCTCAGCACCGTTAAGCGAACGTTGCGGCGACCGAACTGGCAGGCTTCCCTCGTTGTCGGCACCCAAACATCAATTTTTCGTCCGCGCACTCCGCCGCCTGTGTCCGCGACAAGGTAAACGCCCGTGTATGCACCGGCTTCGATGCGCACACGCGAGCCGAGCGGTAACACCGAGTGATCCGCCGCAATCATACCTTTGCCAACGACGAGGCCGCTTGCAGTTCGTCCACGCAAACTATATGCGGTGGCAACATAGCTTTGCGGCGCGGCGGCAACAAACTCCACTTCGCTTGATGCTTCGACGCCCGCAGCATCAAGCGAAGCAATTTCACTTGTGGCCTCCGTTGCGTTTGTTTCTCTAACGATTGTTGAGTTGGGGGTTGGTTCAGCGGCGATGGGACGTGCGTAAAAAGCGAAAGAACCAAAGAGCAAGGCAGCGGTCAAAGCGGCGCTACCGCTTAAAAGGGATTTCATATCTAAGGGTCTCCTGTCCGGGTTAAATCAAATCTTTCCAACATAGCGCCGCGCGGGTCTGATACTTTCTGCGACACGACCTTCGACTCTAGGAGTTAGTCAGCCGAAGTTGGGGGCTTGCATCCTTGATGCGACGCTTGGAAAGAGCCAAAAGAAAAACAAGCGAACCAGTAAAGTCCGCTTGTTACAAATAAGAGACTAACATATTGCGAAATTGTTGTCTACACCTGAATTGTATGAAATCCTACATATTTTTCTCGTTTGCCTTTTAACTGTTTCTAAACGCCAAGCCACTCGCCGCTGTAAACAACGTCGGCTTTGCCAATCAAAACAACCTGATCGTCCGCCTCGCGCCACACAATTTGCAATTGCCCGCCCTGCGTCCAGACGTTTACATCACGTTCCGTTCTGCCGTTAATCACGGATGCGACAACCGCCGCGCACGCGCACGTCCCTGAAGAAAATGTTTCGCCCACCCCGCGCTCCCAGATACGCAATTCGATATTATGCCGGTCACGCACACGCACAAATTCCACGTTCGTGCGTTCTGGAAAGAGTTCGTGCTTTTCAATCACGCTCCCGATGCTTCGCCAATCAATTGCCTCAAAATCTTCAACAAACACAGCACAGTTCGGATTGCCCATCAACAACGCCGTCACTTGAATCGTCTCGCCTTCAACCATTAACGGGTAACCCGTGACGCGTTCACGCACGTTCTCCATCAACATCGGAATCGCCGCGCTTCCAAACTTTGGCTGCCCAAGTTCTGACTCGAACAAAAAATGTCCTGCCGCATCATCCTCACGCAAACGATAAAGCACCACGCCCGCGCGAGTTTTTAACCGCAACGCTTCGCCCGCCCATAATTTCTGATAATGCAGATACGCCGCCGCGCAGCGCGTTCCGTTGCCTGACAGCCCCGCCTCGCCGCCGTCCGGGTTAAAAATCCGCACCGCGTAATCCGCGCCCTCTTCTTTCAATTCCTCGATCAGCGCCACGCCGTCCGCGCCCGCCCCATAATGCCTATCGCACACGCGCCGCACCAACTCGCTCAAGGATTCAACTCCGGCAACCTGCTTTGCCTCGACAATAATGTAATCATTGCCGAAGCCCTGAAATTTAATGAAGCGCATAGGAATGTTGGGCTGCATGCTAGGCGGAGATCAAGCTCCTTCACTGAGTGAGTTGCTGCGCGAAAAGCCACTTCCAGAATTCTGCGTCGGTGTATACCTTATCCGTGACAAAGTGTTTTTCACCCGCATACTCCGTGTACTTTGCGTTTCCATTCGCCGCTTTTAGGGCTGATGCCATCTTGCGTGCTTCGATGACGGAAACTTCTTCGTCTTCACCGCCGTGAAAAATCCACGTCGGAGTTTTGCCGATTGCTTTAGCGAAAGCGGCATAGGGGTCTTGTGCCGTGTAGAGCGCGAACATCTCCGGCGGCACAAGGAGCCGGAACATCGGGGGAATTTTATCGGGAGACGCAACGCCGGGCGGCAGGATGCCGCCGCCAGCAGGAGCGATAGCCGCAAACTTTTTCGGATATTTGGCGGCGAGATACCATGTACCGTAACCGCCGAGCGAGAAGCCTGTCAGGTAAAGCCGTTGCGAATCGCCGTTGAATTCAGCGATTGTTTGGTCGAGTTCTTTTATCGCCGTTTCAGCTTCATCGCCGACCCAATAACCGCGAGTTTGCGGAAAGACAGCGATGAAAGAGCCGAACCGTTCCGGGTGCTTCCACATAAAAAGCTGTATCACGCTGCCTAAACCGTGACCAATCTGCTTTTCGTTATCGCCGCCCCACTCGCCGCCGCCGTGAAGATAAAGGACGACGGGATATTTCTTGTTAGGGTTGTAGTCCATCGGGACGTAAACGCGATAGTTATGCGTATTCGTGCCAATCGTCACTGCGCGCTTCAAGAAACCTGTTGCACGCTTTGGAGCGGGAGAGGCGACTTGTGCAGACACACTGAAAAAAAGCGTGCTAATCAAAAACAAAGCTGCGACTATTTTTCTGGTTAACATAATATTCCTTTCATATTCATGAATAGCCCGACACTCATCAAGCCGCGATAGAATTATGGCTGTGACTTTGGCGCATCTATTGTCACGTCTTTCATTTCCGTATTGGACAGCTTGAAATCGCTGTACTTACGCGCGCGGCTGATGCTTGTTTTCCAGAAGATTTTTTCTCTGCCGTAAGAGTTGTACCAATTCCAACTCGGAACCCAAGTGCCGTTTGGCAAGCGCATCAACTCGAATCCGATTGGAACATTCGCATTCGGCGGGTCAATTGATGAAGCGCCCGCTTGGTTCATCTCTTCGACTGGCACGGCTTCGAGTCGCATGATGACTTTGTCAACGGCATCTATCCAAACTCTCCCGCCGAGTTGCGCCATCACACGCCCGAAAGTTTCAATTCCTCCACTAAAGGAAACGTTCGTTTGGTCGTAAACGTAGCCGGGACGCGGGCGAAAGTTTAATAAAATCGCTTCCCGATTCTTGAAGACAGCGCGACGCGGGGCGTAAAACTCATGCCACACGAGAAAATCCGTCGGGCGAACCGGATAAAAAGATTTAGCCGCGCCGCCTAGCTGGTGTTGCACTAACACAATACTGTAAGAACGAAATGTCGGCTTATATTCGCTCGTCATCGGTCGTTCTACTCCTCGCCCTTCTTTCTCTTCGGCTTCGGTTATCTGCTTGACGGCGCGTTCGCGTCCGCGATTGATCTTCTCTGTGCTAAACGGCACGCCGTCCTCGCTCACCTGCACGCTGGCGAACCCGCCCTTGCGCCCGACCCGGAACGGAGACACTTCGTAGACCTTCGATTTTTCACGCGTCACTTGCCCGCGCTTATCAACCTCATTTTCGAGCGCGGTCAACGTGTACGTATAGTCGTAGATGCGCTTTGTCATCTGCGTTGTGCGTTCACCGCATTCGTTGACGAGCGCCGCAATCTCGGCAGGAGTTAAATTTAAGAACTCTCTCGATGCGCTCTGCCGATTAAAGGCGGAACTCAACGGTTGAGCGGGCGGCAAAAAGTTGAGAAGTAAGGTTGTAATCAGCAGCAGAATCTTCATAGACTTCATTCCTTCGCCTTGTCCGGCGACGGTTATCACCTAAAATGTGCTCGGTTGCGGTGGCGAAGTCCGACGAAACAATTTTACTACCCACACCAACAACATCGCAGCTACAACATGCACCACGATAATGATGCCGTCTGACAGCACGTTGAACCAAAAGCCGAACCGCAGCGGGTCAGGCCTCCAAAGCCAATCGTAGATAAACTGGATCAACGGAACCGCTATCAGGTCGAGAACAATTATCATTGCCAGTAACGACGCCATGTAACGCCACCACAAACGACGGCGAGCGAATCTGGACAGAAGGAACAGGCTGTTAGCATAAACCGCGAGAGCAGAGGCGGACACCAACACTGCCGTAGCTAATACCGCGATGGTCAGCGTCGGATGGTATTGACGAGTAGCCACAAGCCAGAAGACGAACACACCAAGCCATACAGTTAGGTGTAATGCTATACGCCGGAAAGACATTCTGCTTTTACACAATCTTTACTAAGAACAGCCGCCACACAACACTATAAACACCGCGCTGCTAAGTTTTGTGGCATAAATTTTATGATCTTCCGCTAAAGGACGCGAGTAGTTCGGTGATGGCGTCTATGTAAGTGCGACGCACATCCGCGCCGCCCGGATAGTTGTTGACCATGATGGAGAAGACGATTCGCTCGCCCGCCGCGCTCGTCGCATAGCCGGAGAGCGAGGAGACAGCTTCGACCGTGCCCGTTTTCGCGCGCACGTTGCCAGCCGCCGCCGTATTCTTCATACGATTGGCGAGTGTGCCGTCAACGCCCGCTATCGGCAACGCCTCCCGAAACGCATTTGCAATGGAGCGGCGGCTGATGAAAGTCAACAATTCGACGCTCGCGTTGGCCGTCACAAAATCGTGGCGCGAGAGGCCGGAGCCATCAACCATGACGATATTCGAGGCGCTTGCTCCCGCGTCACGCAGGAAAGTTTTAACGATTTCAATTCCTGCCTCCGCGCTCGTCAACTTCGCGTTCGTTTGTGGTGCACGCGTATCCACGATTGTGGGAACTGTTAAGGCGCGTCGCTGCTGCTCGCCGAGCGTGCGTAAGATAAGTTCCGTGTAAAGATTCTGGCTGGGCTTCAAAGTCTTCGCCGCAACTAGACTCAGCGGCGGCGATTGTCTGTTTGCAATCTCAACAAGTTTCGTCGTATCGAGCGGAGCATCCCGGCGCGCGCGCGCATCAACAATTCGACCTTGTCCTGCGACGGTAATACCGCGACGCAAGAGCGATGCGCGCAGTAGATCAACGAACATTTGCGCCGGACGCGCGACGGCGACTTCTCCCGTATAACCTTTATCATCAAGCGGTAAACTCCCGCCCACTTCAATCGTATTTTCGCCAAGCCCGCGATACACGCTCACGTCTCTGCGCGTCCCACGCGGCGAAGTCGTCGTGCGATTGCTGATCGTAATGTGCGGCAACTGGGCTGGCCCCGTCGTGACTGCGCAGGCCGCGCCGACGTTTGCGCCGGGTTTGACAAAAAGATCAATCGAATTGTCGTTAACGGTCAAGGCGCTCACTTCCGCGCCGTAGTACCACTGCAAATCGTCCCACTCCCAACTTGCTCCGAACGGCGCCCCCGTGAAATAACTTTCATCGCCGACCAGATCGCCTTCAACTCTGCGCACGCCGACCGTCTGAATGCGCGACGCGAGTTCGTCAAGCGCCTTTGTGTAATCGCCGTCGTAAAAACTTGCTGCGATGCTTGGATCGCCGCGCCCGTAAACAATCAGATCGCCGCGAATCGCGCCCGCTGCGTCCGGGCGGTTTGCTGCGTAAACGGAAGTCGTCCAGCGAAAGTTTGGCGTGAGGCGATCAAGCGCGGCGGCCACCGTGTACATCTTCATATTAGATGCGGGCACTAGCAGCTTTCCGGCGTTTTCTTCAAAGAGCGTGCGTCCCGTATCAAGCGATACGGCTTTGATGCCGACGAAGGCGGGCGCAAGCTGCGGGTTGCTCAAAACTTCACGAATGCGCGCGCGCAGTTCTTCAATTGTTTTCGGCGCGCTCGCGGGAGCGACGCGTGCCGTTGCGGAAGCGGCAATGGATCGGCGTTCGCGCTGCGGCTCCTGTGTTTGTTGCGCGACGGCGTTAACAACTGCGCTGAAGCTTAACGAGCAGAGCAGTAGAAAGCAGACAAAGCGTGAGACGCGTTCTTTGTTAATTGACATTCAATTTATCTTCCTGCAACTTGAACGAATTTATCATCTCTTCGGCGGTGGACGTGACGGTGCTGGCTTTGACGACGACAATATCGGCGGCGTGATTGGTGAGCGTGGCAGCGTCGGGCATCCTCGCTCCCTATAAATTTAATATTCTTTCGATGGCTGCCGTGACGCGGTGAACGGGTACGCGGTGAATACATTCGGGCGCATCGAATTGCCCGCAGGTATAGCCGGGACACGGCGCGCACGGCATTTCCTCGCGGACGATTTCGTAAGGCGCAGTTGTCCAAGGATGCCAGCGTTCGACGCTTGATGAACCGAAGATAACGACAGAAGGTGTTGAGACCGCCGCCGCAATGTGCGCGATGCCGCTGTCATTGCCGACGAAAAGCCGCGCGCGTGCGGCGAGAGCAGTTACTTCCGGCAGTGAAAGATCGTTCAAACTAATTATCGGGGCGCGCGAATTCTCTTTGAGTGCGCTGATAATTTCCTCTTCGTTTGGTGCGGCAATCGCAACGCATTCGAGGCCGCGTGCGTGAATTGTTTCAGCCACACGCGCAAAATTTTCCAACGCCCACTGCTTCGACGCAAACGCGGCAGCCGGATGAATGAGCGCGAAAGATTTTTCCTCGAACGCGTGCTGCCCGTTCTCCTCCTCGTTCTGCCCTTTGATTATTTGCGCGGCGCGTAGTTTCGCGGCGACACTCGCGGCGGCATCAGCCGTTACAAAGAGGCGCGTTGGCGGCAAGTCCGTCACGGGCACGCCTGTCCAGCCGAACAGCGCGAGTTGATTTTCAACCGAATGCGTTTCTTTCCTGTTCCAGATTTCGTGCGCGGGCGGCGCGGCGTGATTGTGCAAACTTCCGTAGCGATAAGCAGCATAGCCGACGCGTTGTTTTGCGCCGGAAGCTCTGGTGAGAAACGTTGCCGTCGTGCCGCCATGCAAATTAAACGCGACATCGTAGCGCGCGGCGCGAAGCTCACGCACGACTCGCGCACGCGCCGCAGTGCTTTTGCCTTCAACGATAATTATGTTATTGATGTCAGTGCTTCTACCGAGCACGGGCGCGACCCAGTCTTCTAATAATATGTCGATGCGCGCGTGTGGCAGAAACCTACGAAGCGCACGCAGCGAGGGCGTGGCGAGCACAGTGTCGCCGATGGAGCGCAGGCGCACGACGAGCACGCGATTGATCTTTTGCCAATCCCAGCGTGCGGGCGCGAGCGGTTGCGGCGCAGTAGATATTGCGCGCGAATTAATTGTTGTGCAATGCGCTGCGTTCGCGGCGGAAGTAAACAAAAGTTCGTGCGCTTTAGGGCTTGTGAGCAGGCTCTTCATCCTCAATCGTCGCTTCGTCAATTAGCATTACAGGGATGTCGTCGCGGATCATGTACACGCGCTTGCATTGGACACACTTCAGGCTGTTTCCGTCCGGCTGTAACAAAACCTTTGCCTTGCACGCCGGGCACGCCAGAATCTCCAACAAATCTTCACTGATCGCCATAGTTTTTAACCTTTCACTTTGCCGTTTCAGCTTAACAGCTTCGCAAAGATGCGGGCAAGCAGCACACAGCGAAAGACATAAAGCAACTATGATTATACCTTCTTCGTTGCTTTTACAAACGACTCACTTGCCGCGTCCGGCAGTCGTGTGATAGTGATTAAAGAAGCGGATTTATATTTTGTGAAGAAGCAAGGGGAAAGAAGTTGTCTTTAGAATTTACCGTCGAGTTTGCGTGCCCTCTGCGTGCGCGATATTCAGAAAAACATCTGCGTGCGTGGGGAAGTCTGGGAAGCATTCACACACGTTTGACGACGGGCGACAAAGTTGCGCCGGACGCAGACAAACTGCGTTTTATAGAGAACGCGCGCGCCGAAATCGAAACGATGCAGAGAGAAACGGCGCTGTGTTCCGTATGCCCCGCGTGCTTGCCGAACGAATCGGCGGGCGAAGGCGAAGCGGTGGGTTGTCTAGGCCGCGTCACGTATCCGATTGAAGGGCAGTTTGAAAAATTTCTGGCAGACCGCGTGCAGCTTCTTCTGGACACGCTTGATGCGTGCGATCAGCCGCGCCTGTTGCGTATCCTCGTTGATGCGGAATCGCCTTTTGACGGCGAAGGCACAAAAGAATTGCGGCGCGTCACGACTGCGCAGGGATTGCGTTTCTTTGAACTGCGCTTGCCAATTAGCATGGCGCGTGAAGCGGCGCACCTCACGACAGATAATTTATTCGACATGCTCGCCGGATTCCGCTCTGAAGACGCGGCGCGCACTACTTACACGCGCGAGATTTCCGGCGCGGCCGTCGCCGATTACTATGACTTTTTAGATTTTATCCTGCGCAACGATCTTTCCGCTTCCGAACAAACGCGGCTTCACGCGCGCGGACGCAATTACGCTCAATACCTACGCCTACTCGCTGCACACGAACGCGCCGAAGCATTAGGCGCGCGCGTGCTGCTCGACTAAAACAAACGGGAATCGATTATTCATGCTAATAATTTAACGCCTCACATATTCTCTTCGTCAAATTGCCTGAGCGAATCGAGAATCAGGTTGGTGTTGCTGGCAGCGTTGATGGTGACGGGAAATTCTTCCGCATGTCGTTCAAAATCGAACGTGCCGGAAGTCACTTCGACGATTTTACGGAACGCTTCTTCTCCGCTCAAATCGGCACTTTCCGCGCCGACGATGCGTCCTTCATTGAACAAAACCTTTCCCTGCATAGCTTCATTTGTGATCGCAAGCGCGCCCGTCAAACGAGCGTTCTCCAGAACCTGCACGGCGTCAAAAATGCTAATCGCTGAAAGATCGCCTGAAAGTATTGAGGTAGCGCAACGGACGGCGTTCGGCAAGGCAGCCATCTGTGAAAGGTCTGGACGACGCGCGCGGCGTATGGCTTCGAGGCCGGTGGTGATAGAGATGCGTGGGTCTAGTTGTTTAGCTTCGAGCAGGCGGTCGTGCGCCGCTTCAAAATCTTCGCGCTCAATATATAGGCTGGCGAGCGCAAGACACTGGCGCGCGGCCTCGTCTGTGTGTTTGTGGGTGGCGGCAATTTCACGCAAACGCTCACGCAGCGGCAGTGAACGCGGGCGGCGTTCGAGCGCCGCGTGCAAGCGCTGTATGGCGCGCTCCGGCGCTCTGTACTTGACGAACAGTTCGGCGTCAAGCAGCGCCGTTTCGATTTCCCCTTCATTGTCCGTAGGCTGGTGCGCGTCGCTCATTCATCTACCTTTGTGGCTGCGGAAATAATATTCAACCCGGACTCGAAAGCGCGAGTTTATCATAAGTCGAAGCACAGACGTGTTTCTCTGTAAGGATGCTTTGTTTGACGCTAGGCTGGCACGATTTCGTGTAAACGGCGAACGTGCGATTACCTGAAAGAGTTACGCTTCACAAATTCGCTGGCATTCGCAAGGTTTCCGCAAACCTCGTGTGGAATCTTAACCTATATCCTTCAACCTTCAGCGATTTTGCTTTTAGCCCTTTCGTTATTTGTTCCCTAAACCACTCAATCGCTCGCCCTTCGCGCCAACCGGGACGGGCACACCATCGTGGCACACCGAATGCCCTCTTGTTTGCTCGAACGATTTCGCTGAAAGTTTGCACAATTAAGACTTTCAAATGTTGCAAGGGCACACCAAGTTATTCGAGCAATCCCGATAAGCTCATAGTTAGGAGCAATTGATATGCGCGATGAAATGGTGCTAGATGCCGCAAACGCGGCGACGATACGATTGGTCAATGCAAGCTGGTCAAACTATCTGCAACGCGCTTGCCGCAGTTTGCATTCAATCGGTCAATTGTGTCGCGGCGACGGAGCGGAGATTCTGCTCCGTCGCCTCAAGCGCACACGTCCCTCGACTTATGGGCATAGTATACGCGTCGCCAAATTTTCGCGCGCCACGGGACGCGCCTTCGGTTTCGACGACGCGCGCTTAAAACAGTTAGGACAAGCCGCCGTGTTCCACGACATAGGCAAAATTTTTGTGCCTGAAGTTATTCTCAATCGCCCGCGTAAACCTACGCCGACTGAAATGTTCGTGCTGCACAAACATCCGACCTTCGGCGCGATGCTCGCTTCTTATTTCAATCTTCCGGCGGAACTACGCATACGCACGCAATATCACCACGAGCGTTGGGACGGCAAAGGTTACCCGGAAGGATTGGCGGGCACAGACATTCCTTTGATGGCGCGCATCGTGCAAGTCGCGGATACTTACGATGCGATGGTCGCAACGGATCGCCCGTATCGCAAAGCACACACACATGCCGAAGCCATCGCGGAACTGCTTAGGGAAGCGGGCACACAGTTTGACCCGCACGTCATTGAAGCCTTCATAGATACGTTTCCAGAAGAAGAGACAGCAAACTAACAAGCGCCTTTTCTGGAGCACGGCGCGCGTTCATCGTTTAGTATTCGTCAGAGGGCGCGAGAAACTTTACTGGCCGGAGCAATGCAGCGGCGCTGGTTCTCGCGCTCTTTTCATATACAGATAGCGAACGTGATAATCTATTTTTTTGGAGTGCCGATGCTACACACTGTCATGCAAGCCATGTCCCCTACAGATTTCACATACTTCAAGAACCTAATCGAACGCGGCACAGACGAGATCGCGCAGCGTTGGCTCGATGCCGTGCGCGCAGACGATGAAATGCCTTCGACAGAAGGCGTCGCCGAACCATTGCTAATGGATTCCGTGCCGCTCGTGTTACGCGAAATTTTGCGCGTCGTCGAATTAGACGAACAAAAGATCGAAAGCGCGCACATCGTCAATGCCGCCAAGCATGGCCGTGTTCGCGCGCGCCAGCATTTTGAGGTCAAAGAACTTGTGCGCGAATATCAATTGCTGCGCGAACACATCTTTCTTTATTTGCAGGAACATCTCGCGCAGTTCGCGGACGGGCGCAATCCAATCGAGCTTTTAACTATCTATCGCCGCGTCGGACTCGCCGTAGATGAAGCGACGCGCGCCACCATAGATGCTTTCGTCGAAGAGCATACGGGCGAACTGCTTCATCTTTCGCGCACGGACAGCCTGACAGGACTTTACAATCATCGCACTTTTTACGAGCGGATGGCAGAGGAAGTCAAACGCGCCGCGCGTTACAAAAGTCCGCTATCAATTGCACTAATTGACCTGGACTATTTCAAACTCGTCAACGATAAACACGGCCACCAGTTCGGTGATCGCTTGCTGGCGAAATGCGCGCGCGCGCTCAATGATGCGTTGCGCGAGACGGACATCATTTGTCGCTACGGCGGCGATGAGTTCAGCGTGATTCTACCGGAAACGGAAAAAGAGAACGCCGCCGCCTTGATGCAGCGCGTGCAGGAAGCATTCACGGAAGTCGGCGCAAAAGAAGGCGCGCCCGAATCCTTCGGCATGAGCTACGGCATCGCCATTTATCCTGCTGACGCGACCGAACCCGAAACACTAATCCGCGCCGCAGACGATCAACTGCTCGGCAAAAAGAAACAGCGACGCGGCAGCAAACAAGCAGAGTAAGCCGACCAACAATAGCTCGCCAGCGCACGCAATTAATCAAAGCTTAAAGAGGCCGTCTTCAATCTGATTGAAGACGGCCTCTTTAAGTCTAGATTTCTTGTGCTTCTTTAGAAATCAATTCGCACGCCGAGGCGCATCATGCGCGGGCGCAGTGTGCGCGTCGTGACGAGAAAATTGTCTATAAAATTTTGGCGGGCGTCGGCACTCGCCGTCGGGCTAAAAGCGTTGAAATCTATGAACTGCGTGCCGAAGCTAAAAACGGTTTTGTTAAGCACGTTGTTGAATTCGATGACGGGACGCAAACGCACAGTGTCGCGTATCCGAAATTCGCGTGTGACGTTCAGATCAAGCAGAAAAAGTTTGGGGCCTAGCCCTGCGTTGCGCGGCAAGTTTCCGGTTTGTCCCAGACTCGGCAGCGCAAAGAAATTCAGAATCGACGGATCAAGCGGTTCGCCCGGGCGCCTTGCGCGCAAGAGTTTTGTGTCGCCTGTAAAAATGGGTCGGTCATTGCTCACGTCATCAAGATTACGATCAACGCCGCCGATGGAGATATTGAAGGGCGCGCCGGAAGCCACGCGCATGATCGGCGAAAAACGCAGCTTGCCAAGATAACCCGGCGTGTCGAACGTGCCGGAGAAAACAAAGCGGTGGCGACGATCAAGCAAACTGCGCGAACGTTCGCCGCGAAAATCTCCTGCCACGAGCGCGTCCGAGGTGTTAACGATACCGTCGTCGATCAAGCGCGAGAAAGTGTATGCGGCGCGATACGAATAACTGAATCCGCCTTTGTTGCGATTGAAGCGGCGGCGCGCTTCAATCGTCAGGCCGTGATAAAAACTGTTACCGATGGACGCGAGTTGTTCGAGTTCGGCGCGCGCCCGATCGGGACGCAAATCATCAATCGCACTTAAGGCCGCGTTAAGCGCCGTCGTGGAATTCATGCTGTTAAGATTAATGACGGAGACGGGAATGCCAAACTCTAAAATACGATTGATGTTGTTGGCGTCGCTCGTCGTTGCAGAGCCGAGCATGAAGCGCACGAGTTCTCCGGCAGGCGACGTCGAACCGCTTGTGTTGTAGATCGTGCGCGGCAATCCACTGCTGCGGAAGTTGGCGAAATCGCGCGACAGCAAATAATCCGTGAAGCTTTTGTAGCCGCGCGGCAGTACGGGCGCGTTGGCGTTGAATTCACGGAACAGATGTATGCCCCGATTGAATGTGTAATTGGCTTCGAGGACAAACGCACGGCCTATTTCGCGCTCGAATCCTAGATTAGCTTGATAACTTTCAGGAATGCGCAAGTTTGGATCAAGGCGGCGCGAAAAGCTTGTCTGCAATCCGCCGAGATCCTTGACGAGCGGCGAATCAGCAGTGAGCGTTTGCGGAAAATTAACGTTGCTGATGACGAAGTTGCGCAGTTGCAGTTGATTCGCGTTCGAGCTGCGCTGGCTTGAAAGAAAGCTTTGCTGCGTTGGAGTCAGACGTTTGCCGCTCGCAGGATCAAGCGCCAGATCGGTATCTAGGAAAAGCCTTTGCTGGCCGAGCCTGAAATCGTCAATGGTTCTGAGCAGAGCGCGATTATAAAAGATGCCTGCGCCAAGGCGTATGACTGTTTTGCCGCTGCGAAAGGGATCGTAAGCGACGGCGGCGCGCGGCGCAAAGTTGTTACGATCCGGTATGATCGTTTCGTTTTCGTAACGCACGCCGTAACTCAACGTAAGGTTAGAACGCACGCGCCATTCGTCCTGCGCGAAGAAGCCTGTGTAGGTATTGCGTTGCGTGGATTCGGTTTGAAAATTCTGGCGAAAGCGCGAAGGTAAGTTCGCCAGAAAGTCGCCCGCGCTATCGAAATCGAAAGTGCCGGAAGCGTCCGCGAGATCAATAAAGGTTGAACGAATGCGCTGTATGTCCGAGCCGAATTTCATTGAATGTGCGCCGCGAAGATAAGAAAGCGTGTTCTGAATTTGAAAGCGATTTTCGCGGCGGTCTGACGCGCCTGTGGTTGATGAACCGGCGACGAGCGTGCCGTCACGATTAGCAGAATTGTCCGTCGGTAAAGGATCGTTAATCTTTATCAGCACGACTGGACTAGAAGCATTGCGCGTTTCGACAGCGGGCGTGAGCCACGAGATTTGCACGCGCAGTTGGTTAATTAGCTTTGGCGAGAAAACGTAGTTATCGGAATAAGCGAGCGCGTCCGTGTTGCGCGTTCTGCCCTGAAGTGCTTCGGCGAGACGTGCGCCGCCACCGAATTGACGCAAGTTTACGAAGCGTCCGAGCTGGTAAAGAAACGTGCCGTTGTGCGCGTCCGTAAACGTGTGATCGATGCGCGCTGTGAAAATGTTGTTGCGTTGCGGCGTGCTGATGCTTTGAACGAATGGCGCAACTTCCGCTTGCAAGCTCGGCGTGCTAACAGTTTCCAAGCGCCTGCCGTCGAGCACGGTTGGTCTGGGTAAAGTGAAGGAAGTGTTTTGCGGTACGGGGACGAGCGTGTCAATCAACGCACTGTCAAGCAACGTGTTGTTTTCATAAGCGGCGAAGAAAAATGTTTTATTGCGTCCGCTTGAGAAAAGAGGACGGCCTTCACCGAAGCGCGGTAGCGGCAACGGGCCGCTTAAAGTGAAGCCGGGATTTTGTTCCTGTAGCGGTAGGCGTTTAAGGCCGCGCGAGTTGTTGAAGAAAGTGTTGGCGTTTAGGCTTTCGTCTCTGAAAAAGTAAAAGAGACGTCCGCGAAATTTGTTTGAGCCGCCGCGCGTGCGCAAGTTTACACGTCCGCCCGAAGCGCGCCCATACTCGGCGGAGAACTGATTGCGTATGACCTGCACTTCATCAATAGCTTCGAGCGAGGGTTGAAAGCGTTCGCGTGCGGCACGGTCGTCGTTGTTGTCTAGGCCGTCAATCGTGATGTTGTTGGACGAAGCGTTGCCGCCTGAAAGCGCGAAGATGCCTGCTTCTTCCGGTGCTTGGCGCGGGTTCTGGTCGCGGTCTTCAGCGAGGTCGCGCGTCGAGAGCGGTTCTTCCGTGACACCGCCGAGCGTGAAAATCAGATCAAGCGGCGAGCGCGTTGCGACGGGCAAAGATTCCACTTCATCGCGCGTCACAGTGCCACCGACGATGGTGCGCGTCGTGTCCACAGCGGGCGCGAGGTCTGTCACGAAAACAGGATCAACATGGGCGGCAGCCACAAGCAAAGTAACGTCGAGTTGCACGTTCTGTGCGGCTATCGTAACTACATTGAACGGCGTTACGGCGAAACCGCGAGCTGTGACGCTGATCGTATATGCGCCCGGTTCAAGTTGGATAAGACGATAGCGGCCTTCGGCGTCGGTGGTCGCGGTACGCTCAATTTTCGTTAAGTCTCGCGCCGCTGTGACGGTTGCGCCCGGAATGACTGCGCCATTCTGGTCAACGACGCGTCCGCGAATCGTTGCGTTGTCGAGGTCTTGCGCACGCGTGATTGAAGAAGCAAGCGGTGTTAGAAGAAGTATTGACGAGTAGAAAAAAGCGCAGATGTGTGCTGTCAAAAACAAACGAACGATACGGTTTTTCATGGTGAGGCGTTCTCCTATTCAGCTATGAGGCCGCCGTCTGCGCTATGAGAAACGCATTGATGTCCGCGAACGCGTGAGCGGCGTGCGGGCACATCGGCGAGCGAGTTTTCGAGAAAGTGTTTAGGCCGTTGCGCCGGTTAACGTAAAGCGCGTTCTGTTAGCGCCGTGCGTGAGTAGTTGGATCAGCCGTCCGGCCTGATTTTAGGCGCGACGTGCCGAAGCGCAATCGGAGAGCGCACTTTATCACCGGACGCAAAGAGAAGACAAGCCTGTCAAGAGTTTTAATGCTGGCCGCGCGGGAGGTTGCGGCGGCGCAGCACAGCAGTGTGGCGTGTGGAGCGCACCAGCGCACCGGGCGGCGCATCAGTCGGCGCTTCTGTGAAACGCGCAAACTCGTCGGCGTGCGATTGCAGGTAGCCGAAGAAACGCTCGAACTCAGACTGCATGGCGTTCATTTTTTCGCGCATGTTAAGAATAATTTCGACGCCCGCCAGATTAACGCCCAAGTCGCGCGTGAGCGAGAGAATTACTTCAAGGCGTTCGAGGTCTGTGTCCGTGTAAAGCCGCGTATTGCCTTCGGAACGCGACGGCGCTAAAAGCCCTTCGCGCTCATACAAACGCAAGGTCTGCGGATGAATGTCGTATTCACTTGCCACCGCGCTGATCGTGTATGTGCGAACGTTGCGTTTCATAGATCAATTAACAGTTTTGAGTTTTCAGTTGTCAGTTTTAAGCCCTAATGTTTTTAACTGAAAACTTAAAACCGAAAACTCAAAACTATTCTAACCCCATTGCGACGCGCGGATTCTCCGGGTTCGTTTGCGCGAAGCTACGCAAGAGGTCTTTTGTTTCTTCAGAGATAACTTTCGGTAGCGTAATTTGCACTTCGACGAATTGATCGCCGCGCGCCTGCGGGTTGCGCAAAGAGTGCGCTCCGCGTTCACGCAATCGAAACTTTTGTCCAGATTGTGTTCCCGGAGGAATACGCAGTTGCGCTTTGCCTTCAACTGTCGGCACTTCGATTTTCGCGCCGAGCGCCGCTTCCGGCACGGTGAGCGGCACGGTGACGTAAATGTTATCGCCCTTGCGCGTAAAGAATTGGTGTCGCCCGACGTTTGTGATGATGTAAAGATCACCGGAAGGCGCGCCTAAACGCCCGCCTTCACCTTTGCTCGGAATACGCACGCGCGAACCCGTGTCCACGCCCGCCGGAATACGCACCTTAACGGTTTCAGTTTTCGGCACGACACCCTTGCCGTTACAGACAGAGCATGGTTGGCGACGTTTGCCAGTGCCGTTGCAATCCGGGCATTCCTGCGAAAACTTCAAACGCCCACCGGTTCGTTGAACTTGCCCTGCTCCTTTGCATGTCGGGCAAACGACGACGGGGCCACCCGTATCACCCGCACCGTTGCAACGAGAACACTGCTCCGAACGATTGACTGTGATGTTCGTCGTCATACCTTTGACGGCTTCCTCAAAAGAAAGCGCAAGCGGCATTTCGATGTCAGCGCCGCGTTGGGGTTGCGGGCGCGGGGGTTCGCGTTCGACACGCGCGCCGCCTGCGCCACCACCGAAAAGGTCTGCGAAGATATCGCGAAAGCTTGAGCCGCCCGCGTTGCCGCCGCTCGCCGCGCCGGAAACGTTGCTCCAATCGAAGCCTTCAAAATCAAAGCCGCCCGTTCCCGTGCCAGCGCCTCCGCCGCCTGTCGCACCGCGTGCCGCCGCGTCCGCAAGGTTATCAGAATACTGCCCGAAGCGATCATAAACGCCGCGCTTCTTCGGATCGGACAGCACATCGTGCGCTTCCGTAATCAGTTTGAAGCGTTCTTCAGCGCTTTTGTCGCCGGGATTGACGTCCGGGTGATACTTGCGCGCGAGCCTGCGATAAGCCTTTTTGATTTCTTCGGGCTTGGCGTCGCGTTTGATGCCAAGCACCTTGTAAAAATCTTCTTTTGCCATCGTTAAAAAGTGACGGGTAATGTATGACAAGCGACAGGCGAGACCAAGCTTTCGATCTTATCGCCTGTGACCTGTCGCTTGTCACTACTTTTATTTTTTGTCGTCCACGTCAACGTATTCGGCGTCGATCACGTTGTCCTCGCCGCCGCCGGTCGCTCCCTGCGAACTTGTGCCGGAAGCGCCCGCGCCAGCCGCCGAAGTTTGATCGCCCGCGCCGCCCGCCTCGCCGCTTTGTTGATAAAGCGCTTCGGCGAGTTTGTGCGAAGCTGTTTGCAAACGATTGAAGGCATCATTCATGCGCTCTACGCCGCCTTCTTCGGTTGCTTTCTTCGCGTCTGCGAGCGCCGCTTCAATGTCTGTGGCAGCCGTGCCGTCTAACTTCTCGCGGTTCTCGGCAAACGTCTTTTCCATTTGATAAGTCAGACTGTCGAGACGATTACGCGATTCGATTTCATCACGCTTCTTAGAGTCTTCGGAAGAATGCGATTCGGCGTCGCGCATCATCTTGTCAATCTCGTCTTTCGAGAGACCGCTTGAGGCAGTGATCGTGATTTTCTGTTCGCGTCCAGTGCCCATGTCTTTGGCAGAAACGTTGACGATGCCGTTGGCGTCTATGTCAAACGTTACTTCGACTTGCGGCATACCGCGCGGTGCGGGCGGAATCCCGATGAGATGAAACTTGCCGAGCGTGCGATTGTCCGCCGCCATCGGGCGTTCGCCCTGAATAACGTGGACTTCGACGCTTGTCTGATTGTCCGAAGCCGTCGAAAAGACTTCCGATTTACGCGTCGGAATCGTTGTGTTGCGTTCGATCAACTTTGTGGAGACGCCGCCGAGAGTTTCAATGCCTAAGCTTAACGGCGTCACGTCCAGCAAGAGGATGTCCGTTTTTTCGCCGGACAACACGCCCGCCTGCACAGCCGCGCCGACGGCGACGACTTCATCAGGATTGACAGACTTGTTTGGTTCTCTGCCGAACAAGTCTTTGACCATCTCCTGCACACGCGGTATGCGCGTTGAACCACCGACGAGCACGACTTCGTCAACCTTCTTCGCGTCGATTCCGGCGTCCTTGATCGCCTGCTCGACGGGAGATTTGAGGCGCTGCAAAATCGTATCAATCAATTGCTCGAATTTGGCGCGCGTCAATTTCATCACAAGGTGCTTCGGCCCCGATTGATCGGCGGTGATGAACGGTAGATTGATCTCCGTCTCTATCGCGGAAGAGAGTTCAATTTTTGCTTTTTCCGCCGCTTCTTTCAGGCGCTGCAAAGCCATCTTGTCGTTGGAAAGATCAATACCCTGATCCTTCTTGAATTCTTCGGTGATCCACTCCATCAGGCGCTCGTCTATGTCGTCGCCGCCGAGATGCGTGTCGCCGTTCGTGGACTTCACTTCAACGACGCCCTCGCCGACTTCTAGAATGGAAACATCGAAAGTGCCGCCGCCAAAGTCGAACACAGCGATGGTTTCATCCTTCTTTTTATCCAGACCGTAGGCGAGCGCGGCGGCAGTCGGCTCGTTGACGATACGCATCACTTCGAGTCCGGCAATTTTGCCAGCGTCTTTTGTCGCCTGACGTTGCGCGTCGTTAAAGTAAGCGGGCACGGTGATGACCGCTTTATCAACTTTCTGGCCGAGATAATCTTCTGCGGACTGCTTCATCTTCTGCAAAATTATCGCGGAGATTTCCGGCGGGCTATAGTCTTTGCCGCTTGCGCTGACGCGTACATCGCCGTTTCCGGCAGCCTGCACTTTATATGGAACTTGTTTAATCTCTTCGGTCACTTCGTCGAAGCGGCGACCCATAAAACGCTTGATAGAATAAACCGTATTTTCCGGGTTGGTGACCGCCTGACGTTTGGCAACTTGGCCGACGAGCCGGTTGCCGTCTTTCGTAAAAGCGACGACGGAGGGCGTCGTGCGTCCGCCTTCCGAGTTGGTAATCACAGTCGGCTCGCCGCCTTCCATGACGGCCACCACAGAGTTCGTCGTACCTAAATCAATGCCGATAATCTTGCTCATGTCTTTCTTCTTCTCCAAATAGTAAATTTCAGACCGACTCGCCAAAAGTAGGAGTAGATCGGCTGAGAGTCATTCCGTTCGGCTTCACACAGGCAAAGCGTTTAATCAAAATCAATATGAACTTGAACGCAAAGACAATATAATACTTGAGTGCTTCATTGTCAAGTTTCATTTAAGACTTTTATGATATTTCAAGGAGTGAGATAAGCCGTTAAACCTCAACATCTTAACTGGAGTTTTTGAATCCTGCTAAACCTTTGCTAAGAATATCTAGCGATCATCGCCGAGCAGACGCGAGACGAAAAAAACGTAGTGTGCGCCGGAAAAAAGCGCGGAGGCGAAGACTAACACGTAGATTGTCGGAAGGTAATAACCGCTGCCGGACGGAAAAATTGCGGCGAATAGGATTGCGACGACAGCGAAAATTTGCACCGTCGTGCTGATTTTGCCGGGCCATGACGGGCGAAATCCCTTGAAGCCTGTGACGATGTTAATGGCTGCTGCGCCGACGACGATAAAGATGTCGCGGCTCAAGACCGCCGCCGTTACCCAGAACGGCACGGGAAAGTGAGCGGGCTTCGGTTGCGGGCTGATTGACGGCAGCGAAAGAACTATAAAGGACGTAACGAGCAGTAATTTGTCGGCAATCGGATCGAGGATCGTGCCGAGTTGCGATTTCTGATCAAAGCGCCGTGCGAGCAAACCGTCAAGCCCATCGGTCACGCCCGCGAGCACGAAAACGCCGAGCGCTTGTCCAAATCGCCCGTAAAAAAGCAAAGAGACGAAGACGGGCACCAGCACCATGCGAAAGATGGTGAGCAGATTCGGTAGCGTGATGATGCGTGAGGACATAAGAAGGATAACAAAGCCAAAAAAGCGGCAAGCAGTAGGAGAAACGCAGAGGCTTAACTTGTCGGCCTATCGCCTCCTCGCTTTGGCGTTTCAGGCGCTTCGCAGTTCGAGGAGAGTGACTTCGGGCGGGCAGCCATAACGGATCGGCAAAACAACTGTGCCGAGGCCGCGCGAAACGTAAATCTGCGTGTCGCCGCGCCGTCCCAGACCTCTTAACAGACGGCGGCGTGGTTTACCTGAAAGGCTGCGTTCCGAGCGCCAAGCGACTTGTCCGCCGTGCGTATGCCCGCTCAACACAAGATCAACTCCGGCACGTGCGGCGCGGCGCAAAATCGTTGGATTGTGCGCGAGCAGCAGTTTCATTTCATCTGCGCACGAACCGGCGAGGGCAAGCGGCAAATCCTCTAGCCCGACCATCGTATCATCCACGCCCGCGAGCCAGAAACTTCCCTCAGCCAACTCGAAACGCAGGCCTTCATTAATCAGCACGCGTATGCCTTCGGCGCGGAAAAGGTCTGCGACGAGCGGCGCATCCGTCCAGTGATCGTGATTCCCCAAAACGGCATAAACGCCATAGCGCGCGCGCAAACGCCCGACGAGTTCGGCGCACGGCGCGGCATACTCGCGTTCGTGGGACACATAATCGCCGGTTAAAGCAATGATGTCCGGCTGAAGGCTATTGGCCGTTTCAATCGCTTGTTTAAGTTGATCGCTTCCAGTAAACGGACTGTGATGCAAATCCGTTAACTGAACAATGCGCAAACCATCCAGCGCGCGGGGCAATCTTGGCAGCAAAACGGCGTGGCGCTCGACGGTTAGCACAAATGGTTCGGCGAACGCGGCGCGCGCGATTTGCGCTAAGCCCGGCGCAAGATTTGCGGCGAGCGCGCGCAGAGGCGTCGCATCGCGTACCGCACGCCGACGATTGTTGCGGCGCTGCTTCCAGAGGAGATTTGTTGACATGCTTTATTAAGTTTCGAGCTGATAAGACAGATTAAAGCGCGCTTGCTCACATCTACGGCACGCGCTTTGGAAAAGTCTGCGTATTATAAAGACGAAACTTGTGTAGCGCAAACTGTAAGCGGGCAATTAATCGAATAAACGGCGCGGCGTCGCCGTCGCAGCTTTCTTCGGCGGGCGCTTTTTGGCGTTTTCAGCGGACGATGTGCCCGGATGATGCGCGAGATGTTCGGCGTTAAAACCAAGCTCGCGCAAACTAGCGGCAAACTTCGGTTCGCCGTGCATCGTGATGATTCTCTCCGCGCCGGATTCGCGCGCGAGGCGAACGAGTTCATCATAGTCTGCGTGATCCGAGAGCGGCAGAATCAAGTCCACGTTTTTGTACATGTACGGCGCGCTTTTATGCAGCGCCCAGCCCGTCAACATAATCACGTAACGCCGCTCGATGTTCGTCACCATCGCTTGCTTGCGGCAATTCGGCGGCGCGATCAGCACGCGCCCGCGCAAGTGTTCACGATGATACTTTTCATACGTCCCGGAAAACTTTACGCCAAGCTCTCTGTAAATTTGAGAGACGTTCCATACGGAGCCGTGCAGCGTCACGCGATAGCCGCGTCTTAACAAAAGTTCCAGCGCCTCTTGTCCTTTGCCAAGAGCGTAGGCGAGCACCACAGGAACTCTGTCGTCCGAGAGCGCGCGATCAACGCCCGCGTACAAGCGTTCAAACGTGACGATATCCGGCGGGAAACGATAAAGCGGATCGCCGAACGTTGATTCCATCACGAGCGTATCGCACGGCACGATGACAGCCGTTTCCGCAGTGACGTTAGGACGCAGTTTAATGTCGCCCGTGTACACAAGACGCTCGCCATCGGCTTCGATTAGCACCTGCGCCGATCCGAGACAGTGCCCCGCCGGATACATCGTCAACGCGTAGCGCCCGTAATCCCTGCGCTCGCCGTAACGCAAAACTTCCATTTCCGCACTCCCACGACGATGCTGAAAAATACGCGCCGTTTCCCGCGTCGCGATGATCGCTTTATGCTCCGCGATGTGATCCGAATGGCCGTGCGAAATCACGCAACGCTCGCGCCCGCCCGCCGCATCAATCCACAAATCCAGATCGGGCAGATATAATCCATCGTGATATTCAACTCTCAGCACTTATCGCGCGCACCTTTCCCTATCACAAGCGACAACGAAACCGGATTGATATTTTTCGCAATGCTTCGTTCAAAGACTTTCGACGATTTATCTTTGGGAAGAAATCACGCGTATATTATAGTGCAGTCGAGAAAGGCACGCCACGACATCACCGTAGTTGTCAGCGTTAATCCATATGGACGAAGAAATTTCGATTGTTCGTGGAGATGTTCCGGCTCAAACTATCGCTCAACGCAAGTCGCCTGAAAAGGCGATCAAGGCGGGACTGCGAACGGTGGCAATCTTCGAGACAATCAAGGGCGTGCTGGTACTCATCATCGGGCTGGCTCTGTTAACTCTGATTCACCGCGATGCGCAGGATGTCGCCGAAACAATTGTGCGCTATTCGCATCTCAACCCGGATCGCAAGTTCCTGCGCCGCTTCGTCGAGTTTGCCGGAACAGTGTCCGACTCGCGCCTGTGGTTTATGGCAGCCATCGCGCTGCTTTACTCGTCAATTCGCTTCATTGAAGCTTACGGTTTATGGCGCGCGCGCGCGTGGGCAGAATGGTTCGCAATCATCTCCGGCGCGGTTTACGTGCCGATTGAGATTTATGAATTAGCGATTCACCCAAGCCTCTTCAAAGTCATCGTCCTCGTCGTCAACGTGTTGATCGTCGCGTACCTGATTTACGTGCGTTGGTACGCAGGCCATCAGCCGGAAACAGAAGCGCCCGTAGAGGCAAGCAAGCCGGCGGCGGCTAGCTAGCTGTACCGCTCAGCAACGTGGTTCAGTTTGGCAGCAAACGCCAGTTGTACGTCGGCTCTGCCGGAATGATTTTGTGGCGTTCCACCCAATCAATAATCAGATCGCGTATTTCTTCGCTTGAGCGATAAACGACGGGCGCATTCTTGTACATCGTGAAGCCGCCGCCACCGTTGATGCGATAATTGTTTGTGACAAGCCGCAGCGTTTGCGTTGGTGCGACAGGCTGATTGTGAAAGCGCAAATTTTCGATGCGCCCTCCGATTGGCTGGCGAATGTTCAGATCGTAAGTAACGCCTTCGGCGATGTCGAAATTGTAGCCGGGAATCTTTTCATCGACGAGATCAGCCGCCGCTTTGTTCGGCACGTATGCGCGAAAATATTCCGCCGAATGTTCAAGCGCATCTTTTAATTGTTTACCCGTCACTTCAAGCACGGCAAGCGTATTTTCATATTCGTAAAGCCCCGCGATGTCGCGCACCGTGACAGTCCCGCGTGGAATGCGCGCCTGCGGATTAAAGCTCGCCGCCATAGACACGTCTGCTTTCCCCGCTTCGAGTTGCGCGCGTTGAATCAAATCGAGAATCGCCGTGTCACGAAAACGCGCGTCCTTCGCCGTCAACTCCGCAGTTGATTCGCCGATCACGCGCCCGAGCCAGCCTTGCGTTTCACGATCATATGGCGCGACGAGTTTAGCAATCTCTTCATCCGGCTTCACGCGTTCGTCAATTGGAATCGTGCGCGCGGATTTTGCTGCAACGCGCCAGCGCACGCCGTTTGCATCGGATGCGTTTTCCTGTTCAAGGTAAAGATCGACGCGCGCGACGCGGCGCGCCCATTTGTCTGCCTGTGTTAAGAGCACGCCGTTGATGTAAACGCTTGGCACTTCGCGGTGCGTGTGTCCCATCAAAATCACATCCACGCCGGGCACTTGCTCGGCGATAGAGACCGCCGCGTTCTCGTTTTTAACTTGGCCGGGATCAATCTTGCCCGTCCGCAAATCTTCTTCCATTCCCATGTGCATCGCAATGACGACGACATCTGCGCGCTCTTTTTCGCGCAAGACGCGCACCCACTTTTTCGCTTCCGCAACGGTTTCACGAAATTCCAGCCCGGCGTAGTTTTCAGGATTTTCCCAGCTTGGAATGCCCGGCGTCGTCAAACCAAGAATGCCTACGCGGACGCCGTTTACTTCTTTGACGAGATACGGATTATACGCCGTTTGATCGGTTCCTTTTTTATAAGTGTTCGCGGAGAGCCAAGGAAAGTTTGCTTCGCGGCGCGCTTTCCCTAAAACGTTCAAGCCGAAATTATATTCGTGGTTGCCGACGGCCATCGCGTCGTAATGCAGCGCGTTCATCGCAAGCATCATCGGATCGGGCGGCTGGTTGTTCTTTTTGTTGTGATAGTAAACGAGCGGCGTGCCCTGAATCGTATCGCCGGAATCGAGCAGCAGCAAATTCGGATTCTCCTTGCGCACTCCCTTAATAATCGTCGCGGCTGAAGCAAGCCCGCGTGCGTCCGGTTTGTTCGCGTAATAATCAACGGGCAAAATGTTGCCGTGCATGTCCGTCGTCGCAAGAATCGTAATTTGCGTTCGCGCCGCCTTCGTTTGCGCGATCTGCGCGGCGGCAGTTGAGCATCTGATCCCGACAAGGTTTGACGCGGCTAAAACGAATAACAGAAGCGTCAGCAAAAGTATTGATGCTGATGTGATAGGAGAGAAACTGTTTTTTGTTTTCATTTGCTTTCAGACGTAAGCGCCGGAATTGATTTTTGAAGCATTGCGCTCCGAAATTAACAAGCGTGCATCTACTCCTTGTTCAACTTTCGATTGTCGCGGGATTAGCAGAAGCTCGCGTCCCGGTTGCAGCATCAGCGGCGGCGGAAACCTGCTCTGCTTCTTCTGTGAATTTGCGCAAAGTCAATCCGCGCCGCACGAGAAAAAACACGCCGAGTGCCGCCCAACTGATAACGCGCGCTTTGCGTATGATCGCCAGCGTCACGCCGACGCCCGTGCCGAAGTGCAATGCGTTTGCGAGAAAGCCTGTCACCGCTTCGTCTACGCCGATGCGCAAAGGCACGGGCTTAAAAACTACGTTGACGAGCCGGTTGATCCATTCAAGCGCAAAGGCCGTGAGCAAAGTCGGCGGCGTGTCGCTGATAAAAAGCAGCACGACGTAAATCTCCATCACGCCCGCGAAATGAAAACAGCATTCGAGCAAGAGTATTGAAAGAAAGCGTGAACTGTTTCCGGCGTAAAAGCTGTAAATGCGATCTTCGAGCGCACTGACGCGCGGGCGCGATTTAGCAGCCCACTTGCTGGCAACACCGCGCCGCTCTAAAGCACCGAGCGCGCCGCTCAGGAACTTCAACTGCCGCCGCACAGCCATGTAAGCCAGCGGCAAAAACGCGACGATTGCCACGAGCGCGCCGAGGCTCGCGATACGCAAAATCTTCGGCAGCGAAAAATTAAGCAGCAGCGCCACCGCTCCCGTGAAGATTAAAAGCGAGACGGACAAAGTATAAAAAAGCAGTTCGATGGCGATGGCTGATACAGCGGGCAAGAACGGCACGCGGTCACGCACAAACGCGGCCTTCGCAGGCTCCGTGACGATGATGTTGAGCGGCCCGGCGATATTGCCGACCGCATCGCTGACCACAAATGTTTTGAAGGCGTCGCGGAAACGCAATTTGTAAGGCGCTTCAAAGCAACGCGTCCACGCGAGCGCACGCACCGCGAACCTGATTCCCGCGATGAAAAGAACCAGCACAAAGCCCGCGCCGAGCCGTTTGATTCCGCCCGCAATTTCGCGCACGCCCGACTTTTCGACAAAGTAAACAAAGAGAACGACGCCCAGCACGGCGAAGAGAATGCCGAGATACGTCCACTTGTTTGAACTCTTTTTAAGATTAACGCTCTGGCTCATTGATTGGTTTCAAGTGCAGGAATCGTCTGCGCACAAAGGCGCGGCGAACTTTCCTTGATAAAAGAATTTCAGTTGTGCCATATCATTCTACGTTTAAGCGTAGGCAAGCGAAAGCGGCGCGCAAGGGTGACGTGCGAAAGGCGCGCGAATTTGTTTGTCTTTATCATGCCTATCTTTGTTTCACTATGACAATTCGCGCACAGGGTTGACCGTAGGCGCGTGGATAAGCGATGCTACGTTTCAAAACAAATCTAATTTTTGATAAACGAATTCTTATGAGCCGAACGAAGATGGATCAGACAGCACACGAACAATCAACCGGCGCGGCTTTGACCATGCTTTCCGAAGACGAAGAAATGTTTCGCCAAAGCGTGCGCGAATTTGCCGAAGGCGAATTGCGCCCGCGCGTCGAAGCGATGGACGAGAGCGGCAAGCTCGATCCGGCGCTTATCAAGCAATGTTTCGGACTCGGTTTAATGGGCATCGAAACGCCCGAAGATTACAACGGCGCGGGCGCAAGTTTCTTCAACGCAATTCTCGCCGTCGAAGAACTCTCGCGCGTTGATGCTTCGGTTGGCGTCTTTGTTGATGTGCAGAACACGCTCGTCAACAATTGCATTCTGCGCTGGGGAAACGCCGAGCAAAAAAAGAAATATCTTTCGCAACTCGCAACCGACAAAGTCGGCGCGTATGCGCTCTCCGAAGCAGGCTCCGGCTCGGATGCTTTCGCGATGAAAACGCGCGCCGTTGAACAAGGCGATTCTTACGTTATCAATGGGCGCAAGCTCTGGATCACGAACGGCAATGAAGCGGAAATCTTCGTCGTCTTCGCCAACGTCAACCCGGAAGCAGGCTATCGCGGCATCACCGCCTTTATCGTCGGGAAGAATTTTTCAGGCTTCTCCGTCGGCAAAAAAGAGAATAAGCTCGGCATACGCGCGTCTTCAACGACAGAGATTATTTTAGAAGACGTTCAAGTGCCGAAAGAGAACGTGCTCGGTGAAGTCGGCAAGGGCTATAAAGTTTCGATAGAGACTTTGAACGAAGGACGCATCGGCATCGGCGCGCAGATGATCGGCATCGCGCGCGGAGCATTGGGCGCGGCGCTTCGCTACACGGGCGAGCGCGAGCAGTTCGGCAAACCGATACGCGATTTTCAAGGCGTGCAATTTCAACTCGCGGAAATGGCAACCGAACTCGAAGCCGCGCGTTTGATGGTCTACAACGCCGCGCGCTTGAAGGACGCTGGCCTTTCTTTCGTCAAAGAAGCGGCGATGGCGAAACTTTACTCGTCGCGCGTTGCCGAAGCGATTAGTTCCAAAGCGATAGAACTTTACGGCGGCTACGGCTTCGTCAAAGATTATCCGGTGGAAAAATTCTGGCGCGATTCCAAGATCGGCGCGATCTACGAAGGCACGTCAAACATGCAATTGCAGACCATCGCCAAACTCATCATCACAGGCAAGCAACCGCTGACGGATTAACGAAGAAGAATTTAGCGCAACAATCATTATGGCTGCATCGCGTATTGAAACATTCACACAAATGCTTGCGGGCGATCCCGAAAATACGCTTGTGCGTTTCGGTCTCGCTAACGAACTCCTGAAAGCAGAACGCTATGAAGAAGCGATCACCGCGCTCAAAGAATATCTCGCTCGCGCCGATGACGAAGGCGCTGCTTACGGAATGCTCGCACGCGCTTATGAAAAACTTGGCAGGCAAAACGAAGCGCGTACAGCTTATGAACAAGGCATCGCGGCGGCTGAATCGCATAGCCATCCGTCAATGGCCGAAGATTACCGCATGACGCTTGCGACTGATTACGAAGATTAACTCACGTTACGAAGACTAACTCACGCGCCGCAATTTTGAATTAACGAGAAGCTCGCGTTTCTTTGACGCACGCTTCACTTGCCAAGGAGATTGTTATGCACGCAAAGCACCTCATCGCGTTGATCACGCTCTCTTTTCTAATCTGTCAATCAACCGTTTTCACGCAAACGCCGACGCCCGCGCCGGGCGCTACACAAACAGAGCAGCAGAAACAGGCGCAAAAGGAAATTGAAAAAAAGGCGCTCGCGCTTCTCGATGACATCGTCGCGGACGCGCAGTCGCTTCGCCTCGGTGAAAACCGCGCGTTCGTTACGGCGACAGCGGCTGACCTGCTCTGGACGCGCGACGAAAAACGCGCCCGCACGCTCTTCACAGATGCGCTCAACACATTAGCCAACGCCCGCGCAAGTTCTGGAATAAACGCCGAAGAGAACGTAAGCAATCGCAGCTATGCGAGTTATGCCGGTTATATGGCGACGGCTTTGCGCCAGCAATTGTTGCAGATGGTTGCACGCCACGATGCGCGTCTCGCATTCGATTTGTTGCGGACAGGAAGCGCGAGCAAGCAAATGCCAGCAACGCCTGCGTCGCCTGTGGAAGTTAATCTTGATCGCGGGATGAACGAAGATGCGCGGCTTGAGCAAACCTTGATCGCACAAATCGCCGCCACCGATCCGCAAACAGCTTTTCGCGTTGCGCAGGAAAGTCTGGCAAAAGGCATTTCGCCTAGCCTGCTTTCCACGCTTCATATACTGCAAAGAAAAGATGCGGAGACGGCGACGAAATTGGCGAACAGCATTGTCGAACGATTGCGCAACACTAATTTTCAAAGCAACCCGGAAGCCGCCTATGTCGCCGCCGAGATGCTCAACATGAATGCGCATCCAGAACGTTACGCGCAGCAGGCGGCGATGATGGGCGAACCTGCGTTGGTGGACGCAGCAAAGGATGCAACGAAAGACACGGCAAAGAAAACGCAGCCGTTGCTCAACGACACGGTGATGCGTGATTTAACGGAAGCGATTGTGTCGGCAATACTCAACAACAGTGCCGGGCGCGAAGGTTTTTTGTATCAATCGTCTACACTTTTGCCGCTCATCGAAAAATACGCCCCGACGCGCGCCCCACAGGTACGCCGCAAACTCGCCGATGTCAAACAACTGCTTGACCCGCAAGAGCGCGCCTTCATGAAGTATCAAGAGCAGATGCAGAACGGCACGACCGACAGTTTGCTGCAAGCCGCATCGCAAGCTCCGGCGGAAGTGCGCGACATGCTTTATCAAACCGCCGCATGGAAAGCTCTCGCGCAGAAGGATACGGCGCGCGCGCGCCAGATCATTCAGGACAACGTTTCAAACGCACAGGAGCGCACGCAATTGCTCGCGCAGATAGATCGTCAGGCGCTCACGCAAGCACTCAAACAAGGCAAGCTCGACGAAGCCAGACAAATGTTGCGCGAGCGTGGCACGCGTTCAAAGAAAGATCAGGCGATGCTGCTGGCGATGCTCGCGCAGGCGGCGGCAAAGAAAGGTGAGCGCAAATTTGCGCTCGACTTGCTTGATGAAGCGCGGCAGCTTGTGCCTAACGCGCAGGCGCAGAATCAAGATCAACTCGATGCACAACTCGCTGTCGCCGCCGCTTACACGTTCGTTGAACCAACGCGCAGTTTCGAGATCGTCGAACCGATGATAGACCAAGCAAACGAACTCATCCGCGCGGCGGCGCTGCTCGATAAATTTGGCAACTCCGGCCAAAGGTTTTTCCGCAACGGCGAATTGATATTAACGATGGCGGGCGCTGCTTCACCTATGATTCGCAGCCGCTACGGACGCGCGCTAACGCTTCTCGCGAACGCAGACTTTGATCGCGCGCGTGGCGATGCAGGCCGCTTTCAACAACCAGAGTTGCGTATCATGGCGCGGCTGCTCATCGCGCAGGGCGCGCTCGACACGCGGCAGCAAGAATCAACAACGCCGCAATCGGATTTCGATGAAATGCCGGGCGGAATGGAAGTGTTTAGTATGGGCGGCGCGGTGCTCATCGGGACGCCTTAAATTATTCGGCGGCATTTTTATTTATACTCGCGCAGGCAAGGCAAAGTTTGTCATGCGAAAATTAATGCGTTAAATTTAACGAGGCAGATTTGTGGAATGAGGAACGGCACATGGCGACAGCATTAAAGACGCGCGAGTACAAGGGACTAGACCGCGATCAGATGATCTCGATTTACCGCACGATGTATTTATCGCGCCGTATTGACGACAAAGAGATTCAATTAAAAGGCCAGAACAAAATCTTCTTTCAAATCAGCGGTGCGGGACACGAAGCCGTGCTCGTCGCGGCAGCAATGGCTTTGAAGCCCGCTCATGATTGGTTTTACCCGTACTACCGCGACCGCGCGCTGTGTTTGCAACTAGGCATGACGCCGCTCGAACAGCTTCTGTCGGCAGTCGGCGCACAAGCTGATCCGAACTCACACGGGCGACAGATGCCTTCGCACTGGGGACACACAAAACTGAACATCGTTTCGCAATCTTCGCCGACAGGCACGCAGTTTTTACAGGCCGTCGGTTGCGCCGAAGCGAGTTACCGCGCGACGCTCGTTGAAGAATTGCAATCGCTCGTTAAAGGTTTTCAAAAAGATGAAGTCGTTTATGTTTCCACAGGCGACGGGACAACAAGCGAAGGCGAATTCTGGGAAGCTTTGAACACAGCATCGAACTTGAAATTGCCTGTGCTTTTTCTCGTGGAAGATAACGGCTATGCGATCAGCGTGCCCGTCGAAGTGCAAACGGCGGGCGGCGATATCTCGAAACTCGTCGCGGGTTTTCCAGACCTCTATATTCAAAAATGCGACGGCACAGACCCCATTGAGTCACTTGAAACGCTGCGTCGCGCTGTCGAATATTGCCGCGCACGTCGTGGCCCCGCCTTTGTTCACGCGCAGGTCATTCGTCCGTATTCACATTCGCTTTCCGACGATGAAAAACTTTATCGCCCGGATGAAGAACGAACGTCTGATGCCGAGCGTGATCCGGTAAAACGTTTCGGCGCGTTGCTTGTCGAAGAAGAACTTGTAACGCAGGACGAATTGCAGAAGATCAAAGATGACGTTGACCGCGAAGTATTGGAAGCCGCAGACCTCGCGCTCGCCAGCCCGCAGCCTGCGCCGGAAACCGCAACAGACTTTGTTTATTCGCCCGACGTTAATCCCACCGCAAAAGAATTCGACACCGAAGAAGGCGCAGAGCTTTCCGGCAACGCGGGCACGATGGTTGACCTTATCAATCGCTGCCTACATACGGAGATGGCGCGCGATTCGCGTATCGTCGTGTTCGGTGAAGACGTGGCCGATGTCTCACGCGAAGAGAATTTGGAGAAAGTAAAAGGCAAGGGCGGCGTCTTTAAGGTAACGGCGAATTTGCAGCGCAAGTTCGGCAGCGCGCGTGTCTTTAATTCGCCGCTCGCGGAAGCCAACATCGTCGGGCGCGCTATCGGCATGGCGACGCGTGGCCTGAAGCCCGTCGTCGAAATTCAGTTCTTCGATTACATCTGGCCTGCCTACCATCAGATTCGCAACGAACTCGCGTTGATGCGCTGGCGCTCTGGAGGCGATTTCAATGCGCCCGTTGTGTTGCGCGTGCCCGTCGGCGGCTACTTGAAAGGCGGCGCAGTTTATCATTCGCAATCCGGCGATACGCTCTTTACGCACATTCCCGGTTTGCGCGTCGTGTATCCAGCGACTGCGCTCGATGCTAACGGACTTTTGCGCACAGCGATTCGCACGGATGATCCAGTGATTTTTCTCGAACACAAACACCTTTATCGTCAGGCCTATAACAAATCGCAGTATCCGTCCGACGATTTTATGATTCCGTTCGGTAAAGCGAAAAAGGTACGCGAAGGCACAGACCTGTCCATCATCACCTTCGGCGCGCTTGTGCAACGATCCTTAGTCGCCGCCAAACAAGCAGAGCAGCAGCAGGGCATCAGCGTCGAAATAATAGATTTGCGCACGCTCGCGCCCTACGATTGGGAAGCCATCACCGCTACCGTGAAAAAGACAGGTAAGGTAATCGTCGCGCATGAAGACACGCTTTCGTTCGGTTACGGCGCGGAGATCGCGGCGCGTATCGGTGACGAACTATTTGAATACCTAGATGCTCCTGTGCGCCGCGTCGCCGCCCTCGATACTTTCGTTGCCTACGCTCCCCAACTCGAAGACGCGATTCTGCCGCAGGTGAACGACGTGGCACAGGCCATCGCAAAGCTCTACAAGTATTAACTTATTCGATTTTGGATAAGATGCTGTACCGCGTTGCCAATCGAAGCAAAGTTGACGCGGCGGTGATATTTGCTTTCTCCGACCAATTATCGCGGCGTCCACCGAACACAAAGAGCCATTAGTATTCCGCCCCTACCTGATAAACCCCGCTCGCTCCCATCAAGCGTGCGATTTCCTGCATCGTCTCACGCGCGTAAAACGAGACGTGGTGCCCGGATTGAGGCGCTAAGTAATTCCAATCGCGCGTCGTTTGACCCGGCACGTATCTGCCTGTAGTGACGTAGATAAAGCCAAAATCCTTTGCGAGAATTTCGCCGATACGGATTAACTCTTCGCGTGGATTGATGAAATGCTCGAATACTTCTGTCGCAATTATCAGATTGTAAGGACTGTTTTCGACGACTGATTGCCAATCTTTATATACTTTCGGTTGCGCATACGCAGGCGTCCAGTATGGATCGAAGCCTGCCGCGTTCCAGCCAAAACGGTGCGCCAGAAAGCTCACTAAAAACCCCGTCCCGCAACCGAAGTCGAGCGCTTTGAAGTTTGCATCTATGCCCGGCAAAACTCGCGTGGCAACTAATTGATGCAATCTGCTTGCGATGCAAAATTGCCACCACGCCGCGCCCGAATCCAAGTCCACGTCCGGGCTGTAATTTGCAAGGTCTATTAAGCCTGCACCATCAAAGCATCCAGATGATGCGATTGCAGCAGACGGCACTTTGTGCATTCAAGATAATCGCCCTGCAAACCTGCGACGAGCGGCAGCGAAAACTTATACACCGCTTGCTCACCACATAATTTACACTGCTTCACTTGTTCTGATGTCATCATAAATTGCTCGGCAAACTTCATTGCAAGTTAACATAGTGAAACGTAGAAGGTGAAACGCACGCGGCCGTAAACACCTTTAGGGCTAAGGGTGTCGAATGCACTCTAATTAATCTTTCCGCTTAATCTTAACTATTCGAGTAACGGTACGTTGTCGTACACTTAATGTACTGTAATACATCGTTTTATGTGGTTTCATCGAATCCTTTTACTTTACCTACTTGCTTTAATAATGGCACAAATATTGCCTCTTTTGCGGATGACTTCTGCTTTTATCTCCCAGCTACATAACTATTCACTAGAGAGGAACCTACACTATGAAAAAACATTTACTTTGCATTGCGGGCAGTATCACGCTTTCGCTCGCAACAACCGGCGCAGTTCTTGCGCAGGATACGCAGTCAACCACCACTACCACCACACAGACGACTCAAACAGTCCAAAACCCTGACGGAAGCTACACCGTCATTCAGTATCCAGCGAACAAAGAGGTAATGGTTAATCTGACGCCGACGACGGCGATTCCCGGCGCAGCAGGCACGGCGAAGATTATGCGTAGCGGTATGAGCACGGCTGTCGATCTTAACCTGACGGGTTTGACCGGCGACGCCACAAGTTACAATGTCTACGCGGTTGACCCGGCGGGCAAAGCTACACTTCTTGGCCCTGTGACGGTCAATAACGGCACGGGCACACTCAGCACGACGACGCCACTCGACAGGTTTATGCTAGTGCTGTCGCCGGACGCGAACTTGGCGATGATGAATTCAAGTTCTAACGTTGTGTTGCGTAGCGCTGTGCCGGAAGGTTTCGCGGTCGTGCCCGTATCGCAGAGCGGCCCGAAGGACGGTATGCCGGTTGGTGATCGCGTTCAAGCCACGACAACGATGGGCGGAACTTCCGCTTACAATGTTCCGCTGCTCGGCATTCCGAATTTTAGACGCGGCACAGATACTCACCTCAGAGTGAATTTTGCAGGTGCGATGAAAGGCGCGCGCGCGAATGTCTTTTTAGAACCACGCAAAGACGGCCCGACGGAAATCAAGATGCGTTTTCACAGTCTGAAAAGAGCGCCCGCCAATACTCGCTTAGTGCTATGGGCAGTTGCTCCCGATAACACTTATACGAAGATCGGACAGGTGATTAACACAGGCGGACGCAACGAAACAGAGATCAAGGGCGAAACGGCGCTCAAGGATTTTGGTCTTTTTGTGACAGCCGAAACTGCCGACACGGCTTCGCCGACGACAGCGATTGTCGGAAACATCGTCGCTGACCGCGTCCGAAATCAGTAACACACGGACAAGCATAAGACAGACAAACGGCAATAAAAAGAGGCCGCCTTCATTGAAGGCGGCCTCTTTCATTTTCTCTGTTAAAGAACTCCGTAATCAACATTGCTAAATTATTTCGCTTAACCTCCAGCAGTATTTGTAAATACCTTTTGGTCAACGCGCGCCGGATCGCCGAGTACGACGAAACGTATGTTGCGCATGTAAGTGCGCGCGACGCGTTGCACATCCGCAGGAGTAACGGCGCGAACTTTTTCGATAAAGTCGAGCGAGTTGCGCCAACCGCCGCCGCTCAATTCGTAACGTGCGAGTTCTCCGGCCTGCGCCGCGTTGGTTTCCTCATCAAGATAATAGTTTGTCAAAAACTGCGAAACGATGGCCGTGATGTCTTCCGGCTCAATGCGTTCGTGTTGTAGCCGCGCTATTTCGTCGAGCATCACGCGCGTCGCTTGATTGGCGTCAACCGCCGTCACATAGATGCCGCCGACGTTCGCTTCCTGACTACCGAGAAAAGCGCTCGGCGCATACGAAAGATTGCGTTTGACTCTTACTTCTTCAAAAACGCGATCACGCAAAATCGAAGATGCAACGCGCATCGCGTAAATGTCCGGCGAAGTCAAAGACGGCGCGGAAAACAGTCCCTGTATATAGTTGGTTGGAAGCCCGCGCTTCGTTATTTCAACCGACGGCGCGGCAAAGGCTAGTTGGGGCGTCACCTGTGCGCGATAATTTCCGCGTGGCAGTTTACCAAATGATTCTGCGATGCGCAGGCGCAAAGTTGCCGCATCCAGATCGCCGACGACGACGAGCAGCAATCTTGAGGTCTGCATCAACTGCCCGTGATAGCGGCGCAGATCGTCGGCCGTCAAACGCGCAACCGATTCAGCCGTTCCTTGCGGGCGATTGCGATAAGGGTGATTTGCATAAGCGACGTGTTCCTGCAAGCGCTGCAAGTAAGTGTCCGGGTCGTCCGTGTCATCACTAAGCGCTGTGACGGCGCGGCTTCGATCACGTTCGACATCATCGGGCGCAAAAGTTGGATTAAGCGCCACATCTGTGAAGATTTGCCATGAGCGGTCAAAGTTTGCGCGCGTCGTGCCGAGCGTCAACGCGGAGTAATCATAATTAGTGCCGGAGTTGATGATCGTGCCCATGCGCGCGAGTTCCGAGCGCAGACGTTCGCGCGGAAAATTCCGGCTCGCTTCGGTTGCCACGTCGAGCATCAACGCTTCGATCCCTGCGTTCTCCGCCGTGATGTTGCGCGAACCGCCGCGCAGGAAAAGCCCCGCGGTAATTGTCTGGCTGCCAGCGCGTTTTTTGACGAGCACCTTTAGACCGTTAACGTCAAACTCCGTGACGAGCGCCGCTTCCTTCGCTGCAATGCTTTTCTCAGCGGGTGTGGCAATCTGCACGGCAGCAGCAGCAGATGGCGTCGCAGTTGACTGATTCGGTTGAGCAGTCTGCGCAATCCCCGTTGAAGTTGTGAGCAGCAGGCTGAGACAAAAAGCTGTGAGCAGTTGCAGCGTTCCCTGATGAATTCTATTTATCATTGCCGATTAATTCTTCCGGTTTGAGTCTTGTTTTAGCGAGGGCGTCTTCGCTCATCAAAGCGAGTCCGACGTGCGGCTTGCCCTGAATGTAAGTCGTGATGTAACGGCTGATGTCCGCGCGCGAAGTGGCGCGCAGGTTTTTCAGATAGCCGCGAAAATAATCGAGGCCGGTCGAAGCCCACCAGAAACTGATCGTGTGCGTGTAGTCGCTCGTTTTTTCGCGCGAGTAAAGGTCATCGGCTTCAAGCAATCCTTTAGCGCTTTCAAGTTGTTCGTTCGTGAAATAATCACGGTCATTAAAGTGCGCGATCTCGTTGTAGATGGCGCGTGTCGCGGCGCGCGCTTTGTCCGGCGTTGTTTGCGCGATGATGTTAATCGGCCCGATGTTGCGCTGCGTTAAATAACCGAAGGTCACGCCGGTGACGAGTCCTGTGTCAACGAGGTTGCGTTGGAAACGCGAGTTCGGTTGCGTCAGGATAAAAGAGAACACGTCCGCCGCATACGATCCCGGATTGTCTTTGCCGATTGACGGCCCCTGCCAGCCGATTTCGACGACCACATTCTGTATCGGCTGCTTAATAATCGCGCCTTCGCTTTTCTGTAGCGGCGGATGCTCGACAAGCGGATACTTGACGAACGGATCATCCGCGCGCACCCAATCGCCGAAGAGTTCCTGCGCCGCGCGAAACACGTCGTCGGCGCGCACGTCGCCAGTAACGACCAGCGCAGTATTATTTGGCACGTAGTAACGCGATTGAATCAGACGCATCATCGCTGTCGTCGCCGTCGAAACGGTCTGGCGATTGCCGAGCGGATTCTTGCGGCTCTGATATTTGTAAAAGAGCCTGTCGTTCATTTCGCGGTTCAGATAATAGTAAGGATTCGATTCATTGCGGTCTATTTCGCCGATCACAACCTGACGTTCGCGCTCAAACTCGCCTTCATCAAAAAGCGGGTAACGCGCCGCGTCGCGCATGAAGCGAATCGCCGTCGGAAAGTTCGGGCTGGTCGTCGTGAAATAATAGTTAACGAGTTCGGTCTGCGTCTGGCCGTTGTAGGCGATGCCGAGTTGACCGATACGGCGCAGATATTCTTCCTGATTGGCAATGGCGCGATTGGCCTTGAAGAACATGTGCTCGTAAAGATGCGAAAGGCCGTTGAGTTCCGGCGGCTCCGTGTAAGAGCCATTCTTCGCCGCGAGTTCGATGGTCACGAGCGGCACGGCGTGGTCTTCCAGTACGACGACTTCGAGGCCGTTAGCGAGCACGCGATTGACGAGTTGCGATTGCTGCGGCGTAGCGGCAGCGGCTTGCGTTGTTCGCGCGGGCATCGCCGCCGTGTGCGCGGTTGTCGCCTGCTGAAGCTTCGTAGCAGCGTTCGCGTAGCGCGGCACGCCCGACGTGACGAAGATCGAAAGAACAATCGCAGAGATAAATAGGCGTAGCTTAAAAGAAGATTCGTTCATAAACACTTTCGCTGTGGTAGTTCAATTGCCCGCGCGGAATAAAAGCAGCAACATCAGAAAGGGAGTTGAAACAATTCATTCGCGTCGGATTCGCATTCCTTAGAGGCGGATCGTAACACTTTGCGTTGCTTGCCCTGTGCGCGAGATAAGGCAAAGAGATTTGTCCGTCTTACTCGCTCACTCATCTTTTATTTTTCGCAACCCAAGGTCTGCGGTGTGACTCGCACGACGTTTGGAATCCAGAAGACTTGCTCGTTCGCTTCGATACGCCGCAGACCGCGCGCGGGTAGTTCGTCTTTTGCTAAGCCGAGAAACGTAAAATGCGGCAGATCGCTCAACACCGTTTGAAACCAACCGTGACGCGCGAGCACGAGCCGCACAGAAGCGTCCGCGAATTCCGCAACATCAAAAGCGAGCAGGGAGAGATGCTGCGACGCGCCGGGCGCGGCGACTGACTGTAAAATTGTTTTGGAAAAATCTTTACTGAAAAAAATGCCCTGAGCTTCGAGTTCAAGCACCGCTGAAATCTGCGAACGCAGTGGCAATTCGCGCACATGAGCGGCCTGTTCCGTGTCGAGTCGCCCACGCTCATACCAGTAATCGAGCGCGGGCACAAGGCGCGACTCCCACAAACGCACTGTGTCCGTATAGCTTCGCCGCGCCGCTTCCGCACCGCCGCGCGGACTGATTTGAAGCCCCGCATCGCTTGCTTCTTCGCGCGCCGCAAGCAAACTTTTCAATGCCGCCGGTTGCAGTTCAATCGTCGTTTCACTGAAAGCGAAAGCGTGGATGCCCGCGCTTTCTTGAAACTCCGTGACTTCTGCTTCACCAGAGAAAATGCAAACGGGTGGCACAACCACGCTGCGGCCTGCCACAAACATTGCGCCGTATTCCTCAAGCACGCGGCGCGATGCCATGCCCTCCGGCGGGCACACGCCGTCAAGATTCATGCCGCGTTCGCCGAGTGCTTTCTGGAGCGCAACGTAAAACGGCGCACGGGCAAACGACGCGTGGCTATCTTTCTTTCCAACTTTCATAGTCCCATTATTTAGCATTTAGCCCGCATTGCTTTGCGCCAATACGATGCGTTTCATTGACCTTCACGCACTCTCTCCACCGCGAATGTTATACTACGTTTTTTTCAAACGCATGAAGCGACTCGAACAATTTAGCGAAATCATCAATATGTACAGGCAGCACGGCTGGCGTCTGGCGCGCGTGCTGTTGCGCATGGAAACGCGCCACGCTTTTGATGCAGCATCGTCAATCATACCAGACGCTTTGTTTCAGGATGCAGATATGCGCGAATCAGCAATTGACGCTTTGTGGTTTGCGCGCGGATCGGATCAGACGGGGCGTGAAGCGTGGGAATTGCGCCTTGTGAGTGATGCGGCCTATGCGCTTTTTGAAACTTTTGAAGCAAACGAAGCAGAGGAAGAACGCGAAGATGTGCGCCGCGAAATGGAAGCACGCCTGATCGAGAAAACAATCGACGCGCGCTCCGCTTAATCTTCCTCATTCACGCGAACGGGAAGTTCGAGTCGTTCTGCACTGCGCATGACGATGGTTTTGATGACGCTTCCCGGTGTTGCACGCTCGATGCGCGCGGCAAGTTCTTCGCTTGTACGAATGGGCACGCCACCGAATTCGATGACTAAATCGTTTTCATGTAATCCCGCGAGATCAGCCGGACTACCCTGCACGATTTCGCCCACACGCACGCCGTAGAGATTTGTGCCGGGTACAGCGACGCGCCTGAAGTCTGAATCATCAAGGCCGAGCGTGGCATGTTTGTCCGAAGACTCGTCCCATGAATCCGCGATGCTTTCGAGTTCGTCTGTGGAGACGGGAACAATCGTCGTGCGCTTTGTTTCGCCATCGCGCAGAAACACCGCATCGACGCTTTTGCCGACGGGCATCGCGGCGAGCAGTTTTCTTAAATCAGTCGCACTTTTAACTGGTTGATTGTCGAGGCTCGTAATTACGTCGCCGCCGACGAGTCCGGCTTTGTCTGCGGGTGAGCCGGGCACTGCGATTGCCTCTATGAACGCGCCGCCGCCCGCACTTTTGAATTCGCTTACGCCAATGTTAAAGCGCGCTCCGTTTGTGCCTGCGATAATATCATTGCGGACTTTAAGCGCCGTCTCGCGCAATGCTGCCGCTTGTCGCCGCAACGCTGTGGAAGCCTTCTCGCGTGCTTCAACGGCTGTCGCACGCCCGTCACGATTCCGGCGATGAGAATTGGATGACACCAGAGAACCGACGAGGCTGAAGAACAAGACCATCACAATACATAAACCCACCCACGTCATCGGTTTTGCATTTCGTCCGTTGCGCTTATTCGCGTCTTCATTCTGCCCGTTGAAGCGAAACGCCTTAGCGCCGCACCCGAACGACGATAGGCGACTCGTTTGCACCGACAGCTTTACTTGATTTTGTTTGAAGGCGTTTTCCAGATTCCTAAACAGTTCTTCCACGCCTTTGAGCGCGCCGTGCGTCACATCGTCCGCTATTCGCGCGCCAAAGTTTTTCGCGCGGCGTGACGACATCGTTTCAGGCGACAAGACGGATGCGGCCACTTGGCCTGCGCGTCCGGCGGCGGGCGACGAACGATCAAGGCGGACGGTTTCGACGTATTCCGCCAAGCCTTCGCCGAGCCGTTGGCCGCAGGCACGACAGAAACGCATCTCTCGCGGCATCGCCGCACGGCAATTGCGGCAGTTCGTGATGGCGTTCGCGTGTGGTTCGTCGCCCGTATAATGTGGCGTTTCGGATCGCATAAGTGTTTACCGTTGCAGAAATATCCCAAGAGTGCAGCCGGAGAGCCGCGCTGTATTCGTCTAGACGTCTTCTTTATACGTCAACTGTCGCCAGATGGTTGCACTTCTTGTTTGCGCGGCACAGACGCTTTACAATAAGCGCTTCAGCGCGCCGCCGCTTCAACTGAACAAAACCGCTTTGTCAGGGATTCCGCGCGGCGACTTGGATCAATTCATCCAACGTGGCACAGCTTATGCAAAGAAGAGGCATTAGTCATTCAAAAGCAACGACGCCTATACCCGCGACATCAATGTATGTCTTAACGCATCGAACGAATTACTGCAAGAGGATTGTTCGTGTTACGGCACGGACGCCGCTTGCTCCGGCAACTTTGAACGAATCACAGAAAGCGCACAAAAACAGTGGAAGTCACTAAAGCTCTCGCCGCACTGCAACCGCTCTACGGCAAAGATAACATCGAAATCGTCACCGAAGACGGCACACGCGTGCGCGGCATCGTCCGCAGCATGAAAATGACGCAGGCGCTGACCAAGCCGAGCGTCAAGATAGAACGCGGCGGCGGGGAAATCGTCAAAATATCCTTTGGAGACATCGTCGAAATCATCAACCACAATCCGGCCACAGATGCCGCCGCCGGATAATAAAAACAAGCTGCAACGGTGGCGCGTATAATCAGCTTAACGCCTAACTCTTTTACGCTGGCCGCGCCATTGCCTACCTTGCGTGTCGTCGCTTGAGTCCATCAAATCGTCTGCGGTGCGTTTGTCCCGCCCGCTTTAATCTAAAAAATTCGTTGCCGCGCGTTCGCCTCTCGTTGTCCTTTCGCAGTATGATGTAGGCGTATCGAGGCACGCTGGACGCTCCACGCCTTGATGCGAAAACAGGAGAAGGCCGACCACATGATGATCGAAGATTTCGGAGCGCGCGTGACCAGCGTCTGGGAAGGACTGCGCCTCACCACGCAACGCCTCGTCGAGCGTGCATTACAATCTACCGCGATTAGTTCAGCACCTCCCGCAACACCGCCGACGCGCTCGCACGCGCTCTATGATCCACGCGCCGATTGGGAATTGAGCCGTTTGCTGGCAGCGCTCGACGAACGCGCGGCGGAATCCGGCGCATCGCTCAACTCCGAACAAGCGCGCGATCTACGCCGCATCGCCGAGACCTGCGCCGTCGTGCTGCAAAACGGCACGCAATCCGCCGAAGTCTTCGCTCAACTCGTTTTGCGTGCACTCCACGCACGCGACTACGCGCGCATAGACACACTCGCCGATGCACTTTCTGCGCGCCTTGCGCCGAGCGAAATCTGTGTCCTCGCCAGACACGCGCATCCGGCCGTTCGCGCTCTCGCCGAAGAAGCTCTCGCGCAAGCTCCGACCACCGTACTGCTCGAATTGCTTGTCGATCCGATTGACTCCGACACGGCGCGCGACGCACTCGAACAACAAGCCACCGAATACAATTCCGAAGACGCCCGCCGCATCATCGACGCGCTTGAAAGCGAGCCAATGGAAGATGACGAAGTTTGAGAATATGAGTTAGGCCGCTTAATTAGTAAGTTTCGAGAAAATTATAATAGAAAATGAAATGCTGTCTCTCCGCGACAGACTAAACTCGACTCTCATCGGCACACAAATTTTTACTATTGCCGGTAGTCTGTGGGCAATATATGGTTCGCTGTCATTGCAGGGCGATGGCGAACCGTGGCTGGCAATCAGTTTAATCTTAATTGCGCTTTGCTTATTCAGTGCCAGTTTTTACCTGCGAACGAAGGTCAGACAACTACCGACAGTTGTTGCTAGTCCAGCCTTGCAGAAACGCAACGCTCAGGCTCAACGGATGTTTATTATCGTCAATGTAATACAGGGAGTAGCAATGTTTGTGGCTGCGAACGTCTGCATCAATCTCAAGATCGCGGAATATGTCTCGCCTATCATTGCTCTGATTGTGGGACTGCATTTCATTCCCCTTGCATTTTTTATGCGAATCCCTAGTCATTTGGTCATCGGCGGGTTGATGTGTCTGCTGGCAACACAAAGGTTTGCCCGCGATGCTGCCACATCTAAATTGATTGTGCAGGGGTGATTATTTCAGTATAAGGTGGCCTATGATCGAATTCAGAAGGGATAAGCATCGTTTCTTTGACGATCTACTCACAATGCTTAACTCTATGTCGTCATTAGCAGCGGCAATGGAATGTCTAATAAACGAGCCAAGTCTTAGTCGCATTTTTATAGATTCATCGTATCCAATAGCAATATACAGCGTTATAGAAAAGAAGGGTTTAGAATTCCATCCTTATGCTTTACTGAAGATAATGTCTGGCAATGATAAATGGCCTGCACGATTTGTAGAATTCACTGAAGTTCCGTACTACGATGGTTCTTTAGAGCAACTCAACCCAGGCGCATTTGCTCTTTCTTCACCTAGTGCTTCGTAAAGTTAGTTTTTAGATTGTACCTTTTCATAGTGGCGGCACAACTTTTCTCTTGCGTGCGTGATTGAGAACTGCCATTCGACCTTGACCTTCAACTCGTTTCGTTCTTTGACAA
>JAABUR0100000969.1_pt1 | contig 55550 bp, 62 predicted proteins | sample 5560091 | NCBI WGS metagenome assembly JAABUR01 (sample SAMN10711879, study PRJNA513375) | rock metagenome | isolation source: Antarctica rocks | place: Antarctica: Victoria Land, University Valley sud | reverse complement strand
ACCGAGTCGCTCCAGCACCCCGCTCAAGGGCGCGGTGACCTCTGGTCGACCCTCACCGGTCAGACCATCGCAGCTCGACTGGCACGAGGCACCCCGCCCCACAAGCCGTAGTTCAGCAGGCTCCTAGTCCGCCAGCTCGATGACGACCGGTGCGTGGTCCGAGGGCCCTTTGCCCTTGCGAGCCTCCCGGTCGACGTACGCCGCCGACACGCCGTCCGCGACCGGCCCCGAGGCCAGCACCAGGTCGATTCGCATCCCCATCCGCCGGTGGAAGGCGCCGGCCCGGTAGTCCCAGTAGGAGTAGACCGGCTCGGGTTCCGGACGCTGCTCGCGCACGACGTCGCGCAGGCCGAGCGCCGCGAGGTCGCCGAGCGCCCGGCGCTCGGGCGCGCTGACGTGGGTGGAGCCGACGAACAGCGCCGGGTCCCATACGTCGGCGTCGGTCGGGGCGACGTTGAAGTCCCCGCAGACCACCACCCGCTCGGTCCGGGCGTGGGTGGCGAGGGTCGACCGCAGGGCGGCCAGCCAGGCGAGCTTGTAGGGGTACTGCGCATCGTCGAGAGCCCGCCCGTTCGGCACGTAGACCGAGTAGACCCGCAGCCCGGCGCAGGTGCCGGCGATGCAGCGGGGCTCGGCCGCTGCGCCACCGGGGTCACTCGGCAGGCCCCGGCGTACGTCGTCCAACCCCACCCGGCTGAGGATCGCCACCCCGTTCCAGCGGCCGTCGCCATGGTGCGCGACGTCGTAGCCGAGCTCCTGCACCTCGGCGGCGGGGAAGCCGGCGTCGAGCGACTTCGTCTCCTGCAGGCAGCAGACGTCCGGCCGGTTCACCGACAACCACTCCGTCAACCGCGGGAGCCGGGCCTTGACCGAGTTGACGTTCCACGTCGCGAGCCGCACGGTGCGCAGCCTGGCACGGGCGGCGCCCCGGACGCCGGCCTACACCAGGGCGACGGTGTAGTCGTAGCCGCCGGCAGCCGCCAGGACCCCGGTCAGCCCGTCGACTCGCACCGGCGTCAGCCGGTTGACCTTCGTGCCGTCCCCGAGCTGGCCGTTGTTGTTCGAGCCCCAGGCGACCAGCGTGCCCGGTCGTCTTCACCGCCAGGCTGTGGTCACGGCCGGCGCCCACCCGCGCGACGCCCGACAGACCGGACACCTCGACCCGCATACGCCGGTTCGTCACGGTGCCGTGCCCACCTGGCCGTAGCGGCTCCGGCCCCAGGACCACACCGCGCCGGTCCCGTCGACAGCGAGGCTGTGCTCGGCCCCCGCGGCCACCGACTTCACCGCCGTCGGCCCATTGACCTTGTCCGGCGAGAGCTGGTCCGCGGTACCGCCGTTGCCGATCTGGCCGAACTTGTTGGCCCCCAGGCGTAGGCGCCGGCGGCTGACGCGGTCGCCGGCCCGGCGGCCGCCGGCGCCGACAGGGTGCCGGCGAGGAACGCGGCCGCGAACAGGCGTCGGGCTGGGTGGGTCATGACGCCTCCGTTAGGAGGCGGAGGCGGAGGCAGGCGGAGACCACCAGCATGCCAGGAACGTGCCGCCGCCGTAGCGCCCATCCGGCCAGTTCTGTTGCACCGGTCCCCCGGGCGCCACCTCATCGCCGACCGGGTGAGGCTCGCCCGCCCGCACCCACACCTGGGTGCAATTGTCGGGGCTCGCGAGGTCGCCAACACCGACAACTGCGCGCAAGGAACGTCGGGTGTGGCTGTCAGTACCCTGAACCCATGTTCGATCGCCCGGGGGTCCTCCCCCCGCCCGTGGAAGCCCTGCTCGACGCCGCGCTGGTCGGCGAGCTGACCGTCGTCAACGCCGTCGGCCGACCGGTCACCTATCCGTTGATCCCGCTGTACGACGGCCGGCACATCTACCTGACGTCGGCGGTCCTGTTCTCCAAGAAGCTCGAGCACATCAAGGCCAACCCCAAGGTCTGCTTCAGCCTGACCGACCCGGTCGGCGTACCGGTGCAGCCCTTCTCGCGAGCCACCATCCAGGGTGAGGCCCGGGTGCTCGACGAGGACCCGCACACCAGCTGGGAACGAGTGCTGCCCATGTGGCGGGCGAAGGAGCCGGTGATCGACACCTTCGTCAAGCGCCGCTTCGGGCTGCCGCTGTTCTTCGAGCGGGCCACGATCGAGATCACACCCGTCCGGGCCCTGTTCTGGGAGGGCGGCCGGACGTCGGCGACACCGGAGGTCTTCGACCTCGTCAGCGGCGCCCGGTGAGCCGGCTGGAGGTTGCCGACGCCGTCCGCCGGGCTTCGACGTACCCGCACGCGATCGTCTCTTACGTCGACGCGGCGGGCTACCCGCTCAGCGTCGCGGGTGACTTCCGCGCCGATCCGGACAACGGGTCCATCGAGGTGGGGCCGGTGTCCGCAGCCACCCTGCCGGCGAGCGGTTCGGAGGTCTGCGTCACTTTCAGCCACATCCGGCCGCAGCCCGGCGTCGGCTACGACGAGCGCCGCTACGTCAACCTCTGGGGCACCGCCGCGGTGGAGGACGACCGGCTGACGGTCCGGCCGACCCGCGCCACCGGCTGGGACGAGGCCGAGGTGCCGTTCTTCGAGTACGCCGAGCGCAACGTCCCGGCCGGGCGCAGCTACCTCGACGCGATCGGCTCCAAGCCCCGGCTGTCGGGATTCTGGACCTTCTTCCTGGCCACCCGGCTGCCGTTCCTGACCGCAACGATCGTGCCGGTGGCGCTGGGCGGCGTCGTGGCCGCCCGCCACTCCGCCTTCGCCTGGCTGCCGTTCCTGCTGGCGCTGGTCGGTGGCTGCGCGGTGCACCTGGGGCTCAACATCGTCAATGACCTGGCCGACGACGCCAGCGGTGCCGACGCCGCGAACGTGAACCCGACGCCGTTCAGCGGCGGCTCCCGGGTGATCCAGTACGGGCTGGTCAGCCGGCGCCGAATGCTGGAGCTGAGTATCGGCTTCTACGCCGTCGCGGCGGCGATCGGCCTCTACCTGGCCGCCACCCGCACCTGGGCGCTCCTCGTCGTCGGTGTCGTCGGCTTCGTGCTGAGCGTCGAGTACACCGCGCCGCCGCTGAAGTTCGTCCACCGCGGGCTCGGCGAGCCGGTCACCGCGGTCGGGTTCGGACCGCTGATGGCGGTGGGCACCTACCTCGCCTGCGCCCGGAACTGGAGCTGGGAGGCCTTCTACATCTCGTTGCCGGTCGGCCTCCTGGTGGCGTTGATCCTCTATGTCAACCAGGTGCCGGACCGGATCGCCGATGGAAAGGTCGGCAAGCGCACGTTGATCGTCCGATGGCCCCAGGGCCAGGCGATCGCGGCGTACCAGGCGACCGTGCTGGCGGCGTACCTGCTCATCTGCGTCGGGGTGCTGGCCGGGATCACACCGGTGTGGACCCTGCTCGGGTTGCTCTCCGCCCCGCTGGCTCTCCGCACGCTGCGCGGCCTGCGGGAGCACTACGACTCGCCGTACCAGCTGATGCCGGCGATGGGGGCCAACATCGCGCTGCATCTGGCCACCGGCGTGCTGCTCCTGGTGGGCTACGCGATCGACCTGGTATTGCGCTGACCGGAAATCCCAACGGTGAGTGGCAGACGACAGCGTCGCGACGCAGCGCAGCCTCTTCCCCGCCACCAGCCCGCACCCCGCAGCTGGTGATCAGTCCGGCGTACGATGCCGTCGGTGTCGGGCAACCGGTGATCACATCGGCCTTGGAAGCGGAACCCAGCGCACGGCACTGAGATCGCCTGACGCACCGGGGGTTCGCACGCTGCCACTGCTCCGACTCTCGAACGACGGCCAACAACAGGCCGACGAGACGGGTCGAGGCGGCTGCTGGGCGGCTAGGCGCTCTGGTAGGCATCGTTGCGGATGAACGAGGACCTCGACGACGCGTACCTGGTGGAGCGTGCCCGGAGTGGGTACCTGGACGCGTTCGAGCTGCTGGTGGCCCGCCACCGGGATCGGGTCTACCGGGTGGCGCTGCGGCTGCTCGGGGATTCTCACGACGCCGAGGACGCGGCCCAGGAGGCCTTCATCGACGCGTGGCGCGCCCTGCCCAGGTTCCGAGGTGACAGCTCTTTCGTCACCTGGCTACATCGGATCGTGGTGAACCGCTGCATGCAGCAGCGGCGCCGGCGTCGCGACACGGCCCCCCTGCCGGGGGACGACTTGCCCGGCGGGTTGCGTCCGGAGCGGGTCGTGGAGGAGCGCAGCAAAGCGTCGGCGCTCCGGGCCGCGATCGCGGTGTTACCGCCGGAGCAGCGGGTGCCGTTGGTGCTGTTCGAGTTCGGAGGCTTTACCTATAAGGAGACGGCGACGATTCTCTCGGCGAGTCCAGCCGCGGTTCGAGGCCGGATCTACCGCGCTCGGAAGGAGCTGGTCGAGGTGATGAAGCAGTGGAGGTGAGCTCCGCGGACGGCGAGGACCGGCTGCCTTGCGGCACTGCGGTCGCCGACCTGTTCGAGCAGGTGGCCGCGGGACAGCAGTCTCAGCTGTCGACTCATCAGCGGGTTTGTCCGCACTGCCGCGCCGCCCTCATGGAGCTGGCCGAGCTGTGGGGACCGCTGCGCGAACTGGCCGCGGCGAGCGTAACCGCCCCAGCCGGCATGCTCACGAGCATCATGATCCGGGTTCGGGAGCTGGCCCGGGAGGTCTGGTACGCGGTCCTGCCGGACGGGCGTGGGAGAACCACAATCGCCGCCCGGGTCGTGGGTGTCATCGCCCGGGAGGCGGCGAGCGGCGTGCCCGGTGTGAAGGCGGCACTGGGGCGCAGCACCGACGCGGCCCAGGAGCAGACGGCAAGCCAAGCGACAGAACGGCACGCCTACCCGGGGACCGCGGTGGGGGTGGCCCGAGGGCGGGTGGCGATCGACCTCGCCCTTGCCGTGGCGTACGGCCTGGCCATCCCCGCGGTGTCCGCACGGGTCCAGCGGGCGGTGATCCGACAGATCCGCGCCACCACCGGCCTGGAGGACATCGAGGTCAACGTCACCGTGGATAACGTGTTCACGACCTAGCCCTTCGGATTGCGGCCCTCGATCGCCGGATCAGGGCGAAGCGCCACCGAGCCCTCCTCGGGTGGTGCTTCGTGGTGGTCCGGCGGTCCGCTTCGGGCGGTGACGACAACTGCAGGTCGAGAAAAACCGAGGCGTGACCTTTCGCCCGTATCCGCATCTAACAGGGTGAGGTCGCTGTCGGGCATCCACGCCCGAGCCTCGCCGTTCCGAAAGGATCCTCATGACATCAATGACCGCAAGCAGCTCCGGCCCGGCGACCAGCGCGGCGCTTCCACCCAAGGCGTCGAGCGGCGACCTGGTGACGTCACAGGGCAAGACCTCCATCGCCGACTCGGTGGTGCAGAAGATTGCCGGGATTTCCGCACGGGAGGTGTCCGGCGTGCACAACCTCGGCGGCGGCGCCTCCCGGACGTTTGGCGCGATCCGGGAGCGAATCCCAGGCTCGTCCGGCCCGAGCATCAGCCAGGGCGTAACCGTCGAGGTCGGCGAGAAGCAGGCGGCCATCGACCTCGACGTCGTGGTCGAGTACGGCGTGGCGATCGCCGACCTTGCCCAGGCGATCCGTCGCAACGTGATCAGTTCAGTAGAGCGCATGACCGGGCTGCAGGTGACCGAGGTCAACATCTCCGTCGACGACATCCACATCGCCAGCGACGACGAAGAGGGCTCGCAGGAGCCGTCACGGGTCCAGTGAGCTCGTCGGCGCTGACACCGGACCCGGACGCGGTCGCCGCGGCCGTGCTGGCTTGCCCGTACGTCGCCCGCCTGTCCGGCGGCCGGTTCGGTGAAGTGGCCACCTACCTGCCGGGACGCCGCGTCACCGGGGTGCGGATCACCCCCTCCAGCTTCGGGGTGTCCGTCGTGGCATGGTACGGCCCGACGGCGACGGAGATCGCAGCCCAGGTTCGGGGCGCCGTCCGCGCCGTCGTCGGCCCTGGGCCGGTGGACGTCGAGATCGACGACCTCGACCTCCCCCAGCCGGTCGACACAGAGCCCCCGGTCTCGGCTACACCGTGATGCCCGCGCCGCCCCGCGTGGGCGAGCCAGATCCCTCCGAGCACCGGCGTGCCTTCCGTGCCTTCGCGCGGGCGCACCATCCGGACCTGGGCGGTGATCCGGCGGCGTTCGTGGCCGGACTAGCTGCTTGGCGGGGCACCGATGCGGGGCGCTTTCCGGCGGAGGAGGTCGTGTACTTCCGTCACCGCCACGGCCCTGCGGTAGTGATCGGCTGGTGGCGGGACCGCCGGGCGCGCCGCCGCCGGCCACCACGTGTCTCGTAAGCACCTCCCTTCGGAACGGAGTCGGATATGTCTCGCACCACAATGGGTTTGCTCGTCGGTCTTGCGCTCGGGCTCGCCATCGCCATCGACGGCTTCAGCGGCTTCCTCGTCACCGCGGTCACCGCCACGATCGGGTACCTGGTCGGCAAGGTTCTCGACGGCGACCTCGACCTGAGCCCCTACGTCGGCGCCGGCCGTCGCCGGTCATGACCGGGCAGGTCATCGACCCAGCAGCGGCGACAAGCGAGGACGTCGAGCCGCCGGCCGCCACCCCGGCCGAGCGCGGCCGGTTGATGATCCACGACCGGGTGGTGGAGAAGGTCGCCGCTCGAGCGGCCACGGAGGTCGAACGGGCCACCGGAGCACCGCGAACTGTGCTCGGGCGGACGCTCGGCCGGGCCACTGAAGACTCGGCCGTGCGGACCTCGGCGGACGTGGACGGCGACCTGGTCACCGTCACGGTGTCCATCGCTGTGGAGTGGCCGACGCCGGTTCGCGAGGTCGCCGCCGAAGTTCGCCGCCGGATCGTGCAGCGGATCGAGGAGATCGTCGGTCTGCAGGTCGTCGAGGTCGACATCGACGTACCGACCCTGCTGACGCGGCGCACGCCACCGCCCCGGGTGCGGTGAGCGGGGTGCGCATGGCGAACCGCGTCCTCGCGGTGCTGCTCGCCCTGGCCGTTGTCGCGCTTGGCGTCCTTGTCCCGGTCGAGATCACCCGGGCGGCGGCTGGGAAACGGCACTGGCTGCTGCCGTGGGAGACCCTGACCACCACCCTCACCGGGAACAGCTGGCAGAGCGGCCCGGTCCGTGCCGTCCTGATCGGGGTGGCGGCGATCGGTCTGCTGCTGTTGCTGTTTCAACTCACGCCGCGACGGCTCAGCGCCCTGCCCCTCGCGCCGCTCACCGCGGGGGTCGAGGCAAGCACCACTCGGCGCAGTCTGCGACAGGCATTGCAGCGTGCGGCCACCGAGGTGGATGGGGTGTCCAGCGCCAAGGCCAAGGTCGGCCGTCGACGAGCGAAGATCACCGCTCGCACCGAGCTCCGCGACGCCGGTGACCTGCAGCAGCAGGTGAGCGAGCACGTAGCCCACCGACTCGACAGCCTGTCGCTGGCCCGGGCACCGCAGGTCGCTGTACGCCTGCGACCAAAGGAGACCCAGTGAACGCGGGTGCCGATCGCGGTAACCGGGCGATCCTCACGCTGATCGGGCTACTGCTCGTTATCGGCGGGGGGCTCGGGGTGGCGGTCAGCTACGGGGCATTCGGCGTCAGCCGCGGCAAGCGACCGGTGCTCACACCCGATGTCCGCGACTTCGGCCACCGCAACGGCGGCTGGTTCTGGCCGGTTATCGCCATCGCGGCGGTCATCCTGGCCCTCCTCGCCCTGCGCTGGCTGCTTGCCCAGCTCGGCACCGACCGAGTCAGGGAGCTGTCCCTGAGCCCACCGCCCGGTGGGGGAGGCTCGACAACACTGCAGGCCGGGGCACTGACCTCCGCGGTGACCGATGAGGTAGAGAGCTACCACGGCGTCCGGCATGCCTCCGCGCGGCTGACCCGGGACCCCCGAAACCCGGACCTGATCCTCACCGTCGCCGTCAACGAACGCGCCGACCTCGGCGCCCTCCGCAAGCGGATCGAAGAGCAGGCCGTCGCGCACGCCCGGCAGGCAACCGGCCTGAGGTCTCTGCCCGTCCGACTGCAGATGCAGCTCACCTCCGGCGCAGACCGTCGGGTCCGATAGAGAACAAGGCCGAAGAGGTCACCGGCAAGGCCCAGGTGCTTCACCCGATCCGGTGGGCGCCGTCGGAGGCGACCGCCGGGAAGATTTCCGGGGTGCCGAAGCCGCGCTCGGCAAAGGCGGCGGTCACCGCGGCCGTGACGTCGTGGGCGGCTCCCACCTCGACCAGCGCGATGGCGCTGCCGCCGAGGCCGGCACCGGTCATCCGGGCACCCAGCGCCCCCGCCAGCAGAGCGAAGTCGACCGCCGCGTCCAGCTCCGGGCTCGAGACGGCGTAGTCCTTGCGCAGCGAGGCGTGCGAGGCGGTCAGCACGGGGCCGACGTCGGCGAACCGCTGTGCGCGCAGGAGGTCGACGGCCTCGAGCACCCGGCCGTTCTCGGTGACGACGTGCCGCACCCGCCCGACGCGCTCGTCGTCGAGCGTCGCCAGCGCCTCCTCGAGCTCCTCACTCCGCAGGTCGCGCAGGACCGCCAGGCCCAGCTCGTAGGCGGCGCTCTCGCAGTCCGCACGGCGGTCGGCGTACTCCCCCTCGACCAGCGCGTGGCCGGACCCGGTGTCGATGACCAGCAGCGCCAGACCGGCCGCGGCCAGGTCGAGCGGGACCTGCTCGGATGCCAGGGAGCGGGTGTCGAGGAACAGCGCGTGGCCGGCCCGGCCCAGCGAGGCGGCCATCTGGTCCATGACCCCGCACGGCACCCCGACGAAGTCGTTCTCGGCGCGGTGCGCCAGCAGCGCGCGCTCCTCGGGCCCCATCCCCACGCTGTAGAGGTCATTGAGCGCCAGCGTCGCGGCACACTCGAGTGCGGCGCTCGAAGCGAGACCGGCGCCCGGAGGCACGTTCCCGGACAGCACGATGTCGGCTCCCCCGATGCGGGCGCCGACGGCGCGCATCGCCCATGCCACCCCGGCGACGTACGCGCCCCACCCCTTGACGCTGCCGGCCTCCAGCTCGTCGATGCTGCTGAGGGCCGGCTCGTCCTCCTGTTGCGACCAGATGCGTAGTACGCCGTCATCGCGGCGGGCCGCGGCCAGCACCACGGCGCGGTCGATGGCCAGAGGGAGCACGTAGCCGCCGTTGTAGTCGGTGTGCTCGCCGACCAGATTGACCCGGCCGGGCGCCATCCAGACGCCCTCGGGTCGCCGGCCGGTGCGTTCGAAGAAGGCGGCGGCAACCGCGGAGTGTTGGTCTTCCGGGATCACCCGGACGCCGCCCCGTGGGTCCGTGCCCAGGTCCAGGCATCGCCGACCATGGCTTCCAGGCCGGCCTTGCTCGGCGTCCAGCCGAGCTCGTCGCGGATCTTCGCGCTGGAGGCAACCAGGACGGCCGGGTCGCCGGCCCGGCGCGGCGCCTCTACCACCGGGATGGGGTGCCCGGTGACGCCGCGGGCCACCTCGATCACCTGGCGGACCGAGAAGCCGGCGCCGTTACCCAGGTTGTAGATCGCGTGTGACCGCGGCGTCACGGCGTCCAGTGCGAGCAGGTGGGCCTGGCTCAGGTCCTCGACGTGGATGTAGTCCCGTACGGCGGTACCGTCCTCGGTCGGGTAGTCGGTGCCGAACAGCTGCACCGACTCGCGCTCGCCCGCAGCGACCTGCAGGACGATCGGGATGATGTGCGTCTCGGTGGTGTGCCGCTCGCCGTAGCGACCGCTGGCGCCGGCGACGTTGAAGTAACGCAGGCTGACCGCCGCCAGGCCGTGCGCGGCCGACTCGTCGGCGATCAAGCGGTCGATCGCCAGCTTGGAGTTGCCGTAGGGGTTCGTCGGCAGCGTCGGGTCGGTCTCCGGGATCGGTGTGCGCTCCGGCTCGCCGTACACCGCCGCGGTTGAGGAGAAGACCAGCCGGCGTACGCCGGCTGCCCGCATGGCGTCGAGCAGGTTGAGCGTCCCGCAGACGTTGTTGCGGTAGTAGAGCTCCGGGCGCGCCACCGACTCGGCCACCAGCGACTTGGCGGCGAAGTGCAGGACGCCGTCGTAGCCCTCGCCGAGGGTGGTCGCGAGCGCGTCCGGGTCGAGCAGGCTGACCGCGGCCAGCTTTGCGCCGTCCGGTACGGCGTCCTCGTGACCGGTGGACAGGTCGTCAAGCACGGTGACCTCGTGCCCCTCGGCCAGCAGCTGGGCCGCCACCACGCTGCCGATGTAGCCCGCCCCGCCGGTGACCAGCAGCTTCACTCGAGCTCCCCTCGCAGTCGCCGCGCAGCGATCCTCGCACGGACGCCTCCGCGGCACCGGCAAGCCGCGCACCCGCCACCCGGCTGGCGGGCTACCGAAGTCGCCCCTACTCGCTGCGCAGCGCCGAGGGGCGGGTGGTGGCTCGGACGGCCGGCAGCGTCGCGGCGGTGGCCAGCGAAACCGCGACGACGGCCGCCGCACCGATACCGACCATCGATAGCCACGGCACTCCAACCCGCGGCTCCCCGCCGATGCCGAGGTAGACCGCGGCAGCGAAGCCGGCGCAGGCGGTCGCGACGGCCACCCCGAGGAACAGCGGAAGGACCGTCTGCACCAGGACACTGCGCCGCAACACTCCGGTCGGTGTTCCGGCGGCCACCAGCGCCGCGAAGCTGCGCCGCTGTTCCCGCACGGCGTCCACGCTGGTCAACGCCAGTGACGCGGCAGCCACGAGAACGGCGACCACCACCCCCAGCAGCAGCAGCCGGGTATAGACGGTCGCCGGTCGCTCGGCGTCGGCGATGAGGTCCGCCGGTGTCACGACATCGAAGACAGAGGTCCCGGCCAACGCCGTACGGACCCGCTCTACGGTGTCCGGGCGGCCGTCGGTCCCGATGAACATTGCGCCACTCTCCGCCGCAGCCAGCGCCTCGCGTGGTACAGCGGCGGGAGAGAGCACAAGGTCGCCGTACACGCCGAGCTCGCTGAAATCCTGCGCCCGCGCCACCGGCAGCAGTCCGGCCGGCACGCGAATCGCGGGTCCGGAATAGGGCGTGTCCGGCGTCACCAGCTCGCCTGGCGCGGGGGCGAGCTGGGGGCCGGCGGAGACCATCCGGTAGCCGGGCACTTCACCGCAGCGTGGCAGCGGCCGGCGCAGGAGGGCGTTCAAGGCGGCGCAGTCCACCAGGACGATCGACAGACCCGGACCGTCCGTGGCGGCGGTGGGTGTCCGCCCGTTGATCTGCCGGACCAGGCTCACCCCCCGAACGCCGGGCACTCGTGCAGCCCGGCTGGCGACCTCGGCGGTGGCGCCGTTCTGGATCAGGACGGTGCCGGGGCGTACGGCGGCTGCCAATTCGTGGTACGGGTTGCTGCTGGCGCGAGCCAGCAGCGGCAGGAAGGCCATCAGCCAGCCGGCCATGAAGACCACGAGCACCGTGCCGGTGACGACCCGGGCGACCGGCGTCGGGTCCAGCTGCAGCCGGCGACCGGCGAGCTGCCCGGCCACCCCGCCGCCCCGTCGGACCAGCCCGGCGGCGGCCAGGCGGGCGAGTGCCGGCATCCCTACAGCGAGCCCGATCAGCACCAGCGCCGCTCCGCCAACCAGCAACGCCGCGCCGTACAACCGACCGCCGGTGACCGCCCGCGCGTTCACTCCGGCGAGCGCCAGCAGGACCAGCCCGGTGCCGAGCGGCAGCAGTCGGGCCGCGCCGGCCCGCCGTACCCGGCCCTGCCGGGTGACCCCCAGCGGGCTCGTGACAATGTGGCGCAGAGCAACCAGCCCGGTGGCGACCGCGAGGACGGGTACGCCGAGCAGCACCAGCGCCAGCTGCCACCCCGGCGGCGCCAGGTCGACGGGGAACACCCCGGCCGGCACCGGCAGGGCGGCCGCCGCCGCCTGCCGCAACGTCAGGAACAGGAGCCCGCCGAGGACCACGCCGACCATCGCCGCCACGCCCGCCTCGGCGGCGGCCAGCAGCCGTGCCTGCTCAGGCGTGGCGCCGACCAGCCGGATCGCGGCCAGCCGCCGCTCCCGAGCCGCCGAAGACAGCCGGGTGGCCGTCGCTATGAAGACCAGCACCGGGACGAGCAGTCCCACCAGACCCAGTCCCACCGCGGCCCGGACCTCGTCGGGGGCGGGCAGGTCGCGGTAGGCGTGTATGGCGCCGAAGGCCGGTAGCGGCTCCAACCCGGCTGGCAGTGCGCTTCGTTGCACCCCGACGTAGGCCAGCAGCTCGTGCGGCCCCAGTAGGCCGGCGGTGCCGACGGTGGCCACCACCCGGCCGACGTACCGAGCGCGGAGGACCCCGTTGGCCGGGTCGCGGAGCAGCGCGCCGAGTGCGGGCGACACCGCGATCTCGCCGGCCGCCGGCAGCCGCCTCAGCCCTGGCGGAACGGGTGCCCGGCCAACGGCCGCGACCCGCACCACGGTGATCTGCCGGCCTCGGAAACGGTCCGGCATCGAGGTGCTGACCACGCCCTCGCGGCTGGCCACCGGCGAGCCGTCCGGGTCGAGCGGGGCCGCCGGGGTCCGGTCCGCCACCCGCGCGTTGCGCAGGTGGTACGCCGGCAGCACGCCGAGCCCGCCGAGCAGCAGCGCCAGCCCAAGCCCGACGCCGGTAGTCATCAGCGCAAGCCGGCCAGGTCCCCCGGCGAGGGCCAGCCGGACGCCGAGCAGCAGCGTTCCGAACCGGCTCACGCAAGCGAACCGTCGTACGCCGCGACCTTGCCGTCGCGGAGCACGATCTCACGGTCGGCATACGCCGCCACCCGCGGCTCATGGGTCACCAGCACGACCGTCGCGCCCTGGTCGCGGGCGGCTTCGGTGAGCAGGTCCATCACGGTTTCGCCGTTGAGCGAGTCCAGCGCGCCGGTCGGCTCGTCGGCGAAGACCACCCGCGGGCCGGTGACGAGGGCGCGGGCGACCGCGACCCGCTGTCCCTGGCCGCCGGAGATCTCGCCCGGACGGTGGTCGGCGACGTCGTCGACCTCCAGCCGGGCCAGCCAGGACAGCGCCTGGTCCTCGGCCGGCCGGCGGCGTACACCGCCGAGCCGGAGCGGCAGCGCGACGTTCTCGAGCGCGGTCAGCTCCGGCACCAGCTGGCCGAACTGGAAGACGAATCCGAAGTCGTCCCGCCGCAGCCGACTGCGGACGGCGTCCGGCAGCACGTCGAGACGCTGGCCGCGGTAGTGCACTTCACCGGCGGCCGGGACCAGGATCCCGGCTAGGCAGTGCAGCAGCGTGGACTTTCCGGACCCGCTGGGGCCGAGCAGGGCGAGCACCTCCCCGGGCCGGACGTCCACCGAGGCGCCCGCCAGCGCCGTCGTCCGGCCGAAGGCCAGGTGCAGGTCGACGGCGTGCAGCAGGGGGGTGTTGGGTTCCGACACGTCAGCTCCTGGTCAGCTGTTGGGCTAGGGAGTCGAGGCGCGCGCCGGTCAGCTCGATCCAGCGCAGGTCGGCCTCGAGGTGGAACAGCGCGAAGTCGGCCCCCAGCGCGTTCGTGAGGTCGCTGCCCCGCTTGTCGGCGGTCAGCTGCCGCATGACCACCAGGTGCGCGGCGCGCTGCCGGTCCAGCACCTCCGCGGCCGGCCGACCGGACAGCAGGGCTAGCACGACCTTGGTGAACAGGACGCTCTGGAGGTACGGCGCCGGGGTCACCGGCTCGCCGAGCCAGCGCTCCAGGTCCGCGACACCGTCGTCGGTGATCGCGTACGCCGTCCGCTCCGGGCCCTCAGCCACCTCGACTCCGGCGACCGCGACCCGGCCGTCACGGTGCAGCCGACCGAGGGTCGAGTACACCTGGCCGAACTGCAGTGGTCGGCTGGTGCCGAACCGCCGGTCGTACTCCCGTTTGAGGTCGTAGCCGTGCCGGGGCCGCGCCTCCAACAGCCCCAGCAAGACGTGCGGCACCGACATGCTCATCACTATTCACTCAGGGAGTACTTGCTGGCAAGGCTGGACAGTCAGCCTGTCCGATGCCGCCAACAGTGCTCGGGGGCGGACAGACTGCTCCTAGGCGTCCTTCACCGCGTGGACGAGTGCCGACAGCGACTCCTTGGCGTCCCCGAAGAGCATCGTCGTACGCGGGTCGAACAGCAGCTCGTTGTCGATGCCGGCGAATCCCGGCCGCATGCTGCGCTTGAGGAACACGACGTGGCGGGCCGCGTCGACGTCGAGGATCGGCATCCCGTAGATCGGGCTGCCGGGCGAGTTCCGGGCCGCCGGGTTGACGACATCGTTGGCGCCCACCACCAGCGCGACGTCGGTGCGCGGGAAGTCGGGGTTGGCCTGGTCCATCTCCTGCAGCGACTCGTAGGGGACGTTGGCCTCGGCCAGCAGCACGTTCATGTGACCGGGCATCCGGCCGGCCACCGGATGGATCGCGTAGCTGACCTCCACCCCGCGCGACTCCAGCAGCTGGGCCAGCTCCTGCACGGTGTGCTGGGCCTGCGCCACCGCCAGGCCGTAGCCGGGCACGATCTGCACCCGCCGCGAGTAGGCCAGCAGTACGCCGAGATCCTCCGCCGTACCGGTGCGGACCGACCGGTCGCCGGCGGGACCGGCGGCATCGGCACCCGCGGGACGCGCGGTGAAGGCGCCGAAGAGGATGTTGGGCAGTGACCGGCCCATCGCGGTGCTCATCAGCCGGGTGAGCAGGGTGCCGGAGGCTCCCACCAGGGTGCCGGCGACGATCAGCAGCACGTTGTCGAGCACGAAGCCGGACGCGGCGACCGCCAGGCCGGTGAAGGAGTTGAGCAACGAGATGACCACCGGTACGTCGGCGCCACCGACCGGCAGCACGAACGCGATGCCGAAGACCAGACCTATGAGCGCCAGCCCGACCAGCGCGGGGAGGCTCTGAGCGACGAGTACGACGGCCCCGAGGGCCACCGCGGCCAGCACCAGCGCAGCGCCGACGACCCGCTGGCCCGGATAGAGGACCGGCCGCCCCGTCATCAGCTCCTGCAACTTGACGAAGGTCAGCACGCTGCCGGTGAACGACACCGCCCCGACCGCCGTACTGAAGACCGCCGCGACGGTGGCTCCGGCAGCCGCGTGGTCACCGGCGGCGCCGAACTCCACCAGCGACACCAGCGCTGCGGCCGCTCCCCCGACCCCGTTGAACATCGCCACCATCTGCGGGATCGCGGTCATCTTCACGGTCCGGGCGGCCGGTACGCCGAGCGCGGTCCCGACCACGATCCCGACCAGGATCAATGGCACGTTGCCGATCCGCCGGTCGAGGAAGGTCATGGAGACGGCGAGCGTCACCCCGGCCGCGCCCAGGCCGTTGCCGAGCCGGGCGGTGCGCGGTGAGCTCAGGCCCTTGAGCGCCAGGATGAAGCACACCGCGGCGACCAGATAGGCGAGCGCGATCGCGTCGGTGCGCGTCACTCGCCCGGCTTCCGATCGCGCGACTGCCGGCCCTTGAACATCTCCAGCATCCGGTCGGTCACCACGAAGCCACCGACCACGTTGACCGTCGCCAGGACCACGGCGACCAGCCCGACGGTCTGGGCGAGCCCGCTGCTCGCCGTGCCGAGCACGATCATCGCGCCGATCAGGATGATGCCGTGGATGGCGTTGGCGCCCGACATCAGTGGTGTGTGCAGCGTCGAGGAGACCTTCGAGATGACCTCGAAGCCGACGAAGACCGACAGCACGAAGATCGTGACCAGGGTCAGGGAGCCGGTCACGTGCGACCTCGCACGACCGGATGCACCACGGCGCCGTCGCGGGTGACGCAGCTGCCGGCCACCACCTCGTCGTCGAAGTCGGGGGCGAAGGCGCCGTCGCGGACCAGCAGGAGCAACAAATTCGCGACGTTGCGGGCGTAGAGGGCACTCGCATGCGTGGGCATGGAGCTCGCCACGTTGCGCGCGCCGGCCACCACGACCCCGCCCGACACCACATCCTCCCCCGGCCTGGACAGCTCACAGTTGCCGCCGCTCTCCGCGGCCAGGTCGACGATCACCGAGCCGGGCCGCATGCCGGCCACCATCGCCTCGGTGACCAGCACCGGTGCCGGGCGACCGGGGATCGCCGCGGTGGTGATCACCACGTCCGCGGCGGCGACGTGCCGACCGATGAGTTCGCGCTGCTCCCGAAGGAACGCCTCGGACTGCTCGCGGGCGTAGCCCCCGGTGCCGTCCTGGGCCTCCAGGGGCAGTTCGACAAAGGTCGCGCCCAGGCTCGACACCTCCTCCTTGGCCGCGGCCCGTACGTCGTAGGCGGACACCACCGCGCCCAGCCGGCGGGCGGTGGCGATCGCCTGCAGCCCGGCCACCCCGGCGCCGAGCACCAGCACCTTGGCCGGCGGCACGGTGCCGGCAGCGGTCATGGACATCGGGAAGAACTTCGGCAGCCGCTCGGCCGCCATGAGCACCGACCGGTAGCCGGCCACCATGGCCTGTGAGGACAGCGCGTCCATGTTCTGCGCCCGGCTGATCCGCGGCAGCAGCTCGAGGGCGAAGGCGGTCACGCCGCGCGCCGCGAGCGCGCGGATGCCGTCCGGGTCCCCTACCGGGTTGAGGAGGCCGATCAGCGCCGCCCCGGGCCGCAGCTTGGCTACCTCAGCCGCCGTCGGAGGTGCCACCTTGAGGACCGCGTCGGCCGAGCCGAGCAGGCGGCCGGCGTCCGGCTCGATCGAGGCGCCCTTGTCGGCGTACGCGGGATCGTAGAACGCGGCCCGCTCCCCGGCGCCGGCCTGCACGCAGACCGAGAGCCCCGCGGCGGCGAGCCGCCCGACCGTCTCCGGTACGGCCGCCACCCGCTTCTCCCCCTCGGCGACCTCCGTCGGCACGGCTACCAGCACGATGCGCCAAACTACCGGGCGCCGGGGACATCTGGTCGGCAGCCACGTCGGGAGGACGAGATGACGAGCAGCACCGAGCCGGTCCCGCCCTCCGGCGAGCAGTTCGAGCTGGCGTACGGCGAGCTGTCTGCCGTGGTGGTCGAGGTGGGTGGCGCCCTGCGCGGGCTGCGCCACGGCGGTCGGCCGCTGCTCGACGGCTACCGCGCCGACGAGATGTGCATCGCCGCGAAGGGGCAGTCGCTGCTGCCGTGGCCGAACCGGGTTGACGGTGGCCGGTACCGGTTCCGGGGTGCGGACTACCAGCTGGCCATCACCGAGGTGGAACGGGCCAACGCGATCCACGGGCTGGCCCGCTGGATGCCCTGGGACGTCGTCGATTCCGCGCCCGACCGGATCGTGATGGGCGTGCGCTCGCACCCCCAGCCGGGATATCCATGGACCCTCGACCTGCGGATCGAGTACGCCCTGGCCGACGACGGGCTCACCGTCCGCACCACGGCCGTCAACCGCAGTGACTCCGCCTGCCCCTTCGCCGCCGGGGCGCACCCCTACCTGACCGTAGGCACGCCCACCATCGACACCGCCGTGCTGCGGCTGACCGCCGACGGCTACCTGCCGACGGACGAGCGCGGCATCCCCACCGGGCGAGAGCCGGTGAGCGGTACGCCGTACGACTTCGCCTCGCCGCGGCCGATCGGCGACACCGAGATCGACTACGCCTTCTTCGGCGTAGAGCGCGACGCCGACGGCCGGGCGTCGCTGTCGCTGTCCGCTCCTGACAACGGTCCGTCGGTGTCCCTCTGGGTTGATGCGGCGTACCGCTATCTCGAGGTCTTCACCGCGCACACGCTGCCGGCTGGAAAGCGGCGTACGGGCCTGGGCGTGGAGCCGATGACCGCGCCGCCGAACGCCTATGTCACCGGCGAGGACCTCGACGTCCTGGAGCCGGGTTCGACCTGGACCGGTGCCTGGGGCATCCGGGCTCGCTGATCACCGGCCGAAGAGGTACCGGCACGCCTCCACGCCGGTGACCGCCACGTCCGGCGCACCACCGCTCGCCCGCCAACGCTCCCGGGTCAGCCGCATCCGCAGCATGAGGTCGACCCCGTCCTCGATCTCCCCGGCCAGGGCGCCGAGGTGGTCGAACGCCAGGGCCAGCACGGCGCGCCGCATCTCCTTGCCGAGCCCGCGACCGCGAGCCGCCGGCAGCAGGAAGGACCAGGTCTCGAGCGTGCGCCGGCGCGCGAAGTCCCTGCCGTCCAGCGACTGGACACCCACGACTTCGCCGCCGGCCAGTACGGCGAACAGCAGGTCCCAGGACTCCGGCCGCCAGCCGCCGAGCGCCCGCCAGTAGGTCTGGTGGAGGGCGATCCCGCGGGCCACGGAGGCGTCGACCCGACGTACGCCGGCAGCGCCGAATCAAAGTCGACGCCGGCCGGAAGCCGCTCGGCGAGCGGCCCCGAGGCCCGCTTCCGTGAGGGACCGCAACCTGACGTCGCGGGCAAGGATTCGGAGGTCCCGCAGCGGCCACCAAATGTTCGTCCCGCTCACCGCCACCATCTCCTACATCGGCCCACCTGTCTTGCGAATATCGGATCGCGGTGAAGGCGTGGCTACCGGAATCTACCGCGCGGCATAGCTTGACCGACTCAAGCAGCCTCGAGATTGGCTATCCGTGCAGCGGCAGTACTGAACCGTCAGCCGTCAGGCCGCGTACCTCAAGTGGCTCTAGCCACTTGGCCCGTAACAGGACGAGGAAGAAGCCAGTATGGGGCTCCACTTGCCTTGTGGCCCTTTGGAGACTTGAGCATACAGTAATCCTGTCAATAGCCTGCGACGCGACTCCAGTCACCCATGACCACCCTTCCGGCGGCGGATGCTCCAGATCATCCTGGGGCTCGGCGAAGGCGTGAAACGCCAGGTTGAATACGGGTCCCCAGCCTTCCCACGCGACCTTCGCCCTGGGAGTTGGTGGCGCCAACCAAAGAGAGCCGTGGGAGTTAGGAGCAAGTGCCCAGTGACCGCCGCGCCCACATCGCAGGACCACATGATAGTCGTGTGCCACTCCGACCGAGTCGGTGCTGCACATCCAGAATGCGGCAACATCACTGATGCCCTCGTACGCCAAGACGCTAACTACGTTTGGTCGTAAGTCGACTACCGGGATTGTGTCACCCGGCGTCTCGAGTGCAGTCCTGGCTGCCAACAGAAGGGCTGACTGCGCGGACATGAAACTCACTGAGACGAGGCTGTCAAATGCATGAGCTGGGCCGGACTCGCGAGTCCGCTAGCACGTCAGAGTACTAGCGGTTGAGTACCCCGTGAATGTCCCCCAATTCCCATGAAATGACTCGTTGTATAGCCGATTACGATACTGGCTGACCGAACCTATGGGACTGCATGTCCACACAGCGGTCGTATAGAAGTCGGGCAGATTACGCGACGTGCTGCTGCTGAACTTACTGATCCACTGATTGGCGCCGTCCTGACGCTCCAGCCGCTGTAACGTCGTCGTGGTGTTGCTGATGTCGGGCGTGAAGCCGCCATCACAATAGATATGCCCCCATGCTACCGTAACCTGATCCCCGCCGTCGTAGGGCACGAGGGGAACGTGATTACAGTGGACAGCGTGAGACGGCCCCGACCTACTGAGATTGCCCGACTTGCCCGAGTTGTCCGCGAGGGCTGCATTCGCGGGCATCATGATCACACAGATGAGAACCGTAACGCGGATCACTCGTCCCGCACTCCAGCGCATCCTCACATTGACCTCCCTCGGCCATCGAGACGCCTTGACTCTCCATGACTTCCCGAGGTTAGTCATGACTCTCGGCTTCGCCGACTGCGGCGCTGCCGAGGCGGCAACACTCCTTGGTTCGCTGCTCAGGTAGCCCAGGACACGGTACGGCAAGACGACCCGCAGCCCGGTGTGCCGAGCGATCACGTCGAAGTCCCGGTCGCGGTGCAGGATCTCGAGACCGGCACGGATGGCAACGGCAGCTATGAGGCAGTCGACAAGGCGGCGGACCGACTTCCCCCGGCGACGGCAAGTCCTAAAGATACCGGCCGCCGCCTCGAAGTCATCCACCCGCCGGCCGGAATCAGCTCACACCGGTACAGCAGTCGCCGCAGCCTGGACCACTCCGTATCGTCGCGAGCACCGGCCAGCACCTCCATGACGACCGGCTCAGTGGTCGCCAGCTGGCCGGCGGGCACGAGCACGGACCGCATCCGAGCGTCAACGGGACTGCCGGTCGCCCCGAAGGTAGTCGACCCAGGCGGAGCTGTCGGCAAGAATCACTAGGACGGCGGCGCGCCGGCGGCGCGCATGTCATCCAGATCGCCGTGCCAGCCGGACCCCCTCATCGCAAGAGCCTCCGTATCGCTCATGGGCTCCACGTCCAGCCGCCGCAGGGCCAGGTGCACGGCCTCGCGCTTGGTCCGCAAACGATATCGCCGCATGACCCGCGCTACCAGCGCGTCGTCCAGGTCGATGTTGGTGCGCGCCATGGAAAAGCAGCATGCACCTCGACGTGTACGCCATGGCCGAGGCGGTCAGACGGCACGGGTCACCGCCACGATCGCGGGGCGGGTTACCGACTCTGGTGGCGGTCAGCTCCGGCGGCGACGTCGCCGTACGGCGAACAGCACCGCAGCCAACCCGAGCACGGCAAGAGCGGGGCCCAGCCGCTTGGCCAACGGGCCGGCGGCGGTCTCTAGCAGGTCGATCGGCTCGGCCGCCCGACGCCGCTCCGGGGTCACCGGCGGCCGGTACACCGGCGGTCGGCCCTCGGGCTCGGGAGCCGGGCCGGGCTCAGCGGCCGGAGGTTGCCAGTCGGCCGCCGAACTGGTCGTCGAGGGGGTGGCCCGCTTCTCTGCCGCCCGGAGCGCAGTGGTAGATGCGGGCGCGGTCAGCTCCTCGGCCAGGCAGGCGGCGAACTGGCCGATCAACTTGCCGCCGATTTCGGCCATCACCCCTCGGCCGAACTGCGCCGGCTTGCCGGTGATCGTCAGATCGGTCGTCACGTCGACCCTGGTGTCCCCGCCGTCCGCAGGCGTGAGCCATGCCTGCACGGTCGCCGCGGCGGTGCCGGTGCCCCGCGTCTCCTTGGCCTTGGCTTCGACGGTGACCCGCAACCCGTCCTCGTCCTTTTCGGTGAAGCGCACGGTGCCGCGGTACGTGACAGTGATCGGGCCTACCTTGACCTTGACCTTTCCGGCGAATTCGGTCCCCGTGACCGACTCCAGCGTCGCGCCCGGCATGCAGGGAGCCACGCGCTCGAGGTCGAGCAGAACCTTCCATGCCTGCGCCGGCGGCACCGGCACCGTGAACGAGTGCTCTAGCTGCATCGCTCCTCCAAGCGCGTCAGGTCTTCCGCGGTGTCCAGGTCCTCCGGTGAGCCGGTGTCGTCGCAGGCCACCCGTCGTACCAGGTCTGGATGGTCCCGCAGAAAGGTCCGAGCGCCCACATCGCCCGCCGCCGTCCGGCTCACCTCCGGCCAGGTGCTGCGATCGAGTAGCACCGGGTTGCGCGAGGCCCCACCGTAGGTGGCCACAGCGGCGACCGCGCCGTCCTGCCATGCCGCCATCAGTCGCCGTACAGCGGCAGGGCCCACGAGCGGCTGGTCAGCTAGCGCAACCACGGCGGCGGGGACCGACGGGCCTAGCGCGGCCAGCGCGACCCGCAACGAGGAACCCATCCCGCTCGCCCAGTCCGGATTGACCCGGACCTGCGCGCCGTCGAGGTCCGCCACCGCGCGCACCTCCTCCGCCGCAGCACCCAGCACCACCACGACCGGCTCGCAGCCGGCCGCGCACAGCATGGCGCGACCGCGCTCAACCAGGAGCGAGCCCCCGAACCGGACCAGTGCCTTAGGGCGGCCCAGCCGGCTACCGGGGCCGGCCGCCAGCAGCACCCCGGCGACGTGGCCGAGCCGGTCGCCAGGCGGCTCCGGTCCGATCACGGTCGACGTGCGGGCTCGTGATGGATCCGCCCGTCGGTTGCCGACAGCGGCGAGCCGCTGCCCCCCCACCGGCACTGCACGATCTCCGCCGCGATCGACACCGCGGTCTCCTCCGGCGTCCGGGCACCGAGGTCGAGCCCGATGGGCGAGCGCAGCCGCGCAAGCTGCGCATCGGGAAGACCGGCCTCGCGCAGCCGCGCCAGCCGGTCCTCATGGGTTCGCCGGCTGCCCATCGCACCGACGTACGCCGCCGGCGTGCGGAGCGCAACCTCGAGCAGTGGTACGTCGAACTTCGGGTCGTGGGTCAGGACGCAGATCACGGTCCGCTCGTCGACCGGGGTCCCGGCCAGGTAGCGGTGCGGCCACTGCACGACCACCTCATCGGCCTCCGGGAATCGCTTCGTGGTGGCGAACACCGGTCGTGCGTCGCAGACCGTGACGCGGTAGCCCAGCAGGCCGCCGACCCGGGCCACCGCGGCCGCGAAGTCGATCGCGCCGAACACCAGCATCCGGGGCCGAGGGGCGAACGACTCGAGGAAGACGGTCACGTCGTCGACTCGACGTTCGCCGCGCGGTCCGTAGTGCCGCTGGCCGGTCGAGCCCTGGGACAACATGCCCCGGGCGTCGTCGGTGACCGCCGCATCGAGCCCCTCCGTGCCGAGGCTGCCCTCGGCACGGTTCGCCCAGACCACGAGCTTGGCCCCCAGCTGTGCCGGCCCGGAGATGACGGTCGCCACCGCCACCGGCTCCCCTACCTCGATCGATGCCAGCGCCGCCCCCAGCCCGGGCACCGTGTGCCGGGTAACCGGCTCGACGAACACCGAGATGACCCCGCCGCAGGTCAGCCCGACGGCAAAGGCGTCCTCGTCGCTGATCCCGTAGGTCTGCAGGCTCGGTACGCCGGCGGAGAGCACCTCCTGGGCCAGCTCGAAGACGGCACCCTCCACGCAGCCGCCGGAGACGCTGCCCACGACCTCGCCGTCCGGCCCCACCGCCATCGTCGCGCCGGGCTGGCGAGGGGCGCTCTCGCTCACTCCGACCACGGTGGCCAGCCCGACCGGGGCGCCTCCGTCGTACCACCGACGCAGCGCCGGCAGGATGTCACGCACGGGCGGGCCCTCCCCGGGCACCGGCCACTACGGCGGCCAGCTGCTCCAGCGCGGCCATGCTGTGGCCCTCTACGAACTCGTCAACGTGCGGCAGCGCCGCCGCCATCCCGGCCGCCAACGGCGCATACCCCGAACGGAACTTTCTCGGGTTGGCCCAGACCACCCGATGCGCCAGTCGGTGCAGCCGGGCCATCGACTCGCCGAGCAGCCTGGCGTCCCCGCGTTCCCACCCGTCGGAGAGCACCACGACCACCGCACCCCGAGCCAGCCCGCGCTGTCCCCACCGATCCAGAAAGGCCTTGACCAGCTCGCCGAGCCGGGTACCGCCGCTCCAATCCGGCACGGCTGCGGTCACTGCCGCCATCGCGGTGTCCGGGTCACGATGGGAGAGCTCGCGGGTGACCCGGGTCAGCCGGGTACCGATGGTGAACACCTCGGTGGGTGCCCCGCTGCCGCGGGCGGCGGCGTGGGCGAAGCGCAGCAGCGCGTCGGCGTACCCGCTCATCGAACCGCTGACATCGACCAGCAGGACGACGCGGCGGCGCCGGGACCGGTGCGCCCGGCGCGCCAGCCGAGCCGGCTCGCCGCCACGGGCCAGCAGTTCTCGGGTGGTCCGCGCGGGGTCGATCGGTCCGCGCGGCGCCGGCCGGTAACGCCGGGACCGACGCGGCTCCCCGGGGAGCCGGAAAGCGGCCAGCAGCCGGCGTACAGCTTCCCGCTCGGCGGGTCCCAGGGTGGCGATGTCCCGGGAGCGCAGCAGCTCGACGGCGCTTGCCGTGGCGGCCACCGCGGCCAGGCCGTCGACGTCGGTCGGCTCACCCGTCGGCGGCGCCACGCCGGCGAGCCCCGGCGTAGGCCGCAGCACCCTGTCCTGCCGCCGGCGCCAGGCGATCGGGCGCTCGGTCCCGAAGTACGCCGCGAAGACTCGCTCGTAGCCGGCCAGGTCGGCCGGGCTGGCGCACAGGCAGAGCCGGCCGGCCCAGTAGACCTGCGCACGTGAGGTCGCGTCCACGACCGAGAGCGCCTCGACCATTCGCTGCACCCGGTCGGGTCCCGCCGGCACGCCAACCGCTCGCAGGGTCCGGGCCAGCCCGACGACCGTGGAAGTCGCATCGATCGGTGTGGTCGGCAGCGGGGTCGGCAACATCGCTACCCGCGGACCGCCTCGGCGACCAGTACGCCGACGTCCAGCCGACGGGCCCGTTCCTGGTCCTCCCGGTACTTGAGCACCGTTCCGAGCGTGGCGGTGGCCAGCTCGGCGGTCAGCGTGTCGGCACCGAGGGCCACCAGCGCCTCGGTCCAGTCCAACGTCTCGGCCACGCCCGGGGGCTTGAGCAGGTCCTCGGTCCGCAGCCGCTGCACCACCGCGGTCACCTGCTCGGACAGCGCCCGGCTGGCGGCCGGCAGCCTAAGCCGAACGATCGCGACTTCGCGTTCGAAATTCGGGTGGTCCAGCCAGTGGTAGAGGCAGCGCCGCTTGAGCGCGTCGTGCACCTCGCGGGTCCGGTTGGAGGTGATCACGGCGACCGGCGGAACGGCCGCCCGCAGCGTGCCGAGCTCTGGCACCGAGATGGAAAAGTCGGAGAGCACCTCGAGCAGAAAGGCCTCGAACTCGTCGTCGGCCCGGTCGACCTCGTCGACCAGCAGCACGCACGGGCTCGTCTCCAGGGCGGCGAGCAGTGGCCGGGCGATGAGGAAGCGCCGCGAGTACAGCTGCGACTCCAGCCGTTCCACCGCGGCCTCGCCGCCCGCCAGCCCGGCCGACTCGGCCGCCCGTAGGTGCAGCAGCTGCCGCGGGAAGTCCCAGTCGTAGAGCGCCTGGGAGGCGTCGATCCCCTCGTAGCACTGCAGCCGGATCAGCGGCGCCTCGAGCAGGGCGGCCAGGGTCTTGGCCAGCTCGGTCTTGCCGACCCCGGCCGCACCCTCCAGGAACAGCGGGCGGTGCAGGCGCAGCGCGAGGTAGCAGGCGGTGACGAGCCCCTCGTCGGCCAGGTAGCCGAGTTCCGCCAACCGTGGCTGGAGGTCCGCGGGCGAATCCATCCCGATCGGCAGCAGTCCGCGCGATCCTCGTTGGTTCACGAGCCGGCCGCCTACCCCGCCGCGGCAACCGACACGGCGGCGGTCTCCAGGGCCCGGCGGGTCAGCACCCGGGCAAGGTGGCGGCGGTAGTCGGGTTGGGCGGAAAGGTCGGCGGCCGGGTTGGTGCCCTCTGCGGCGGACTCGGCGGCCGACCGGATGGCGTCGAGGCCGGCTCCGGCGAGGGCGGCCTCGGTTCGGCGGGCCCGCACCGGTATGGAACCCATGTTCGTGAGCCCGACCCGCGCCTCCGCGATGCTGCCATTCTCGCGCCGTACCGCCGCCGCCACCCCGACGATCGCCCAGGCCTGCGCGACCCGTTGGAACTTCTGGTAGTCGAAGCCCCACCCGGTCAGCCTCGGGAACGAGACCTCGACGAGCAACTCGTCCGGTTGCAAGGCCGTCTGCAGGTAGTCGAGGAAGAACTGGTCGGCGGGGATGGTGCGTCGCCCGGTCGGGCCGGCCACCACGAACTCGGCGTCGAGCGCAACCGCGACCGCCGGCAGGTCGCCGGCCGGGTCGGCGTGGGCGAGCGAGCCGCCGAGCGTGCCGCGGTGCCGGACGGCCGGGTCGGCCACCGTCCCGGTGGCCGCGGCCAGCAACCCGATGTGGGAATGGACCAGCGGGGCATGGAGCACCTCGTAGTGCGTGGTCATCGCCCCGACGACCACCCGGTCACCCTCCTCCCGTACGCCGCGCAGCTCCGCGACCCGGCCGATGTCGACCAGGACCGAGGGGTAGGCCAGCCGCAGCCGTAACAGCGGCAGCAAACTCTGCCCGCCGGCGAGGACCTTCGCATCCTCACCGGCGTCCGCGAGCGCGCTGACCGCCCCGTCCAGCGAGTCCGCCCGGATGTAGTCGAAGCGGGCCGGGATCACCGGGCACCTCCGCTCGGGTCGGTTTCCCGTGCGGTCGTGGTGTCGCCCGCACTGCCGGCTGTGGTGGAGGTCGATGCGCCACCCCAGGCGACGGTCCCCTCGGCGGCGCGGTGCCCACCCGTGGAACCGTCCTGCAACGCCCGCCAGACGCGCTCCGGCGAGCACGGCATCCGGATGTCGGTGACGCCGAGATGTCGTACGGCGTCGACGACCGCGTTGACCACCGCCGGCGTGGACGCGATCGTTCCCGCCTCGCCGACCCCCTTGACACCGAGCGGGTTGGAGGTCGCGGGTGTCTCGGTCCGGTCGACGGTGAAGTCGGGCAGGTCGGCCGCGGAGGGCACCAGGTAGTCGACCATCGTGCCGGTGACGAGGTTGCCCTCGGCGTCGTACACGGCCTCCTCGAACAGCGCCTGGGCGATGCCCTGCGCCAGGCCGCCGTGCACCTGTCCCTCGACGATCATCGGGTTGATGACCTTGCCAACGTCGTCGACGCAGACGTAGCTGCGGATGGTGGACATCCCGGTCTCGGTATCGACCTCGACCGCGCACAGGTGGGTGCCGTGCGGGAAGGAGAAGTTCTCCGGGTCGACCACGAAGTCGCTGTTCAGCGTCGGCTCCATGCCGTCCGGCAGGTCGTGCGCGGCGAACACGGCCAGGCTGACGTCCTGGATGGTCTTCGCGGCCTCGGGTGAGCCCTTGACGCGGAAGGTTCCCCCGTCGAACTCGATGTCTCCCTCGGCGGCTTCCAGCATGTGCGCGGCCACCCTCCGCGCCTTCTCGACCACCTTCTCGGCCGCCTTGTGCACCGCCACCCCACCCACCACCAGCGAGCGGGACCCGTAGGTGTCCATCCCCATCGGCGCGGAGGCGGTGTCGCCGTGCAGGACCGTGACGTCATCGAACGGTACGCCGAGCGCGTCGGCGGCGATCTGGCTCCAGCAGGTCACATGGCCCTGCCCGTGCGGCGACGTGCCGGTGACCACCTCGACCTTGCCGGTGGGCAGCATCCGCACCGAGGCCGCCTCCCATCCCCCGGCGCCGTAGGACAGCGACCCGAGCACCCGCGAGGGGGCCAGGCCGCACATCTCGGTGAAGGTCGAGATGCCGATCCCCAGCTGCACCGGATCGCCCCGATCCCGGCGCTCCCGCTGCTCCCGGCGTAGCCCCTCGTAGTCGAACATCGCCGTTGCCTTGTCGGTCGCGGCCTCGTAGTGGCCGCTGTCGTAGGTCAACCCGGCGATGGTGGTGAAGGGGAACTCCTCGTGCGGGATCCAGTTCCGCCGGCGCAGCTCCAACGGGTCCATGCCGAGCTCGGCGGCCAGCTCGTCCATCAGGCGCTCGATCGCGAAGGTCGCCTCCGGGCGGCCGGCCCCGCGGTAGGCGTCGGTCGGCGTCTTGTTCGTGAACACGCCGGTGCAGCGGAACCGGTAGGCATCCATCTTGTAGATGCCCGGGTACATGAAGGCCCCGAGGATCGGGATGCCGGGCGTCACCAGTTGCAGGTAGGCGCCCATGTCGGCCTTGAGGTCGACCTTGAGCCCGAGTACCCGGCCGTCGCGGGTAGCGGCGACCGACACGTCCTGGATCTGGTCGCGGCCGTGGATCGTGGCCTGGTAGCCCTCGCTGCGGGACTCCGTCCATTTCACCGGGCGGCCCAGCCGCTTCGCCACCACCAGGGCGATGACCTCCTCGGCGTAGACGTTGAGCTTTGACCCGAAACCGCCGCCAACGTCCGGCGCGATGACGCGGATCTTCTGCTCCGGGATGCCGGTGGTCAGGGCGAGCATGATGCGCAGGATGTGCGGGACCTGCGTCGCGGACCAGAGCGTGAACTCCTCGGCGGCCGCGATCGGCGCGACCACGACCGCACGCGGCTCCATCGCGGTCGGGATCAGCCGCTGCTGGATGTAGCGGCGCTCGACGACGACCTCGGCGTCGGCGAAGACCCGGTCGACCTCGCCGGCCTCGAACGGCCAGACGAAACAGGCGTTGGTGCCCTTGTCGGAGTGGACGAGGACCTCGTCCGTCAGCGCCTTTTCCATGTCGACGACCACCGGCAGCGGCTCGTAGTCGACCTCTACCGCCTCCAGCGCGTCGGCGGCGGCATAGCGGTCCCTAGCCACGACGACGGCAACGGCGTCGCCGACGTAACGGACCTCGTCGGTGGCCAGCGGGTGGTGCTCAGGGCTCACCATCTCCTTGGTCACCGGCCAGGCGCACGGCAGGCTGCCGAGCTCGGCCGCGAGCTCGGCACCGGCGAAGGCAGCCACCACGCCAGGCATCTCGAGCGCCGGGGCGACATCGACCCGGGAGATCCGGGCGTGCGCCATCGGGCTGCGCAGCACCGCCATGTGCAGCAGCCCCGGCATGGTGATGTTGTCGGTCCAGTTGGTCTGGCCGGTGACGAGCTTGGCATCCTCCTTGCGCTTGTGCGCCTTGCCGATCGAACGGCTGGCGTCGGGTGCACTCTGCTCGTCGCTTTCGGCGATCTGCTGGGCGACCATGCCGGCGTCGAGCTGCTCTGTCATAGCTGGCCTCCGCTGTTCGAGGCGCCGCGAGTTGCGCTCATCGAAGCGGCCGCGGTACGGACGGCACGCACGATGTTCTGGTAACCGGTGCAACGACACAGGTTGCCCTCGAGCCCGTGCCGGATCTCCTCGTCGGAGGGCGTCGGGTTTTCCTGCAGCAGGTCAACGGCCGCCAGGATCATCCCCGGGGTGCAGTATCCGCACTGCAGCGCATGCTCGGTATGGAACGCGGTCTGCATGGGATGCCACGTCCCGTTGGCCAGCCCGGAGATGGTCGTCACCTCCGACCCGTCAGCCTGAACGGCCAGCACCGAACAGCTCTTCACGCTCTGCCCGTCCATGAGGACGGTGCACGCGCCGCAGTTGGAGGTGTCGCAGCCGATCGGCGTACCCACCAACCCGAGCGAGTCGCGCAGGTAGTGGACCAGCAGCAGCCGGGGTTCGACCTCGTCCTCGTAGTTGGTGCCGTCGACCTTCATCCGGACTCTGGGCATCCACCCTCCTCGGGTCGGAGGCGCGGGCCGCCGTCGCGGCGGCACGCGGGTGCTCACCCTAGGGCGACGCCCGCCGGTTGGTAAGGCCCGTGCCCCCCCGGCAGCAGGATCGAGGCGCGCGGTCGCGGCTTGGTGGACATGGTGTCTCCTTGTCGCCGCCCGGCGGGGATCGACAAGGGCGATGTCGAAATCGACTCGGTGGTTCCGACGTACCAGCGACAGCCCGACGGGGCACCGACGATCAAGGAGTCTTCATGAAGTACGTGATCCTGATCCACAGCAACCCCGAGCCGTGGGGGCACCCGACGTCGATCTACACCAAGGAGGGTCGAGGGGTTCCGCAGGAGCAACACGACGAGATGGACCGCGAGTTCGAGGCGCTCATGGGCGAGATCACGGCCTCGGGCGAGTTCGTCACGGCCGAGGCCCTGGCCGACCCGGCGTCCGCCACGTTGTACCGCTGGAGCTCCGAGGGGCATCTGCCCACCGACGGCCCCTACGCCGAGTCGAAGGAGCACCTGGCCGGGTTCTTCCTCATCGACTGCGACAGCCGGCAGCGGGCGGAGGAGATCGCGGCCAAGTTCGCCCAGCCCGGGGGCGTCATCGAGCTGCGGCCCGCGATGTGGCCGGGCGGCGACGATCAGTGACGGACCCTGTCCCCGAGGACGTGTGGCGTGGCAGCGCGCCACAGGTCCTCGGGGCGCTCCTGCGGCGGTACGGCGACTTCGACGCCGCCGAGGACGCCGTCCAGGAAGCCCTACTGGCCGCGTCCGTGCAGTGGCCGGCGGAAGGGACCCCCGACAATCCGACCGCGTGGCTCATCAGGGTCGCCTCGCGGCGGCTCATCGATCGGCAGCGGAGCGACAGGGCTAGAGCCGACCGCGAGCAGGCCGCCGCGACGCAGGTGCCCGCCGACGAGCTGTACTCGGCCGCGGCGGACGGGGAGGATTCACACGCCCGCGACGACACCGTGCTTCTGCTCCTGCTGTGTTGCCACCCTGCGCTGACGCGGGCCTCTCAGGTGGCCCTGTCACTGCGGGCCGTGGGGGGCTTGACGACCGCGCAGATCGCGCGGGCGTTCCTCGTACCCGAGTCGACGATGGTGCAACGCATCAGCCGAGCCAAGGCCCGCCTGCGTGAGGTCGACGCACGTTTCACGCTCCCCGCCCGCGAAGAGCTGCCGGACCGGATGGCTTCGCTGCAGCACGTTCTCTACCTCATCTTCAACGAGGGCTACACGTCCACGGGCGGCGCGACCCTTTACGACGTCTCCCTCACGGGTGAGGCGATCCGCCTGACACGCCAGTTGCATCAACAGCTGCCGGACTCGGCTGAGGTGGCCGGGCTGCTCGCACTGATGCTCTTGACCGACGCCAGGCGGGCGGCGCGGGCCCACGCCGACGGGTCCCTGGTGCCACTCGCCAGACAAAATCGCGCACGGTGGGATCGGGCGGCGATCACCGAGGGCACCCGCCTCCTCGAGACGGTCCTCACGCGCGGGCACGTGGGCCCATACCGGCTCCAGGCCGCGATCGCGGCCGTGCACTCGGAAGCGAAGAGCTGGGAGGAGACGGACTGGATGCAGATCGTGGTCCTCTACCGCATGCTCGACGACATCGCACCCAGCCCGGCGGTGACCCTAAACCTGGCCGTCGCCGTCGCTATGGCGCACTCCCCCGACGCGGGTCTGCGCATGCTGGACCCGCTGCTGGACGACCCGCGGACGCGGCGCAACCACCGGATCCACGCTGTCCGAGCGCACTTGCTGGAGATGACCGGTAGGAACGTCGAGGCCGGAGCCGCCTACGCCGCAGCAGCCCGGCTGACCACGAGTATCCCCGAACAGCGGTACCTCAACAGCAAGGCTGCGCAGCTGAACCGGTGAGTCTCAGCCATCACCACCCTAGGCGCAGAACTCGTTGCCCTCGGGGTCGCGCATGACCACCCAGACGACACCGAGGTCGGCGTGCTCGGACACCTCGCTCGCCCCGAGCGCCACCAGCCGGTCGACCTCCGCCCGGACGGCTCGGCGCTGCTCCTCGACCGGTACCCCCGGCCCGCCGCCGCTCTGCAGGTCCAGGTGCACCCGGTTCTTCACCGCCTTCGCCTCGGGCACCCGCTGGAAGAACAGTCGCGGGCGTACGCCGTCCGGATCGACGACGGCCGAAGCGGCTCCCCACTGCTCCCGCGGTACGCCCTGGGCGCGGAGGAACTCCTCCCAGCTGGCGAAGCCGGCCGGCGGCGGTTGTACCTCATAGTCCAGGGCGGCAGCCCAGAACGCCGCCAGCCGAGCAGGATCGACTGCGTCCATCGTCACTTGGAATGGTCGTGCCACCGAGAGCCTCCTACTGCTGATCCAGGGCGTGGAACGAAGCGGGGGGTGCGCCGGGCATAGGCCGTGTACGCCGGAAAGCGCGCCTGCAGCCGGCGCTCCTCCCAGCGCGCCTTTCCGCTGAGCAGCGCCACCAACGCGAGATAGGCGCCGACGAGCGGTGCACTGCCGCCGGCGGCGGTCCGGGCACCGCCGGCCAGCAGCAGGCCCGAGTACAGCGGGTGGCGCACCAACCGGTACGGCCCCGAGGTCCGCAGGCCACCGGATCGGGTCGGCAAGGGTGACGGCGTGAGCGCGGAACCCAGGCTCCGACCGCTGATCGTCACCACCGCCAGCCCGGCCAGTGTTCCGGCAGCGCCCGCTCGCCGTAGTGCCGGCGGCACCGGCCAGTCCCGCCGCCGCGGCAGCACGGCCAACAGCGCGATCAAGGAGACCTGAGCCGCAACCAGCGACCAGGCCGCCAACCGCTCAGGGTCGCTCGGGTCAGGGACAACGCCAGCCGGCACCGAAGCTATCCGCCCGAGCCGGGGTCGGTCGACGAGGGGGGGCGACCCTGGTCGGCGACCCAGGCGGAGAGCAGGCCGCGGAAGTGGGCGACGAACCGGTCGTGTTCATGGGTCGGGTACGTCGCGACCACGGTATCGACCAGCAGCCGGTCGAACTCGGGGCTGCTTACGTAGTCCAGCATCGCGTCGTCGACGTCCGCGAGGTGTCGCGCGCAGAAGTCCGCATAGCGCTCCGTCTCGAAGTACTCGTCGGCCAGTCGACGGTAGGCCGCCAGCTTCTCGGCGTACGGGACGTCCGAATCGCCGACGGCGAAGAACCGCCGGGTCTCCGGGTCGATCCGCGGCGCCCGCCCGGTGGCGGTGCAGAAGACGGTCCACTTGACCAGGGTCTTGATGGCCCATGGGAAGTAGTAGTGCAGGGAGGTGAGCGCTACGTCGGGGCAGGCGTTGGCGTAGTCGATCGGCACCACCTCGGTCCCGCGCACCAGGGTCTCGCAGGAGTTGAACTCCCAGCGGAAGAACGCGTTGACCAGCCGTCCGATCGTGACCACCTCGTCCCCGACCCCGGCGGAGAGGAAGGCGTGGTCGACGGCGTACCGGTCGTGCATCGGCAGCTCGGGGCGGAACCGCATGACCATGGTCTCCGCGCCGATCGACAGGGACCGGGCGAAGACGTCGTAGCCCTCGACCGAGGCCTGCAGGTGCATCAGCCGCTCGCCGGACTCGTCGTAGGCCCGGTGCAGCTCGGCGGAGTCGGCGATGCGGGTGACACCCACCCAGGCACCGCCGTCGTAGGGCTTCATGAACAACGGGTAGCCCACCTGCGCCGCCACCGAGTCCAGGTCGAAGGACCGGTTGTACTTGGCGGCGGTATAGGCGAAGCGGGCATCCTGCAGGGGGTGCTTGTGGGGCACCAGCACGGTGGCCGGCACCTTGAGGCCGAGCCGGATCATCGCGCAGTACGCCGCGTGCTTCTCCATCGCCTGGAACGTGAACGGGTTGTTGAGCAGGTAGACGTCGTCCATCAGCGCGGCCTTCTTCAGCCACTCCCGCGGGTGGTAGTACCAGTAGGCGAGCCGGTCGATGACCAGCTCCTGCCGGGGCCGGGAGCGCAGGTCGAACGGCTCGATGGTGAGCCGCTCGGTCTCGAACCGGTGCGTGGTCCCGTCAACCTCGCGGGGGCCGAGCCGACGGACCATCGCCTCGAACGCGCTCGGCCAGTCCTCCTCCGTCCCGAGCAGCATGCCGAGCAGGTGGATGGCGGTCGGCATCGACGTTCCCCCGGGTCCGGTCTGCGATCACCCTAGTTGAGAGCGGACCGGCTCGACCGCCGCGGAAGAGGGAGTAGGTCAGGCGTTGCCGAAGGAGTACCAGCGATCCAGCCAACCGTCGGTCTCCACCAGGTCGCGATGCTCGGCAAAGACCCGCTGCACCTGCTCCCAGCGCCGGATCGCCATCCGGGCCCACATCGCCAGCAGGGGCGCCGTCAGCCGGCGTACCTCCGACACGATCTCCAGAAAGGCCGCGCGAACCCGTTCGGTCAGTCGCGCCAGCAGCTCACGTACCTGCTCGTCCATCTCTCTCGCGCCTCCTCGGCACCGTCGGACGCCCTCTAGTCTCACACCCGCGGAGCCACCCGGTGGGAAAACGGCGCGGAGGGCGCGCCGTCGCCGCGCTGCGGCCGACCGCTCGCGGCCCGACAACAGCCCGGTGGGCAGACGTCCCACCCCGCCCCGAGCCGCCCCAGAGCCGGTCGCGGCCGCCCGGGCATGGTCCGCTCGAGCACCAGCTCCCGGACGACAGCGACGAAAGCCGGGGCGGTCCCGACCGTGGCAGCCCTGGCGAATCGCAGGCCGACCGAGTCCGCCCGCCCGCGGGCCTCGACATCGAGGTCGTAGCGGACCTCCATGTGGTCGGACACGAACCCGATGGGGACCGCGACGACATCGGTCACGCCCCGAGCGGCCAGCGTCTCGAGATGGTCGCCGATGTCGGGTTCGAGCCAAGGCGAACCCGGCGCGCCCGAGCGGCTCGAGTAGGCCAGATGCCAGCGATGCCCGCCGCCCACACCGTCGGCCACCAGCCGGGCGGCTTCCTCGAGCTGGGTCCGGTACGCGTCCCCGGCCGGCCCGCTGCCGGCTGCCATCGAGATCGGGATGCTGTGCGCGACGAAGACCAACTCGGCACCGGGCCGGCCGGCCGGCGGCAACTCGGCCAGCGCGGCCCGGGTGGAGGCGACCATCGCGGCGATGAACCCTGGATGGTTGTAGTAGTGCCGAAGCTTGTCGATCTCGGGGGCCGTGGGGCCGACCTCGGCCCGCGCGGCGGCGATGTCCTCCTGGTACTGCCGGCAGGAGGAGTACCCGCTGTACGCCGAGGTGACGAACGCCAGCGCACGGCGTACGCCGGCTGCCGCCATCCGGCCAACGGTGTCGGCCAGGTAAGGGTGCCAATTGCGGTTGCCCCAGTAGACCGGCAGAGCCAGCCCGTGAGCGGCCAGATCGGCTTCCACCGCCGCGATCAGTGCTCGGTTCTGCTCGTTGATAGGACTGGCGCCGCCGAAGTGGTGGTAGTGCTCGGCGACCAATGCCAGCCGGTCATCCGGTACGCCGCGCCCGCGGGTGACGTTGCGTAGGAACGGCAGTACGTCGGTGGGACCTTCCGGGCCGCCGAAGGAGACCAGGAGCAGGGCGTCCACGGCAGGCTCCGTCATGCGGCCAGTCTCTCAGCCGCATGACGGAGCGCCACCGCAGGAGGCGGCGGGGGTCAGCGCCCGAAGGCCGCACCCCAGACCTGCGGACCGACGACACCGGAGTCGACGTCCAGCCCGCGGGCCTTCTCGAAGGCCACGCACACCGACGCCGACTGCGGGCCGTACTGGCCGTCCACCGTGAGGCGGTAGCCGAGGCTGGCCATCCGCGCCTGCCAGGCGCGAACGTCAGAGCGCACCTGGCTCACCAGCGCCGTGGTGAAGAGCTGTCCACGGTAGGACGACGACGTGAAGGCGACGCGCGGGGCGCGCGCCGGCGTGCTGGCCCGGTAACTGGTGACCGAGATGCTGGTGCTCGGCCGGCCGTAGAGGCCGAGCTGGCGGGAACAGGACGGCCACGGGGACCACCCTCGCTGCGCCTGCAGCGTGATGGCGGCCGCATCTTGGGTGGCCGGCGACGCGCTGGACGGAAGCCCCGAGTAGCCCAGGCCCTGCCAGGTGCCGAGGTTGAACTGGTAGGCCCCGTAATAGCCGTTACCGGTGTTGATGCTGTAGTTGCCGCCGGACTCACACTGGCGCAACCTGGCGAAGTCGTCGGAGGCGGCCGACGCCGGGCCGGCTCCCAGCAGCTCGACGCCGACCAGGGCGGCGCCGACGGCGCCGACGGCGAGCTTGGACTTGGTGGAGGTGGGCCGGCGGTGCGAACCGCGGGCACGCACGCGTGCGGGCATACGAAATCCTTCCCCACGCCGACGAGGTCAGCTGTCGGGTTCGGACTGGGACTAGCCCGGCCGGAGGATCTCCGGCTTCACCCCAGGGCGCGTCGGTTGACGCGCCCACGGACCTTGGGTTCCCCGCTCCTGCCCTCGTGGTGATGGAGAATCTTCAGCTGCGACGGGCAGGATTTGGCGTAGTTCGCAGCCGGTGGCCCGCCGACGGCAGGCCGACGTAGCCTAGGCAGCCCGGCCCGGTGACGCAAGGCGGGCGGGCGCCTCGGGATGCTTCGGCAGGTCGAGCCCGGTACTTGAGTCGTGTCCCGCGCTCTGCTGAGTCGTTGTACTACCCGACGCTTCGAACTCCAGGACTAGGGACGGCATGACAGGCACCCGATGGCTGCGCCGAACGGGCGTGTACGCCGCCGTGACCGTGTGCTTGACGCTGGCCGCCGGGCCGGCGCTGGCCAGCGGGCCGGCGGAGGACCCGGTACCCAGCGCCTCGGTACCGGCCACCGATCTGCCGACGCCGAGCGACCTGCCCACCCCGACCGGACTGCCCTCCCCGAGCGACGTCCTGTCCCCCTCCGACACACCGTCCCCGACGGACAGCCCCCTGCCCACCGACACACCGTCCCCGACCGAGAGTGCCTCCCCGACCGACACACCGTCCCCGACCGACACACCGTCCCCGACCGACACACCGTCCCCGACCGACAGCCCGACACCCACGGACAGCGCCAGCCCTACCGATACGCCGACGCCCACGGACTCTCCGTCCGGCACCGACTCCCCGTCCCCCACCGACACGCTGTCGCCGAGCGACTCCCCAACCGGAGCACCGTCAGGGAGCGAGTCGGCCTACCCCAGCTACTCCCCCTCACCAGCGGGGGTCCCGGGTCCTGTCTACCGGGGCAGCGGCCACCTGCCGCCACCGGACGGGTCGACCAGTGCCGGGCCGCTCAGCGTCGCGGATGCCCTGGGTCCGGCCTGGAACGGCGGACTGGTCCGCTCTCCAGCCAAGGGCGGCCACGCCGTCACGACGACCGCCAAGGCAAAGCACGCAACCGGCGCCGCGCCGCGCCTGGTCAAGGCACTCCCGCGACTCGCCGAGCGGGCCCTGCACGGGCTGCCCACTGTCGGGCCGGTGACGCCGGCGAACCTGAAACTGCCGCTGTGGGCGATGGTCGTCCTCGCACTCGGGCTCGTCTGGCTGGCGGCGCTGGTCGGGCATGTGGCCGGTGGTCGCTCCTAGGCTCAGGCCCCGATGGCGTGCACCCCACCGTCCGCGTGCACGATCTCGCCCGTCGTCGCCGGAAACCAGTCGCTGAGCAGCGCCACGCAGGCTCGGGCGGCCGGTTCGGTGTTCCCGATGTCCCAACCGAGGGGGGCCCGCCGATCCCAGATCGACTCGAACTCCTCGAAGCCGGGGATGCTGCGGGCTGCCATCGTGCGCAACGGCCCGGCCGCGACGAGGTTCACCCGTACACCGCGCGGCCCGAGATCGCGGGCCAGATAGCGTGCGGTCGACTCCAGCCCGGCCTTGGCGACCCCCATCCAGTCATAGACCGGCCAGGCCACCGTGGCGTCGAAGTCGAGCCCGACGATCGACCCGCCGGTCGGCATCAGCGGCAGCGTCGCCCGCGCCAGCCCGGCGAGGGAGTACGTCGAGACCTGCAGCGCGGTGGCGACGTCCGCCCACGGGGTGTCCAGGAAGCCACCCCCGAGCGCGGCCGCCGGAGCGAAGGCGATCGCGTGCAGTACGCAGTCCAGCCCGTCGACGTGCTCGCGCAGCCGGTCGGCCAGCCCGGCGAGGTCCTCCTCGCTGGTGACGTCGAGGGAGATGACCGGAGCCGGTGCCGGCAGCCGCTTGGCCACCCGTTCGGTGATCGACAAACCGCGGCCGAAGCCGCTCAGCACCACGCTGGCGCCCTCCTGCTGGGCCAGCCGGGCCACCGCGAACGCGATCGACGCCTCGGTCAGCACGCCGGTCGCCAGCAGTCGCTTCCCCTCGAGCAGCCCCATCCCCCACCTCCGCCGTACGCCGCGAGACGGTCATCCTGACAGGTCAGTGCCCCATCCCCAGCCCACCGTCGACCGGGATCACCGCGCCGGTGATGTACGCCGCCGACGGGCCGGCCAGGAACGTCACCACCCCGGCGACCTCCTCCGCGGTGGCGTAACGCCCCAGCGGGATGCTTGCCAGCAACTCGGCCCGCCGGTCGGGCGGTAGCGCCGCGGTCATGTCGGTTTCCACGAAGCCGGGGGCCACGACATTGGCGGTGATCGACCGTGAGCCGAGTTCGCGCGCGATCGAGCGGGCCAGCCCGACCAGCCCGGCCTTGGCGGCGGCGTAGTTGGTCTGGCCGGCTGAGCCGGTGAGGCCGACCACGGAGGAGATGAAGATCATGCGACCGGACCGCGCGCGGAGCATCCCGGCGGCCGCCCGTCTGGCCACCCGGTAGGCACCGGTCAGGTTGGTGTCGAGCACGTCGGTGAAGGCGGCCTCGTCCATTCTCAGCAGCAGGGTGTCGCGGGTGATCCCGGCGTTGGCGACCAGCACCTCCACCTTCCCCTGCTCGGCTTCGACGGCGGCGAACGCGGCCTCGACCTGGCCGGCGTCGGTGACATCGCAGTGGACGCCGTACAGGCCCGCCGGCGGCGGACTGGCGCGGTGGGTGACCGCCACCCGATCACCCTGGGTGGCAAAGGCGCGGGCCACCGCCAGCCCGATCCCGCGGTTGCCGCCAGTCACCAACACCGAGCGGCTCATCGTCGTCCGGGCCCTCCGTCCTCGAGACCTGCTGCGCCCGCGACACTCTGCCAGCCGGGACCGACATATGTTGCCGGGTGTGGACGGCGCCCGGCTGGTCAAGATCAGCAAGTACCTGGCCCGGCATCTGCGACATTCGCCCGACCGGATCGAGCTCCGCCTCGACGAGGGCGGCTGGGTCGAGGTGGACGCGCTGTTGGCGGCATGCAATGCGCGGGGCTTCCCCCTCACCCGCGCCGAGCTCGACGAGGTGGTACGCCGCAACGACAAGCGGCGCTACAGCTACGACCAGGCCGGCCGACGGATCCGCGCCAGCCAGGGACACAGCGTGGCGGTGGACCTCGGCCTGGCGCCGACGGAGCCACCTCGGGTCCTCTTCCACGGCACGTCGACCGCCGCCGTTCCGGCGATCCTGGCGGAGGGCCTGCGCCCGATGGGCCGGCTGGCGGTCCATCTGAGCCCCGACGAGGCGACCGCCCGGCGGGTCGGGAGCCGGCACGGCCGGCCCGTAATCCTCGCCGTCGATGCGGCCGCCATGGCGCGCGACGGCCACGCCTTCACCAGAAGCGAGAACGGAGTGTGGCTGATCGGCGCCGTACCGGCGTCGTACCTCCGACAGGCGGAGACCGGGCGGCAGTTCTGAACGCGCGGGGGGGCTGACTCCGGGTCGACGGGCACTACGTCGGCCGGACGACGGTGCCGATCAAGCCAGCGAGCCCCGCCGGCCAAATGACCTCGGTCGTCGAGGTCAGTTCGGCGAGAGTCCACCATCGCCAGGCGGCAATGCGGTCGGTGGCGTGCATCGCTGCCACATCGGCAAGCGGGCGGCACGGTTGGTCGGTCCGCGCCAGATAGAGGCGCTCGTGCTGCGCCACCAGGCGGCCGTCGTACTCCATCGTCACGCTGGCCACGGCGATCTCGCCGCCGAGTGTCACGTCCGCCCAGCCGGTCTCTTCAGAGAGCTCCCGGAGGGCGGCCGTCGCATAGTCCTCGCCGGCCTCCAGGCCGCCGCCCGGTGTGGACCAGTGCCGTCCGTTCGGCGGGGCGTCGTCGTAGCGCAGTAGCAGCACGCGGTCATCCGGATCCAGCACCAGCACCCGGGCGGCGAGCCGGCTCGGCAGGGCCGGTGTGACGGGTTCATCGGCAGGTCCGGCGGCAACGGGGTCGGGCGAGCTCATGCGTTGCATTCTGCGGCAGCCGGTAATGTCGAGGCCGTGGGCGATGTAACCCGCCGCGATCCTGGCTGCTTGCTCTGTGACCCCGCCGCTGCCGACGCTGAGTTCCGGCGCGTCCGGCTGTGGGAGAACGAGCTCTGGCGGCTGTCCGTCGTCCTGCAGGGACCGATACCGGGATTCGCTCACCTGGAACCCCGCCGTCACACATCCCGTTTATCGCCGACCTGAGTGGCCCGAGGCGGCGATGCCCTCCGCGGTGGGCCGGGCCTGCTCGACCCGGATGCCACCGATGCCGATCTGGCGAGGCATGAGGCCGTTGCGGCGGCAGCGCGCCATGCTCACGGCGCGCTGAGGCGCGATCTTGTCCCGGTGAGACGAGAGCCCGGGCTATGTCTCGCGGGGCCCTTCCAGCACGACTCGGTACCCGCTGGGCGACTGCAGGATCAGCCGGCGATAGCTCCACCCCGGAGTGGGGTCGTTCTGCTCGGTGGTGAACGAAAGTCCGGCCTGGCGGCACAGATCGGCGGCGACCTCGATGTCGGAGACACCGAGCTGCCAGGTCAGAACGCTGGGCGGGTCGTTGGGACCGGCGGCGGCCTGGATGCCAAATTCCAGTGCGTCGGTGCCAAAGGCGATGAAGTCGGGGTACTCGTCCCCCTCGTAGACGACCGGCAGGCCGAGGCTCTCGTAGAAGGTCCGCTCAGCTGGCAGGTCAGCAACGTTGAGCACCGGTGCCAGCTTGGTGAAGATCTCAGATCGCTCGGCCGGCACGAGACGATTATGGACCCGACACCGCCGGCCAGCGGCGTACCAGCTCCGAAACCCGCTCCGTCGCCGCCCGCACCGCCTCCGGACCGCCGCCCGCCGCGCCGGCGGCCAGCCCGACCAGGTAGGTGGTTAGCGGCGCCGCGGGGCGGGCCACCCCGTGCGCGACGTCGCGGGCCAGGTCGAGCACCAGATCGCGATCCGTCTCGCCGGCGAGCCCGAGCTCCTCGCTGACCCGACGGACCCACTCCTCGAGCGTGTTCACGCCAGCTCCCTTGCTCGCCGCAATTCCGCCTCGGTGTCACAGTCGAGCCAGGGCGGCGGGGCCCCGCCGGCCGGTGCAAGCGCCACCCGCCGTACGTCGAGGTCGGCCACCAACCGGTGCAGCGAGGCGCCGGCCGGCGTCGGCAGCCGGTGAATCGCGGTGCGCAGACTGTCCGCGCGCCAGGCGCTCACCAACAGCTGGTCGCGCCCGTCGGCATCGACGAGCAGCGCCCCGTCAGCTCCGTCTCCCGCCGCGGGGAGCAGGGAGCGGACCGTTTCGACCGACACGAACGGCAGATCCGCCGCCAGCACCACCACCGTGGCGGCCGACGTCTCGAGCAGCCCGGCGGCCAGGGCGGCAACCGGACCGCCCCCCGGCGGGGACTCGCGGGTCCAGGCGGTGACCGTCCCGGTAACCGGCCGGACCGGTCCCACCACCACGGTGCGCACGGCGTCCGACACCGCTGCCAGCACCCGGTCCAGCAACGTCGTTCCGCCCACCAGCAGAGCCGTCTTGTCCCTACCGCCCAGTCGGCGGGACGCTCCGCCAGCCAGTACGACGGCGTCGTACGGCGGGTGGGTCATCCTCCGATGGCCGACATGGGCCGGTCCGGCTGCAGGAACGCCGGATCGTCGATTCCGTGTCCCGCCCGCTTGCTCCGCAGCGCCGCCCGCCAGCGCTCGGCCAGCTCGCCGTCGTCGGCCCCGGCTCGCAGCGCTGAACGCAGATCCGACTCCTCCCGGGCGAACAGGCAGTTGCGCACCTGCCCGTCCGCGGTCAGCCGGACCCGGTCGCAGCTCGCGCAGAACGGTCGGGTGACCGATGCGATGACCCCGACCACGGCCGGTCCGCCGTCGACCAGCCAGGTCTCGGCCGGCGAGCTGCCCCGGTCATCGGCCGGGGTGAGCGACCAGATCGCGCCGAGACGATCAAGGATCTCCTCGGCAGTCATCATCCGGCGGCGGTCCCACGCGTGCTGCGGGTCCAGCGGCATCTGCTCGATGAAGCGCAGCGAGTAGCCGGCGTCCAGGCAGAACCGCAGCAGCTCGACGGCATCGCCGTCGTTCACCCCGCGCATGAGCACGGCGTTGACCTTGACCGGCGTCAGCCCGGCGACGGCCGCCGCCTGCAGCCCGGCCAGCACGTCCGGGAGCCGATCCCGCCGGGTCAGCGCGTGATAGCGGGCCCGGTCGACGGTGTCGAGCGAGACGTTGACCCGGTCCAGGCCGGCGTCGCGCAGCGCACCGGCGACCCGGGCCAGGCCCAGCCCGTTGGTGGTCAGCGACAGCGCGGGGCGCGGGCTGAGCCGGCCGAGGCGGCGGACGAGATCCACCACACCCGGCCGGACCAACGGCTCGCCGCCGGTCAGGCGCACGTCGGTGACCCCGAGCCCCACGGCCACCCCGACCAGCCGGACCAGCTCGTCGTCGGTCAACAGCTCCGGCTTCGGCAGCCAGGTCAGCCCCTCGGCCGGCATGCAGTACGTACAGCGCAAGTTGCACTTGTCGGTGAGAGACACCCGAAGGTCGGTGGCCACCCGGCCGTATCGATCCGCCAGCATGGCACTGAGCCTACCCGCGCCGGCCGATGCGGAGCTCGCGCCGGGCATCGTCCACCCGCCGGGTACGGCCGGCGGCGTCCAGTGCTTCCAGCAGCGGTACGGCGACCCGCCGGGTCGTGCCCAGCGCCTGCCGGGCCTCGCTCAGCGTGAAGGGCGTGGGCAGCGCCGCCAGCCGGCGTACCGCCTCGTCGTCGGCGCCGGGCAGCAGGTAGACCGCGTCGGACAGCCGCAGCAGCAGGCCGGCCCGGGCCGCCGCGGCCAGCACCGGCGCGGACAGTCCGAACGCTGTCAGCTCGTCCGCCTCCGCCGCGGCGAACGGCGCGGCGGCCAGCCGATCCCGGAGTCGGGCCAGCCCGGCGGCCGCCGCCGGCTCGAACACCGGTCCCGCGCCGACGGAATGGATCCGACCGCCCGTCGTCACCAGTCGGTCCGCGGCGTTGACCAGCGCGTCCAGGAGCCGCCGGTCCGGCAGGTCCAGCGCCCGGCGGGCGGCCTCGGCCGGCAGCCCGGGCTCGAGCGGGTGCGCCCTCGCTTGTTCGGCCACCGCCCGCTCCAACGCGTCGCCGAGCGCGGCCCAGCGGTGCGGTGCCACGAGCCAGTCGCCCGCGGCCACCGCACCGGCCGGCGCGGGCGCGTCCGCGGCCAGCAGGCCGGCAGCGGCGAGATCGGCCCGGCGTACCAGGCCGCGACGGGCCACTTCGCCGGCCGGGTCCGGGTTCCCGTCGAGGCCGGCCAGCTCCACACCCCGTACGCCGGCCGCCCCTCGGCGGCGCAGCGGCGGCGGCGTCACGTCCAGCAGCAGCACGCCGGCGGCAACCCGGTGCCGGCCCGGATCGCGGAGCAGGCCGCGGTCCCCCGGCCGCAGCGGCAGTGGTCCGGACAGCCGCAGTCGGACCGTGTGCTGGCCGAGCGGCCGAACCCGCACCGCGAGAGCCGCCGAGCCGATGTGCAGCATCAGCTCGGTCGGTAGCTCGCCTGCCGACGGCCCGACCAGCCGGGCGTCCACTTCGGCCGGCGCCGGCCAGGTGCCGGGCGCCACCAGGGCGGCTCCCCGGCGTACGTCGTCTGGAGCGGCGCCGCGCAGGTTGACCGCCACCCGGGCGACCGGACCCACCTCCTCCAGCCGGGACCCCGTGACCTCGAGGGCGCGGACCCGCACCGGTCGACCGCCGGGTTCGACCACCAGCGGGCTGCCCACCCGCAGCGTGCCGGCGCCCAGGGTGCCGGTCACAACGGTCCCGCTGCCACGGATCGTGAACGTCCGGTCGACCCACAGCCGGATGTCGGCGTCGCGGTCCGGCGCCGGCAGGGCAGCGACCAGCCGGTCCAACGCGGCCCGTAGATCGGGCAGGCCCACCCCCGTTCGCCCGCTGACCGCCACCGCCTCGACCTCACCGAGGGAGGTCGCCCCGATGTGGTGCCGCGCCTCGGCGACGGCACTGCCCGGGTCCGCCAGATCGCAGCGGGTCACGACCAGGAGGCCGTGGCGCACGCCGAGCGCGTCGACCGCGGCCAGATGCTCGACCGACTGCTGCCGCCAGCCCTCGTCGGCGGCCACCACGAACGCCACCGCGGGCACCGGACCGACCCCGGCCAGCATGTTCGGCACGAACCGGGCGTGGCCGGGCACGTCGACAAAGGCCAGCCGCTCCCCCGACGGGAGCGTCATCCAGGCGAAGCCCAGGTCGATGGTCATGCCGCGCCGCCGCTCCTCGGCCCAGCGGTCGGGCTCCATCCCGGTCAGGGCGCGGACCAGCGTGGACTTGCCGTGGTCGACGTGGCCGGCGGTCGCGACGACGTGCATTACGCCGACCGCAGCCCGACCTCAGCCGGCCGCGGTGGCCACCGCGAGCACCGCGGTACGCAGATCGCCGTCGCGCTCCGCCGGCACGCAGCGCAGGTCGAGCAGGCAGCGGCCGTCCTGGATCCGGCCGACCACGGCGGGGTCCCCCGTCCGCAGCGGTCCGGCGTAGGACTCCCCCACCGCCACCGCCGCACCGGGCAGTTCCAGCCCCGGCGCTCCGCCACCGCCCACCGCTCCCACGGTGTCCAGGACAGTGGCGGCCACTCCCCCGTCGACGAGCGCCGCCGCCAGCACGTCGGCCCGGCGACGCAGGGTCCTCGGATCGGCGTGCAGCGCGTCGTACGTCGGGGTAGCCGGCCCCCGCAGCGTCGCCTCGAACGCCGCGAGCGTCAGCTTGTCCACCCGCAGCGCCCTGGCCAGCGGATGCCGCCGCAGCCGCTCCACCAGCTCGGCGCTCCCCAGCACCAGGCCGGCCTGCGGACCGCCCAACAGCTTGTCGCCGCTGGCCGTGACCAGCGCCGCGCCGGCCGCCAGGACGGTGGCCGCATCCGGCTCCGCCGGCAGCAGCGGGTCGGGTCCGAGCAGGCCGGAGCCGATGTCGACGACCACCGGTACGCCGAGCGTGGCCAGCTCGGCGACGGCGACCGCGGCGGTGTAGCCGGTCACCCGAAAGTTCGACGGGTGCACCTTGAGGACGAAGGCGCTCTGCGGCCCGATCGCCGCGGCGTAGTCGTCGAGCGTCGTGCGGTTCGTCGTACCGACCTCACGTAGTCGGGCCCCGGTGCAGGCCACCAGGTCGGGCAACCGGAAGCCGTCGCCGATCTCCACCAGCTCGCCGCGGCTGACCACCACCTCGCGGCCGGCGCCCAGCGCGGTGGCCGCCAGGACCACGGCCGCGGCGCCGTTGTTGACCAGCAGGACGTCCTCGGCGGCCGGCACGGCGGCCGCCAGCGCGGCCAGCGCTCCCCGTCCCCGGCGGGTGCGTCGCCCGGTCTCGACGTCGTACTCCAGGTCGGCGTAGCCCGCGGCTGCGGCCACGGCGGCCACCGCGGCCACCGACAGCGGCGCCCGGCCCAGGTTGGTATGCAGGACGATTCCGGTTGCGTTGATCACCGGCCGCAGGGAGCCGGCGCGGTCGGGGAGCGCGGCGACCGCTGCGTCCGCGACGTGCTCGGGCGCGATCTGGCCGGTGCGGGCTCGGTCCTGGGCTGCCCCGATGGCGGCCTTGACCATGGGCCGGCCGAGCCGGTCGGCGGCGGTGAGCAGCCGCGGGTCGGCGAGCACCGCATCGGTGCGCGGCACCCGCCGGCGTACGTCGGTCATGGAACCGACCCTAAGCCGATTCCAGCTCGACTACCGGGTGTCGTCCCATTCGATGAGCACGCTGCTGCCCAAAGCAGCGCCACCGGCTCGGCGTACCACTCCGAGCCAGGGGCAGGAGGCGGGCATGGGTGGCGCAGCGGAGGAGCAGGCCGTCCGGCACCCGGTGATGCTGCAGCGCTGGGCGACCATGACGTTCCTGCACTGGGCGTATGACCCCGCGCTGATGCGCCCGCTGGTCCCGGGCGGGCTCGACCTAGAGCTCTTCGACGGCGCGGCCTGGGTCGGTCTCGCCGCTTTCGAGATGGCCCGCGTGCGGGTGCCCGGCCTGCCGCCCGTGCCGAGGCTGTCCCGGTTTCCCGAGACCAACCTGCGCACCTACGTTCGTGGACCAGACGGCGGCGGCGTCTGGTTCCTCTCCCTGGACGCGGCCAGCCTGCCGGTGGTGCTCGGCGGGCGGGCGGCGTACGGCGTGCCCTACCACTACGCGGACATGTCGGTGGAGATGGCCGAGGACACCGTGCGCTACCGCAGCCGGCGACGGCCCGGTGGCCACGGCCACGACATCGTCGTGGCTCCCGGGCAGCCGTACGGCGATGCGGGGGTGACCGGCTTCGACAGATACCTGACCGACCGGTGGCTCGCCTACGGGCGACGCTGCGGCCACTTTGTGGTGACCCGGGTCGAGCACCCGCCCTGGCCGCTGTCGCGGGGACGGCTGATCCGGCTGCGCCAGAGCCTGACGGCCGCTGCGGGCTTGCCCGAACCGGCCGGCTCGCCACTGGTGCATTACTCGCCCGGGGTGGACGTCAGGCTGGCCGCACCCCGACTGGTGCCGCGCGCAGGCGAGACGACAAAGCCGGAACGGTAGGGGATCCCATTCCGGCCTCGTCGGCAAGCATTCGTTCCAACGTCAGCAGCGGCTCATCCCGCAAGCGGGTTTCCCTCAGCGGCGAGCCGATCGGCGCTCGAGCGCCCCATAGGTCGCTCCGGTGACCAGCGCGTACAGCCCCTTGTGGCCGAGGTCGGTCGCCAGTTCCTGGGGGCTCCACTCCCACGGCGGCGGCGCCACGCCGAGCGCCTGATAGAGCAGCACGTCGCCGGACCAGAGCCCAGCGAAGTGGGCCGCGGTCGCCGCCGCCGGGTTTTGCACCGACGTCCCGATCAGTCCGCGAACCGCACCCATGGCGATGCCGTGTCCCCAGTGCACCCACGGATTCAGCGAGCGCACCCGGGCGGCATCACCCTTGTCGCCGCCCAGCAGCTGGACCCCGACCTGACCGGGCACCGTGCTGGCCGCTCGGCCGGTCACCTTTCCCTCCACCGCCTGGCTGACGGTCATCACCGCCGTGCCCACCAGCCCGGCGAAGGCCCCACGCCCGAGAGCCGCTGCGGTGGTGGTCACGGTCACCCCTCGACCTGCTGCTGGATGGACGCGTAAGCGTACTGGAGGAAGTCGGCCGCCGCGATCGCGGTGAACATCGAGGTGGCCAGCCGGGTGGCCCGCGGCGCGAACACCATCCCGTAGGTGAACCCGGTGGCGACCCATTGGGCCAGGCAGAACGGGCAGGCGAGCAACTCTCCGACGGCCCGCCGCGGACCACCCCCGCGCGGTTGCTCCATCACCTCTCCGGAGCTGCTGTCCTCGTCGTATTCGGTGAACGGCGCCCGGATGAAGCTCGTCACCTTGTCCTTGGCGACCAACCGCGCCACCTTGTGCGTCGCCACCCCCATCAGCGCGATGTCGCCGAACTGCAGCCGCTCCGGCAGCGTGCGACCGGTGAGCCGCACCGCCGCCGCGAAGGCCACCACGGAGGTCCCATAGGCGGCGGTCAAAGCCGCGTAGGAGCCGACCGGCTTCTCCTCGGTCCGTCCGTACGCCGCCTTCTCCGACTTCACCGCCGAGGCCGCACCCTCAACCGCCTTCGCCGACACTGAGCTGCTGCTGTCCCCGCTCACGTGCTCTCCTTCGTCGAGGTCAAGACCAGTCCGGTTGCCCGCGCTGACGGCCGTAAACCCCGTCAGGTCTGGCAGCAGCGGCCATTCGCTAGTGCCGAGTGACCCGGATCGCCGACCGCGCCCGTTCCGCGGTCAGCTCCACCTCGCCACCGATCGGAAATGTGATCATCGGACTGGTGTGCCCGAAGTCCACGTTGGCAATGATCGGCAGGTCAGCCAACTCGGGCTTGGTGGTCACCAACTGAGCCAACAGCGGCCTGCTCATGCCGCTCCGCCGCTGGAACCTGCCGAGAACCAACCCCCGTACGCCGGCGAAGCCGGGCTGCTGGAGCAGCGAGACCAGGTTGCGGTCGAAGTGATGCGGCGCCGACTCGTAGTCATCCTCGAGAAAGAGGACTGTGTCGTCGAGCGATGGAAAGTACGGCGTGCCCTGCAGCTGGTTCAGCGTGCACAGGTTCCCGCCGACGACGCGCCCGCTGGTGGTCCCTTCGCCCAGCACCCACCAACCCTCGTTGGACGCCGGGTGTCGGTCGCGCTGGTCGGCGTACCAGGCGTCGTCGGTCCATTCGGGCGCCGGCGAGATGGTCAGCGTTCCGGCCTCGAAGAGGCAGTTCAGGAACGCCTGGAGGGTGTAGTCGAAGTGGCGCTCCATGCCGAAGGTCGACCAGTGCGGCCCGGAGTAGGTGACCAGGCCCGCCCGGGCGAGCATCGCTGCCTGCAACGCCGTGATGTCGGAGTAGCCGCAGAACACCTTGGGGTTGGCCGCTATCAGGTCCCAGTCCAGGTGGGGCAGCAGCTGGTTGCTGCTGAATCCACCGATGACGGTGAGCACGCCGGCGACCCCCGGATCCGCGAAGGCGGCGTGCAGGTCGGCCACCCGCGAGTCCACGCTCGAGGAGTCGAAGAGGTCCCGGTCCCGCACGTGCTCCCCGAAGGTGACCGTCAGCCCCAGTTCGGCGAAGCGGCGCTCGATCACGTCGTAGTGCGGGGTGCCGAGAGCGGCGAGCGACAGCGACGGCGCGACCACCCGGACGGTGTCGCCCGATCTCAGCTTGGGGGGCACCGTCGGCGGCATGGGATGCACGCTACCCAGACGTCCGCTGACGCAATGACCGGGGCTATACCGTCAGGTCGGGGTGCCAACGCGCCCGGCTACCGGCCGAGGAGAACTGAGCTGATGAGTGTCCTGGAGAGCTCAACGCTGCCGCGCGCCCGGGCGCTGCTCCGGCGTACTCCGCTGGTCGACGGCCACAACGACCTGCCTTGGGCGATGCGCGAGCAGGGCAACTACGACCTCGACCGGATCGACCTGACCGGTCGGGTGGCCACCACCCACACGGACTTGATGCGGCTCACCGAGGGCGGCGTAGGGGCTCAGTTCTGGTCCGTCTTCGTGCCGTCGAAGCTGCCGGGCGACCGCGCCCTGGCCACGACTCTGGAGCAGGTGGACTTCGTACGCCGTCTCGTCCAGCGCTACCCGGAACGGCTGGAGCTCGTGGTCGAGCCCGACGGCGTGGAGCGGGCCTTCGCCGCCGGCCGGCTCGCCTCGCTGATGGGTGCCGAGGGCGGTCACTCGATCGCCTGCTCGATGGCGGCACTGCGGATGTTGTTCGCCCTCGGCGTCCGCTATCTGACACTCACCCACAACGACAACGTGCCCTGGGCCGACTCCGCGACCGACGAGCCTCGAGCCGGTGGCCTCACCCCCTTCGGTCGGGAGGTCGTCCGGGAGATGAACCGCCTGGGCATGTTGGTCGACCTCTCGCACGTCTCGGCCGACACGATGCGGGACGCACTGAATGTCACCGAGGCGCCGGTCATCTTCAGCCACTCCTCCTGCCGTGCACTTGTCGACCACCCGCGCAACGTGCCCGACGACGTACTCCGCCGGCTGCCCGCCAACGGGGGCGTCGTCATGCTGACCTTCGTGCCGGGCTTCGTGTCGGTGCCGTGCTGCGCCTTCGACATGGAGGTGGCGGCCGAGTGTCGGCGCCGCGGCCTCGACCCGAAGGACTGGAGGACCCACCAGCGGGTCGCGAGGGAGTGGGCGCAGGACCACCCACGACCGGTCGCCACCCTCGCCCAGGTTGTCGACCACATCGAACACGCTCGAGCCGTGGCCGGCAGCGACCACATCGGGATCGGTGGTGACTTCGACGGCGTCGACGTGCTGCCCCGCGGCCTGGAAGACGTCTCCCGCTATCCGGCGCTCTTCGCCGAGCTCCTCGACCGGGGCTGGAGCGAGGCGGAGTGCGAGCAGTTGGCCGGGCGCAACGTCCTGCGCGCCTGGCGGGAGGCAGCGTCGATCGCAGCCCGCCTCAGCAGGGAGCGGCCAGCCTCGCTGGCCCAAGTCGATGAGCTCGACGGCGTCGACCACTCGTCGGATCGATGTTGCTGAGGCGGGATCGGTCAACCGTCCGGCCGGATGGCTGGCGCCGGGACGCGTATCCGGGCACCGGCAGGGCTGGTCCAGGTGACACTTGCGTCTGGATGGCGCTCGAGGGTCCAGCCGGCGTGGGTCTTGAGCCGGTGGTGACGCCGGCATAGCAGCCCGCAGTTCTCGGCGCTGGTGGCTCCTCCCTCGTCATACGCCTGGCCGTGGTCGATGTCGCAACGTACGGCCGGCTGAGGGCAGCCGGGGAAGCGACAGCTCCGGTCGCGCGTCAGCACGAAGTCGACCAGCGCTGCGGGTGGCGAGTAGGTCGTGCGGCCATAGTCGAGCAGCGCCCCGCTGAGCGGGTCGGTGACCAGTCGGTGCCATTCACCGTCCACCGCCAGGGCGCGGGCGAGGCCAGCCGGAATGGGTCCGTAGCCGGTGAGCTCGGCGGAATTGTCAGCGAGGCCGGTCAGCGTGGCGAGATCCACCGTCACCTCGATCCGAGCCGGTCGCCGTTGGGACCGCGGCAAGCTCGGGTCGTTGAGAACGGCGTTCGCCATGTCGACCAAGGCGTCGGCCCGGCGGACCTCGATGTTGCGGCCGTCCGCGCTGTCCCACTTCCCGGCACGCGCAGTGACCGCTGCCATGAGAGCAGCCGCTCCGTCTGCGGAGAGCCTGGCCTCGACCACGGCCATGCCGCTCGCCTCGGGAAAGCAACGCACGAACCGGTCGCCGACCTCGGTGGCGTAGGTGAGCTCTGCCAGGATCGGATCCGCGGTGGCGACTGCTCGGCGTACCGACCGGCGGAACTCACCCGGGGTCTGGCGCTCCGCTCGCGGTAGCACCCGCGCCTCCACGGCCACAGCCAGGGCAGGGGCGAGGTCAGCCGTCTCGTCGGTCATCGCGGTCGCGTGCCAGCGGGAGATCGACCCCGACTGCAAGGCGTGTGCGGTGGCGGTCATGGGGTCCGCCAGCCGGCGAGCGACTTCGATCCGATGCTGGGCGGTTGCGGGAGACAGCCGGAGGGCGACCGCCACCTCCTCCGCCGCCCAGTCGTCCTCCTCGCGCTCGGCGGGTGGACCTGCCGCTGCCGCCAGGGCGGCGTACTCCTGAGCAGCCAACCACCGGGACTGTCGCTCCCACGCCTGCAGCACGAGCGTGCGTGCCTCGTCGTCCAATCGAGCCGGATCCATCCCGGCAAGTTGAGCTATCGCGGCCGGGCCGGGCGGGGCGTTGAGCAGAGCGGTCAACAGCTCCACAACCGGGGACCCCGGCCCTGCCGGCGGGGATGCCGGCGCTTGCTCCCGCCGCACCGGTGCGGTTACGACTCGTTCGAACATAGGTTCGATTATGCCGCAGGCGACCGACCGGCTGCGGCAGTTGTACACAGGCCGGGTAAGGCGTGAACTACTTCCTCGGCTCCTCGCCGACCGCGCCGTCCGCCTGCTCGCGCAACAGGTCGATATGGCCGAGATGCCGCGAGGTCTCCTCGACGAGGTGGAGCAAGATCCATCGCAGCGAGAAGTCCCGTCGAGCCGAGACCGCCTCCAGCGAGGCAGCGGCACGGACGACGGCATCGCAGCGAGCCGACTCCTCGGCGTACGCCGTCAGCAGCTGACCCATCGTGATGTCGGCGGGAACGTGCAGCTCCCCGTCGGGATCCTCGTCGGTCCAGGCATAGGGAAGATCGTCTTCACCCGCGAACACATCCCGGAACCACCACCGCTCGACGTGCTCGAGATGCCGGACGGCGCCGTGCAGCGTCAGTCCCGTGGGAGTGCTCACGGAGCGCAGGACATCGTCCGGGGCGTCGCGGAGCTTCCAGGCGACCAGGTCGCGCTGGTGCTGCAGGAAGCCGAGCAGCGTCGTGAGCTCGTCGCCTCGATGGGCTGCCTCGGTGATGCCGCCGCGGATCCCGTTCGCGCTGCCACTGCCGTCTTCGGTCATCGGCGAAGTTCCTTCAGGTCGCCTCGAGTGTGCTTGGCCCGTCATGGGCTGACCGCCCGGTAGACCAGCAAGACGCTCACGGCGATCGCCACCCCGAGCAGGATAAAGGCGCCGCCGAGGACCACGAACAAGCTGGAGAGGCAACCGCCCGACAGGACGCCTTCGAGCCGGGCGTTCGACGGGTCGGCCGGGTCGTACAACACGGTGACCTGTTGACCCTTCCGCACGGCGGGCGGCACGCTGCCCTGGGACGACCGGAAGTCCACCACCCGGCCGTCGGGCAGCGAGTAGCGCACGATCGGGAAATAGATCCAGGATCTGTCACCGCGCGGCCCGGCGGCGTCCAGCACCAGGTCGAGCACCACACCCGGGGCGCGTTGCGCCGTACGGCGAAAGCGCCTGAGCGCGCTGGCGGAGCGCAGACCCAGAACCAGGAACGCCGTCCCGACCAGCGCGAAGATGACCGGTACGCCGATGAGGACGAGCGGGATGGTCGTCTGCCCCGAGAGCTCAGCCAAGTGAGCTCGGGTTGGCGGGCACGTCGACCGCGTTCTCGCGCAGCGCCTCGAGCGGGACGATGTCCAGTGCGCGAGCGTTCGTGGCGGCGAGCACTACCGGCGCGGCGACGCCGGCCTGGTATGCCTGCAGCCACCGAGCTGCCACCACGCACCAGCGGTCACCGGGTTGCAGTCCGGGGAAGTGGTACTCCGGCCGCGGCGTACTGAGGTCGTTCCCGACCTGCTGCTGGTGCGTGAGGAACTCCGCCGTGACGACCGCGCACACGGTATGGCTGCCGAGATCCTCAGGCCCGGTGCTACAGCACCCGTCACGGTAGAAACCGGTCACCGGGTCGGTCCCGCAGGGCTCCAACTCGCCGCCGAGCACATTTCGATCGTTGGTCATGCCGAGAGCCTCGCATCATGGAGCGCCCGGCCGCGGCTCCTAGCCCGCGCTGCGAGCCTCGTGCCACCCTTCGTCCTGCGACACGGCCAAAGGTACGACGGGGGCGGACTCGCCGCGGCGGCGGCCGGCATCTGCCTGGCGTTGCTGACCGACATAGCCTCGGTTGCCGACTGCTGCGGCGGTCGGACCCGACTCGGGCGTGGGGTGGCCATCACGGTGCATGTTCTGTTCAGCTTCGCCGGTGGCAACGGGCACTTCCAGCCGTTGGTCCCACTGGCTGCCGCCGCCGCGGCGGCTGGCCACAGCGTGACCGTCACCGGTCGACCCCGGATGGCTTCCGCAGTTGAGACCGCGGGATTCACCTTCGTTGCCACCGGGGCGGATCGTGGACCACCGGAACGGCTCCGGTTGCGCGAGCTCGACCCGGAGCGGGAGGACCGGGACCTTCGCGAGGGTTTCGGGGGCTGGCTGGCGCGCGATCGATCAGTTGGAATCCTCGCGCTATGCATCGGGTCGCGACCCGATCTCGTCGTCTGCGACGAGACGGACTTCGGCGCGATGATCGCCGCCGAGCGCCTCGGCATCCCGTCCGCGACGGTGCTGGTGATGGCCGCAGGCTCCTTCGTCCGACCCGGACTCGTTGCCGAACCGCTCAGCAGACTGCGAGCCGAGCACCGGCTGCCTCCGGACCCGGCCCTGACGATGCCCAGCCGGTATCTGGTCCTCTCCCCCTTCCCGCCCAGCTTCCGCGACCCGGCGTTTCCCCTGCCCGCTACCGCGCACCCGTTCCGCTCGCTCGGGTCCGGTGCGGTTGGCGACACCGCCCCGCAATGGCCCGCCGACCCGTCGGGCCCACCCCTCGTCTACGCAACCTTGGGCACCGTGTTCAACATGGAGTCCGGGGACCTCTTCGCGCGGATGCTCGCAGGGCTGCGTGCCCTGCCCGTCACTCTGCTCGTGACGGTGGGCCGCGAGATCGACCCCGCGGAGTTCGGACCCCAGCCGACCAATGTGCACATCGAACGGTACGTGTCCCAGTCCTCGGTCCTCCCGCACTGCAGCCTGGTCATGTCGCACGGTGGGTCCGGCAGCGTGATAGGCGCGCTCGCACACGGCGTGCCGCTGGTCCTGGCGCCCATGGGTGCCGATCAACCCGGGAATGTGGCCCGCTGTGAAGCGCTCGGAGTGGCGCGGGCGCTCGACGCGCTGACGGCGACGCCAGAGTCCATCGGACAGGCGGCAACAGGCATGCTGGCGGACCCGAGATACCGGCGGGCAGCCGAGCGCATTCGGGACGAGTACGCCGCCCTGCCGGGACCGGCGTACGGCGTGACCCTGCTCGAACGGCTCGCGGCGGAGCGGGTACCGATCCTGACCTCTTGACAGGCTCGGATCCGGTCACCGCCGGAAGGCACCGCCGGAAGGCAGCGCCGGCACGAAGCCGGTGGCCGCGGAGCGGGGTGACGCGGGCGCGCGTGGGCGGCACACTGCGCCCATGACTGGTGCGCTCGACACGTCCGCTCACGGCCACCCCGGACACCTCCACGACGAGGCGTGCGCCGCAGCGCACGGCGAGATCGCCGCACCGAGGGACTCCCGTCGGCTCGTGCTCGTCTTCGTCTCTCCGGTCGCCCGGGAGATGGCCGCGCTCGCCGATCGGCTGGGTTGGCCCGTCTCGGTCCTCGACCCCGATCCGGCGCGCCTCGACCCCGATCCCATGCGCAAGACCCGCACGGTCAGCAGCGTCGCCGATGCGCGGCTCGACGAGGGCTGCGACGTTGTCGTCTGCGACCACGAGCGAACAGAGCTTGGCGACGTCCTCGCCGAGGTGCTCGCGGGCCCACACCGCTGGGTCGGCGTCATGGGCAGCCGACGGCATACCGCGCCGCACGTCGCCGCGCTGCAGGCGCGCGGGGTGCCGGCCGAGCAGATCGCCCGGGTGCACCGGCCGATCGGACTCGACATCGGGTCCAAGACGCCGCCGGAGATCGCCCTGTCCACCGTCGCCGGCCTGCTCGCCGACCGCACCGGCCGCCCCGGTGGCCCATGGGTTCTGGACGTGGAACGTCCGGGATGACGTCTACGGTGGCGCCGTGACCGACAGCGACAACCCGTGGGAACCTCCCCTCGCCGGCACCGAGACCGAGCAATTGGTCGGTGCGCTCGACCGGCTGCGCATGACCTTCCGCTGGAAGGCCGGCCAGCTCGACGCGGCCGGGCTGCAGGCCCGTATCGGCGCATCCTCGCTGACCCTCGGCGGCCTGCTCAAGCATCTCGCCGCGGTGGAGGACTACATCTTCACCACCAAGCTGAGCGGGGAGCCGATCGGCGCGCCCTGGGACGCCACCGGCTGGGACGGCACCAACGACTGGGAGTTCACCTCCGCCGCCGACGACACCCCCGAACAGCTCTACGCGCTCTGGGACGGCGCCGTCGAACGGTCCCGCGCGAGGCTCGACGCGGCCCTGGCCGACGGCGGGCTCGACCAGCTCGTCCACGCCTGCGGGCCCGATGGTCGCCATGCCAGCCTGCGTCGGCTCGTCTGCGACCTGATCGAGGAGTACGGCCGGCACACCGGGCATGCCGACCTGCTCCGCGAGGCTGTGGACGGTCTGGTCGGTGAGGACCCTCCGGCTGGATGGCGCCCACATGCGAGCCGGTCCCACATCAGCAGCTGACCGTCGTACCGGCGAACGAGGCGTCGTGCGACGACGGCTCGGTTCGACGCCCGCCGAGGCCCTCGCCAAGCGGGGGCACTCCATCAGCCGGCTGACACCCTCCGGTCAGCGGCAGCCCACCTGCTGATCGGCTGTCGGCAACTGAAGCATGACCAGTTGGACGGGGTGTCGGTCGTCAGTCGCGGGTGAGTCCTGGCGGCAGCATGTCTTGGTCAGGGTGAACGTTGCGGGCGTTCACGAGGGGGTCGTGCTGAAGGGCGTCGATCAGATCGGCTGGGGCGCCGATGCATGTCCACAAGTCGTCCCAGAGGGCGGAGACGAGCCAGGACCGGTCGGCGGGGAAGAACAGGTCGGGCAGCGACCCGTCCAGGCCGCCGCGCATGTGACCAGTGCGCCAGCTGAGAGCCTGTTCGGGTCCGGCCTCGACCAGCACGTAGCTCCAGTGCCAGTAGAGCGACACCTTGGGGACGTTGTTGAAGACGATGTCGTGGGCACCGGTGTCGAGGTAACCCAGCCACCATGGCTGCTTCGGGGTGTGCTCGACGAGTTGGGCCACCACGGCGCGTTCCTGGACCATCGTGGCGATGCCGTCGGGTTGGTGGAAGGTGGCGTATGCCTCGAATAGTGGTGGGATCGCCGTGGTGATCGATCGGCCCTCGGTGGTGTGGCCAGCGATCCAGGCCACCTCGGTTGCCGAGCCGATCTGCCAGGTTCGTCCGTCCTTGGTGGCCTTCACTAGGGCATCCAACCCGATCGGCCGGGCGGATTCATTCGGTCGTAGCTACCCGGTCGGTTGATGGAGTCGAGGCTCACCGTCTCGACGTCGCGCCCTGCGCACGTGGCGGCGGGATCTAGCGTCGGTCAGTGTCAGGGTGACGGCGCCGCTGTTGCGGTGGTTGGGTTCCTGACCGTCGGTGGCCTGGCTCCTAGCGTCTGTGCCGTCCTCGGACTGGCGATCATGCGATGTGCCGGCCGCCGATGGTCAGG
>JAABUR0100000968.1_pt1 | contig 55621 bp, 50 predicted proteins | sample 5560091 | NCBI WGS metagenome assembly JAABUR01 (sample SAMN10711879, study PRJNA513375) | rock metagenome | isolation source: Antarctica rocks | place: Antarctica: Victoria Land, University Valley sud | reverse complement strand
CATTCTCGTATGCCATTGGCCGAAATTCGGCTCGAACCAGCATCACATTACCAATATGCAATTTCAGCCACTCATCCTTGTTGTCCGTAAAATCTTGCAGTCGATACTTGCTTGGTTTCTTAGCTTTCCCAACCTTGCTACAACTTGAAGAATCGAGCAATTAAGCATAAAGTCTCCGGTGAAAAATATTTCTCAATGCTATCAGGACAGCTCAAGCACAAACATCAAACACCTTCATAAGCCTCGGCGTTGACAGTTCTTCAAGATTCTGGCAAAAGCGATATCTCGTACGCAGCTTAATATCAGCGTGCTTTCGCCACTCCACGGGTCTTTATGACCTTGTTTTCCATCTAATCGTCAATTTTCTGTCAACGTTTCCCTAAAGTGCCTGCATTTTCCCGGTAAAGCTTCTCGAAGATCATGCGCATCACTATTCTGACAAAGCTCACGTAATACCGCTTAGCCTTGCTACTAGATCAGCCAGTGCTCACACGCTTCCGAATGAGTCAGTACTTACAGTGTCACTACACTTCCTGCAATCGAGTGTCTCTCGAAGAATGATTACAGCTAGATCAAAGAAAATCTAGCAAACATCAATTCGGAAGCCTAGGCTACCAGCAACTGAAAGGTATTCATAGATGAATAGATACTGATGTTGATAGCGTTGACGAATAATCTACCACCATCTGAATTTTATTATAATAAGCTTGCTTGCTTTCATGCCATCGCATTCTGTATTGATATTCAAGGTAAGTAACCATGTTTTCATTCTCTCTCTCAAGTGACTTATGCTTAACTGAGTGTGAGTGAAAGAAAGCAGCAAACGATATCTAAGCAGAGATTGAAATTTACTGAATTTTCTTAGACGAAAAATACATAGTCTACATTGCCATTCTTGCAATCAGTGCTCAACATGTATTGCTATGCTAGATTCTGCTACCTAATCGAGCGATTTGATCAGAGAATCAACTGTTGCTGAAAGCTCGATATGTCGATTTTGAGATTTCTTCTTTCTATTTCAAATTCAGTCAAGAGTTGATGATATTTTGATCGTTCGAATTTTAGATTCAGAAACTTGAAAATTTCTGAGAGCTTGCCTTTAACTCAATTACTCAAAATATATCAAAGTTTCTTGCATTCATAAACAACATCGTCTGCTTGCTTGTCACTTTCAGACGCACTTCTCATTCAGTTGCAACGACTTCACTCGTGAAGTACAGGCATTTTGACAGTACAATTACTTTACTAGAATCTTGAAGATCAAAAGCAGCTCGACATATCAACATTGAACTCTAGTAAACAATTCAAGCTTTTGAGCGAAGCGAGTCATTCTTATTTACACGAAGTGCATTGATTACATGATCTAGACTCTCGCTCGCGTACTAGGTTCATTGACTGCTCGAGCAAGTCTGTTATCAATGAAAAGCAACGCAGTTTTCAGCTATTGCTGACTCAGAACTTATTGATTATTGCAATCATATAATAGATTAATTACTAATTAATTTGACTAACTAAATAATAGCTATTTACACAATTTGTCAGAATCGTGCCTAGATGATACAATCAGTGAAGGTCAGAGTTGATAGTGCTTGATCTTTAAAGATAGCTATAACTGAATATTAAGAATACAGAAGAAACTGAGTATCAGAGCTTCTATATATACTAATATTCAGAGACTGCGCTAGGCTTAAAGGGAACAAGATGACGCAGGTAAAGATGTGATGTAGAATGATGATGAAAAAGAAATGTTTGATAACACAAAAAGATGTTGAAAAAACAAAGAGACTTGAATAGAGGCTTGAATAGAGACGCAGGCTAGCTTTAATCAATTTACAGAGTAAGCGCTAGTGTATTCTGTGAATTGATTAGAGTTTCAGCCTTGCCAGCCTTATGACCTTGATACACTCGTAACATTACTCTTCTCTTTGAAAATTCATGTTTGCATGAATGTAGTCTGTTTACTGACTCGCTTTCCGCTTTATTGTCAGTTGTTTTGTTTATTTAGCGCGATTTATTTGAATGTAGCATATGAAATTCATTCAAAACTTTCTCGAAGTCATTGAATTTTTCTTTATCAACATAGTATCAATTGTCGTCTTTATCTAGATCTTTTCATTTGACTTTGTACTGCATTCAATCTTGATAGCATCTGAAGTTCAGTATGTCATTTATCTCTCAATGTTCTTCGTCTTCAATAGTGATTGATCTGAGTGATTCAATATGCTGATTTGACAAAGAGTCATTTGAATACAATTGCAGTATCTTAAAGCTGAACATCGAGTGTATATGCTTCATACTTGTAGATAAACGAAGATGATAGAAAGTCTCAACTTTGACAATGATTGAGTAGAAATCTAGCTGTTTATCTTTCAAATTCTTGCATGATCTTGTAATTTTGACGTTTCTGAAAGATAGTCAGATCTGATCATTTATCTTGTAAATGATGTCTCATTTATGTTTATTAATCTGAGCTTCAATAATCAGCTTAGTCTTTTTCAATTGTTGATGATTGAAGTTCAGTAACTCTTTCATTTGAATGACAATATCACTTGATTTTCTAGCTTCAATTCATTCATGAGTGATTTTGTAGTCAGTTGTATCTGAATTGAAACTCATTTAAAAGTGAAATTCTTTATTGAAGTAGAAAGAAATCATTGAGATGATCGAGAATGTATTGACATTGTCACTGAACTCAATCATAGATATTCATTTAGCTCAATTATTCTGCATGTAATTATAGCAGATTCTGAGTTCGCGTTCAACGTCTTGATTGACTCACTCTATTTGATTGTTGATCTCAGAATGATAAGCAGTGAATAAACTAGTAATAATTTATAGTCACTTACAAAGACTTTTTCACATGATGAATATGAATTGAGAGTTTCTATTTGAAACAATAGAACTGAGTAGATTGTGCAGTTGATAAACGTTTCATAGCATAATTCAGACTGTTTCTTTGACTGAGATGTCATCATCTTCTCAATGACAGAGAACATAGTGATGTTCTTTGAAAAGATAACATATGATTATGCAAATAACGTTATAGTTCTTCAACAGAGATAGCTCAGTTATGAAGTTCATAACTATATTTTTTTATCGTTCTAGTAAAATAGATAAAGATTAATGAAGTTCATTGATTGCATCTTTAAAGACTTTGCTTTGTTGACAGATTTGACAGTTTTGAATGTACTGTTTGATAGTAACTTGATGATCTGATCAATAGTAGAAGCGCTGAACTAGATCAATAATTCATTTATTGTTGAGATGAAAGATAAAAGATTGATCATGCACTTCTTGTAGTAGTTTCATATGCATGTTCTTGAGAACTCAAAGTAATTTTTTTCTAAATAAAACATCATCAATAATTTCGCAGTTCTTCATCTTAGTGCTATGAAGCTTAAGCTTGTTGTCGTTTTTAGCTTGCTTATATTCACTGCAAAGCTCATTCATTTGATTGACTAATTGTACTCTCTGATAAAGATTGACTTCTGATTTTGAATTTACGTTCAATTTCAAGTCAATAGAAAGAATATCAACTCTATCAAAGATAAGAATAGTTTGAAAGCAATCTTCAAGTCGTTTAGCTGATTTAAAGACGTTTGCTAAAGACATTTGAATTAGCGCATCGACTTTAGTGTTCATTTTGCCTGATTTAAAAATGATCTGAAAATTAAACTTTGATAGAATGTTCAGATAATTGACTTGATGTCGAGTTAACTGTTTATTTTTCATGAAGATCTTCAGAGTTTAATGATCAATGAACATCTGAATAAACAGCTTCGTGCATTTTAGCTTGAATCATCAATGTTCAAAACAGCGAATAATAATCAGCAATTTCTTGTTATAAATATGATAGTTGATTTCAGTGAGAATCATGCTTTTGCTGTAGAAGATCATCAAGTGAAGTACATTCTCATCATCATACTGAGACAGTATTTCATCTTTTACATAGTTTGATGCATTAATTTTCAAAATAGTCTGACGTTTGAGATTGAAATGATGAAAAACTGAAGCGAAACTGATCTGTTTCTTCAGATTTCTGAAAGTTTGAATGCAGACTTTGTTTCAAACAAAAGACGTGTCTTTTCTAGTCAATTGAGTGAATGATTTGACTAGTTTGAAGAAGTTTCTAATGAAATGATGATAAAAGTTCACAAATCTCACGAAGCTTTGAATTTCTTTCAAATTGATCAAAGTAGTTCAGTTGACTATGATGATCATCTTGCTTGAATTCATGCAAAGATCTTGTTCTGATACAATGACTTTTAGAAAGACTGTCTTTTTTACATTGAATTTGCACTTTCGAATATCTATCTGTAGTTCAGCTTCGCGTAGTCATCTTAGCACTAGTCTGACGTGATTTCTATGTTTCTTTCTGATTTTGCTATAAATGAGAATATCATTCAGATAAGCTTGACAAAAGTCATTCAGAAATTTTCATAGAACATTGTTCATATATTGCTGAAAGAAGATCAATTCATTAGTTAATTCAAAGAATAGCACTCGATATTTATATGCTTTTAGAGCAGTGATAAAAGTGATTTAATTCTCATTATTGAAATGCATTCAAAGTTTGTTGAACGCTGATATGATATTCACTCTAGTCAGATGCTTGCAATCTGCTATCTTATCAATAATCTCATTTATTAAAGATAACGAATATTTATTTCGCTTGAAAATGACGTTTAGCTTGTGATAATTCATGCAGAAGTGAAGATCTTTGTTTGCTTTGAGAGCAAATAAAACGAATGACGAGTAGAAAGTTTGACTTGAAGTGATGAATTTCTTTGACAAGTTCTCATTCAAATACTTCTTTACTTTCAGAAGCTTGAGAAAAGACATTTGATATGCTCAGCAACGAGAAGAAGTTGAATCACTAGTTAGCTCAATTTTATGATCGTAGAAGCGATTCAAAGATAGCTTATTCAATTAAACTCGATCAAAAACATCTAGAAAATCATGATATTCTGAAAGCAGCTTGACTTTAATAGCTTTCAAATTCTGAGTCGTTTTCTTGATGAAAGAGACGTTCAGAGCGTTCAAATTGCATTGAGTGTTGTACGTGATTTTTCTATCGATATTCTTCATGAATAAAGCGAATACTTTAGTCTGATTCTTCTTTGAGCGATTCAACAGTGTTTTGAACGAAGCAACGTTTATGCTTCAAATTGAGAATAACTCTTTCTGAATTGTAGTTGAAACAGATCATTTGAGCATTCTAGAAATCTTTGACTAAGAGATAAAAGTAGACGAAGTTGATCGCGATCAACTTGAGTGCTTTGAATTGAGAGAGATTGAAAAAATCGAAATGAAAGTATTTAATTGATTCGAAAAAATGATGACGTTGATTCACATATTCAGTAATATTTCATTTTTGTTCATTCATGATTTTTCTAATATGACTTCGTAATGATTGATGTCAGCTATCAACATAGAAACAGTCAATTTCTTATGACTTTCAATGATGAGATTCAATAGAATTTTATGAGTGATAGTTTTCTTAAATATCTTTTCATCATATTCTTTTATTAACTTCTCTTTTGTCAGTGATATAGATTGAATTTTCAACTCTTTACATACTTTATTGACTAGATTGATATGTATGATCATATAAACGACTGAATCACTGTCTATCAAAGAGCGAAGACTGAATGATTCGTTCTGCAAGATGAGAAGAGCATTAACTAGAAACGACTTATCAAAGTAATTCTCTTTCAATAGAATTTCGTCTAGATTGCACAAAGATATAATCTTCACTTCAGTGATTGTTGAAGAGATGACTAGTTTTTTAACTTGAACTCTAATTCAGTATCAAGTTTAAAATGATCATAGTTCTCGTCAACTGCATTGACTTTGATAGATTGATTCAAGCATTCTCTGAAACTATAATCTGATTTGTGACATACAAAACAGGTTTCAACTAGAACGTCTGCATTCTTGACGTTAGTCAAAACTGCGCTGCGTGACTTTGATCAGTCAGACTTCAAAGCAGAAGATTGAACAGCAATAGTTGCTTTAGAAATGATGATCTTTGAATCATTGCATTTGAGTAGTTTGTTCTTGATCTCTTGAACTGCTTTATGTTCATTGTTTAAGTGAATCAGATAGTTTCAAATATCTGATAGCTTGATGAGTGACTTCATCTGAGCTGTTCAAAAGATTCAAAAATGAGAATTTATTTTATTTTTTAAATCAATGACTAGTACATTCTTCTGATACTTTAAATAGATGTATAGTTGTTGAAACTGATTAAAGAAATCGCTGAATTTCTTTAATTCTTGAATCAGATTAATATATTTTCTACAATAGTTATCTTTCTTATCAGAGTCATGAAACGATTGAGCTAGTTTCTTTAGAAGTTCATTGACAGTCAGATAGAAATTATCACAGTTGAAATCACGTCTGACTTGAATGACTTCAACGACATCATCTGCTAGTTGAAAGTTAATGTAGCTCAGCTTGTAGAGTTCATTTGAAAAGATGTCAACGTTCATTGATAGCTTCTCTCGTATATCAAGAGATCAGTTCTTTCAAGTAGAATTCTTTTCATCAGTGAACATTAAAGAGTTGAGTATTTTGTGATATCTAGATTGTTTGAAGTAGATGACAATCAAGAAAGCAGTGATGATTACATTGACTGTGATAGCAGTGAAAGCTTGTAGTTTTGCTTTCAACTGTTGAATTTCGCTCTTGTCTCATTGTTTCATCTTGACAAGATGATTTGTTTCTTTATTAAGATTATAGATACGTTTCTTTCATACTTTTATATCATCAAGTATAATGATTTCAGCATTTGATTTGTTAAAAGCAATGAATGAAGAAGTGTGTTGTGAGTCAACGATAGAAGAGAAAGCTTGTAAACGTGTTCATTGCAAGAAATCAGCGAAAGCTTGATCTTTATCAGATGTGTTCTTAGATGTCATAGTGAAGAAGATGAGAATTGGTTTGAACTGAACAAAGAATAAAGCTCAGTGATTTTATGAAGAAAGACAAATGTTTGTTCAACAAAGAAGATGTTTGTAAGAATGATTAATCTTGAAGCAATTCACGAAGATTCTTTATCATAATTCTCTTGATCGATTTAATTCTCTAGCAATTCACGAAGATTCTTTATCATAGATTCTATTAATCGATTTTGAATGAATGCATACTAAATGAGCGATAAATCTTCTAGCAATTCAATGATCATATGTTCTTGTTGATTTTATGAATTCTCTGATGTTGTTCTTATCTTTCAAGATTGAATCATCAAATAAACAAATTTCTTTAAACTCGATTCGTCTGTATGAATTGATTGAATGAGTAATGAAATCAGTATTATATGATTAATGAATTCTTAATATAATGTCAGAATCGTGTCTAGATGATACAATCAGTGAAGATCAGAATTGATAGTGCTTGATCTTTAGAAATAGCTATAACTGAATATTAAGAATACAGAAGAAACTGAGTATCAGAGCTTTTATATATATTAATATTCAGAGACTGCGCTAGACTTAAAGAAAACAAGATGACACAGATAAAGATGTGATGTAGAGTGATGATGAAAAAGAAATGTTTGATAACACAAAGAGATGTTGAGAAAACAAAGAAGCTTGAATAAAGACGCAGACTAGCTTTAATCAATTCGCAGAGTAAGCGCTAGTGTACTCTGTGAATTGATTAGAGTTTCAGCCTTGTCAGTCTTATGATCTTGATACACTCGTAACACAATTTAATATATGCGCTGGAAAAGTCAATAAGAAAGTCAATGAGAAAGTTAATGAATAAACTAATGAGATAGAAAGTCATGAAGAAAGTCATGAAAGAAATCATAAAGACTGTTCAATAAAGAGTCATGTAGAATGTTTAATAGAAAATCATGTAAAATGTTCAATAAAAAGTCACGTAGAATGTATAATAAAGCTCATATTTAATGCTTAATAAAGATCAAATTTGATTCTTGATTACAAAGCAATTTAAAGCTTGATAGAGAGTCATGTAGAAAGTCATGTAGAAATCATGAAGACTATTTGATAAAGTCATATTTGATGCTTGATAGAAAACAAATTTAATTCTTGAATGATGAGTAGAATGATAAGTAAAGTGATGAGTAGAATGATCAGTAGAATGATCAGTCAATAGATCAATAGAAAGATCAGTAAATAAATCAGTAAAAAGCTCAATCAAAAGATCAGTAGAAAGATTAGTAGAAAGCTCAGTTTGATAAAGTGTTTAATAAAGTGTTTAATAAAAAGTTTAATAAAGAATTTGATAGAAAGTTTAATAAAGCATTTGATTGAAAGTTTGATAAAGAGTTTTTTTTTATTCTTACTCGATTCAACACTTATTATGAGTCTATGCAAGATTCTATATATTGTAGTGAGCGCTGCGTTAGCGTAGCACTCTTTTCATATTTACTATCGCTTTTTTCTGCACTCTATACTGTAACTGTTTTCAATGCAAGAACTTTATGAACTTACTTCTTTTCTACTCTTTCTTTCTTTCATTTAAGTCTTTGATGATGTCACAGTCTGAAATTGATTCAGTATGCTTGTCAAAAGTATCATTTAAATGATTGCTGTCAATCATCACGCTCATGATTTCTAGAAGCTTTCTCAAGTTCATAATGTTTTCTTTGCATTGCATCATCTTTCATTCTATCTTTCATTTGAAACATGTTAATAAAACATGCTTGATCAACATTTGATCTCTGTCACACGTGCACATCATCATAATGACATCAAGTACTCATCTCTCATGTAGAAATTGATTGAAGTCAATTTTTCTCATGCATAGCTGTATCAATAATGCACTGTGAAACTTGACACAACTCTTGTGCAGTTGCAGATGTTGATGTGTCATCTTTGATGTCAAATATCAAAAATGAGCTGCGTTGAATTTCTCTTTTCAAACTATTCTTCATGTTTATCTGATCTGTTTCTGTATGAGCATCAATCTCATCATCACTTCAGTGCATTGATGCTTAGTCAGTAATAAAGACAAATTATGTGCATTATTAATCATTTTGTTCATTGCTTCATTTTTAAGTACTTTTGCATATCTCACTACTTAATGTAACTTCAGCATGACTTCTTAAAATTAAATGCTTTCATGTGCAATCTGAACTCATTACAAACGTGTTTAATCTTTTGTTGATATCATAACTTTCACTGTTTTCAGAAAAGTCTGATTATCATTATATACTTTATATATCTTTTCATGACACTCTTGATTCACTGTTGCTACATCTGCAAGATGTTTCGCTCTTACAACTAATTCTTTCAGCTCATCATGATGAGTGATGACTAAAGTCGATTTTTTCAATTTCTTATTTAGCTTTCAGTTCATTCTCATCATAATTGCTGTAACATCATCTTTGCTATCATTATCATTTAAGTAAACTTTTTGCTTTGATGCAAATGTATTAAGATTGTATTATCTTATTGACATTTTCTTGTTTGCAATTATAACTATCTTTGATGACTTTGATCAGAGAATCGCTGTGTAGAAATGACTTCAATTCATCTTCGTTTATTTAAGTGTTTCTTTCATTCACTTTCGCTTCAGCTGTAAAAATGTTTTGCATAGCTTTGATTTTCAATCTTTTTTGAATGTTAAGTCATTGCAAATTTAATGCACTGTTATCTTGATAACTTCATCTGATTTTCAAGAATTCATGTTTATTATTGATCTTTGTATCAACTTTTGTAAGTGAATATTTATCAACGTCATGTTCATTTTCATCTGTAGAATCTCTGTTGATGTTACTCAATAAACATTGATGATTTGTTACAATGCTTTTTCTTGCATTGATTTCAGCTTAACATTCAGATTCTTTCAATAAACTTTCATTCTTTGTGATGTATATCATATGATGACTTCATGACTAAGCAGAGAACACATTATCACAAAGTATATTTACTTACTCATCATCATTAATGAGTCTCAAGTAGACTTGATAATTGTCTGTATGATCTTTTGTTTAATCACTAGTTTTGCTTCAACATGATGCATATGAATCACTCATTTCAGCTTGAAGTTCAATTGAACTTTCAAGATTCTAATATTGAATTTTGAGTCAATCTGATGTTTTATCAGCTTTACATCAACTTTCATATTGAATCATTTAAAAGTTCTTGTAAAGTGAATCAGCTCATGCTTTGTCATCAAGAATTTGATGTCATGCATTTTTAATCATTGTTCACATTTATCATAAATCTTGCTAAAAACTTTGCAGTTACATTTCATAAACTCTTCATATATTAAAATATTGATGTCATTCATGAAGTTTGTGAAGTTAGTTTTCAGCTTGATGTCATCACATGCTTCTAACAAGTTCACATTGTAAAATAAATATAATATTGATGATAATGAAAAATCTTGTGATATGTTGACATTCATGCTGCATTTCATCATCATGTAATCATCAATTGTGATCATGATGCATTAATCTTTCAGAAAGTTCTTCATAAACTCAAAAAGTAATCTAGAAACTTTTCTCTTCTTCATGTCGTGTAAAAGTTTGCTGTGCATCATATTGTTAAATGCACTCTTCTCATTCAGATTCAGCAGTGAAACTACTCTTCTTCTCATGTCATTTCACACAATATGTATCTTTTTTATAATTAGTTGCAAAGTTGTATTTGTTGATCTGTGCTTGCAAGCTTTCATCTGAATGTTTAATATTAAGTTGCAAGCTTTTACAATATTTCACAAATGTTTGAATACAATGAATTTCAGTACTTTGCTCAGTGTGTTGAATAGCACAATTGATTTATATATTTTTGCATTGAAGTAATCTTTCTTATCTGACTTTTGCATCACTATTGTGACTGCACTCTTAAACTGAGTTAACTGTATTCTCTTCTGTAAACATCTTTCAAAGAGAAAGCATATTTGTTCTGACATATCATTGACAAGTCTGCACATTATTTTATTTATGTATTTCATGTGTTTCAACATCTTGTCAGATGTCACTTTGTAAATGACTTTCTTAATCTCATGATGCATCAGTAAAGTATCATCTTCAATCAAGAGCAAGTACTTGAAGTTTATGATGTTCAGCATGAAAATCTTTGAAAATGATGAAAAGTGAATCTGAAACATCATCTTCGCTTTATTTTGTGCTGTTGTGATAATGTCAAAGCATTCTGACTTGATCATAGAGAGAATTGTCGTTTAAGTCAATGTGTTTGCAATTGCATTTCTTACTTATTTTGCAGTTTTGAACAGTTTTCTTGAGAATTGTTTAACATTCTGCATGATTTTTTAATATTCACTGCGTTTCTGTTTTTTGATAATCTTACTCTTCTTGTCACATGCTCAAATGTACTCTGTTCAATCATTAATGATTCAACAACTTCTTTTCATTTATTGCATGCTCTTGATGATTTTTATACACTTTTTCATTCATTCTGCTTTGATCATTTTATGTGATCTCGCTCAGAAAGTGAAAATCTTGATGATTTTCTTCAGTGCATTCAACAGTTACTTGATGTACTCATTTATATATCAACATTTCATCTTATGATTCAACAATGATTTTGACATTTATTCTTTCAAAATATTGATGAACTTCTCTTCATTCATTATTTTTCAATTGCAACGCGATTTTTACACTGATTCTTTGCAGACTCTGAAATTTATAATTATCTGTATTGACAGATGATTTGAGAAGTTTTTCATTTCTTCGTTGATTTTGCATTGTATTAATTGATTCATAATATTGTCTGTCATGAAGATTAAATTTATTATCATTTGAGATTCTTGATAATTTCTTGTAATTATGTCTCAAGATAATGCTAGTGATGCATTGATGTTTGTGATTATTTTAATTAACTCATTCAACAATAAATGTTGTCTTGAATAGAATGATTCTCTTCATGTAAAGTGATGCAGATTGAAATCTTTTACAAGAATGCTTTCTTTCAACATGTGCAACATTTTTTCATCATCTTGTTTCTGAACTTGTGAACGTTGTACTGTAGTATTCAAAGCTTCTTTTGCTGAAACATTAAAGTTCACATTTCAAACTGTTTTATGTTCTTTTGAGTGTTTGCAAAGCACTTACTTCACTTATAAGATTCTTAATAAAAGATGACATTGACAACAACGTGATTGACATTGACTTTGATTCATTTGATCTTGACTTCTTGATCAAGTGATTTATTATAGTGTTTTCTGATGTGATAACTGTGCTAAGCAGATGACTTTCATTCATTGAGCATTTTTGCTTTCTTTTCAAGTTGTTGTTCATCAACAATTTCAGATTGATAGATATTTTTGTGAATATCTTTAATGTTGCTGCCTTGAGTTCTTTCTGTCTTCATATGACATGATATAGAGATCTGTACTTTGTGACTCTCTTTATTCTTTCTTTTTCAGCTTGTCATTTCTGACATTGAGAGTCAAAGACTTTGTATGTATCTTGACATGCTTCACATTTTCACATGTTTCAAGTCTGTTTGTAAAAACAGTGCTTTAAGTGATGATTCAATGCGCAGTAAATGCATCTCTGCTTGTTTTTGCATTTATACATCTTGTGATTATATTCTTGATACTTTAAACACTGATGCACTCTGCAACTCAAGTTGTAAAACTGTGTGATCTTTATGTTGATCTCATGATATACTTTCTCATTGATCAGCTTGTTCATCATCTCAGCGCTGACTACATGTATCATCAGCAAGATATATCTTTTCTGCTCACTCTCTTTTGTAAATCACTCAATCTTCTCAATCTTTATTTCTGAATGTATATCTTTGTTAATCTTGATGAGCATTTTCATCTTTTTCTTCTCTATGTTCTTAAACATTTCTTCAACTTTAATCTTATGTATCATTACTTCAAAACTGATCTTGCACAGACATGCATTTGATGATATCTTTTTGATTCAAAAATCATTTTTCTTTAATATTTTCTTACTGCTTTTCATCTTGACTTGAAATATCAATAGTTTCAATCATCTCTTCATCATTTTTATGTTCTTGCACATCAACAGCATCTCGTTGACGTTAATTTCTCTTACTCACTTCACTATATTCTTTATTATTGCTGTCATGATTCTCTTTACTTCTTCTTTCTTTTTAATGAAGATTTTTACTTCAAATTTCTTGCAATAATTTTGCACTGACAATAATATGTTGACATTAAACATAAGATGACTCTCAAATGATGTTGTTGACTTCATGCTTATTCTCTTCACTCAACTATCAACATATTTTCTCTTCTTTACGAACTTTTTTTTGAGTCTGCTCATTATCTTTTTCAGTCTTTTCAGCTGATTCTTGATGCACTGATTAACAGTTGACGCAGTGACATGTTAATGCATCAGCTTTTCTATCATCTTTGTCAAACTTTTCATCTTTTTTCAGAACATCAGCTCGTTGTTTCTACGTTCATTGAGCTCATAAAGTACTTGCAGCTTGTATAATTTCTTCTGTATATTTTTCGTCTTGACTGAATTCTTCTGCAAGATGATGATAATCATTTCTCATTCACTTGTTAACATCACATCAATGATGCTTCTTATCTGTCTCTGATGATCAGAATGAAGCGTGAGCATCATGTCAATGATGTGCTTTGTCTTTAAATAGTTTAAGTAATTCATTTTCGTGATTTTTTCCCCAGTTTCTGTTGAATAAATCTATTTCAGATGAGTTTATCATATGTTATTGAGATTGATAAAGAGTTTGATAGAAAGTTTAATAGAGAATTTGATAAAATGTTTAATAAATAATTTAATAAAACATTTGATAGAGAGTTTGATAAAGTATTTGATAAAGCATTTGATAAAGCGTTTGATAGAAAATTTGATAAAGTGTTTGATAGAGAGTTTGATAAAACGTTTAATAAAGAGTTTAATAAAACATTTAATAGAAAGTTTAATAAAGCATTTGATAAAGAGTTTGATAAAGCGTTTGATAAAGAATTTGAGTGAGCGAGTAAATGTTATGAGTGTATCAAGATTGATAAGACTGAACAAGATTAAAGCTTTAATCAATTCATAATGAACGCTAGCAAGTTCTTTGCGTAATGATTAGAACTAATCAGCGAGCTAGTCAGGTTTGACTCAGATATGACTCAGATATGACTCAATCTTTTTTTCTTTCTCAACACTCTTTTCTTTCATCAACATCTTGTTCATTTACATCACATTCTTTTCATGTCACAAACACATCTCTTTCAAGTTTAGTGCAGTCTTTGAACATTACATAAATAGAAGCTTTTGTATCAATCTTCTTCTATATTCTTAATATTCAGTTATAACTATTTCTAAAGATCAAGCACTATCAATTCTGATCTTCATTGATTGTATCATTTAAACACGATTCTGACATTATATTAAGAATTCGTTAATCACATAATATTGATCTCATTACTCATTCAACATACTCATCTAGACAGAATTAGTTTAAAGAAATTCATTTATCTGATGATCAACAACAATTGAAAGATAGAACAACATTAAAGAATTGAATAAAATCAATGACAAGACTGTTTGAATTGCTAGACTATTTATTGCTCATTAAGTATGCAAAGTTCACTCAATTATGAGAATTACGATAAAGAATCTTCGTGAATTGTTCAAGAATCAAATCGATTGATAGATTTAATAATAAAGAATCTTCGTTGTTTGCTAAAAAATCAATCAAATCAATCAACAAACAAATCTCATTTTCTTTGTTAAAGATTGAATCTCATCTCATACGTCTTTCTTCTTCAATCATCAAGCATCATTATTCATTTAGCTCTCTTTCAAACAAATCTCATCATGCTTAATCATTTATCTACTGAAGAGTGTTTCAAAGAATTTCAAAATCATTTCTTTTAAATTTCTGACACTGATTTATTGAAATCACGAATGAAATCATCAAGTGCTGCATTATTCATTCATGAAGATGATAACTTATTCATTGAAACAATAATATTTCTCATGTTTTACGAAATCTGAAAGACTTAAAGTCTAGTTCTTGATAAAGAAACAGATTGACTCTACAAGTTAAATAAACAACAAGAAAATGAAATCAAAAAGTTGAAAACTAGACTTCAAGCTAAAGAAATCACTTCTTCTAATTTTATCTACTCTGAGCGTTCTAGATTTTAAAAAATACCTGATTCTTCGCTGTTTACTGATAAAAAGAATTTTACTTGAAAGAACTGATATGAAAAAATTCAGAATAAACTAGAGATCAACGTTGATCTCTTTTCTAATGAATGAGTCAAATTGAGCTATATACATTCTAGATTATTCAATGATGCAGTTGAGATCACTCAAGCTAGACGTGAACGTGACTGTGTCAATCTTTATAAGATTGTCGATGATCTTTTGAAAGAGTTAACTCAGTTGTTTGATGACTCAAATAAGAAAGTCAACTTTTGTAGAAAATACTACAACTTAATTCAAAAATTTAAGAAATTCAATGAATTTTATACTTAGTTTCAACGTTTATCTTTCTATCTAAACTATTATGAGAAGTAACTGATTGCTGATTTGAAAGATAAAATACACTTTCATCTTCAATTTACTTGAGTAGATCAATTAGTTCAATTTGATTCTTTAAAGAATATTTATTTCTATCTGATTCATTTGAATAATGATCAGCAAGTCATTCAAAAGATCAAGAATAAGATCAAACACGTTAATAATGTTTTCAAAACTATCTTTCATAAAGTGATTATTGTCACTCAGCAATCATTCAATCATTCGAAGTCTGATCATTTAAAGTTGCGTGACGCGATTTTAACTAACGTCAAAGAAACAGATCTTTTAGTTGAAATCTGTTTCATATGTCATAAATCAGATCATAGCTTTAAAGAGTGCTTAAATTGATCTACTAGAATCAATGCAGTGAACAATGAATACAATCATTTCAATTTTGATTTCAATTTGAATTTCAATTTAAAAAACTAGTCATCTTTTTAAAAGTTATTAAAGAAATAAAGATTATATCTTTGTGTAAACTAAATAAAATTCTATTGAAAGAAAATTACTTTAAAAAGTCATTTTTAATGATGTTCATCTCATCTTTCAGAATTGATCTTTCAGTCTTTGTTCTTTAATAGACAGTGATTCAATCATTTACATGATCATACATTCTAATCTAGTCAATAAAGTATGTGAGAAACTGAAAATTCAATTTATATCACTGACAAAAAAGAAGCTAATAAGAAATTATGATGAGAAAATATTTAAGAAAATCATTACTCATAAAATTCTATTCAATCTTATCATCAAAAGTCATAAGAAATTGATTGTATCAATGCTGATAGTTAATATCAATCATCATGAAGTCATATTAAGTAAACTCTAAATGAATAAAAATGAAATATTATTGAATATGCAAAACAACGTCATTGTTTTTTTGAATCAATTGAATACTTCTATTTCAATTTTTTCAATTCTTCTCAATTCAAAGTACTTAAGTTGATTTTCAAGTATTTTTGCATATTTTGCTATTTAATGTAGCTTCAGTGAACTTATATCAATCATTGCATTCAAAGATTGATTTCATTAAGATAGTTCAGTCAAATATATTTATAAAGTATCTTTCGTCTTTCAAAACATAGCACATCATTGACATGATATTCATGCTTCACTTCGATCATTAAGAGCAGATGAGAAATGTTATCAACATGATGTTGACAAGTGAACAAGAGATGAATATCATTATCTTGCAGAAGAATTTAATTAAGACGAAAGATATACAAGAGAAATTAAACAAGCTGCAAGTTCTTTATGAGCTCAACGAATGCAAAAACAACGAGCTGATACTTTGAAGAAAGATGAAAAGACTGATGAATATGACAGAAAAGTTGATGCGTCAACATGTTAATGCATCAATGATCAATTGATGAATGAAGAATCAGTTGAAGAGATTGAAAAAAATAATGTGCAAACTCAAAAAAAGTTCACGAAAGAAAAGAAATGAGTCAACAGTTGAGCAAAGAGAATGAGCGAGAAGTTAACAACATCATTTAAAAGTCATTTTGCTCTCAGCATTAACATGTCATTGTTAGTGTGAAATCATTGCAAGAAACTCGAAGTGAAGATTTTCATCAAAGAAAAAGAGAAGATGAAGAGAATCATGATGACTACAATAAAAAACATAGTAGAATGAGTAAGAGAAAGCAACATCGACAAGATGCTATCAACATGTAAAGACATAGAGACAATGAAGAGATGATCAAATCTACTCATATTTTGAGTCAAGATGAAAGATAGCAAGAAAATACTGAAAGAAAACGACTTTTGAATCAGAGAAATGTCGTTGAACATAAGTCTGCATAAAGTCAGCTTTGAAGTGATAGTACATGAAATTAGAATCAAAGAAATGTTTAAAGACATTGAAAAGAAGAGAGCAAAGACGCTGATCAAGATCAACAAAGATATATATTCAGAGCTTATGATCAAGAAGGTTGAGTGACTCACAAAGAAGAGTGAACATAAGAGATACATCTTGCTGATGATATACATAGTTAACGCTGAATTGATAAACAAGCTCATTAATGAAGAAGTATGTTACAAGATCAACATAAAAATCACGCAGTTTTATGATTCAAACTGCAGAGTATATCAGTGTTTAAAGTATCAAGAATATGATCACAAGACATATGAATGCAAAAATAAGCAAAGATGCATTTACTGCATGATGAATCATCGCTTAAAACATTGCTTTCATAAACAGATTCAAGACATGTGAAAATGCAAAGCATGTAAAAATACACACAAAGTCTTTGATTCTTAATGTCATAAATGACAAATAAAAAAAAAGAATAAAGAAAGCTATAAGAAACAAATCTCTATATCACGTCATAAAAGAACAAGAGAAGCTCAAAGAGAAAACATTGAAGACATTCATAAAAACATTTATCAATTTAAAATCTCTGATGAGCAATAACTTGAAGAGAAAGTTGAGATGTTTAATGAATGAAAGTTGTCTGCTTGATGTGACAGTCATGTCAGAAAACACTATAATGAATCACTTGATCAAGAAAATGAGATCAAATGAGTTAAAGTTGTTCTCTGTTGAGAATCTTACAGATGAGACAGATGCTTCACAGACATTCAAGAAAACATCAAGCAGCTTCAAATGTAAACTTTGATGTCTCAATAAAAAGAACTTCGAATACTATAGTACAACGTTCACAAGTTCAGAAACAAAGTGATGATAACACTACTACATGAGAAAAAAATAAGAAATTATGACATTTTGATTCTTCAAGAACTCTGATGATTCAACGAAAATTTCAGAGCATACTGTTCATCAATGATTGACTTTACACTGAAGAATAATGAAGATAGAATCTGTTTCTACATAAACAATAAGATTGACAGTAACATCTAATATTCAACATGATACTTCAAGAATATAAATACAATTACATTATAAATATTAGCAGATGATGCACAGATGATACAGAAAATCATACATGTTTACAAAATATACAATTCATCACTCAGAAATCATAAGATCACTCATGAAAAAGAAAATCTTTCAAACATTGAAAAAGCGTTGCACATGTTGAAAGAATGCATTCTTGTAGAAGATTTCAATCTGCATCACTTTACATGAAGAAAGTCATTTTATTCAAGACAACATTCATTGTTGAATAATTTAATTGAAATGATCACAAGCATCAAGATGTCATTGATGTTATTTCAAGACATAATTATGAGAAACTATCAAGAATTTTAAACAATGATAGATTTAATCTTCACAACAAATGACATCATAAACAAATTAATAAGATGCAAAATTGACAAGAAAATGAAAAACTTCTCAAATCATTTATTGATACAGACAATTATAGATCTCAGAGTCTGCAAAAAGTTAGCGCGAAGATCATGTTGCAATTGAAAGACAATGAATGAAGAGAAATTCATCAATACTCTGAGAGAACAAATGTTAAAATCACTGTCAGATCAGAAAGTGAAACGTCAATGCATTAATAAATATACAAAACAGCTGCTGAATGCATTAAAAAAATCATTGAGACTTTCACTCTTTGAGTGAAATCACATGAAATAATCAAAGTAAGATGAATGAGAAAGTGCATGAAGATCATCAAGAATGTACAATGAATGAAAAGAAACTGTTGAATCATCAAAGATTGAGTAGAGTACATTCAAGCATGCAACAAGAAAAGCAAGATCATCAGAAAACAGAAACATAATAAATATTAAAAGATCATGCAGAACGTCAAGTGATTCTCAAGAAGACTGTTTTCAACTGCGAAATGAGCGAGAAATGCAGTCTCAGACACATTGACTCAAGTGACGATTTTCTTTCTGATGAAATCAGAGTGCTTTAACATCATTATGACAGCACAGAATAAGACAAAGATGATGTTTCATGCTCACTTTTCATCATCTTCAGAAATTTTCATGCTGAACATGAAAGACTTTGAGTATTCATTCTTGATTGAAGATGATGCTTTACTGATGCATCATAAGATTAAAAAAGTCATCTACAAGATGACATTTAACAAGACTTCAAAATACATGAGATACATGAATAAAATAATGCGCAGACTCGTTGATGATGCATCAGAATAAATATGCTCTTTCTTTGAAAGATGTTTACAGAAAGAAATACAGTTCACTCAGTTTAAGAGTGCAATCATAATAGTGATACGTAAGTCAAATAAAAAAGATTACTTTAATGCAAAGATATATAAATCAATTGTGCTACTCAACACATTGAGTAAGATATTGAAGTTCATCATATTTAAACATCTGCAAAACATCATGAAAGCTTGTGACTTGATATCAGACATTCAGATGAAAGCTCATAAGCACAAATCAATGAATACGACTTTGCAACTCATTACAGAAAAGATATACATTGTATGAAGTGATACAAGAAAAAGAGTAGTCTCACTGTTAAGTCTGAATGAGAAGAATACATTTAACAATGTGACACATGACAGACTTTTACACAACATGAAAAAGAAAAGAGTTTTTAAACTGCTTCTTGAATTTGTGAAGAATTTTCTGAAAGATCAACGCATCATCATCACAATTGATGATTACATGATGATGAAATGCAGCATAAACATTGATATATTACAAGACTCTTCACTGTCATTAATATTATACTTGTTTTACAACGTGAACTTGTTAAAAGCATGTGATGATATCAAGCTGAGAACTAACTTCACAAGCTTCATAAACAACATCAACATTTTAACATATGAAGAGTTTATGAAACGTAACTGCAAAGTTCTTGATGAAATCTATGATAGATGTGAATAGTGATTAAAAATGCATGACATCAAGTTTTTAAAGACAAAGCATAAGCTGATTCATTTTACAAGAACTTTTAAGTGATTCAATATGAATGAAAACTTAAAGCTGACAAAACATCAAATTGATTCAAAATCAAACATCAGAGTTTTGAGAGTTCAACTCAACTTCAAGCTAAAATGAGTGATTTACATGCATCATGTCAAAGCAAAGTTGATGATTAAACAGAAGATCATGCAGATAATCATTGAATTCACTTGAGATTTATTAGTGATAACGAGAAAGTAAATATACTTCGCAATGACATGCTCTCTGCTTAGTCACAAAGTCATCATATGATACACATCATAAGAAGTGAAGAATCATTAAAAAGATCTGAATGTCAAGCTAAGATCAGTACAAGAAAGAGCATTGTAACAAATCATTAATGTTTATCGTGCAACATCAACGAAAGCTCTACAAGTAAAAACAAACACAGCGTTGATAAATATTCACTTATGAAAGCTGATACAAAGATCAATAATGAACATAAATTCTTGAAAATCAGATGAAGTTATCAAAGCAATGATACATTGAATTTGCAATGACTTGATATCAAAAAGAGATCAAAAATCAAAACTGCGTAAGACATCTCTGCAGCTGAAGCAAAAGTGAATGAAAGAAACTTTTAAATGAATGAAGATAAAGCAAAGTCATCTTTACACATCGTTTTTCTAAACAAAGTCATCGAAGATGATTATAATCACAAACAAGAAAATGTCAATAAAGAAACACAGTTTTGACACATTCACATCAAAACAAAGAGTTTACTTGAATGATAACAACAGCAAAGACAACATCACAGCAATCATGATGAAAGTCAACTGAAAGCTAAATAAAAGACTGAGAAAATCGATCTTAATCATCACTCATCACGAAGAACTGAAGAAATTGATCACGAAAGTAAAACATCTTGCAGACGTAGCAACAACGAATCAAGAGAGTTATGAAAAAATATACAAGATATACAGTGACAGTCAGATCTCTCTGAAAACAGTGAAAGTCATGACATCAACAAGAGATCAGACACGTCTGCAATAAATTCAGACTGCGCATGAGAACATTCACTTTCAGAAAATCACGCTGAAGTTGCATTAAATGATGAGACATGCGAAAGTGCTTGAAAATAAAGCGACAGACAAGATGATTGATGATGCACATAAACTGTCGCTATTGCAAGTCGAGCATCAGCGTACGAAGATAAACACGTGACTGATGCTCATACAGAAACAAATCAGACAGACATGAAGAGTAGTCTGAAGAGAAAGATTTAACGCAGCTCATTTTTGATATCTGACATCAAAAGTGACTCATTAACATCTGCATTTACACAGAAATCAAGTGAAGTCTCACAGTGCATTACTGACGCAGCTACAAATCAAAAAGATTGACTTCAATAAATTTCTACATGAAAGACGTGTATTCAATGTTATAACAGCGACGTGCAAGTGCAATGATGATCAAATGTCGATCAAACATGTTCTGTTAACATGTTTCAAATAAAAGACAGAAAAAAGATTAATGCAATGAAAGAAAAACATCATGAACTTGAAAATGCTCTTAGAAATCATGAGCGTGATGACAGCGACGATTTGAATGATGCTCTCAATGATCATACTGAGTTAGTTTCAAGCTGTGACATCATTAAAGAGTCAGATGAAAGAAGAGAAAGATGAAGAAGAAACAAGCTCATAAAGTTCTTGCATTGAAAACACTTATAGTATAAAGCGCAGAAAAAAGTGATTTTATAAACGAAAAGAACGCTGCGCTAAAGTGATGCTCGCTACATTATATAAAATCTTGCATAGATTTACAATGAGTGTTGAATTGAGTAAGAAAAAAAAAAGCACTTAAGTTAATCATGATCAACTTCATTTTCTTCAATTATTCAAACTAGAATCTTTATGATGCTTAAATGACTCGTTCGAGAAGAGTCATTCTTGATTCAAAGCATAAACGCAGCTTCATTTAAAACATTGTTGAATTATTCAAAGAAGAACAAGATCAAAGTCTTTGCTTTATTCATAATGAACATCAATAAAGAAATCGCGTACAATACTCAGTGCAATTTAAATGCTTTAAACATCTTTTTAATCAATAAAACAACTCAGAATTTGAAAGATATTAAAGCGAAACTGTCATTGAAATATCATGAGTTTCTAGATGTTTTTGATTGAGCTCAATTGAATAAACTATCTTCTCATCGCTTCTATGATCATAACATTGAGCTCATCAATGATTCAACGCTCTTTTGCTGTTAAATTTATTAAATGTTCTCTGTCAAACTTCTGAAAGTAAAGAAGTACTTAAATGAGAATCTGTCAAAGAGATTCATCACTTCTAGTCAGACTCTTTATTTCTTTCTCGTTCTATTCGCTCTTAAAGCAAATGAAGATCTTCAATTCTGCGTGAATTATTGAAAGTTAAATGTCATTTTCAAAAGAAATAAATACTTTCTATCGCTGATAAATGAGATCATTAATAAAATAATAAGTTGCAAGCATTTGAACATCATATTAGCATTCAACAAACTTCAAATGCATTTTGATAATGAGAATTACATCACTTTTATCACTGTTTTAGAAGCATATAAATACAAGATGTCATCATTCAAACTGACTAATGAATTGATTTTCTTTCAGCAATATATGAATGACATTCTATGAAACTTTCTGAATGACTTTTGTCAAGTCTATCTAGATGACATTCTCATTTATAGCAAAATGAGAAAGAAATATAAAGATCACGTCAAACTAGTATTGAGTTGACTATGCAAAGCTGAACTGCAGATGAATATTTGAAAGTGCAAATTTGATGTAGAAGAGACTGTCTTTCTAGAAATCATTGTATCAGAACTAAATCTTCGTATGAATCTCAGCAAAGTGACAGTCATAGTTAGCTGAATCACTTCAATCAATCTAAAAGAAATTCAGAGCTTCGTGAGATTTATTAACTTCTATCGTCGTTTCATTAAAAACTTCTCGAAGCTAGTCAAATCATTCACTCAGCTGACTAGAAAAAACATATTTTTTGTTTGAAATAAAATCTGTGTTCAAGTCTTTGACAATCTAAAGAAACAAGTCAGCTTGATCTTAATACTTCGTTCATTGACAGTTTGTAAAGTGAACAAAATTTTAGAATTTAACTAAAGTGATATTTATCACTTAAAGCGAAATAAAATTCGAATTTAAGCTGATCTTGTTAGACTGCAATCTGCTTTTGTCGATAAAATCTGCGTTTGTTCATATGCATTGAGCTGAATTTCGCTTTTATGCATATGTTGCATATGTCAACAATCACTTATTTACTCGTTTATTTACTCATTATTTTACATGCTCGCTCATTTACTCGCTCATCTACTCGCTCATCTACATGCTCAGCACTCTACTCGCTCATCTACTCGCTCATCTACATGCTCAGCATTCTACTCGCTCATCTACTCGCTCACTTACTCGCTCATCTTCTCGCTCTATTGAATTTTCTACCGAATTTCCTACCAAACGCTCTATTAAATACTCTATCAAACACTCTATCAAGTACTCTATCAAACGCTTTATCAAAAGCTTTATTAAACGCTTTATCAAAAGCTTTATTAAACGCTCAATCAAATACTTTATCAAACTTTCTATCAAAAGTTCTATTAAATATTCTACTAAACGCGTTGATCAAGCGCATAAAACACATCAAACGATGCTTCAAACAATGCTTTCTACATAACTTTCTATCTATAGTACTCATCATCTCAAATGCTCAGCTACCTATCTTACCTACTCGATAATCTTCGCTTCGAGCTTTATAGAATTGATGCTAGAGAGTTTAAAGTTTTCATCTTTTTTCTTTCTTCGTAGTTTCTACCTTTCAGAACAACAACAATCAAAATACTTACATGTTCAGCTATCAACTCAGCTACAGCTCAGCTATCAACTCAGCTATTTACTCATTCGTCTACTAGTCAATCTACTTGCTTCAAAACATACTTCAAAATACGCATTGATTGAGCGCATAACACAAGTCAAACAGTGCTTCAAACAATGCTTTCTACTGATCTTTTGATCGAGTCATTTACTAAGCTTTCGATCGAGTCATTTACTGAGCTATCAACTGAGCTTTCGATCAATCTTTCTAGTGAGCTTTCTACTGATCTTTTGATCGAGCTTTCTATTGATCTTTCTACTAGTGAGTTTTCTACTGAGCTTTCTATTAAACACTTTATCAAACATTCTACATGCTTCAAAATACGTGTCGATCGAGCGCATAACACAAGTCAAACAATGCTTCAAACAATACTTTCTACTGAGCTTTTCACTGATCTTTCTACTAGTGAGCTTTCTACTGATCTTTCGATCGAGTCATTTAGTGAGCTTTCTACTGATCTTTTGATCGAGTCATTTAGTGAGCTTTCTATCAATCTTTCTATCAATCTTTCTACTGAGCTATTTATTGAGCTATTGACTGAGCTTTCTATCAAATGCTTTATCAAACATTCTACATGCTTCAAAATACGCGTCGATCAAGCGCATAACACGAATCAAACAATGCTTTCTACATGACTTTCTACATGACTTTCTATCAAGCATTCTTCATGACTTTCTATCAAGCACTTTTCATGTTTCTCTATCAAGCATTCTCGCTGATCTTTCTACTGATCTTTTGATCAAGTCATTTAGTGAGCTTTCTACTGATCTTTTGATTGAGTCATCTACTGATCTTTTTACTACATGACTTTCTATATGACTCTCTACATGATTTTCTTCATGACTTTCTACATAACTTTTCATCAAGCTTTGAATTGCTTCGCAATCAAGAATCAAATTTGTTTTCTATCAAGCTTCAAACACGACTCTATCAATCATTCTACATGACTTTCTATTTCTCTAGTTTACTCATTAACTTTCTCATTAACTTTTTCATTGACTTTCTCATTGACTTTCTTGACGCATATATTAAATAGCTATTATTTAGATAGTCAAATCAATCATTAATTATTCAACGTTGCAACTACATATCAATGCTACAAATGTTAAAATAGTCATATTTATTGAATTAAATGATAAAGGCGCATACTGCGCTTATGAGAATGCTAGAAATGCTAAAAATGTTGAGAATATTGACGCTTTTAAGAATATGCATCAGCTAAAAGTGACGCAAATCTGAGACATAAGATTAAATGAATATTTGAGATATTAATCGCTAAAAGCGCTAAAATCTGTCTCTGTCACTCTTTACAAATTGCAGATGTTACTCTGATCTCAAATAAAAAGCTATTCTGAAGATCAATGCTTTGAACTATGTAAAAGATGAAATACTATCTCAGTATAATGATGAGAAAGTTCTTCATTCAATGATCTTCTACAGCAAATGCATGATTCTCGCTGAAATCAATTATCACATTTATGACAAGAAATTGCTAGTTATTATTCAATGCTTCAAACATTGATGACTCAAGCTGAAATTCACTGAACTACTCATTCAGATGTTCATTGATCATCAAACTTTGATGATTTTTATGAAAAACAAATAGTTGAGTCAATGACAAGTCAACTATCTGAACATTTTATTGAAGTTCAACTTTTAGATTATCTTTAAATCAGAGAAAATGAACACTAAAGTCAATGCTTTAATCAAAATGCTTCTAGCAAACGTTTCTGAATCAGCTCAGTGTCTTGAAGATTATTTTCAGACTATTCTGATTTTTGATAGAGTTGATATTCTATTTATTGAATTGAAAGCAAATTTCTATCAACAAGTATGAATGATCAATTAAACAAATGAGCTCTGCAGCAAATATAAACAAGCTATGAATAAAAACAAGCTCAAATTTCATATCACTAAACTAAAGAACTGTGAAATCATTGATGACATTCTATTTAGAAAAGATTCACTGTGAATCTTTGAGAACATGCACATGAAATTACTACAAGAAGTGCATGATCAATCTTCAATCTTTCATCTTGACAATAAATGAATCATTAATCTAGTTCAGCATTTCTACTATTGATCAGATCATTGAGCTACTATTCAATGATACATTTGAAACTATCATGCTTGTCAGCGAAGCAAAGTTTCTAGAAATAGCATCAATGAACTTCATCATTCTTTCTTGATTTCACAGAAATGCTGAAAAGATATAACTATGAACTTCATCACTGAACTATCTTTGTCAGAAAACTATAACATCATTTGCATAATCATATGTTGTTTCATCAAAGAACATTACTATGTTTTCTATCATTGAAAAGACGATGACATCTCAGTTGAAGAAACGGTTTGAATCATGCTATGAAACGTTTATTGACTGCATGATTTACTCAGTTCTATTGTTTTGAACAGAAACTCTCAATTCATATCAACTATGTGAAAAAGTCTTTGCAAGTGACTGAGAATCACAGCTAGTTTATTCACAGTCTATCATTCTGAGATCAACGATCAATCAAAATAAGTCAATCAAGATGTTGAATGCGAACTTAGAATTTACTGCAATTACATGCAGAACAACTGAGTCAAATGAATATTTATGATGAAATTCAGCAACAATTTTAATATTTTCTCAATCACTTCAATGACTCTCTTCTACTTTAATAAAGAATTTCATCTTCAAATGAGTTTCAATTTAGATACAACTGACTATGAAACAACTCATGAACGACTTGAAGCTAGAAAAGCAAATAATATTATCATTCAAATGAAAAAGCTACTGAACTTTGATTATCAACAATTGAAAAAGATGAAGCTGATCATTGAAGTTCAAATCAATAAACATAAATAAAACATTATTTATGAAGTAAATGACTGAGTTTGACTATCTTTCAGAAATGTTAAGACAACGAGACTCTGCAAAGATTTGAAAGATAAACAGCTAGATCTTTATCAAATCATTGTCAAAGTGAGTATCTTCTATCATCTTCATTTATCAGTCAGCATGAAGCATTTGCATTCAATGTTCAGCTCAAAGCTACTGTAATCATATTCAGAAGACTCTTTATCAAAACAGCATTCAGAATCACTCAGATCAATCACTATTGAAGATGATGAATATTGAAAGATAGATGATATATTAAACTTCAGACGCTATCAAGATTGAATATAGTACAAAGTCAAATGAACAGATCTAGATAGAAACAATGAATGATACTATGTTGATAAAGAGAAATTCAATGACTCAGAGAAAGTTTTGAATGAATTTCATAAGTTATATTCAAACAAATCGCGCTAAATATCAAAATAACTATCAATAAAAGTGAGCAAATAAACTACATTCATGTGAACATAAATTTTCGAAAAGAGAGATAATGTTATGAGCATATTAAGATTGATAAAACTAAACAAGATTGAAGCTTTAATCAATTCACAGTGAACGATAGCAAGTTTTCTGCGTGATAATTAGAACTAATCAGCAAGCTAGTCAGATTTGACTCAGATATGACTTAAATATGACTCAATCTCTTTTTCTTTCTCAATATTCTTTTCTTTCATCAACATCTTGTTCATCTACATCACATTCTTCTCATGTCACAGATACATTTCTTTTGAGTCTAGCGCAGTCTCTGAACATTACATAAATAGAAGCTTTTGTATTAATCTTCTTCTGTATTCTTAATATTCATTATAGCTATTTTTAAAGATCAAGCACTATCAACTCTGATTTTCATTAGTTGTATCATTTAGACATGATTCTGATAGTAGATAGTGAGTAGATGAGCGAGTAAATAATGAGCATATAAAGTGATGAGTAAAATGATAAGTAAAATAATGAGTAAAATAATGAGTAGAATGACGAGTAAAATGATGAGTAAAATGATGAGTAAAGTAATCAGTAGAATAATCAGTTAAAAAATCAATCAAAAGATCAGTGAAAAGATCAGTAGAAAGCTCAATTGAAAAATCAGTGAAAAGCTCAATGAAAAGCTCAATGAAAAGCTCAATGAAAAGCTCAGTTTTTTATTTTTTTATTTTTTATTTCTTCATTAAGTGCATGCAGTCTATGACTATGACACTGTCTAGACGCTATGTGTATGCTAAGTTACATGTAATCTGATCAAAGTCGCTGCTTTATATCTTCTCATTGATTAATCACATCGATAGTTTGCGCATACAAGCGCGTGAACTGTCTATATGATCAAGTGATCACATAGACAACTCAAAATTGTGAAAGTTGATCACTTCAACGTAAACTTTCAACTTGTTTATATGATCATTAAGTCAAGCGAGCTAGATGAGCTTTGATTTATGTAGATGAAAGCTGATCACTTTGACGTAAGCTTTTGAGTTCACTGTATGATCACTCAGCTGAACGAACTAAATGAGCTTTGATCTATGTATTTGCAACGCATGTAAATCGATCAGAAAATTGAAAAAACCGATCAATTTACTGCATCACGCAAGCATGTAGATGTGCAAAAGCTGAGTCGTGCCTTTGCAGTATGTGTGTGTGTGATGTATATGAGTTGCAGCGTGTGCGCAAAGACGTTGCTGTCGTTCTGTGTATATGAGCAAAGACTGTGTCATGTCTTCGCAATGTATGTGTTTGTGACACATGTAAATTGATCAGAAAATCGAAAAATCGATCGATTTACTGCATCGTATCGATGTGTATATGCGCAAAAGCTGAGTCGTGCCTTCGCAATATATGTGTGTATATTGTATATGAGCTCAACGTGTGAATAAAGCGTTGTTACTGCTCTGTGTGTGATTACGCTGCGTGTAAATCGATCTGAAAATGCGAAAAACCGATCGATTTACTGCATTACATCTGTTTGTGTATGCATCAAAGCTGAGTCGTGTCTTTGCAATATGTATGTGTATGTCGTATGTAAATTGCAGCATGTATGCAAAGACGTTGCTGTTCTTCTGTGTATGTGCGAGCTTCAACACGTCGACGATCACGTTGTTATTGTCTCGCTCTTCGACTGTGTGTGAGCTCAATGCATGAGTAAAGTGCTGTTACTGCTTTGTCAATGTTGATGAGATTGTTCAGCTTTTCTGACAAGCATAACTTGCAGAAAATTCGTAGTCAGCATTTCATACAGGTAAATCTCGTTGTTGATTGAACACTCATATTGTATTCATCTCAATACATCATTGAATTGAATCTGAATCTGAACGTGACAAATTATCTGAATTGAAACGAGTCAACGACAAAGTTGTCTCAAAAAGTCAAGAATTGCAAAGAGAAACTCACACAAATATATTGAATATTGAACAAAGTGCATAAAATGCTTAGTTCAATATAGAAGATTGAAATATCTCACTTTAAGAAATCATGAGATCAGAAAATTGAATATCTGGCAAAGATGCAAATTGAATTCGCAAGAGATGAAACATGCGAAATGATAAATACACACTATAGAGAACTGAAAACAATAGTCAAAAAGACGAAAAACATAGTGATGTACATTGATGCATCGCAAACTTGAAAAAAGATAGCAGAGTTCAAAACAGAAATCGAAATCGCGATAATATTCACGCACGAGCCTGTTAGATACAGCAAAGCGACAAGCGTAATCAACGAAATAATCATAACGAAAGCAAAATTGCAAGCTATTGACGATGCAATCGCAATATGCAGCGAAGAAGCATCTGAAGACAGCGAAATTTGAATGTACACAGACAGTCAAATGACGCTGCAAAGACTAAAGACAAAGAGCAATGTCAACTTGAAGTTATTCAATAACATACAACAAAATTTGATCAATCTGCAACAAAATCGATGTCATATTTGCATACAATGAGTATCAAGTCGCAAAGACATCGTCGAAAACGAAGCAGCGAATCAATTGATCAAAGACGCAACACAAAAAAGATTAACAATCGACATCAGAAAAAGAACAATCATGAGCTTCATCAAAAAGCAAATAAACAAAGAGACAAAAGAGCAATGACTAATTGCATGAAACAACAGCATCAAAAAAGAAAATCAGTATCAGAAGCATACAGCGAGAGTGAATCTGAGTTACAGATCACTAAAGAAGCTTCGAAAAATAGACAGACTGACGTTTTCAACATTTATACAGCTAAAAATGAAACATGACTATTTCAAAAGCTATTTGCATTGATTATCAGAGAATAATTCGAACAAATGCTATGAAATATGCAAGGCGAGACAAACGTCGAAGCACTTACTACTGAACTGCAAACATTATAGAGCAGAACAGTTACAGCTTAAAGCAAAAGCACAGTTCAAAAACATGAACATTATATTGATGTTGTTTATCATCAAGATTGAAAGAATCGCAATGCTAGAGTACTTGAAAAGTACTCGAATTGCAACAAGAAAATGATTATTGAGAATGAAAGAGTAAAGCGAAAAGAACATGAAGAAACGAGAAAATAAAAGCACAAAAGAAAGAAGTTGTTATACATATACTGCAAAGACACAACGCAACTACTTCAATATCTGAAATATAAAGTAATTGCGTCAAGCATTTTCTATCAAAAAGAGTAATCTAGGCTTTTGCAGACTAGATTTATATCATTTTCGTCTGACATAAGTCGATAATAGAAGACGATCTATTGCAGATTTCAAGATAGAAATTGAGAGATCTCTACACTAAAGTTACTGTCTACGTGAAACGCTCTGAATAAAAGATTAAAAAGATATTTAAGTGATGTCAAGTGAATTTTCTAGAAGCTTGAAGCTTGAAACTCGAAAAAACCCTCTATGAAAAGAAATATAAAGAGTTGCTTTATGTGCTATTTCTCGTCCCGTTTCGCGAATAGTAACGCGAAACTCAGCAGAAGCAATAGCTCAGCGTCAGAACTCACAACGTCGACGATAGAAATCAAAAAGTCAACGTTAGAGATTGAAACAGATCTATGAGATGAACTTAGCATGAATTCGTCAACAAGCAAACAACTGCAGAACGACATTGTCGATTTATTTCGCAGTCAACAAAAATCGCTCACATCAGTAAATAGGAAAACGCAATACATGTTTAGTTCACTCGATGCATTGATGCTAAATTCACATGCAAACGCGCATAACGACAAGAATACAATCAATCTGCGAAATGCAAATTCGCAGCAAAAAGAGCAAACACGAGCGATTGTGAAATTTAAAGGAATGAAAAAGCGAAAAGCGATGAAAAGTTCGCAAAAAGAAGCTAGCATCGAAGTTAGTATGAGCAAGTGCTACGATGTCATCTCTAAAGAGATGCAGATAAAGAGACTGCGCGAAAGAATTGAATTTGCAGTCAATCAGCTAAGACAAGCAATATCAGAACAGAAAGAGACTATAAGTCATAGCTTAATCTACATTCAAAGAGCATGTGACGAAAGCATGGAAAATTCGATTCAGAAGCAAATTGATCGACTTCAAAGTTAAACAAACAACAAACTGAAGATCATTCTACAATTGATTCAACAAAATGCTGAAAACATCAAAAAGAGAATCAATGCAAAGCAAATGACAGAGAATTCACAAATCTTGCAGAAGACGCAGATTTCGCAAACGTTGCAAGTCATGCAAAATTCGCAAAAACCAACGCAGAAGCTCACATATGTGCAAAAAGCAGCTCAAGTCACAGATGCAAATGCAAATGCAAACACAAATGCAAATGCAAATGCGAATGCAAATGCAGGCGAATGAAATCTGATTATCAAGAAATCCTCGCCAAAATCACAAGAAATATCGTATCACGAAAGAAGACTCATTGTCAATCTCAAAAATGAGAACTAAACGTTGAAGGCGATGAAAATGCGAGATTCGATGAATAACACATTGAAAAAGACGAAAATCGATCTAATAGTCGTCACGATAGTCAAAACGCTAAAGGAAAACAACATTGCTTTGACGATCTCGAAAAAATACATCGCAGACGTCTTACTAGCGCAAAGAGCAATATGAAAGCATGTTTTTGATGTTAAAAGCATTAAGAAAGATGAGAAATGACACAAAATAGTCATACACAGTCTGAAAATTGAAATCTTCAACATGAAGATCGAAATGAAATATCTGAAAATCGAGCTAGAGAAGTACAATTCTGAATTGAAGCTGATAATCAATTCAATATGATTATCAAAAGGTGAAAACAAAGCAAGAAAGAATCATGCTTCGACGATACTGACGTTCAAAATCAAAGCAGAAGCACAAAGACATCTGAAAAAACGACTCTTAGCTGCGAGATTGACATATCGAACAGTTGAATATCAAGACTATCGATCAAATGATCAATGTCAAAAATGTCAAACATTCGAGCATTTGCAAAACAAATGCAACAGATTGTTAAGATGCTTGTATTGCGAGCGAAATCATCAGATTTGAAATCATAAATGTCAATTACCTACGTGCAAAGATGAGCAATCATGCAATCACATGATTTCTAGATGTTGCAACTGTCAAAACGCGCACTTCGCAAATAGCGCAATGTGCAAAACATATCAGACAGCTCAGTCTATTAGCTCATAAAAAGATTATCTAGTCACGAAATTGTAATGAGTATTGCATTCGAAATGTCACAAAACAACGCAAATGACGAAAGCTTTGCAAACACGTCGAATATTCGAATTCTACAGCACAATTGCGCAAGGTCAACGCAAATCATGCACGCATGCATAAAATTTGCAAAGAACAAGACAGATATTGTTATACTACAAGAATTGTGAATAAGAGACGAAAATATAACAATTTCGCATTCGTCGTTTATCTGCATCAAATCAAATGTTCAGAATGCTCATGTCAGAGTACTGATATTTGTTACGAAAAACGCAAAGAAATTTACATGCACATCAAGATCAAACATAGTCAATAGCGAAGATATGCAAGCGATATCAATAGCGAACAATAAAATTCAGAAGAGAATTTTATTGTTTAATATTTACAACGAAAAGTCACAGAATGCAGATGACGAGCAATCATACATGATTGAGCGAGAATTAGCAAAAGTTATGCTAAATTCTGAGCAAAAAGTTATTATCGTTGAAGACTTTAATGCACATCATAGCTGATGAAACGCAAAAATTTCAAACTTTATTAGAACGAAAGCGTTAATAAGTTGGGTAAATTTACATAAGTGCAATCTGATTAACACTTCTGATATAAACACATATCACAGCTATTTAAGTCAGTCAAGCTCGATACTTGACTTAGCATTTGCATCAAAGAATATGCGCAATCACATCAAGAATTGACATATAGACGAGAATGCAGACACAGAATTCAATCATGAAGTAATTCTATTTACAATAGTTATGCAAAAGATGAAGTTGATCGAAAATTCGTTGAACGCGTCATACAATTTGCAAAAAATTGACTGAAAAGACTTTGATGAGCATTTGCAAAAGACGAAAGACAAAATAATTGTCAAGATGCAAAGAATCACGAGTTTAGAAGCAAAAGTCATTTACTTGATGAAATGCATCAAGAATACAGTGAAATTATTCGTATTTAAACAGCGAATATGCGCAAAATCAAAATTCTGATGAAACAATGAGCTCATCAAAAGGCGAAAGACGCTGTCGTCAAAAAAGCGAATCTGAAAAAGATGCAGAAATGACGACGCATGAGCAGAGATAGTGCAAACGCGAAATTCGTATCATGATGCAATAAAGCTGATCAAAAACCAATTCTGAACCAATTTTTTGAACAACATCAAAGAGAAAGAAGTGTTTCAGACATACAAGTTCACTAAATCATGTCTAATTGAAAAGCTATCTTTGATACAAAACTTGCAAAAAGAATTGAAGATTGAATTCAATGAAAAGTGCGAGACTTTTCTGAAAGCAATATACTCATCATTCTTGAAAATTCAAACCAATAAAGAATTACTATCGAACGAAAGTATACAGTGATCAAGAGTTATCGAAGGGAAAATCAAGTACGCTATTAACTTCTCAGCACTCAGAAAAGCACTTGAATCAGACGAAATGTCATTCGCAATCATACAGCGAGCGTACAAAACTATATCGAAAATCTTCAATTTAGTGTACTCAGATTTGATCGAAAATGACTATCATTCAAAGATATGACGCGAAGGCACGAGAATTATTCTAAAAAAATCAGACAAGTCAAATTATTTAATTTCAAAGACATACAGAATTATTACGCTGCTAAACTGTTTAGGCAAAGTAGCAGAAAAAATAATAGCAGTGCAACTGTCGTACACAGCTGAAATTAACAATAAGCTGCTGAATTGTGATCAAATGAAAGGCAGAAAACAAAGATCAGCTATAAACGCCGTACTAAATCTAGTACATGATGCGCAAATGATGAAAAGTCGAGAAAACACGCTTATCTGCCTACTTCTAGATGTCAAAGAAGTCTTTGATCATGTTGTGTTGAAACAGCTGGTCAAAATATTGATTAAATTGAAAATATCGATCAATTTAATCAATTGAGTAAAATGTTTCTTACAAAATCGAATTATAGGCTTAGCATTTGACGACGAACGTCAGAAATCAAAGAAAATAAGCACAGAAATATCACAAGACTCATTTATCTCGCTCATTTTATTTCTAATTTATATTCGATACTTGTTTTCAAAGATTCGCGCAAAGTTCGAAAATTTACAATCACTCAGCTATATTGACGACGTGACGCTATACATTGAGGGAAGAAATATTGACAAGAATGTGAAAATGCTGGAAAACGCAGCAAAAATCGCTTTCACATGAGCTGAGAACAACGCAGTGCAATTCGATGACTCGAAATCTGAATTAATACACTTTGAAAGTCACAAGACGACACTCAATCAAATGATTATTCTACTCAATAACACGATCATAAAATCAAAGACATGCGTACAATGATTAAAAGTCTGACTGAATCGAAAGCTCAACTTCAAAGTTCATGTGCAAACGAAAATCGCGACAGTCACAAGAACGCTACACTCGTTGTTTAGATTAATGAATAGCGAGTGAGAATTAAATGTCAAATCAGGAAAGCAGTTATATCTGACATGCGTCACGTCTATTAGCGATTATGACGCCGAAATATGGTGAAACAATCAAAAAAGCTACTTAGTCAAATTTCGCAAACTGCAAAACGCTGCATTACGAAAAATTCTGAATGCATTTCGAACATCATCGATAAATGCTATGCAAATAGAAGTCGAAATTCCGTCGATGAAGATGCAATTAGATCAAAAGTGCAAGAACTATGCAATTTGAATAGTTGAGTTACCGAAAAAACACTCTATCAGGAAAAGAACGTTTATTTCGTACTCATCTCAATACTCTATCGAATTGAACCTAGATCTAAACGCATCGAAATACCTGAACTGAAACGAGACGAAGACGAATTTACCTCGAAAAGTCAAGAAGTGCAAAGACAGACTTACGCAGATATATTGAATATTGAACAAAGTGCAAAAAACACTGAATTCAATAAAAGAAATCGAAATTTCTCACTTCAAGAAATCGTGAGATCAAGAAATCGAGCATTTAGCAAAAATTCAAACCGAATTTGCAAGAAGCGAAACCAGCGAAACGATCAATACGCACTACAGGAAATTAGAAAGAATTACCAAAAAGATGAAGAGCATAGTGATGTATATCGACGCATTGCAAATTCGGAAAAAGATAGCAGAAGTCGAAACAGAAATCGAAACGACAGTGATATTCACGCATGAACCCGTCAGATGCAGCAAAGCGACAAGCGTTTCAGGCAAAAGTATCATAACAAAAGCGAAACTGCAAGCTATTAGCGATGCAATCGCAATGTGCAGCGAAAAAGCACTCAAAAACAGCAAAATTTGAATGTACATGAACAGTCAAATGACTTTGCAAAGACTAAACGCAAAGAGCAACGTCAATGCGAAGTTATTCGATGACATACGACAAAACTTGACCAATTTACGGCAGAATCAGTGTCAAATTCGCATACAGTAAATATCGAGTCGCAAGAACATTATTGGGAACGAAAAAGCAGATCAATTGATCAAAAGCGCGGCTCAAGAATTATCAGTTATTGACAACACGAAAGCAATCATTATAAGCTTCGTCAAAAAGCAAATTTGCAAAGAGGCGAAAGTACAATGGTTAAATGTCTGAAAAAGCAGCATCAAGAAGGGAAACCAGTATCGAAAGCACATATCAAACGTGAATCTAAGTCAGAAATCACTAAAAGAGTTTAGAAAAATCGATAGACTAACATTTTCAATCTTTATTCAGTCGAAAATGAGACACAACTATTTCAAGAGCTATTTGCATCGATTATCAGAGAATAATTCGAACAAATGCTATGAAATATGCAATGCGAGTCAAACGTCAGAGCATTTACTACTAAATTGCAAGCATTATAGGTCAGAGCAGATAAAGCTTAAGAAAAAGACTCAGCTCAAAAACACAGACATCATATTGACGCTGTTCATCATCAAAATCGAAAGAATCGCAACACTAGAGTATTTGAAAAATACTCGAATTGCGACGAGAAAATGATTATTAGAAACGAAAGAGTAGAACGCGAAGAGTGCGAAGAAACGAAGAAAAATGAAAGTACGAGTGCAAGAGTTTGAGCGAGAGCGCTTGTATGTGCAAACTATCGATGTGATTGATCAACGAAAAGATATAAAGCAGCGACTTTGGCTAGATTACATGTAACTTAGCATACACACAGCGCCTAGACAGTGTCATAGTCATAGACTGCATGAAGAAATTAAAAAAATAAAAAATAAAAATCTGTGCGATCTTCAAGCACAAAAGAGTTCGATTTCGATTTTTACATCAGTACACAGTCTTCTGTGCTGTTCTATAGTCGATTGACGACTTATTCTTTTTGTGTGAGTTTGCTCTTCGATTTGTCAGTCAAATTACTGTCTGAATTGATGATTCTTTCTTCTGCGTTGATGAACTCTCATTTCGTCGCCGATTTTGGTCTGCGTGAGCGCGAAAAATTTCGATTTTCGACTTTTAACTTGCGACGCAGTCATCTGTGAAGCTATTGAGTCGAATGAGAGCTTGTTTTGATCGTACGATTGTGCTCTATAACTTGATGATCGATTTGATATATCATATGCTTCGATAAATCGCTGTCGTCAATTCATTTACAACTTATTAACGCTTTCGTTCTAATAGAGTTTTTTGCATTGATTCTTTTTTTGATGTTTTCAGCATTTTGTTGAATCAATTGTAGAATGATCTTCAGTTTGTTGTTTGTTTGACTTTAAAGTCGATCAATTTGCTTCTGAATTGAATTTTCTATGCTTTCATTGCATGCTCTTCGAATGTAGATTAAGCTATAATTTATAGTCTCTTTCTGTTCTGATATTGCTTGTCTTAGCTGATTGACTGCAAATTCAATTCTTTCGCGCAGTCTCTTTATCTGCATCTTTTTAGAGATGACATCGTAGCACTTGCTAGTATCAACTTCAATGCTGACTTCTTTTTGCAAACTTTTCATTGCTTTCGGCTTTTTCATTTCTTTGAATTTCACAATCGCTCATGTTTGCTCTTTTTGCTGCGAATTTGCATTTCGCAGATTGATTGTATTCTTGTCATTATACGCGTTTGCATGTAAATTTAGCATCAATGCATCAAGTGAACTAAACATGTATTGCGTTTTTCTATTTACTGATGTGAGCAATTTTTGTTGACTGCAAAATAAATCAACAATGTCGTTCTGCAGTTGTTTGCTTGTTGATGAACTCATGCTAAGTTCATTTCATAAATTTATTTCAATCTTTAATGTTAACTTTTTGATTTCTATTGTTGACGTTTTGAGTTCTGACGCTGAGCTATTGCTTCTGCTGAGTTTCACGTTACTATTCGCGAAACAAGACGAGAAAGAGCGCATAAAGTGACTCTTTATATTTCTTTTCATAGAGAGTTTTTTCGAGTTTTGAGCTTCGAGCTTCTAGAAAATTCACTTGACATCACTTAAATATCTCTTTAATCTCTTATTCAGAGCGTTTCATGTAAACAGTAACTTTAGTGTAGAGATTTCCCAATTTCTATCTCGAAATCTGCAATAAATCGTCTTCTATTATTGACTTATGTCAGATGAAAATGATATAAATTTAGTCTGCAAGAGTCTAAATTACTCTTTTTGATAGAAAATGCTTAACGCAATTGCTTTATATCTCAGATATCAAAGTAGTCGCGTTATTTCGCTCAGAATAGTAATGACTGATCTCAACTTATGTCTTTCAAGAATAGCGAGGCAAAAAACTAGAGACTTTCATCAAAGACGTGATGAAAGATGTGTTAATTTCTTCAACGATGAGCATGTCAAATGATTCTTTTGCTTCTGAATCTTTGACTATTGAATGTGTACTTTCTAGCAATAAAATTAGTTACTCATTGAAATCATTGATTGACATCAAAGCTGCTGACTATTCGTTTATTGATGAAGTGATCGCGCAGATTGTTTGTGATCAGTTGCAAATTGAGCTTCTGACTTTGATCAAGACGAAGTCAATTCAAGAATTCGATGATCATTATGCTAAGAAACTCATTACTCATGTCATTTATTTGAACCTGACTGTTTAAGATTATACGATTGACACAGCTTCTATGTTGATCACTTGATTAAATCAACATCAAATGATTCTTGAAAAAACATGAATGAATAAAACTGATCTAGTAATAGATATGCAAATCAATTCTCTTTGATTTTCGAATTTCACTTCTAGTCAGAAATCAATTGTTCTACTCTCAAGTCATAGAACAATCACGAAACAGTAGAGTTTGACTTCTATTCATATACTGAGAAGATCGTTTACTTTTGTTATCTCTCAACTCAGTCAGAAATCACTCTCTTTTGATCAGTCAAAAAAGAAGTTCGTTAAATCGATTAAACAGTCAAAATCGCTCAAAGCAGTTTCGTCTAGCATCAACTTTAAACCGACGTTTAGTCTGAAACCAGCTTTTAGTTCAATCAACATATCAATGATAGAGACAGTTGCATATAGAATGTTAGTCAAATGATCAAATGTCAAGATCTTTGCTGTTATTATCTTGAAAATTGATCGACTCATAACTACAGTTGAAAACAAGTCTGAAGAAGTGAATCTGCATGAGCTTTCTTACGCTGAAGCTCTTGAGCAAGTCAAGATCAAGCTTCTCTCTGAATATCACAATTATCTAGACATCTTCGATCAAGCAATGATTGATCAGCTATCATTGCATCGTTTCTACAATCATAAAATTGAGTTGATCAATGAAGAAATGCTTTCTCGAAGCAGACTATATCAGATGTTCAATCACAAGCTTCAAAAGATAAAGAAGTATCTGATCAATCATCTAAACAAAGAGTTCATTTTCTTCAGCTTCACATCATACGTCTTGCTCATCTTATTCATTGAAAAGAAAAACGATAGTCTGCGTTTCTGCATTGATTACAAAAAGCTCAATGCTTTGATTAAACGAAATCGCTATTCTTTGTCATTGATAGACGAGACTCTCGCTCGTATACAAGAAAGCAAGTATCTGACTCAATTAAACATCATTGTCACGTTCAATAAACTGCGAATGCACTCAGATAGCGAAAATTTGACTATCTTTATCATCTTCTTTGACTCATACAAATATCATGTAATGCTTTTTGAATTAATCAACGAATCAACGTTCTATCAACACTATATGAACGACGTGCTGTTCAAATATCTTCATCAGTTTTGTCAGATTTATCTAGATGACATTATCATTTACAGCAAGATCTTGAAGAAACACAAGCGACATGTACAATTAATCTTGAATAAACTACGAGAAGCTGATCTACAGATAGACATCAATAAATGCAAGTTTCATGTTCAGAAAATTATCTTTTTAGAACTTTTGATGTCAATCGAGAAACTTAAGATGAATTCACGAAAGATACAAGCAGTAGTGAATTGATTTATTCTCAATAATCTCACTCAGATTCAGTTATTCATTGACTTCTGCAACTTCTATCAACGCTTTATCAAGAACTTTTCAAAGATTGTTCATTCAATAATTCAACTCACTCAAAAGAAAATCATATTTGAATGAAACGAAGTCTGTCAAACTGCATTCAATCACATGAAGAGATGTATGACTGAGACTTTTATACTTCGTCACTTTGATCAGACTTGCAATTTCATTCTTGAAATTGACTCATTCAACTACGTCAACGATAAAGTTCTGTCTCAATATAATGATGAAGATGTTTTACATTTGATTATCTTTTATAGCAAGAATATGTCTTTTGCTGAATGCAACTACAAGATATATGATAAGAAACTGCTGATCATAATTCAAGCTTTTGAACATTGATGATTTGAACTGAAGCTGATCAACATTTCTATCAAGATGTTCATCGATCATCAAGCGCTCATCTCATTGATGAAAGACAAGAAGCTGAGTCAATGACAGATGCGTTGAGTTCAGAAGTTAGCTGACTTCAACTTCAAGATAATGTATCAATCTGACAAACAGAACATTAAGATTGATGCATTAACTTGTCAAGCTGACTTCGTGTCTAGAAATCTTGACAATGAATGCATTCAATATTAAAGAACTACTATTCTGACATTGAATTAAATGAAGATCACTGATTTAAAGAAGAATAATGATCAATCAATCTATAAACAAGTTCTTGATATGAATGAAATCGATGAGAATTGTACACTACTTCGCGAAGCAATAGCAAGAGACGAAGCATAATATGAAGATATCAAATTGAAGAACTGTCAAACTTCATCGACAGTTTGTAAAGTGAACAAAATTTTAGAGTTTAGCTAAAGTAACATTTATCGCTTAAAGCGAAATAAAATTTAAATTTAAGCTGATCTTGTTAGGCTGCAATCTGCTTTTGTCAACAAAATCTGTGTTTGTTCATATGTCTTTGAACTGTATCTCGCTTTTGCCGGTAAAATCTGCGTTTATTCATATGCGCTGAGCTGAATTTCGCTTTCATGCATATGTTGCATATGTTGACAATCACTCATCTACTCGCTCATCTACTCATCATTCTACATGCTCGCTTATTTACTCGCTTATCTACTTGCTCATTTACTCGCTCATCTACTCGCTCATTTACTCGCTCACCTACTCACTCACCTACATGCTCAGCACTCTACTCGCTCATCTACTCGCTCATCTACATGCTCAGCATTCTACTCGCTCACCTACTCGCTCATCTACATGCTCAGCATTCTACTCGCTCATCTACTCGCTCACTTACTCGTTCATCTTCTCGCTCTATCGAATTTTCTATCAAATTCTCTATCAAACGCTTTATCAAATACTTTATCAAACGCTTTATCAAATACTCTATCAAACTTTCTATCAAACACTTTATCAAACACTTTATCAAAAGCTTTATCAAACGCTCAATCAAATACTTTATTAAACTCTCTATCAAAAGTTCTATCAAATATTCTACTACATGCGTTAATTGAGTGCATAACACAAGTTAAACAGTGCTTCAAACAATGCTTTCTACTGAGCTTTTCACTGATCTTTCTACTGATCTTTCAATCAATCTTTTTATTGATCTTTCTACTAGTGAGCTTTCTACTGATCTTTCAATCGAGTCATTTAGTGAGCTTTCTACTGATTTTTTGATTAAGTTATTTAGTGAGCTTTCTATCAATCTTTCTATCAATCTTTCTACTGAGCTATCTATTGAGCTATCGACTGAGCTTTCTATCAAACACTTTATCAAATATTCTACATGCTTCAAAATACGCGTCAATCAAGCGCATAACACAAATCAAACAATGCTTTCTACATGACTTTCTACATGACTCTTTATCAAGCACTCTTCATGACTTTCTATCAAGCATTCTTCATGTTTTTCTATCAAGCATCTTCGCTGATCTTTCTACTGATCTTTTGATCAAGTCATCTAGTGAGCTTTTTACTGATCTTTCAATTGAGTCATCTACTGATCTTTTTACTACGTGACTTTCTACATGACTCTCTACATGACTCTCTTCATGACTTTCTACATGACTTTTCACCAAGCTTTGAATTGCTTCGCAATCAAGAATCAAATTTGTTTTCTATCAAGCTTTAAACATGATTCTATCAATCATTCTACATAACTTTCTACCTCTCTAGTTTACTTATTAACTTTCTCATTAACTTTCTCATTAACTTTCTCATTAACTTTCTTAATGTATATATTAAATGCTATTATTTAGATAGTCAAATTCATCATTAATTATTCAACGTTGCAACTACATATCAATGCTACAAATATCAAAATAGTCATGTTTATTGAATTAAATGATAAAGATGCATACTGCGCTCATGAGAATGCTAAAGATGTTAAAGATGTTGAGAATATTGACGCTTTTATGAATATGCATCAGCTAAAAGTGACGCAAATCTGAGACATGAGATTAAATGAATATTTGAGATATTGATTGCTAAAAGCGTTAAAATCTGTCTCTGTCACTCTTTACAAATTGCAGATGTCAGAATGAAATCTTGTTTCATGATAGTCAGCTATGAGTTTTGTTCAATGAACTTCTACAAATAAATCTGATTCATGAAGTACATGATCAGTCATTGATTGATTATTCTGAAATTCTTAGAACAGTGAAGATCATAAAGCGAAATTACTATTGATCTTTTATGCAAAAAACGATAGATCGATATATTTAAAACTGCTACGTATGTCAACGTTCAAAGACATCAAGAAATAAATCAAATGACTCACTTCAATCTCTATTTATATCTGAACAGCGATGACAGAACATAGTCATGAACTTCATTATTGATTTATCTGATTCGTACGACTACAACGCTATTCTGACTGTCATCTGCAAATTGTTGAAAGAAAGACATTATATTTCTTGCATCATTGATGATGAAGATATCACAGTCGAAAAGACAGCTGAAATGTTGCTTCAATGAGTATATTAAATTTACGATTTATCAAGCTTCATTGTATTCAATTGAGATTCTCAGTTCATCTTCATTCTTTGAAAGTTTCTTTGCAAATGACTGAGCATTTCTCTTTGATTGTTCATCATCTATCATTCTCAGATCAACGATCAAAGTGAATGAGTCAATCAGAATGTTGAGCGATATTTTCGTTTCTTCTGTTCATACATGCAGAATGACTGATTCAAGTGACTATTCATGACTGAGTTTGTCAACAATAACATCTTGTCTTCAGTTATTTTCTTGATTTTCTTCTTCATGAACAAGAACTTTTATTCTCATATGAGCTTCAACTCTGACATCATTGAGTATAAAAGCATTCGCGAACATCTGCAGATTGCTTGAATCGAAGATATATTTGATCACATGAATAAGACACTGATCTTCGCTCGTGAAGCTCTGATCAAAACATGAGAGCAAATAATGCATCAGACTAACAAGCATAGAAAGAAAATTAATTATGAAATTGAATCAAAGATGTTTCTGAACGAACGAAACATCATTACAGCGAGATCTTTCAAAAAATTGAATGACAAGATGCTTAACTCATTTCAGATCACTGACTCTGTTGACTCATTTTATAAGTTGAAACTATCAGAGACTATGCATATACACAACGTATTTCATTCAGAACATCTTCGTTCTGTTGTCAATGATTCTCTGTCTGATCAAAAGAATGAATCTTTGAAGTTAATAGTGATAAACGATAAAGATGAATGAAAAATCAATGATATACTGAACTTTCAATGCTATAGAAGATGACTTCAATATAGAATCAAATGAAACAACTATGACAACGATCTCAACTGATATAACGCTGACGACGACGAGTTTATGAACACTCAAGAGATGATTGATGAATTTCATATCAAATATTCAAGAAAAGCGCGCTAGGAAAAACATTCATGTGAACATGAATAGTCAAGAAAAGAAAGTAATGTTACGATTCTAGTCTTCATTTATTCTTTCTAGTTCTAATCTGAGTTTCATTCTAATCAAGTTTAGTAAGCATTCAAACTAGTAATGATGTCATTGAAACTCTGCATCATATGTGTAAGACGTCAATTCTTTCGAGTTTAGCACAGAGTTGAGAAGAACACATATAAGAACTCAAGTTCTTATTTGTATATACTTTTCTTTCTTAGCATTTATCTATTAGTTAAATGATACTTCTATGACTCGCTCTAGATTGATCTCTAACAGTTTAAAGCATTGATTTTCAGAATAGTCTGTCGTTTGAAATCAAAATGTCGTAGTACTGAGATTGAGCTGTTCTGTTTCTTTAAATTATCAAAAGCTTGAACACAAACTTTATTTCAAACAAAAGACATGTTTTTTCTAGTCAGCTGAGTGAATGATTTGACTAGCTTCGAGAAGTCTTTAATGAAACAACGATAGAAATTAACAAATCTCACGAAGCTCTGAACTTCTTTTAGATTGATCAACGTAGTTCAGTCAACTATGACTTTCACTTTGATAGAATTCATATGAATATCTTGTTTTAAAACTATGACTTTTAAAAAGATGACTTCTTCTACATTAAATTCATACTTTCAAATATTCATCTGTAAATTAGCTTCTTGTAGACAACTCAATATCATTTTGACATGTTGTTTATGTTCTCGTTGAGTTTTGCTGTAGATCAGAATGTTGTCTAGATAGACTTGATAAAAGTTATTTAGAAAGTCTCATAAAACATCATTTATATACTGCTGAAATGAGGTGAGATCATTAATAAGTTCAAAGAAAAGCACTTTTGATTTATATGCTTTTAAAGCGATAATAAAGATAGTGTAGTTCTCACTATCAGAATGCATTTGCAGTTTGTTGAACGTTGAAATAATGTTCAATCAAGTCAGATGCTTGCAATCAACTATTTTATCAATTATCTCATTTATGAGTGATAGAGAATAGTGATTTCTTCTGATAATAGCATTAAGCTTTCAATAGTCAACGCAGAATCATAGATTTTCATTTGCTTTTAAAATGAACAGAATGAGTGAGAAATACGAAGCTTTGCTAGAGATTATAAATTCTTTGAAAAGATTTTCATTCAAATATTTCTTTACTTTCTGAAGCTTGTAGAAAGACATTTAATATGCTCAACATTGAAGTGACGTAGCGTCACTAGTAAGCTTAATCTTATGATCATATGAATGGTGAAACAATAACTTGTCTGCTTGAACTTGATCAAAGACGTTTAGAAAATCTTGATATTTCGATGATAACTTGACTTGAATATTTTCTAGATTCTGAGTCATTTCATTAACTGAGAAGATGTTTATAACATTTAGTTTGCATTGAGCATTGTAAATGATTTTTCTATTGATGTCTTCAATGAACATAGCAAAAATCTCTGTCTGATTCTTCTTTTTTCGTTTTACTAGTGCTTGAAAAAAGATGACATCTATATTTTGAATCAAGAATGACTTTTTCTGAATGATTGAAACTGAGTGCTTGAGAATCTTTGAAGCATTACTATAAGTCGCTGAAGAAATGAAAGTTGATCATGATCAACTTGAGTGCTTTGTATTTGACAAAATTGAAAAAATCGAAATCGAAATATTTAATTGATCAGAAAATACTATGATATCATGTCTTATGTTCTGAGAAACTACATTCGCAAAAGCAAGACAGATATACTCAGCGATGATAAGATCAGAAATGACGTTCGAAGCATTAATATAACATCAACGCAATAAAGAAGAAGAATTGTCAAGTACAAAACAAAGACTAGATCAACAACGAGATTTATCTGTATGAAATGCTGACTATGAATCTTCTGCAAGCTATGCTTGTCAAAAGAGCTGAATAATCTCATCAACATTGATAAAGCAGTAACAGCGCTTTACTTATGCATTGAACTTACACACAGTCAAAGAGCGAGACAATAACAACGCGATCATCAACACATTGAAGCTTATACATACACAGAAGAACAGCAACGTCTTTGCGTATATATTGCAATTCACATACAACATATACACATATACTGCGAAGACATGATTCAGCTTTTGCGCATATACAAACAGATGTGATGCAGTAAATTGATTGATTTTTCGCATTTTCAGATCGATTTACATGCAGCGCAATCACACACAGAGCAGTAACAGCACTTTATTCACATGTTGAATTCATATACAACATACACACATATATTGCAAAGGCACGACTCAGCTTTGACGCACATACAGACAGACGTGATGCAGTAAATTGATCGATTTTTCGCGTTTTCAGATCGATTTACACGCAGCGCAATCACACACAGAGCAGTAACAGCGCTTTATTCACATGTTGAGCTCATATACGACATACACACATATATTATGAAGACACGACTCAGCTTTTGCGCACATACACATTGATACAATGCAGTAAATCGATCGATTTTTCGATTTTCTGATCGATTTACATGCATCGCAAACACATACATTGCAAAGATATAATACAGTCTTTGCTCATATACACAGAACAACAGCAACGTCTTTGCGCATACGCTGCAACTTATATACATCACACATACATACACTGCGAAGACATGATTCAGCTTTTGCGCATCTACATGATCGCATGATGCAGTAAATCGATCGATTTCTCGATTTTCTGATCGATTTACATGCGTCGCAAATACATAGATCAAAGCTCATTTAGTTCGTTCAGCTGAATGATCATACAGCGAACTCAAAAGCTCACGTCAAAGTGATCAACTTTTATCTACATAGATCAAAGCTCATTTAGCTCGCTTGACTTGATGATCATACAGACAAGTTGAAAGCTTACATCAAAGTGATCAACTTTCACAATTTTGAATTGTTTAAATGATCGTTTGATCATATAAACAGTTCACGCGCTTGTTTGCACAAACTATCGATGTGATTGATCAATGAAAAAATATACAGCAGCGATTATGACTAGATTACATGTAATTTAGAATACACACAGCGTCTAGATAGTGTCATAGTCATAGACTGCATGCACTTAATGAAGAAAGAAAAAAACATACGTTATAATATACACAGAACGACAGCAACGTCTTTGCGCACATGCTGCAACTAATATACAACATTCACACAGTTATTTCAAAGACACGACTCAGCTTTTGCGCATCTACATGCTCATGTGATGCAGTAAATCAATCGATTTTTTGCTTTATCAGATTGATTTACATGCATTGCAATCACATACATTGCAAAGACACGACACAGTCTTTGCTCATATACACAGAATAACAGCAACGTCTTTGCGTACGCGCTGCAATTCATATACATCACATACATACACATTGCAAAGGCACGATTCAGCTTTTGCATATTTACATGCTTGCATGATGCAGTAAATCGATCGATTTTTTCGATTTTCTGATCGATTTACATGCGTCGCAAATACATAAATCAAAGCTCATCTAGTTCGTTCAGCTGAATGATCATACAGCGAACTCGAAAGCTCACGTCGAAGTGATCAACTTTCATCTACATAAATCAAAGCTCATTTAGCTCGCTTGACTTGATGATCATATAAACAAGTTGAAAGTTTACGTTGAAGTGATTAACTTTCACATTTTTGAGTTATCTAGATGATCGTTTGATCATATAAACAGTTCACACGCTCATATGCACAAACTATCGATGTGATTAATCAATGAAAAGATATAAAGCAGCGACTTTGATCAGATTACATGTAACTTAGCATACACATAGTGTCTAGATAGTGTCATAGTCATAGACTGCATGCACTTAAATGAAAAAAAAAAGAAACAAAGACTAGAAACTCTTTAGAATCAAGCGCTGCATCATGTGATTGACGTCTTCAAGAAAGTGAACATCAAAACGCTGAAAGTTGAAATATATACATTCTCGCTACATGTTCATCTGAACAAGCTACAGAATCAAGTCACACTACGCAGTTGAATCAACGACAGAACACAGAAGACTTGATGAGCATGCAAGATCATACATGCTCATCTGATAAAAACTAATAAACTCATCTCTCGCTCTTTAATCTTCAAAAAAATGACGTTTCTGAACGTTTCAATTCGCAAGAGAGCAAAGATACAGTTTAGATGCAAATGACTCAATCTCTTAATGTTGACTCAAACAAGTAAACGTGCAATTGCACAGTTTCATAAAAGTCAATGAGATCTTTGATGAAAAAACTACAAGAAATGCATTACAAACATTAACACATTTCTCGCTCAAAGATTTCATCTATTCAAGAAGTCAGTAAGAATGCGTGATGATCTTCAGAAGATTGAAAGCATTCTTGCAACTTACATCAGAATTAAACGCATAAAGCTGAATGTTTATCTGCACTCAAGAAACGTATCAAACGTGAATAGTTTTTGATGCAACTGCGAATGAAATCATTAGACAATCAAGCATATTCTGATACATTGTTTGAATGAAATGCATCTTTGATCGAATATGCTATGAAACGTTGACTTCACAAACTATCAAATCATCATCTCAATCACGAAGAGTCTCAAGACAACAGCGAGAATGATGATGAAAATGAAGCTGCTGAAGCAGTTTAGAATAACAAGAATACTCATTCTCTAACGTGCAATCATCGCAAACAAATTTGATACAAAGTCTCAGTTTTATTATCTCGACTGCATATAGCAGTTGTATAAACAGCGAGCGATTTTATACTTCAGAGAGTTTTGTTCACTCAACACACATAGCATAGATTTCTCTCATGAGTCAATCTAATCGATGTCATAAAAGTGTATAAATTATTATTATTATTATGTCTCATGTTCAATAATATTTCATTTTTGTTCATTCAGAGTTTGCTCAATATAACTTCATAATGCTTGATATCAGTTATCAGCATTGATACAGTCAATTCTTTATGACTTTCAATCGTGAGATTGAGTAGAATCTTATGAGTAATAATCTTTCTAGCTAGCTTCTCGTTATATTCTCATATTAACTTCTCTTTTGCTAGTAATATAAATTGTATTTCAAGTTTCTTGCATACTTTATTGACTAGCTTGTCATGTATCAGCGTGTAGATGACAAAATTACTGTTCATCAAAGAGCAAAGACTGAAAGAATTGCTTTAAGAGATAAAAGAAGCATTGATCAGAAATGACTTCTCAAAATAGTTTTCTTTCAATAGAACTTTGACTTGATGATACAAAAATATAATTTCTATCTCTTCAATAACTTTGAAAGAGATAATTAGTTTTTTGAATCAGAATCTGACTCAGAGTTCAATATAAATCAATCAAACTCATCATTTTTTAATACATTGACTTTAGATTGATCAGAGCACTCTTTAGAAGTATGATCTGATTTGTGACAGATGAAATAAATTTCAGCTTGTAAATCAATGTCTTTGACGTTAGTCAAAATCGCGTTATGCAACTTTGAATGATTGACAAGTGTAGTAACTATGATCTTTCTATAAAAAGTTCTTGAAACTTCGTCAGCAAAGATGACTTACTTTCTGACTTTGTTCAGAAATTTCTTTTCTTTGATGTCATTCATGACTTGATGCTCATTGTTCAAATAAATCAAATAGTTATGAATTTCATTCAAAGATTCTGACTGAATCAATTGACTACTTCAAGCTGCATGAAGACAATAAACTATCTTGTTTTGTAAATCAATGATCATTTGCTTTTCATGATATTCTAGATAGAAAAACAGACGTTGAAACATTAAATAAAAGTCATTGAATTTACTTTTTTCTTGAGTGAGATTAGCGTATTTTCTTTGAAAGTTTGTCTCTTTGTCAAAATCATGATATAGCTGAGCAAGTTCAGCTAGTAGATCATTGATCATTGAATAAAGATTCAATAAATCTTGCTAACGTCTGACTAAAGTGACTTTAACTACATTCTCGCTGATTTGAAAATGAATGTAGACTAGTATAACTTTGTCGTTGTTGAAATGATCAACGTTGATTTCTAGCTTATCATGAATCTTTTTCTGTCAATCATCTCAGATAGATTCTTTTTCATCAGTAAACAAAGATGAATTCAAAAGCTTTTAAAATTGTTTGAATGAACTGAATAAAATAAAAGAGAAAGAAGTGACTTTTTTAAATGATTGCAGTTAATGTTGTGCTTCAGTCAATTTGTTTCAAAGCGTCTGATTCAATTAATCAGATCATTCTTTGACTTAATTCATTTTCTCAAAATGAGTCTTTCATATTTGTTCGCTTAATATTTTGTCAAATAGCTCACAAGCTTTCACATCTAGATCTCGTTGAGTTCAAAGATTGTTTAAATCTTCTAGAAATATTTTTGAGTTTTGTTTAACTCAGTGTTGTAGCTGCTTTACATTTTTGATATTTCAAAGAATAAAAGCTTTCAGAGATTCATTAAAAGTCTGAAAGTGAGACAAACTTTAATAATGTTTTTGTACAAAGTCAATTCAAGATATTTTGATATGCAAAGTGATAGCTCAGAATAAATGACTGAATCTGAAGTGACAGAAGAATAAAGACTTTGATAATTCTTGAAGAAATTTTTCACAGATGATTAAGTCATAATAAAAAGTTAATAATTGAGCGAAGAGTGATGCTCAACAGTACGTGATGAGATTGTTGTTCTAGTGTTTTAATCTTCAAAGAAAAGTGTTGCTGATTAAAAAAAAAATTTGTAATTCTTTTAATCAATTTGAACTAATGCTACTGACTGAGTGATAGATTTTCAAGCAATCACATGATCATATATTTTCGTTGATTCTATTAATTTCTTGATGTTGTTCTGTTTTTTAATGTCATCAATCATCAAATTCACAAATTTCTTTATACTCATTTCATTGTCAGTCGAGTGAATTTGAATGAATATAGAAATCAGTATCATGTGATTAACAAATTCTTAAAGTAATGTTGAGATTATGTCTAGAAACTAATCAGAGTGCGTACGTGACTAGAATGTTTAATTTATAAAGATAGTTATAACTAAAACTTTAAGAATACAGAAGAAAGAAGATACAAAAGATAAGAAGAACATGCTTTATATAATAGTTACTCAGATCAACGTTAGTCTCAATGAGAACATGTTGAAACACAAGAAAGATGTTGATTCAAAAAAATGTTTGCAATACAAAGAAATATGTTTGTTATAGAAATTTGTTGATCACTCACAACACAAAGAAGTGTATTTGTTTAGAAGACAATAGAAGCTGATTAAAAGATGCTAGAAAAGAAAAAAAATGCTGAGTCATATTTGAGTCAAATCTGAGTCAGATCTAGATCAAATCTCAACTAGATCATTGACTAGTTCTAATTAACATGCAGTGAACTTACTGTTATGAGTGTATCAAGACTGAACAAGACTAAAGCTTTAATCAATTCGCAATGAATGCTAGTGAGTTTTTTGTATAATGATTAAAGCTAGTCAAGATCTAGTCAAGATCTGACCTGAATCTGACTCAAATTTGACTCAGATATAATTTAACATCTTTTCTTTTCTTTAACATCTTTTCTTTTCTTTAACATCTTCTAACTCATTTCTATTGTCTTTTATGATAAACACACTTCTTTGTATTACGAGTAATTAACAGATGTTTATGACAAACACATTTCTTTGTGTCACAAACATCTTTTAAATCAACATCTTTCTTGTGTTTTAACATGTTCTCTTTGAGACTAGCGTCAATCTGAGTAACTACTATATAAAGTATGTTCTTCTTGCTTTTGTATTTTCTTTCTTCTGTATTCTTAAAGTCTTAGTTATAGCTATCTTTATAAATTAAACATTCTAGTCATGCACGCACTCTGATTAGTTTCTAGACATAATTTCAACATTACTTTAAGAATTTGTTAATCACATGATACTGATCTCATTACTCATTCAAGTTCACTCAACTGACAACAAGATGAATATAAAGAAATTTGTGTATTTGATGATTGATGACATTAAAAGACAGAACAACATCAAAAGATTAATAAAATCAACGAAAACTTACAATCATGTGATTGCTAGAGAATCTATTGCTCAGTCAGTAGCATAAGTTCAAATTGATTAATAGAATCAATGATAAAGAATCTTCATTGATTGTTTAAGAATCACAAAAAACTCTCTCAAATTAGCAACACTCTTCTTTGAAGATTAAACACTTTAACAAATGATCTCACTACATACTATTGAGCATCATTCTTCGCTCAATCATCAAATCTTTGCTATGATTCAATCATCTGTGAACAATCTCTTCAAGAGTAATCAAAGTTTTATTTCTTCTGACACTACAAATTCAGTCATTTATTCTGAGTTATCACTTCGCATATTGAAATATCTTAGAATCAATGTCGTATAAAAACATTGATACTCTTTGTCTTATTCTCAGACTCTCAATGAATCTTATGAAGCTTTTACTTCATGAAATATAAAAAATGTAAAGCAGCTACAACACTGAGTCAAACAAGACTCAGAAGTTTTTCTAGAAGATTTGAACAGTTTTTGAACTCAACGAGATTTAAACGTGAAAGCTTGTGAGCTATTTAACAAGATATCAAGCGAACAAATATGAAAGACTCGTTTCAAGAAAATGAATAAAGTCAAAAAACGCTTGAATCAATTAAATCAGATGTTTTGAAATCAAGTGATTGAATTGCAACATCAACTGCAATTATTTAAAAAAGTTACTTCTTTCTCTTCTACTTTGTTCAATTTCTTCAAGCGATCTTAAAAGCTTTCAAATTCATCTCTGTTTACTGATGAAAAAGAATCTATCTAAAATGACTGATAAGAAAAGTTTCATGACAAGTTAGAAATCAACATTGATCATTTTAATATTAATAGAATTATTTGTCAGAATCATGCTTAGATGAGTCAATCAGCGAAAGTCAGGGTTGAATAGTGCTTGATCTTTAGAGGTAGCTATAACTGAATATTAAGAATACAGAAGAAGATGAGTACAAGAGCTTCTATTTAAGTAATATTCAGAGACTGCGCTAAGCTCGAAGAGAGTGTGTTTGTGACATGAGTAGAATGTGATGTAGAAAGAAAGATGATGTTGAACAAAGAGATGTTGATGAAAGAAAATAGAAGCTGAGTCAGATCTGAGCTAAAGGCACTGACTAGCTCTATTCAGTCTTGATACGCTCGTAACATTATTTTCTTCTTCGAAAATTCATGTTTGCATGAATGTTGCTCGTTTGCTTGCTTTCTTATTGAGTTATTTCGGTACTAGCGTGACTTTCTTGAGTATAGCGCATGAAATTCGTTCAAAACTTTCTCGAAGTCATCAAATTCACCTTTATCAACATAGTATCATTCATTGTCTCTATCTAGATCTTTTCATTTGACCTTGTACTGTATTTGATCTCGATAGCGTCTGAAGTTCAGAATGTCATCTATCTTTCAGTGTTCATCGTCATCGTCATCAATAATGATGAGTCTGAGAGATTCTGCATGCTGTTCTGATAAAGAGTCTTCTGAATACGATCGCAGTAGCTTCGAGCTGAACATCGAATGCAGATGCTTCATGCTGACTGATAGACGAAGATAATAGAAGACTCTCGCTTTGACAGTGATCTGATATGATTTTAGTTGTTTGTCTTTCAAATCTTTGCAGAGTCTCGTTGTCTTGACGTTTCTGAAAGATAGTCAAACTCAGTCATTTACTTCATAGATGACGTCTCGTCTATGTTTATTGATCTGAACTTCGATGATCAGCTTCGTCTTTTTCAATTGTTGACGATTGAAGCTCAGTATCTCTTTCATTTGAATGACAATATCGTCTGCTTTTCTAGCTTCAAGTCGTTCACGAGTTGTTTCGTAGTCAGTCGTATCTGAATCGAAACTTATTCGAGAGTGAAATTCTTTATTGAAGTAGAAAGAAATCATTGAGATGATCGAGAAGATATTGAAATTGTCGCTGAATTTCATCATAGATATTCATTTGACTCAGTCGTTCTGCATGTAATTGCAGTAGATTCTAAGTTCGCGTTCAACGTCTTGATTGACTCGTTTCGTCTGATTGTCGATCTTCGAATGATAGACTGTGAATAAACTAGCTGTGATTCTCAGTCGCTTGCAAAGACTTTTTCATATAGTCGATATGAATTGAAAGTCTCTGTTCAAAACAATAGAACTGAGTAGATCATGCAGTCAATAGACGTTTCATAGCATGATTCAAACCGTTTCTTCGACTGAGATGTCATCGTCTTCTCAATGACAGGAAACATAGTGACGTTCTTTGATGAGATGACATATGATTGTGCAAATGACGTTATAGCCTTCTGACAGAGATAGTTCAGTGATGAAGTTCATAGCTATATCTTTTCAGCGTTTCTGTGAAATTGAAAGAGAATGATGAAGTTCATTGATGCTATTTCTAAAGACTTTGCTTCGCTGACAAGCATGACAGTTTCGAATGTATTGTCAAATAGTAGCTTGATAATCTGATCAATAGTAGAAACGCTAAACTAGATCAATGATTCGTTTATTGTCGAAGTGAAAGGTTGAAGATTGATCATGCACTTCTTGTAGCAGTTTCGTATGCATATTCTTGAGAACTCACAGTAAGTCTTTTCTAAAGAGAACGCTGTCAATAATTTCGCAGTTCTTCAATTTAGTGATATGAAATTTAAGCTTGTTCTCGTTCATAGCTTGTCTATATTCGTCGCAGAGCTCATTCGTTTAATTGATCATATGCACTCGCTGATAGAGATTTGCTTTCGATTCAACGAGTAGAACATTGACTCTATCGAAGGTCAGAATAGTCTGAAAATGATCTTCAAGTCGTTGAGCTGATTCAAAGACGTTCGCTAAAGACATTCGAGTTAGAGCATCGACTTTAGTATTCATTTTGCCTGATCTAAAAATGATCTGAAAGTTGAACTTCGACAGAATGTTCAGATAGTTGACTTGTCATCGACTCAACTGTTTATTTTTCATGAAGATCTTCAAAGCTTGATGATCGATGAATATCTGAATAAGTAGTTCAGTATACTTCAGCTCGAGTCGTCAGTGTTCGAAACATCGAATAATGACTAGCAATTTCTTGTCATAAATGTGATAATTGATTTCAGCGAGAATCATGCTTTTACTGTAGAAGATCATCGAATGAAGAACTTTCTCGTCATCGTACTGAGATAGTATTTCACCTTTTACATAGTTCAAAGCATTGATCTTCAGAATAGCTTGTCGTTTGAGATCGAAGTGACGAAGTACTGAGATTGAGCTGACTTGTTTCTTTAGATTGTCAAAGACTTGAATACAGATCTCATTTTAAACAAAAGACGTGTTCTTTCTAGTCAGCTGAGTGAATGATTTGACTAGCTTCGAGAAGTTCTTAATGAAACGACGATAGAAGTTAACAAATCTCACGAAGTTCTGAATTTCTTTTAGATTGGTTGAAGTGATTCAGCTGACTATGACTGTCACTTTGCTTGAATTCATACAAAGATCTAGTTCTGATACAATGACTTCTAGAAAGACAGTCTCTTCTACATTGAATTTGCACTTTCAAATATCAATCTGCAGTTCAGCTTCGCGTAGTCGACTCAATACTAGTTTGACGTGATCTCTATGTTTCTTTCTCGTTTTGCTATAGATGAGAATGTCATCTAGATAGACTTGACAAAAGTCGTTCAGAAAGTTTC
>JAABUR0100000967.1_pt1 | contig 55624 bp, 52 predicted proteins | sample 5560091 | NCBI WGS metagenome assembly JAABUR01 (sample SAMN10711879, study PRJNA513375) | rock metagenome | isolation source: Antarctica rocks | place: Antarctica: Victoria Land, University Valley sud | reverse complement strand
GGCGACCTGCTGCGCGCACTGGTCCTCGACCCGACCTGTGACTACCAGCGACAGGCCTGAAGGTGTCAACTGTGTCCCGAGACAGGTGTCAACCATGTCTTGAGACATCACAATGTCGGGACGGCGGGATTCGAACCCACGACCCCTTGACCCCCAGTCAAGTGCGCTACCAAGCTGCGCCACGTCCCGGCCGCGCCGGCGAACCGGAGCGAGTCCACGCTACCTCAGCCAACGTGAGCAGCGCCGGGGCGGAAGGTCGAAGCTCGAAGCGATGGCCGGCTCTGGCGCACCCGCCGGCACGGCCAGACAGCTTCCGTGCAGCTGTTGGGGGAAAGCTAGCGCGGCCGACCGCAACGACTGCACGCAAGCTGACCAAGCGACGGTCCGACCTACGCCATGCTGTCGTCGGGAGTAACGGCGAGCCGGCTACCGGCCGCGCTTCTCCCGCACCCGGACACTGATCTCGATCGGCGTACCGGCGAAGCCGAAGTCCGCACGGAGCCGGCGCTCGAGGAACCGCCGGTAGCCGGCCTCCAGGAAACCGCTCGAGAACAGTACGAACCGCGGCGGCCGGACGGCGGCCTGGGTGACGAAGAGCACCTTGGGCTGCTTGCCGCCGCGGACCGGCGGCGGAGTGGCGGCGATCACCTCGCCGAGCCAGGAGTTCAGGCGGCCGGTAGCAACCCGGGTCTCCCAACCGGCAAGGGCGGTCTCGAGCGCCGGCGCCAGCCGGTCCACGCCTCGCCCGGTACGCGCCGAGACGTTGACCCGCGACGCCCACGACACCCGGGACAGCTGCCGGTCGATCTCCCGCTCCAGCTCGTGCCGGCGGTCCTCGTCGACCAGGTCCCACTTGTTGAAGGCGAGCACCAGGGCCCGGCCCGCCTCTTCGACCATCGAGATGACCCGCAGGTCCTGCTCGGCCAGCGGCTCACTCGCGTCGACCAGCACGATCGCTACCTCGGCGGCGGCCAGGGCGGCGTTGGTACGCAGGCTGGAGTAGTACTCGGCGCCGCTGGCCTCGCGCACCCGGCGGCGCAGACCGGCGGTGTCGACGAAACGCCAGGTCGCCCCCCCGATGTCGATCAGACTGTCCACCGGGTCACGGGTGGTGCCGGCGACCGGGTCGACGAGCGCGCGCTCCTCCCCCGCCAGCCGATTGAGCAGGCTGGACTTGCCGACGTTGGGCTTGCCGAGCAGCGCCACCCTGCGAGGCCCTGCCGGCACGTCCGCGGTATCGACCGGCGCCTCCGGAAGCGCTTCGAGGATGGCATCCAGCAGGTCCCCGCTCCCCCGGCCGTGGATCGCGCTCACCGGCCACGGCTCCCCCAATCCGAGCGACCACAGTGCGGCGGCGTCGGACTCGGCGCGCTCGTCGTCGACCTTGTTGGCCGCGAGCACCACGGGCTTGCCGGCCCGGCGCAGCACCCGGGCCACCGCCTCGTCGGCGTCGGTGGCGCCGACCGTGGCGTCCACCACGAGGAGTACGGCGTCCGCCGCGGCCGCCGCCAGCTCGGCCCCAGCCGCGACCCGCCCGGCGAGCCCGGTCGCGGAGCGTTCCCAGCCACCAGTGTCCACCACTGTGAACCGCCGGCCGCGCCAGAGCGCGTCGTAGGTCACCCGGTCCCTGGTCACCCCGGGAACGTCTTCCACCACGGCCTCGCGCCGGCCGAGGATCCGGTTGACCAGCGTGGACTTGCCCACGTTGGGCCGGCCGACGACCGCGAGGACCGGCACCGCCGCGCCGTCGCCGGCAGCGGAGAAGGCTGCCTGCTGGCCCACGTCCTCGTGCGCGTCCGCGGGCTGTCGGCTCACCGGCCGAAGACCGGCAGCGCCTGCGGACCGGTCACCTCGTTGCACATCCGCAGCACCTCGTCGACGACCTCTTCGGCCGTCATCGCGGTGGAGTCGAGCTCGACCGCGTCCGCGGCCTTGGCCAGGGGGCCGGCGGCGCGCGAGGAGTCGAGCTTGTCCCGGCGGTCGATCTCGGCGCGGGTCTGGCTCATCGCGGCCTCCGCCGCGGCCCGCGATTCAGCCGGCCCGTCCAGCTCCCGGGACCGCCGGTTTGCCCGTGCCGTGCTCGAAGCGGTGAGGAACACCTTCACGTGCGCGTCCGGGGCCACCACCGTGCCGATGTCGCGACCCTCGACCACGATGCTCCCCGCGCCGATCAGGTCTCGCTGCAGCCGGAGCAGTCGATGACGGACCGCCTGGACCGCGCTCACAACGCTGACCGCATTGGTGACCGGTCGGGTACGGATCGCCTCGGTGGCATCCCGGCCCTCTACCACGATCCAGAAATCCCCCGGATCCGTGCTGATCTGCAGCGAGACGCCCACCGCCAGCTCACCCAGGGCGGCGGGGTCGTCCAGATCGGCCCGCCACTCCAGCGCATGCCAGGTCACCGCGCGGTACATCGCGCCGGTGTCGAGGTAGCGCAGGCGCAGCCGGCGGGCCACCTCGCGGGCGACCGTGGACTTTCCCGAGCCGGAGGGTCCGTCGATCGCCACGATGATCCCGCGGGCCGGGTGGCCGCGGGCCGGAGCGGTGGGTGCGCGGGCCGGAGCGGTGGGTGCGCGGATCTCCTCCACACGCCTCCCGTCCGGCGGTCCACCGAGGTCTCGACGGCCTCGGGATGGCCGCCGTGGCGGACCTCGCCGGACAGGCTACCGACCCGATCACATCCCGACCAGCGCGTACAGCTGGCCGAGCTCCTCCCTGGTCAGCCGCCGGGTTCGGCCCGACCTGAGATCTCCCAGCCGCACCGGCCCGACCGCGGTCCGCACCAGCCGTTGCACCGGGCGATCGACCGCCGCCAGCATCCGGCGTACGACGTGTTGGCGGCCCTCGTGCACCACGACCTCGACCATCGCCCGGCCGGCCGAGCTGTCGACCACCCGGAAGCCAGCTGCGACGACCGGCCCGTCTGCGAGCTCCACGCCCGCGCGGAGGCGCCGGCCGAGATCCCGCGGCACCGGAGCGGCGATCTGCGCGAGATAGGTCTTCGGTACGCCGTACCGCGGGTGGGTCAGCCGGTTGGCCAGCTCACCGTCGTTGGTCACCAGGAGCAGCCCTTCGGTGTCGACGTCGAGCCGGCCGACGTGGAAGAGCCGGTCGCTGCGGCCGGCCAGCAGGTCGCCGACCGTTGGCCGTCCGGTCGGGTCGCTCATGGCGCTCATCACCCCCCGCGGCTTGTTCAGCGCCAGATGGACCAAGGTCGGCGCCGTCGAGATCCGGAGGCCGTCCACCCGGACGACGTCGGAGTCGGGGTGGACCCGGACGCCCTGTTCGCGAACCTGGCGACCGTTGACCTCGACCCTGCCCTCCTCGATCAGCGCCTCGCAGGCACGCCGGCTACCCAGGCCGGCCCCGGCCAGCACCCGCTGCAGCCGGATTCCCGCCCCGGGCTCAGTCATCGCCGAGGTCATCCACCGAGGGCAGCAGCGGCGCGAGCTCCGGCAGCTCGTCCAGGGAGGCCAGTCCGAGCCGCTCGAGGAAGTACGGCGTCGTGGCAAAGAGCACCGCGCCGCTTTCAGGCTCGAGCCCGGCCTCTGCCACCAGCCCGCGGCTGGTCAGGGTGCGCAGGACGCCGTCGACGTTCACCCCGCGGACGGCGCTGATCCGCCCACGGCTCACCGGCTGCCGGTAGGCGACCACGGCGAGCGTCTCCAGGGCGGCGGTCGTCAGCCGGGCCTGCTGCCCGGCGGCCAGGAAGCGCTCGACGTACGCCGCGCAGTTGGCGGCCGTGTAGAGCCGCCAGCCGCCGCCCACCGAGCGCAGCTCGAACCCCCGGCCGGCGACGGCGTACTGCTCAGCCAGCTCGGCCAGCGTCGCGGACACCTGCTGTTGGGGATGGTCCACAGCAGCAGCCAGCACGTCGACCGCGACCGGCTCGTCGACCACGAGCAGCACCGCCTCCAACGCGGCGTGCAGGGACGGCTCCCCGGTCAACTCTTGTCCTCCCCGAGCGGACCGGTCCAGGTCACCGTCAGCGAGCCGAGGGGGGCGAGCTGGTCGAAGCGGACCGCACCGTCGCGGTAGAGGTCGAGCAGCGCGAGGAAGCGGGCCACCACGAGCAGAGTCCCGGGTCTGTCCGCGGTGAGCGCCTGGAAGGTGGCGGTTCCATCGATGCGCAGCCGGGCCGCGAGAATGGCCACCTGCTCGGCCACGCTCACCCGGGGCAGGTGCAGATGGTCGGTGGCCACCACCGGCGCCGGCCGGGGGCTCAGGGTGCGCGCCGCGACAGCCGCGAACTGCGCCGTCCCGAGCCCGATCAGGACCTCCGGCAGCAGGTCGGCGTACCGGGGTTCGAGGCCCACGACGCGGGGGTAGCGGCGGCCCTCGGTGGCCATCCGCTCGGCGAGAAAGGCGGCAGCCGCCCGGTAGGCGCGGTACTGCATCAGCCTGGCGAAGAGCAGGTCGCGGGCCTCCAGCCGGGCCAGGTCCTCTTCGTCCTCCACCTCACCGCGGGGCAGCAGCCGCGCCGCCTTGAGGTCGACGAGGGTGGCCGCCACCACGAGGAACTCACTGGCCTCGCCCAGGTCGAAGGCGTCCCCACCGGCGCGCAGGTGGGCCAGGAACTCGTCGGTGACCTCGGCGAGCGCCACCTCGGTCACATCGAGCTTCGACTTGGCGATCAGCCGGAGCAGCAGATCGAACGGCCCCGAGAACACGTCGAGGTGAACGGCGAAGCGGCCCCCGGCTGCTTCGGCCGGCGGTGTCGTCATCGGCGTACGGATCGGCACGGCTCAGCCGCCGCCGCCGGCCAGGTGCAGCAGCAACGCGCCGACCTGGTCGATCACGAACAGCAGCGGGGGCAGCGCGCCCGCCAGCGGAAGAACCAGGAGGAGCAGGACGGCGAGGATGCCCCAGTTCTGCTCGCGAAGCACGTACTCGGCCCGCTGCCAGCCGGCGCTGCGCGGCCCCACCGCGAACAACACCCGGCCGCCGTCGAGAGGGGGGAGCGGCACCAGCGAGAGCAACCCCATCGCCAGGTTCTCGAGACCGAACAGCAGCGCCACCGTCTGCACCGCCGAGCCGGGCAGGACCGAGCCCCGTACGCCGGCCACGACCGATCCGTCGAGCAGGAACCCGGGCCCGCCGGCGAGCAGGTAGCCGCCGATCCCGACCGCGGCCAGCAGCAGGTTGGCCAGCGGACCGGCGAGCACCGCGGCGGCGTACCGGCGGGGAGCGCGCATCCGCAGCCGGTCGAGCTCGGGACTGCCGCCCCAGCCGGGACCGGCCAGGGCGGCGGCGATCGCGCCGAAGGGGTCCAGGTGCCGGCGCGGGTCGAGCCGGCGGCGCCCGCCCCCGCGCAGGAAAGGCTCGCCCAGCCGGCCGGCGACCACCGCCTGCGCGGCGCCATGCGCGACCACGCCGACGAGGAAGCCGGCCAGCAGCGCGATCAGGGCGAGCGGATGCCGCAACGCGTACAGCACCGGCTCAGCGACCGGGCCGCGCGCTCACCGGGTGATGCACCGGGCGAGCACCTCACGGGCGAGCTGCCGGTAGGACTCTGCGCCCGGCGAGGTCGGGGCGTACGTCGTGATCGGCTCGCCGGCAACAGTGGTCTCGGGGAAGCGGATCGTACGACGGATCACCGCGTGGAACACCTTGTCGCCCAGCGGCCCGTTGATCACGCTGGCCAGCACCTCGCGGCCGTGCAGCGTCCGGCCGTCGTACATGGTCGCGAGTACGCCGTCGACCTGCAGTGTCGGGTTCAGCCGCTCCTGCACCTTGTGGATGGTGTCCATCAGCAGCGCGAACCCGCGCAGCGCGAAGTACTCGCACTCCAGTGGCACGATCACGCCGTCGGACGCGGCGAGCACGTTGAGCGTCAGCAGGCCCAGCGAAGGCTGGCAGTCGATCAGGATCGCGTCGTAGCGCGGCAGCAGCGGGCGCAGTGCCCTGGCCAGGGTCTGCTCGCGGGCGACCTCGTTCACCAGGTGCAGCTCGGCCCCGGACAGGTCGATGTTGCTCGGCAGCAGATCGAGGCCGGGGACCTTTGTCTCGAGCACGACGTCGGCGGCCGCCACGTCCTTGTCGAGAAGGGCGTCGTACACGGTCCGGTCCAACGTGTTGGGCTGGAAGCCCAGGCCCACCGACAGGGCACCCTGCGGGTCGAAGTCGACCAGCAGGACCCGCCGGCCGTACTCGGCCAGCGCGGCACCAAGGTTGATCGTCGTGGTGGTCTTCCCCACGCCGCCCTTCTGGTTGCACAGCGCCACGACCCGGGCCGGGCCGTGGGTGCTGACAGGCTCAGGCTCCGGGAAGATCGGCGTCGGCCGTCCGGTGGGGCCCAGCACCTCGATCACCGCTGTGTCGGTCCGGGGTGCGTCGACGACAGGTGTGTCGGAGCCGGGCGTCGACATGGCGGTAAACCTACCGGGGCGGGCAACTCAGCCGAGCGCGCGCGGATGGGCGGTCGCATAGACCTCCCGGAGCCGGTCCACGGTGACCAGCGTGTAGACCTGGGTTGTCGTGACCGAGGCATGGCCGAGCAGCTCCTGGACCACCCGTACGTCGGCCCCGCCGTCGAGCAGGTGGGTCGCGAAGGAGTGCCGCAGGGTGTGGGGTGAGATGGCGCCACCCAGGCCGGCCCGGACCGCGGCGGCGCGCAGCACCGCCCACCCGCTCTGCCGGGACAGCGGGCCGCCGCGGGAGTTGAGGAACAGCGCCGCGCTCCCCCGGCCGGCCGCGGCGAGCGCCGGTCGGCCACGAACCAGGTAGGCCTCGACGGCTGCCCGGGCGAAGCTTCCCACCGGCACGACGCGGTCCCGGCCGCCCTTGCCCGCGAGCCGTACGACGCTCTCGGCCGGGTCCAGGTCATCGACGGCGAGACCGACCGCCTCGGAGATCCGGGCGCCGGTGCCGTAGAGCAGCTCGAGCAGCGCCCGGTCCCGCAGCCCGGCCGGCGACTGGTCGGCACCGGCGGCCTCGATGAGCGCGCCGACGTCGTCGACCGGGATCGCCTTGGGCAGCCGCTTCGCCGGCGTCGGCGGCCGTACGTCGTGGGCCGGATTCCCGCGGGTCATCCCCTCACGCTGGGCGAACCGGTGCAACCCACGCACCGCGATCACCGCCCGCGCCGCCGAGGAGGCCGCTTGCGGCGCATGGTCGGGGTCGCCTTCGCGCAGCCGGGCGAGGAACTCGCCCACGTCGACCTCGGCCACGTCGGCGAGCGTCATCCGGCCGCGAGCAGCCAGCAGGTCGGCGTATCGGCGCAGGTCCCGCCGGTAGGCGGCGAGGGTGTTGACCGAAACCCCCCGCTCGACGGTGAGGTGGTCGAGATACGCCCGGATCGCCGCGTCGACCGGGGTACCGGCCGCCAGCTTCAGCGCAGCACCGCGTCCAGCGCGACGGAGTCCAGTCCGTGCGCCTCCGCGACCGACGGATAGGTGATCGAACCAGCCACCACGTTGACCCCCAGGGCCAGCGCCGGATCCGCCCAGACAGCCCGGCTGACCCCGAGCTCGGCGATCTGGAGCGCGTAGGGCAGCGTCACGTTCGTAAGCGCGTACGTCGAAGTGTGCGGGACCGCGCCCGGCATGTTGGCGACGCAGTAGAAGAGGCACTCGGCGACCTTGAACGTCGGGTCCGAGTGGGTGGTCGGCCGGCTGGACTCGAAGCAGCCACCCTGGTCGACCGAGATGTCGACGAGGACCGCGCCCGGCTTCATCCGGGACACCAGGTCGTCGCTGACCAGGGTCGGCGCCTTTGCCCCCGGCACCAGGACAGCGCCGATAACCATGTCGGCGTCCAGGCAGGCCCGTTCGACCTCGTAGGCGTTGGAGGCGACGGTCTGCAGATGGCCCTGGTAGATCCGGTCCGCGTCGCGAAGCTTGGACACGTTGAGATCGAGGAGCAGCACCTCGGCCTGCATGCCCAGCGCGATGGCGGCCGCGTTCATGCCGGAGACACCCGCACCCAGGACGACGACCTTGGCGGCGTACACCCCCGACACCCCACCCATGAGGACGCCGCGACCACCGGAGTCACGCTGGAGGGTGTAGGCGCCGACCTGCGGGGCCATCCGGCCGGCGACCTCCGACATCGGCGCGAGCAGCGGCAGCGAGCGGTCCCGTAACTGCACGGTCTCGTAGGCAATGGCGGTTATCCCGGACGCCATGAGCGCGTCGGTGCACTCGCGGGATGCGGCCAGGTGCAGGTAGGTGAACAGGGTCTGGCCCCGGCGCATCCGGTGGAACTCCTGGGCGACCGGCTCCTTGACCTTCAACACCAGGTCCGCCTCGGCCCACACGTCGTCCGCGCTGCCGAGGATGGTGGCCCCGGCCGCGGTGAAGTAGTCGTCCGGGATCGACGAGCCGAGCCCGGCCTCCTTCTCGACGTACACCTCGTGGCCGGCACGGACGAGCTCGTTGACGCCGGCCGGAGTGATGGCGACGCGGTACTCGTGGTCCTTGAGCTCGCGCGGGATCCCGACCTTCACCGGTCCGCCTCTCTGGGCACCTGTGGGCAGCGCTCCGTGCTGGAGTGTAGGCGGGTGTCGCCACCCGCACCTCCGCTTCCCCACCAGCCCCGGACACTTCGGTGATCAAGGAGCTATGTCCCCACGTGGATCGTGTGTGTGGGGGCATACGACCTTGATCGCCGCATCCGGGAGGTCGTCAGGCGGCTCAGGCGGCCGCGCGAAGAAGCGCCGCGCGAACCTCCGCGACGATGCGCGCAGGGCAGGCGTAGACGTCCGGCGCGGTGTAGCGCAGCACGGTCCACCCCAGCTGGACCAGCGCATTCTGCCGCCGTCGCTCGCGAAGGAATGCAGCAGGCTCGAGGTGGGAGTCCCGGCCGTCATACTCGATCACCAGACGAGCCGCCGGGTAGGCCAGGTCGACCCGGGCGATGAAGTAACCGGCAGGGTCGCGAACGACGTACTGCGCCGTTGGCGGTGACAGCCCGGCCAGGACCAGGACGAGCCGGATGCGGGTCTCCATTGGTGACTCCGCCCCCGCGTCAGCGAGACTCAAGGCCTGTCGTGCCCGCCGTACGCCGCGCAGTCCCGTCGCAGCGGCCAGCGCTGGCCCCGCCGCCTCGAGGCTGCACACACCGGCATGCAGCAGCGCGTCCGCAGCTACCACACCGTCTATCAGCGGGCGGGTCCGGCCAAGGTCCACGACCGTACGGCCGGGCGCGGTCACCGGTATGCCGGTGAGGTGCAGGAGATCGTCCGGCCCGAGCCGACCCCTGCGGACGAGCAGTCCGGGCCGCGGCGAAACGTCGGCGTGTGGGCAAACGGTGAACTCCAGCGGAGCGCCAGTCCCTGCCAGGCGGACGCCGTAGAGATCTGCCGCTGTCGCATGACTCACCGCCACGTGTGGCGGCAGCACTCGCAACACAGCCCGCACCCGAAGCTGCGGGTCCTCGTGGGGGCGAATGGCGTACACGCCGCGAGTGAGCCGGCGCAGCTGCCCGGTCCGCAGCAGGTTTCGCAGCTGAGACCGGGTGCACCCCGCCTCGACCAGTTCGCGGTAGCTGATCAGCCCGTCCGGCGCCGTCAACCCGACCAGCGCAGGAAGGTCGAGAGCCACGATGCCAGCGTGCGCCACCCGGTCCGCAGGTGACCGGCTGCTGTCCACACCCCCTTTCACGATCAAGGAGTCAGGCACCCATTCCGATCGCGTAGATAGGGGCATACGTCCTTGATCGCGTGGTAGTTCGCCGGAGGGCGGGGAGCCAACGCCGTGGTCGGGGGTCGGCGGGCGTTGGCGTGGGCAGAGGCGGCCCATGAAGCTGTACGCCGAAGTGCCCGGGCGGCGCGGCCGCCAGATCTTCCTGGACCTCCTCGTGCTCGCCTGGCTGGTGCTGTGGGTCAAGATCGCCTTCGTTGTGCACGACCTCGTCGAGAAGCTGGCGGGGCCGGGCCGGGCGCTGGAGAGCGCCGGCGGGCGGCTGTCGGACTCGCTCGGCGACGCGGCGAACAAGGTGAAGGACGTGCCGGTGGCCGGCGACGCGCTCCGCGGCCCGCTGCGGGCCGCGGGCGAAGCCGGTCGTTCGCTGGCCGACGTCGGCGCGGGTCAGCAGACGGCGGTGAACCGGCTCGCGCTCGCGCTGGCACTCGTCGTGGTGATCGCGCCGGTGCTCGCCGTACTGCTCCGCTACCTGCCGGACCGGCTGCGCTGGATCCGCAATGCATCGGCGGCCAACCGGCTCCGGACGACCGCCGGCGACCTCGACCTGTTCGCGATCCGGGCGCTCGCGCACCAGCCGCTGTCCTCGCTGGCCCGGATCGGCCCGGACCCGGCCGGCGCCTACCTGCGTCAGGAGCCAGGGGCGGTAAGGGCGCTGGCCGACCTCGAGCTCACGGCGCTGGGACTGACGGCCGACCCCTAGGTACGTGCACCGGTCGGGCGCTCGGGCCACGGGGTGTCTGCCGGCCGCAGGGTGGCGTAGCCGCTGGCCCTGGCGGCCGCGACGGCCAGTACGCCGGCGACCGTCGTCGGGTTGTGCAGCTGCCCCGAGAGCACCTTCGCCACCGCCGTTTCCAGCGGCAGCCACACGGCCGGCATGTCTGCCTCCTCGTCCTCGCCGGCGAAGCGCTGGCCGTCGGCCACCGCCGTGAGGCCGCGGGCGAGGTAGACCCGCATCGCCTCGTCCGACATCCCGGGTGAGGTGAAGAAGTCGACGAGTACGTCCCACTCGGTGGCCCGGTAGCCGGCCTCCTCGTACAGCTCCCGGGCAGCGGTCGCCTGCGGCGGCTCCCCCGGCGCGTCGAGCAGCCCGGCGGGCGGCTCCCACAGCAACCGACCGGGTGCATGCCGGTACTGCTGCACCAGCAGCACCCGGTCCTGCTCGTCCAGCGCGATCACGCCGACCGCTCCCGGGTGGACCACCACGTCCCGCTCCACCAGATGGCCGGCCGGCATCTCCACCGAATCGGTGCGTACGGCGATGACCCTGCCGGTGAACCGCTCCGCCCCGCCGGATACCCGGTAGCTGGCCGGCTCGTCGCTGACCGTCACGACCGCAGTCGGCTCGGCTCGGTGTCCACCAGGGTGACACCGGCCACGGCGCTCCCCCGATGCTCGGCTCGGGCCACCGCCGCGGCGACAAAGGCTCGGAACACCGGATGCGGCCGCGTCGGCCGCGAGCGCAGCTCGGGGTGGAACTGCGTCCCGACGAAGAAGGGATGCTCGGATCGCGACAGCTCGGCGATCTCCACCAGCCGGCCGTCCGGCGACATGCCGGAGAACACCAGACCGGCCTCCTCCAACCGGGTCCGGTAGGAGTTGTTGACTTCGTAGCGGTGCCGGTGCCGCTCGTCGACGTACGGCTCGCCGTAGGCCTCGCCCGCGATCGACTCGGGCAGCAGCCGGGTCGGCCAGCGACCCAGCCGCATGGTGCCGCCCATGTCCCGCTTGCCGGCGACCACGTCGCGCTGGTCGGCCATCGTGGCGATGACCGGGTACGGCGTCGCGGGGTCGAACTCGGCCGAGTTGGCGGCCGCCAGCCCGGCCCGGTGCCGGGCCACCTCGATCACCATGCACTGCAGCCCGAGGCACAGGCCGAGGACCGGGATGCCGGTCTCCCGGGCGTGCCGAATGGCACCCACCTTGCCCTCGATCCCCCGGACGCCGAACCCGCCGGGCACCAGCACGCCGTCGACCCCGTTGAGCTCGTCCGCCGCGCCGGCGGGCGTCTCGCAGGAGTCGCTGGTCACCCACCGGATCTCCACGCGGGCATCCACCCCGAAGCCGCCGGCCCGCAGCGCCTCGGTCACCGACAGGTAGGCGTCGGGCAGGTCGACGTACTTGCCGACCAGGGCCACCGTGACCGCCTTGGCCGGGGCGTGCACCCGGCGCAGCAGGTGGTCCCAGGCGGTCCAGTCCACATCGCGGAACGGCAGCCGGAGCCGGCGTACGACGTAGGCGTCCAGACCCTCGCCGTGCAGCACCTTGGGGATGTCGTAGATCGACGGCGCGTCGGTGGCCGAGACCACCGCCTCCTCGTCGACGTCGCACATCAGGCTGATCTTGCGCTTCAGCGCCACCGGGATCGGCCGGTCGGACCGGCAGACGATCGCGTCCGGCGCGATGCCGATCGAGCGCAGGGCCGCGACGGAGTGCTGGGTCGGCTTGGTCTTGAGCTCGCCGGACGGGCCGATGTAAGGGATCAGGGAGACGTGCAGGAAGAAGCAGTTGTCCCGGCCGACGTCCTGGCGGACCTGGCGGATCGCCTCGAGGAACGGCAGCGACTCGATGTCGCCGACCGTTCCACCCACCTCGGTGATCACGACATCGACCTCGCCCTCGGCCACCTCGCGGATCCGGGACTTGATCTCGTTGGTGATGTGCGGGATCACCTGGACGGTGTCGCCCAGATACTCTCCGCGGCGCTCCTTGGAGATCACCGACGAATAGACCTGGCCGGTCGTCACGTTGGCCGAGCCGTGCAGGTCCACGTCGAGGAAGCGCTCGTAGTGCCCGACGTCGAGGTCGGTCTCCGCGCCGTCCTCGGTGACGAAGACCTCACCGTGCTGGAACGGGTTCATCGTGCCGGGGTCGACGTTGAGGTAGGGGTCGAGCTTCTGCATGGTGACCCGCAGGCCGCGCGCCTTGAGCAGCATGCCGAGGCTGGCGGCGGTGAGACCCTTGCCGAGGCTGGAGGCGACACCCCCGGTCACGAAGATGTGCCGGGTGGGTTTGGGCCCTGCCAAGTTGACTCCCGTGGTCAGTGCGACGATTGCGCGGGCCGGTCGGCCCTGCCACGGGACTCAACGGTAACACCCTCCCGCCGCTGGGCGGCGGCCGACACCGCGATGGTGAGCGGGATCGCCAGCGTCATCGCCACCGCCGCGATGATCACCCCGGAGTCGTTGACGAGCGCGGCCACGACCCCCATCACCACGGTGGCTACCAGGCCGGCCCGGAGCGCCGGTGCCTGGACGAACGCGGCACGCAGCCAGCCCGGCGGTCGCATCAGCGCGCCTACCACGATGGCGACCGCGACCGGCACCAACAGGGTCAGCAGGCTGGTGGTCAGGGTGTCCGCCTCCGCCGCGACCTTGCGGCGTACGACGGTCTCCGCACCGCCGTGCAGCAGCTGCCCGACGAAACGGCCGAGATGGGTCTGCCGGCCGGCCGGGCGGGCGTAGTCCAGCAGCCCGAACGCGACCACGACGACAACCGCCGCCGCCGCCGCGGCGACCAGTCGGCGACCCGTCACCCGGGCGCCGGCGAGCAGCATCGCCAGCAGGGCGAACGCGGGTACCAGGGCGAGCACCCCGCCGACGTCGCTGCCCAGCGCCGGTGCGCCGTCGACCAGCACCGCCGCCGCACCGATCCCGGCCACCGCTCGAAGCGCGGTCCGCCGCGCCCGGCCGGCGGCAACTGCCGTGGCGGCCAGCAGGGCGGCGGTGCCCAGCACACCGAAGGCGATGTTGCCGATGCCGGCGAACCGACCGGCGATCAGCGGTGAGTAGCCGGCAAGGCTAGACAATTGCAGCCGGGCGCCGGTGAGCAGGTCGAGGACAAGCACCGCGGCGGTGGTCCCGGCCACGGCGCCCGCCGGCCCCAGCGGTCGCCGGCGCCAGGGGCCGGCCAGCGCCAGGGCCACCACGGCGGCATCCGCCACCGTCACGACGGTCAGCAGGGCAGCGAGCGGATGCCCGGCCCGCCACCACCACGCCAGGTTGGCCAGGAAGGTGGCCGGCAGCACGGCGGCGCAGGCGAGACCGGCCACCTCGACGAACCGCAGCCACCGCCGCCGGTCGGACCCGGCGACCCGCCGGCGGGTCGCCAGCGCGGCCAGCGGGAACAGCAGGAACTGGCCCGCCACCAGTGCCTCGAAGAACCGTCCGGTCAGTCGCAGCTGCTCTGTCGCGGCCCGGTCGTGGTCCACCAGGGCGGCTACCCGGGCCGGCGTACCGCTCTTCCCGGCGCCCGAGCTGACCCACGGTTGGCCCGCCATGACCGCCGGCGGTGCCCGCCCGAGGTCGTTGAGCACGGTCGGGGCCACGTCGATCAACTGGACGTACGGCGGCCGGCGGGTCGACGCGCTGACCAGCTCACCGGCCGGGTAGCGCCCGCCTACCGCGATCGCGACGTGCAGGCGGGCCCGGTCCGGCGCGGTCTCGGACAACCCCACGACGAGCAGCACCGAGCCGGCCGGCCGGGCACCGTCCACGGCCGCCAGCCCGGCGTCGACGGCGGCCGCACCGGTACGGCGGTCCGCGGTCAGCCCTGGTAGCCCGACCACCGTCACCCGACAGCGGGTGTAGGTGGCGGCGAAGGCCGGCCCGCCGGCGAACACGTCGACCCGTCCGTCGGGGCCGGCCGTGGCCAGTGCGGCGGCGGACCCGACCGCGGCGACACAACCGCCGGTACGACGCAGGGACGTGGCCAGCGCGCCGAGCTCCGTGCCGTAGCCGAGGTGGCGGTTGTCGCGGGCCAGCTCGTCGAAGCCGGCAACCTCGGCCGGGCCGCTGTCGGCTCCCCCCGTCACCCGCGGGCCGGCGGGGCAGGCGCCGGCGACCGGCGCCTGCCCCCGGGCCCGGTTGCCCGCCCCGAGGGTGAGCCAGCCGTCGGCCGGGCAGGTGACCGACCGGGCGGTGGCCACCGACAGCGCACCCACCGCGCCGTCCCCGGCCAGTCGCCACAGCGTCGGCGTACCGCCTGGTGAGAGGTCGTCCCAACGCAGTCCCGGTACGCCGACAACCACGACTGTCGGCGCCGGGTCCGCGGTAGCGGGCGTGGTGGGGCCGAGGGCCAGCAGCACCCCGGCGAACGCGGCTGCGCCGGCCGTCAGCGTCCGCACAGCGCCTCGTAGATCTGCGCCACGGCGGCCACCGTGCCCACCTCGTCCACCCAGGTGGCCGCCCGCGCAACACCGCGGCCGGCCACGGCGGCCGCCGCCACCGGGTCGTCGAGCAGGGCGGACACGGCGACCGCCAGCGCGGCCGGGTCACCGGACGGCACCAGCACCGCGCCGTCACCGACCAGATCCGGGACGCCACCCACCGCGCTGGCCACCAGCGGCCGGCCGGCGGCCAGCGCCTCCTGCGCCGCCAGCGGGCTGCCCTCCCAACGGCTGGGCAGCACGACGACGTCGGCCGCGGCCAGCAGGGTCGCGACATCGGACCGGTGCCCGAGCAGCCGGACTCCGGTCCCGCCGGCGGCGATCGAGGCGGCCAACTCGGCGCGGGCAGGCCCGTCGCCGGCGATGGCCACCACCGGCGGTGGGTGCCGGCGGGCCAACTGGCGGCCGGCCTCGAGCAGCGTCGGGAAGTCCTTCTGGGGATGCAGCCGGCCGACGGCCAGGACCAGCGGTCGGTCGGTGGCACCGAGCTCGGTCCGGATCATCGCCGCGTCACCCGCCGGCGGCAGCGGGGGGGCGGGTACCGCCAGCAGCCGGACGCCGTGACCGCCGGCCGCTCGCGCCCGGGCGACCAGATCGGTCGAGACGGCCAGCGTCACCGTCGCCCGGCGGGCCACCGCAGCCTCCAGCAGCGTCACCACCCGACGACGCACACCCGCAGCGAGTACGGCGTTGTGCCAGGTGACCACGTACGGCACGCGGGGGCGGACGGCCAGCCCGGCGAGCAGCCCCGCGCGCAACCCGTGCGCGTGCACGAGGCCGGCGCCCCGCAGCTCGCCGGCGAGTCGGCGCACCGCGCGAGCGTCCGCCAGCGGCCGCGGTGCGGTGCCGATCTCCACCGGGACGAACCGGGCGCCGGTCCCGGTGAAGCCGAACGAGGTCTCCGTCCCGGCCGGACCACAGACGCTCACCTTCGCCCCGTGGTCCTGCAGGCCGGCCGCGAGCGACCGGACATGCCGGCCGGTCCCCCCGGTGCTGGTGGCCAGCACCAGGGCCACCCGGATTCCGGCGAGGTCAGCCACGGGCCAGCCCGCGGAGGGTTCGCAGGTCCTCGGCGTCCGCGACCAGCGCCACGACGCCGAAGACCGCGACCACGGCGGCCGCGACGACGGCGGCCGTGACCGAGCTGCCCAGGGTGCCCGTCACCGGCAGCAGCCCCGCCACCAGCCAACCCACGACGGCCGCGGCGGCGGCGGCCGGAAGCGCCACCGCGAGAGCCCGAGGTACGCCGGCCAGCCCGGCGCCCGCCGTCCGGCGACCCAGCGACCGCACCATCAGTCCCCCCGCCACCGTCATGCCCACGGTGTTTCCCGCGCCCAGGGCCGCGACGGTCCAGCCCGCAGGGAACGCCGCCACCAGCGCGATGTCGGCGACCGCCACGGTCAGCCAGCCGGCGACGGTGGCCACCCCGGCCGCCCGCCCCGCCCCTCCGGCGTAGAGCGCCCGACCGACGTGCGCGACCAGGCCGTAGCCGACCAGGCCGGGGGCGAAGGCGATCAGCCCGCGAGCCAGCTCGACCGGGTCGGGGTCTCCCGGCGTACCGAGCACCAGCATCCGGGCGGTCGGCAGCGCGGCGGCGACGAGCACGGCCGCGGCCGCGGCGGTGACCAGTACGACGGCGCGGGTGGTCGCGGCCGCCGTACCGGCGTAGCCGGCGGCGTCCCCTGCCGCGGCCCGCCCGGACAGTACCGGGAACGCACTCGTCGCGATCGGGACCGCGAGCACCGCCCACGGCAGCAGGAACAGCGTCCAGGCCAGGTTGTAGAGCACGATCCCCCCTCGCGGCTGGGCGGTGTCGGCCAGCCGGAGTACCACGACCACCGAAGCCTGCTGGGCGGCCAGCCCGACGGCACCCGCGAGGGCGAGCCGGCGGACCTTCGCGGCGACACCCGGCGGAAAATGCAGGCTCGGGCGCAGCCGGAGACCGGTACGCCGGAGCGGCACGAGCAGGCTGAGGCTCAGCACGGCCACCCCGAGCGTGGTTCCCACCGACAGGGTGAGTTCGCGCGCGGTCGACAGCGAGGCCAGCTCGGCCGGGCCCCCGGCGGTCTGCACGGCGTACGCCAGGTACGCCGCGATGACCACCGCGCTGGACAGCAGCGGCGCGAGGGCCGGCCCGAGGAACCGCCGGCGCGCCTGCAGGACCCCGATCAACACGATGCCGACGCCGTAGAGCACAACCTGCGGAGCGAACACCAGCAGCATCCGGGCCGCCACCGCCGTGACCTCGGCTCCGTCGCAGCCGGCGGAGCCCGAGTCGAAGAACAGCCCGACCACCGGCCGGGCCAACACCGCGGCCAGTACGGCGACCGGGGTGAGCACGAGCAGCGCCCAGCACAGCAGGGCCGAGCCGGTGCGTCCCGCCGCGTCGGCGTCCCCCTCCTCCACCGGCCCCGCCAGCACCGGTACGACGGCGCCGGCGAGCGCGCCGCCCGCGACCACCTCGAACAGGACGTTGGGGACGGTGTTGGCGGTGAAGTAGGCGCTGCCCAGGCAGGTCGTCGTGCCGACGCTGTGGGAGAACACCACCACCCGGCCGAAACCCAGCAACCGGGCAGCCACCGTCACCACGCCGATGCCGAGGGCGGCCCGAGCCAGGCCGGGCCCGATGCCGGCCCGGGCCGGCGGCGGCGCCGTACCGCTTCTACGCGGGGCGGTGCCGGTCATCCGGTCAGCGGGCGGCGACCGAGCCGGTCCAGCCGGCGCAGCGGCCGGACCCGGTCGATCACGGCGCTGAAGCTGACCACCTCACTGGCCGCAGTCAGCCCGGTGAGCAGGAGCAGCAGCATGCCGAGCCGGCGGCGGCCGGCCCCGACGGCCAGCCCGACCCCGAGCAGCGCGCCCAGCCCGTTCGCGCCGGCGTCGCCGAGCATGGTCCGTTCCGCGAGGTCGGCCGGTAGCAGTGCCGCTGCCGCGCCGAGCGGCCCGGCCAGCAGGTCGCCGCCGGATCCGGGTCTGCTGAGCAGCGGGAGACCGGCGAGCAGTACGGCCTTGAGCGCCCGTCCCGGACGCAGGTCGAGCAGGTTCACCAGGTTCGCCGTCCCGGCCACGACGGCACCGACCAGCACGCCGTCGGTGCTGTTCGGCGCGACCAGTGCGCCGGCGACGAGCCCACTGGCGCCGATGCCGAAGACCTTCACGGCGCCGGTGCCGACCCGACCCCCGGCAAGGGCGCCCAGATGGCCGGCGAAGCCCTTGGCCGACCGGTCGCCGTACCGATCGTCGTACCGGCCGGCGCACACCGCGCCGCCGGCCGCGATGACCGCGGCTCGCCGGACCCGGGCCGGCACCGACCGCGCGGCGAACCCGCCGGCCGCACCGGCCAGCACCGCTACCGGCCCGGCGAGCAGCGACACCTGCTCCCCCCGGTAGTTGACCGCCCGCCAGACGCCGGACCGGCCGGCGGTCGAGGCGGCCACTGCTCGGAGCGAGAGTCTGGCGGTGGCGGCGGCGGCACCGGCCATGGCCGACCGGCGGAGTGCGATCTGCACCAACCGCCTCACGAGGGAGCGAGCTTGGGCACCGTGGTGCCCGGGCCGGCGCCCCAGGCCACCGTCTGCCCTCGCAGCTGGGCGGCCAGCGCCAGCACGGTCTCCACCTGGCCGACCGGCAGATCGGCGGAGTCGACCGTGCCCACCACCCGGTTGACCGGATTGGTGCTGCGGGCGGCGGCCAGCAGTCCATCGTTCGTGGTCGCCGTCAGCGGGCCGCCGATCACCGCGCCGCCGCTGCGGGCATCCAGGGCTGCGGCCAGGCTCAGCAGGATGGCGGCCCCCTTCGCGGTGGCGTCGCTGCGGGCCTTCTCCGCCGGACCGGTCAGCAGTACGGCGAGGGTCGCCGCGCCGGCGCTCCCGCTGGTCACGCTGATCATCCCGGCCTGCGAGAACGTCCGGAGAACCTGGGCCGCAACCCGGTCCCGCCCGGGATCCACGCCCGGCTTGGTGACGACGGCGGCAGCGAGCTCGGCGGCGGCCCGCTGGGCACCGTCGCCGCTGGGCACCTCCCGCGCCGGCGGAACGAAGCCGGTGACCAGCCGGGCCAGCACCGCGTCCTTGGCCGGGTCGACGTAGTCCGAGGTGATCCGCAACTGCACGGTCACCTTCGCCCCGGCCCCCAGGAGGGCGGCCACCACGTCGCGGCGCAGGGCGTCCGGGGTACCGGGCGTGCTGATGACGGCGACCCGCTCGCCCTCCAGGCGGCCGGCGACCAGCATCGGCAGCACCAGCTTGACGAACGCTCCGTCGCTGGCCACCTGGCTCTGGGTCTGGCCCAGCTGCGTGCGGAGGTCCTGCTTGTCCGCGCGCAGGCCGGCAACCTGCCCGTTGAGGTTGTCCAGGACCGCGCCGTTCAGCTTCGTGGTGCCCAGCACGATTCCCACCGCCAGGGCGAGAAAGATGGCGATGACGGAGACAAGGTGGTAGCGGAAGTCGATCACGTCAGAAGAGCCCGCGCAGCCAATAGAGGAACCCGTCCCACTTGTCGAGGAGGAGTTCCACGTAGGCGTGCCCGGCCGAGGAGACGCCCACCGCTGCGCCCAGCGCCAGCAATGTCGCGACCAGCAGCAACAGCAGCGCCGGCGTGGAGATCCGGCTGCGATGGAGCCGGCTGACGCCCTTGGCGTCGACCAGCTTGCCGCCGACCCGCAGCCGGGTCAGGAAGGTACTGGCCATCCCGGCGCGTCCCTTGTCGAGGAACTCCACCAGGGTGCCGTGGGTGCCCACCGCGACGATGAGAGCCGCGTCCCGGTCGTCGGCCAGCAGCAGCGCGACGTCCTCGCTGGTGCCGGCCGCGGGGAAGACGACCGCGTCCAACCCGAGCTCCCGGATCCGCGCCAGGCCCGGCGAGCGCCCGTCCCGGTACGCGTGCACGACCAGCTCCGCGCCGCAACGAAGTGCCGCATCGGAGACCGAGTCCATGTCGCCGATGATCATGTCCGGCCGATAGCCCGCCTCCCGGAGCGCGTCCGCCCCGCCGTCCACGCCGATCAGGACCGGGCGGTAGTCGCGGATGTAGGCCCGCAGCGCGGCCAGGTCCTCCCGGTAGTCGTAGCCCCGGACGACGATGAGCACGTGCCGGCCCTCGAGCCGGGTCCGGGTCTCCGGTACGCCGACGCCGTCGAGCAGCAGGTCGCGCTCGCGGCGGAGATACTCCATCGTGTTGGCGGCGAAGGCCTCGAGCTGCACGGCGAGCCCCGCCCGCGACTCGGCCATGGCGGCCGCCACGCTCTCGCCTGTCTGCCGGGTGCCGCGGGCCGCGCGGGTGTCACCGACGTACACGCTGTTGCCCTGCACCCGCACCAGGTCGCCGTCCCGGACGGCGTCGAAGATGCCCGGCCCGGTGCTGTCGAGGAGCGGTACGCCGGCCGCGACCAGGATCTCCGGGCCGAGGTTCGGGTAGCGCCCGCTGGTGCTCGGAGCGACGTTGACGACGGCCGAAACCCCGCGGGCCACCAGCGCCTCCGCGCTCACCCGGTCGATGTCCACATGATCGATGATCGCTACATCGCCGCGCTGGATCCGCTTGGTGAGGTTCTTGGTACGCCGGTCCAGGCGGGCGATACCGGTGATACCCGCGACGCCGGACAGCGGCGGCTGCCGGCCCCGTCGCAAGGTGCCGATCCTCATCGAGGGTCAGTCTGCCAGAACGGCCCTTCGCGAGGGCTCCGGTCCGGTCTTGGTCGCGGCCGCCGCCGCGAGCAGCTCCTCGGCGTGACCGCGGGCGAGGGCCGAGTCCTCGAGTCCGGCCAGCATCCGGGACAGCTCGACGACCCGGCCTGCGTCGTCGAGTGCGGTCACACCACTGCTGGTGATCGACCCGTCCCCGCACTTGTCCACCCGCAGGTGCCGGTCGGCGAACGCGGCCACCTGTGGCAGGTGGGTGACGACCAGCACCTGCGCGGTCCGCGCCAACCGGGCCAGCCGGCGGCCGACCTCCACGGCCGCCCGGCCGCCGATGCCGGCGTCCACCTCGTCGAAGACCATCGTGGCGATCGGGTCCGCCCCCGCGAGCACCACCTCGACGGCGAGCATCACCCGGGAGCGCTCGCCACCGGACGCACCCCGGCCCAGCGGCAGCGGTGGGGATCCGGGGTGCGGGGCCAGCAGCATCTCCACTCTGTCCACACCGGTCGGGCCGAAGGCCGCCCCGTCGACGCCAGCGGTTGACGGGTCGACCGCGACGGTGAGCAGGGCCTGCGGCAGCGCCAGGTCGGCGAGCTCGGCACTGACCGCGGCGGCGAAGCGGCCGGCGGCCGCCGTACGGGCCGCGGTCAGTGCGGCCGCCTCGGCACCGAGCATGCCGAGCAGCTGGTCCCGCTCGGCCGCCAACCCGCTGCGTTCGTCGTCGGCCCCTTCCAGTGCTGCGAGCCGATCGGCCGCGCCGGCGGCCCAGGACAGCACCGCGTCGAGATCTGGGCCGTGCCGTCGGGTCAGGGTGGCCAGCAGCGCCTGCCGGTCCTGTGCCGTGACCAGCCGGCCGGGGTCGGCCTCCACCGAAGCGGCGTACGCGGCAAGATCGGTCGCCACATCCGTCAGCAGATGCCCGAGTTCGGCCACCCGTTGCGACAGCAGCTCGAGCGCCGGGTCGTGCCCCGCCGCCGGTTCCAGCGCCCGTCGGGCCGCGGCGAGCAGGCTGGCCGCGTCGACCTCCTGCACCATCGGATCGCCGGCGAGCAGCCCGTGGGCAGCACCGGCCGACCGCAATAGCGCGTCGGCATGGGCCAGCCGGTCTACCTCCGCCGCGAGCGCGGTGTCCTCACCCGCCACCGGCGCCACCGCCGCCACGTCGGTCAATCCGGAGCGCAGCTCCTCGGCCTCCGCCGCGCGGTGGCTTCCCAGCGCCGAAAGCTCCGCCAGCGCCGCGTCAACGGCGCGCAGCCGCGAGTAGGCCGCGGTGTAGCGCGCCAGCGGTCCGGTGACCGGATCTCCGGCGTACCGGTCCAACGCCGCTCGCTGGGCGCCCGGCCGTAGTAGTGCGCTGGAGTCGAACTGGCCGTGCATCGCCACCAGGTCGGCCGCCAGCTCGGCCAGCAGCCCCACCGGTACGGCGACGCCGCCGACCGCGGCCCGCGAGCGCCCTTCCGCACTCAACGACCGGGTCACCAGCAGCACGTCGTCGTCGAGCCGGGCACCGGCCGAGCGCGCGCGGGCGGCAGCCGGGCCGGTCGGATCGACGGCGAGCCGCCCTTCGAGCATCGCCGAACCGCTGCCGGGACGGACCCGGCCGGCGTCGGCACGCCCGCCCAGCAGCAGCGCGAGCCCGTGCACGATCATCGTCTTGCCGGCACCGGTCTCACCCGTCAGCACGGTGAGCCCAGGGGCGAGTTCCACGACGGCGTCCTCGATCACGCCCAGACCGCGGATGCGCAACTCCTCGAGCACGCCGCGACCATAGCCAGCGGCCGGTGCTCAGACCGGCCGGCCGCGCCAACCTTCAACCGGTAACGCGAACTTGGCGACCAACCGGTCGGTGAAGGGCCGGGGGTGCAGGCGGGCGAGAAGCACGGGCTGACGCCCCCGGCGTACCTCGACCCGGGCCCCCCGCCGCAGTTCGACGGTGCGCCTGCCGTCGCACCAGAGCAGCCCACCGCCGACGTTGTCCGTCGTGAGGTCGATCGCCAGCACGGAGGACGGCGCCACCACCAGCGCCCGGCTGAACAAGGCGTGGGCGCTGATCGGCACCAGCAGCAGGGCCTGCACCTCCGGCCACACCACCGGGCCGCCGGCGGAGAAGGCGTACGCCGTGGAGCCCGTCGGCGTGGCGGCCACCACCCCGTCACACCCCCAGCGCGACAGCGGCCGGCCGTCGACCTCGACCAGCACGTCGAGCATCCGGTCCTGGATCGACTTCTCCACCGAGGCGTCGTTGAGTGCCCAGTCGTGGGCGGCAACGGCACCGTCGGAATGGACGGTCACGTCGAGCGTCATCCGCTCTTCAACGTCGTAACCGCGGTCGACCACCCCGTCCAGGGTGGCCGACAGGTCGGCCGACTCGGCCTCGGCCAGGAAGCCGACGCGGCCGAGGTTGATCCCGAGCAGCGGTACGGCGGCCTGTCTGGACAGCTCGGCTGCCCGCAGCAGGGTGCCGTCGCCGCCGAGCACGAGCACCAGCTCGACACCGTCGGCGGCCCCGCTGTCGGTCGGCATCACCGTGGCCGTGGTGCAGGCGAGCTCGGCGGCCTCGCGGGCGAGTACCCGGACGCCGATGCCGGAGTCGCCGAGGCGCGCCACGACCTGCCGGGCGCTGCGCAGCACCGCATCGCGCCCGGTGTGGGCCACCAGCAGGATCTCCCGGTCGCTCATCGCGGACCGGCCGCCACCGCTCGATGCACCGCGCCCTCGGCCAGCGGCGGTGCGTCGCTCCGCAGCCACAGGAAGTACTCGACGTTGCCGGCCGGCCCGGGCAGGGAGCTCGCCGTCACCCCGGCCACGCCCAGGTCGGCTGCAGCGGCCGCGGTGGCGACCGAGGTCACCGCCTCGGCGCGCAGCTGCGGGTCCCGCACCACGCCGCCGGGTCCGAGCCGGGTCCGGCCGACCTCGAACTGGGGCTTCACCAGCAGGACGAGGTCCGCGTCCGGCTCGGCACAGCGCCGCAGTGCCGGGAGTACCAGGGTGAGCGAGATGAACGAGAGGTCGGCAACCACCAGGGTGACCGGCCCGCCCAGCTCCGCCGGTGTCAGGCCGCGCACGTTGGTGCGGTCCAGGACGACCACCCGCGGGTCCGAGCGCAGGGACCAGGCCAACTGTCCATAGCCGACGTCCACGGCGAACACGCTGGTCGCCCCCCGCCGCAACAGGACGTCGGTGAAGCCGCCGGTCGACGCACCGGCGTCCAGGCAGCGGCGACCGGCCACCCCGGGACCGGCGGCACCCCAGGCATCGAGGGCGCCGGCCAGCTTCCGGCCACCGCGCGAGGCGTAGTCGTCGTCGGAATCGGCCCGGGCAAGCAGGACGGGGTCCTCGGGCAGCACAGCGGTGGCCGGCTTGACCGCTCGGGAACCCCTGACCAGCACCCGACCGGCAGCCACCATTTCCGCGGCCTGTTCCCGGGAGCGGGCGATCCCGCGGCGAACCAGCTCGGTGTCCAGACGGCTTCGGCGAGACACCGTGGTCAGCCCTCGGCCGGATCGTTCAGCGCGTCGGCGAGCCGGCGGTGCACCTCGTCGTACCCGGTCACCTGCTCCGCCGGCGGGACGTCGGCCAGCTCGGCCAACCGGTCCAACGCCGCGTCGACCAGCGGCTCACCAGTCCGTCCCGGGAGGCCGCCGGCAGACGGCTCCTCGCTCAACTGCTGCCCCCTCTTCGAACCGGCGACCGGGCGGCCGACGGCAGAGACGCTACCTCTCACCGCGCCCGGTGGCAGCGCCCCGGTGCGGTACGGTCCGCCGCGGCGAACGGAGCGAGGAGAGGACCCGGTGGCGACCCAGCAGGACTGCGAGACGGCGTTGCGGCGGGTCGCCGCCACCCTGGCCGGCGCCGGCTCGGACGGGCGAACCCGCGACATCCTGGACCGCTCGGTCAGTTGCACGGTCCCCGATCTCGGCCTGACCTTCACCGGCCGTCTCGCGGACGGCGGCCTGACCGACATGGCAAGTACGCCGACCGGTACGGCGCCGCACGCTCAGATCCGCCTCACCGTGGGCTCCGACGACCTGGTCGCACTCACCGATGGCCGGCTCGGCTTCGGCGCCGCCTGGGCGCAGGGCCGGCTCAAGGTGGACGCCAGCATGCTCGACCTGCTCCGGCTGCGACGGCTGCTCTAGGTCCACGGCGCAGACAGCCCGACCAGCCGCAGCTCCGCGGGTAGCCGGCCGGCGTCCGCAGCTGGCCAGGCCACCGAACAGGCGGCGCGCAGTCCGTCGACGCCGGTAGCCGACGGCCCGGCGCCGCCCGGTTCGGGGCGGACCCGCACAGTCGAGCCGTCCAGTGCCGCCGACCACCCGCCGCAGCTGGCCACCCCGTCGAGCAGCCCAGGCAGTGGATGTGAGACAAGAAGCCCCGACAGGTCGGCAGCAATGAAGGACGGCCGGGCCCGGGATGGGGCGGTCAGCAGGTCTTCGGGCTGCGCCACGCCGGAGAGCACCAGCAGGCTGTCGATGCCGGCCGCGACCGCTCCGGCGATGTCGGTGTCCAGCCGATCGCCCACCACCAGTGGGCGCTCGGCACCGGTACGCCGGACCGCCTCGTCGTAGAGAGCTCGCTCCGGCTTACCGGCGGAGAGCGGGTGCCCACCGGTCGCCACCGCCACCGCCGCGACCAGGGCTCCGTTGCCGGGCAGCAACCCGCGTGGGGACGGCATCGTGGCGTCGAGATTGGCCGCCACCCACAACGCGCCGGCCCGGATCGCCAGCGTCGCCTCGGCCAGCCTGCCGTAGTCCAGCGAGTTGTCGTATCCGGAGACGACCGCGGCCGGCAGGTCATCGGCCGAGCCGACCGGTCGGAACCCGGCCTCGGCCACCGCCTGGAGCAGGGCAGGTGCGCCGGTCACCAGGACGGCCGAACCGGCTGGCAGCCGGTCCGCCAACATCGCCGCGGCCGCCTGGGCCGCCGTCACGACATCGGCCGGCTCGGCCGGTATGCCCAGCTCCACCAGGTGCGCGGCGACGACCGCCGGCGTACGGGACGCGTTGTTCGTGATGTAGGCCACCCGCAGACCGGCGGCGCGGGTCGCCGCGATGGCCTCGCGGGCGCCCGGCACGGCGGTCGGCCCGACGTAGACCACCCCGTCGAGGTCGACGAGGACCGCGTCGTATCCGCTCAGGAGCGGCCCGGAGCTGGCGCGCAGTCCGGCGGTCACTGCCGGGCGAGCGCGGCGCGGGCCCCTCGAAGAGCCACGCCGTAGTGCGCGATGTCGGGTCGCATCGCGGCGGCCAGCGCCAGGTGCTCCACCGCGCCGCGGTAGTCGCCCACCTTGGCCGCGGCCAACCCCAGGCCGAACTGGGCGTAGTCATCGGCCGGGTCCGCCCGGGTGATCCAGTCGAAGCTCTCCCTGGCCTCGGCGAAGTGCCCGGCGTCGAACTGCGCACGGGCGAGCGCCTCGCGGACACTTCGGGACTGCGGCTCGGCCGATGCCGCATGTCCGAGCAGCTGGACGGCCGCCGCCGGGTTACCGCTGTCGAGCAGGGTCAGCCCGCGGACGTACCAGTCGTATACCTCGCCACTGGGTGACACGTCCGGCGACGCGAAGCCGTCGCCGGCGACGTCATCGACCTCGTCCGCGTTCTCGCCCACGCCGCCTCCTCCGCATGCCACCCGTAGCATCCCGCCATGACCGACCCGGCGCCCCCCACCCTGCCGGATCCCGCCGGCCTGGTGCTCGCGCCGTTCCGCGCCCTTCGCTACGCCGTCGTCGGGCCGGACCTGGCCGCGGTCACCTCACCGCCGTACGACGTCATCGATGAGGAGCAGCGGGTCCGGTTGGAGGCGGCCGATCCCCATAACGTCGTGCGGCTCATTCTCCCACGCGACGACGCCGGGCCGGACAGCCGTTACGCCCACGCGGCGCGGATGCTGACCGATTGGCGGCGAGACGGCAAGCTGCGCCTGGATGCGCGCCGGGCGCTCTACGTCTACGAGGAGTCGGTCGACGGCCACGTCCAACGCGGTTTGGTCGGAGCGCTCGCGCTGACTCCGGCCGCGGCCGGCGTTGTGCTGCCGCACGAGAACACCATGGCCGGTCCGGTGGCCGACCGGCTGGCACTCACCGAAGCCACCGGCGCCAACCTGGAACCGATCTTCCTGGTGTACGACGGTGGCGGGCCGGCGGCCGAGGTGGTCCGCGCGGTCGGTGACCTGGAACCGACGGTTTCTGCCACGACCGACGACGGTGTGACCCACCTCATCTGGGCGCTGACCGACCCCGGCGAGCTGACGGCGGTCGCCGCCGACCTCCTGCCCCGTCGAGCAGTGATCGCCGACGGTCACCACCGGTACGCGACCTACCTGCAGCACCAGCGCGACCGGCATGCCGCCGGCGCGGGCACCGGCCCCTGGGACTTCGGTCTGACCTTCCTGGTCGACGCGACGACCTTCGGCCCGCAGGTGCACGCCATCCACCGCACCGTCGCCGGCCTGCCGGTGGCCGAGGCGGCACGGCGGGCCGCGTCCGCCTTCGCCGTACGCCGGCTGGATGCCGACCTCGGCCACGCCCTGGACACGCTGCAACGGGCCGGCCGGAGTGGTCCGGCTTTCCTGCTCGCCGATCGGACCAGCCGGGTCCTGCTGACCGCGCCAGACCCCGCCGCGGTGGACCGAGCCGTACCGGTGGGTCGCTCGCCGGCCTGGCGCGGCCTGGACGTGACCCTGGTGCACCGACTGCTCATCCCCGAGGTGTGGGGAGTACCCGACACCGAGGACGTCATCGGCTTCGCCCATGACGTGGCCGCGGCATTGGCCGTCGCGGACCGCAGCGCCGGCACCGCGGTGCTGCTCAACCCCACTCCGGTAGCCGCGGTCGGTGCGGTCGCCGCTGCCGGCGAGCGGATGCCGCGGAAGTCGACCCTGTTCACCCCGAAGCCTCGGACCGGGCTTGTCCTGCGGCCCTTCGACGCGTAGGGGCGGGCCGGCGGAGTCGTCGGGCACGGGCCACCTCCACCTCGCACCGGCTGGCGGTGCCGCCCGGGGAGCGCCAGAACCGCCGGCGGATGGCCCCGCTGACCTCCACGATGTCCCCGGGCGCCCAGGTGGCAGCCGCGCGGCGGACGGTGGCCTGCCAGGTGACGCAGTCGAGGGTGTCCACCGTCACCGGCCGGGACCTGGTCTGGTGGGTGGGCTGCCGGCCCGAGCTCGCCGACCGGCCCACGACCAACCGGAAGCTGGTCAGCGAATCGCCGCTGGGGAGCGCCCGGACCTCGGGCGCAACCGCCAGCCGGCCGACCAGCACGACCTCGTTACGGTGGCCGACCGTCGGCGAGACCACCTCGGCGGGGATGTTCCGTGCACGCGCGGTCACCTGGACCTCCGTATTCGACCGTGAGCGATGCCGAGGATGCCGCAGAGCACCGACCACCAGGGGCGGCCGACACCGCCCTGTGGATGGTCCTGATGAGGGTGACGGCTGTGGACGGCGGCTCACGTCTGCGGTCCGGCGGCCGATCCCCTTTCGGGCCCGTGGTGGTCGGGCCTCGCCTCATGGCTGCGGGCGCCGAGCACAGCGAGCCGCTCCTCGGCGTCGGTGAGCCCGTCATCGTCGACGCTGGCCGCCGCCAGGAACCACTCCCGCGCCTCCTGCTCGCGGTCGGCCGCGAGCAGGGCATCGGCGTAGGCGTACCAGAGTCGCGGCGTCCAGTCCTCGACGGTGCTCCGGTCGAGGTCGGACCCGGCCCGAAGGGTCATGAGTGCGGCGTCGACCTGGCCCAGATCGCGGCGGGCCCCAGCGGCGACGATGCGCATCTCCACCTGACCGGCCCGGTCCAGCCGCCGTACCGCTGGGTCCTCCGCCAACGCCAGGGCACGCTCGGGCCGCCCCAGTCCGCGCTCGCAGTCCGCCATCACCGGCAGGTACTCCGCCGAACCCGTCATCCGGCGTAAGGCCCGCAGCTCGCCGAGGGCTTCGGCGTACCGGGCCGACCGGTACGCCGTGACCCCCGTGGCCTCTCGGACGACGGCCAGCCGGGCCGCCAGGCCGCGGGCAGCGGCACTGTGCCCGTGCGCCGCCGCCGGGTCGTCCTCGAGCAGCCGGCCCGCCATCACCAGATGCCGGGCGACCCGCTCCGCGAGGGCCGGCGGAAGAGAGCGCAGCTCCCGCCGTACATCATCGGGCAGCTCGGCGGGGTCGGCGTCATCGGCAATGACCGGCGCATCCGGGCTCCCCCCGGCACCGCGCCCCGTCCTGGTCGCCGACGCCCGGCCGGCAGTCGGCGCGCCTCGCCGGGCTCTCGGCGCCGGTGGACGAGCTGCTGCTCCCGCCTCGTGGCGCGGCCGGCGCCCGCGGGCTGGGTCCTCCATCGACGGGCACCTCCGGCGCCGCATAGGTTCGAATAACGACACCAGGGCCACCTCGGCATGAGGTGACCCTGGTGTCGAAGATGTCCGGCGGTGTCCTACTCTCCCACGCAGTCTCCCGCGCAGTACCATCGGCGCTGAAGGGCTTAGCTTCCGGGTTCGGAATGGGACCGGGCGTTTCCCCTTCGCTATGACCGCCGTAACCCGATGGAGACGGGCCGACGTTTGAAGCCGGCCGGCCGCATCTCGGGAACCGCACAGTGGACGCGAACAGATGTATATGTGGTCAAGCCCTCGGCCTATTAGTACCGGTCGGCTACATGCGTTGCCGCACTTCCACCTCCGGCCTATCAACCCGATCGTCTGGTCGGGGGCCTTACCAGGTTGACCCTGTGGGAGACCTCATCTCGAAGCGAGCTTCCCGCTTAGATGCTTTCAGCGGTTATCCCTTCCGAACGTAGCTAATCAGCGGTGCCGTTGGCACGACAACTGACACACCAGAGGTTCGTCCGTCCCGGTCCTCTCGTACTAGGGACAGCTCTTCTCAAGTCTCCTGCGCGCGCGGCGGATAGGGACCGAACTGTCTCACGACGTTCTAAACCCAGCTCGCGTACCGCTTTAATGGGCGAACAGCCCAACCCTTGGGACCTACTCCAGCCCCAGGATGCGACGAGCCGACATCGAGGTGCCAAACCTTGCCGTCGATATGGACTCTTGGGCAAGATCAGCCTGTTATCCCCGGGGTACCTTTTATCCGTTGAGCGACACCGCTTCCACAAGCCAGTGCCGGGTCACTAGTCCCAGCTTTCGCTCCTGCTCGACCTGTCGGTCTCACAGTCAAGCTCCCTTGTGCACTTGCACTCGACACCTGATTGCCAACCAGGCTGAGGGAACCTTTGGGCGCCTCCGTTACATTTTGGGAGGCAACCGCCCCAGTTAAACTACCCACCTGACACTGTCCCTGATCCGGATTACGGACCCAGGTTAGACAGCCAGTACGACCAGAGTGGTATTTCAACGTTGACTCCACGGGCACTGGCGTGCCCGCTTCACAGTCTCCCACCTATCCTACACAAGCCGAACCGACCACCAATATCAAGCTGTAGTGAAGGTCCCGGGGTCTTTCCGTCCTGCCGCGCGTAACGAGCATCTTTACTCGTAGTGCAATTTCGCCGGGCCTGTGGTTGAGACAGCGCTGAAGTCGTTACGCCATTCGTGCAGGTCGGAACTTACCCGACAAGGAATTTCGCTACCTTAGGATGGTTATAGTTACCACCGCCGTTTACTGGCGCTTGAGTTCTGAGCTTCGCACACCGAAGTGCACTAACCCGTCCCCTTAACGTTCCAGCACCGGGCAGGCGTCAGTCCGTATACGTCGTCTTGCGACTTGGCACGGACCTGTGTTTTTAGTAAACAGTCGCTTCAGCCTGGTCTCTGCGGCCGCAGGACGCTTCGGAGAGCAAGTCTCCTACACGTCAACGGCCCCCCTTCTCCCGAAGTTACGGGGGTATTTTGCCGAGTTCCTTAACCACAGTTCGCCCGATCGCCTTGGTATTCTCTACCTGACCACCTGAGTCGGTTTGGGGTACGGGCCGCCATGACACTCGCTAGAGACTTTTCTTGGCAGCATAGGATCATCCACTTCGCCGATGTCGGCTCGGTATCAGGTCTCAGGCGCATGGAGCGCGGGTTTGCCTACGCTCCGCCCTACACCCTTACCCCGGGTCAACCAACGCCCGGGTTGGACTACCTTCCTGCGTCATCCCTTCGCTTGCCTAGTGCCGGCCGGGGTCGCGCGTTCCACCCGACGCCTCCGAAGAGGAGTCGGGCTTCACCCGCTTAGCACAGCCGGGGTCGGCATGGGGCGTGTCACAGCGGGTACGGGAATATCAACCCGTTGTCCATCGACTACGCCTGTCGGCCTCGCCTTAGGTCCCGACTTACCCTGGGCGGATTAGCCTGCCCCAGGAACCCTTGGTCATTCGGCGGAGGGGTTTCTCACCCCTCTTTCGCTACTCATGCCTGCATTCTCACTCGTGCGGCGTCCACGGCTAGGTCACCCTGCCGCTTCGCTCGCCGCACGACGCTCCCCTACCCATGCGCGCGCCTGGACGGCGCCCGAAGGCGCCGCCGAGCGTTTGCGCGCATGCCACAGCTTCGGCGGTGTGCTTGAGCCCCGCTACATTGTCGGCGCGGAATCACTTGACCAGTGAGCTATTACGCACTCTTTCAAGGGTGGCTGCTTCTAAGCCAACCTCCTGGTTGTCTGTGCGACTCCACATCCTTTCCCACTTAGCACACGCTTGGGGGCCTTAGCTGGTGGTCTGGGCTGTTTCCCTCTCGACTACGAAGCTTATCCCCCGCAGTCTCACTGCCACGCTCTTACTTACCGGCATTCGGAGTTTGGCTGACTTCGGTAAGCTTGTGGGCCCCCTAGGCCATCCAGTGCTCTACCTCCGGCAAGAAACGCGTGACGCTGCACCTAAATGCATTTCGGGGAGAACCAGCTATCACCAAGTTTGATTGGCCTTTCACCCCTACCCACAGCTCATCCCCCAGGTTTTCAACCCTGGTGGGTTCGGTCCTCCACGCGGTCTTACCCGCGCTTCAACCTGGCCATGGGTAGATCACTTGGCTTCGGGTCTTGGGCATGCGACTTATTCGCCCTGTTCGGACTCGCTTTCGCTACGGCTGCCCCTCACGGGTTAACCTCGCCACATACCGCAAACTCGCAGGCTCATTCTTCAAAAGGCACGCGGTGACGGCCGTACCGAAGTACGACTACGCTCCCACGGCTTGTAGGCACACGGTTTCAGGTACTATTTCACTCCCCTCCCGGGGTACTTTTCACCTTTCCCTCACGGTACTTGTCCGCTATCGGTCACCAGGGAGTATTTAGGCTTAGCGGGTGGTCCCGCCAGATTCACACGGAATTTCACGGGCTCCGTGCTACTTGGGATCCCGTCCGGGAGGTACAGTCGTTTTCGCCTACGGGGGTGTTACCCTCTGTGCCGGCCCTTTCGCATGGCCTTCGGCTAACGCTGTACTTTGTCACTCCCTGCCGGGGCGGCAGCCCCGACCGGACGGTCCCACGACCCCGATCACGCAACGCCTGCCGGCTGTTCCACGTGATCGGTTTAGCCTAGATCCGCTTTCGCTCGCCACTACTCACGGAATCGCGGTTGCTTTCTCTTCCTGTGGGTAATGAGATGTTTCACTTCCCCACGTTCCCTCCACACACCCTATGTGTTCAGGTGTGGGTGACAGGACATGACTCCTGCCGGGTTTCCCCATTCGGACATCCTCGGATCAAAGCTTGGTTGACAGCTCCCCGAGGCTTATCGCAGCCTCCCACGTCCTTCTTCGGCTCCTGGTGCCAAGGCATCCACCGTGCGCCCTTACTAACTTGGCCACAAAGATGCTCGCGTCCACTGTGCAGTTCTCAAGATACGGACGGCGCCGATCCGGTGGCCGCCGCGCTCGCCCAGCGGGGCGGCGTACGGCGCGGGTCGGTCCGTGCGTGCCCGAACCCCACCGCGCCACCTCGGCGCAATGGGGTTCACGGGCTGGAGAAGGGCGGACATCGTCCGCTCCCTCAGGACCCAACAGCGTGCCTGAGCCGTCCCGACCCGATCCCGACTGTTCCCACCGCCCGGAGGCGGCTGTACTACGTCGAGGTCCGGCGCCGAGCCGGCCTAGTGGTCAGTGTTCCACCCTTGAGCACCACTCCGGCACGAACGTCCGGACGTGGGTCTGGACCCGCCGCGGTGCGAGCACCGCGAGCGCGCCAGGCGCTCCATAGAAAGGAGGTGATCCAGCCGCACCTTCCGGTACGGCTACCTTGTTACGACTTCGTCCCAATCGCCGATCCCACCTTCGACGGCTCCCTCCACAAGGGTTGGGCCACCGGCTTCGGGTGTTACCGACTTTCGTGACGTGACGGGCGGTGTGTACAAGGCCCGGGAACGTATTCACCGCAGCGTTGCTGATCTGCGATTACTAGCGACTCCGACTTCACGGGGTCGAGTTGCAGACCCCGATCCGAACTGAGACCGGCTTTATGGGATTGGCTCCACCTTGCGGTATTGCAGACCCTTTGTACCGGCCATTGTAGCATGTGTGCAGCCCAAGACATAAGGGGCATGATGATTTGACGTCATCCCCACCTTCCTCCGAGTTGACCCCGGCAGTCTCCTATGAGTCCCCGGCATTACCCGCTGGCAACATAGGACGAGGGTTGCGCTCGTTGCGGGACTTAACCCAACATCTCACGACACGAGCTGACGACAACCATGCACCACCTGTGCAGGACCCTTGCGGACCCGGCATCTCTGCCGGATTTCCCTGCATGTCAAGCCTTGGTAAGGTTCTTCGCGTTGCGTCGAATTAAGCCACATGCTCCGCCGCTTGTGCGGGCCCCCGTCAATTCCTTTGAGTTTTAGCCTTGCGGCCGTACTCCCCAGGCGGGGCGCTTAATGCGTTAGCTGCGGCACGGATCGCGTGGAAGACGACCCACACCTAGCGCCCAACGTTTACGGCGTGGACTACCAGGGTATCTAATCCTGTTTGCTCCCCACGCTTTCGCTCCTCAGCGTCAGTTTCGGCCCAGAGACCCGCCTTCGCCACCGGTGTTCCTCCTGATATCTGCGCATTTCACCGCTACACCAGGAATTCCAGTCTCCCCTACCGAACTCTAGTCTGCCCGTATCGACTGCAGGCCCGAGGTTGAGCCTCGGGATTTCACAGCCGACGTGGCAGACCGCCTACGAGCTCTTTACGCCCAATAATTCCGGACAACGCTTGCACCCTACGTATTACCGCGGCTGCTGGCACGTAGTTGGCCGGTGCTTCTTCTGCAGGTACCGTCACTTTCGCTTCGTCCCTGCTGAAAGAGGTTTACAACCCGAAGGCCGTCATCCCTCACGCGGCGTCGCTGCGTCAGGCTTTCGCCCATTGCGCAATATTCCCCACTGCTGCCTCCCGTAGGAGTCTGGGCCGTGTCTCAGTCCCAGTGTGGCCGGTCGCCCTCTCAGGCCGGCTACCCGTCGACGCCTTGGTGGGCCGTCACCCCACCAACAAGCTGATAGGCCGCGGGCCCATCCCTAGCCGAAGTTCTTTCCACCGTTCCGGATGCCCGGTTCGGTCGTATCCGGTATTAGCCCCGGTTTCCCGGGGTTATCCCAGAGCTAGGGGCAGGTTGCCCACGTGTTACTCACCCGTTCGCCGCTAGGACACCTCCCGAAGGAGGCGCCTCGCTCGACTTGCATGTGTTAAGCACGCCGCCAGCGTTCGTCCTGAGCCAGGATCAAACTCTCCGTAGATGTCTGCTTTACCGGTGTTCCGCCCGGTACCCGAGGGCGCCGGGCGGGTCGGTGACAATACGAAGTGCCGCCGCCCCGTACATCCGGGGTGGACGGCGTTTTGATCTTCGGCTCGATTCGGTCGGAGTCTCTGGCGAGAACTCCGCCCGTCTCGCTACCAAAGGAACCGCTACGCCGGGACGCGAAACGCCGGTTGGCGCTGCTGCCCGAGGTAGACGGGGTATTTTTGGCACTGACTTTTGGCACGCTGTTGAGTTCTCAAGAAGCGGACGCGCACCGAACCGGACCTCTCGGTCGTCGTCGGGGCAACCGTACCAATCTAGGTGACGCCGCCCAGCCTGTCAAAGCACTGGCGGCGTCGGGGAAGGCCCGGTCCGGCCACCCGATCGGTGTCGATCGGGGCGTCCGGTGCTCCGCGGCTGTGGGCAGCTTAGGCCGGCGTCTCCGATGGGTCAACCGTCCCCGCGGCCGCTCACCGACCCGGCCGGATCCACCAGCCGGACCGCCCGCCGCCGGCCGCACTGAAGAACCCGTCCGACCAGCGCATCCCGGCTTTCGTCGTAGCTCCCGGCCGGTACCACCACACCGTCCAGCCGCACGGCGCCGTCGTCCACGAACCGCCGGCCGGCCGATCGGGAGGCGACCAGGCCGGCGTCCGCAAGCAGCGCCGGCAGGTGGACAGGGTCGTTCGCGGGACAGGGGTAGTCGGGCGCGTCTACCGGTACCAGGTGGTCCCTGAAGCGCGCGTCGAAGCTGGCCTCGGCCGCTGCCGCGGTGGCGGCGTCGTGGTACAACGCGACGATCTCGCGGGCCACCCGCCGCTTGGCGGCATTGGCGGCCGGCCCACCGCCGGCGGCGTCGGCGGCCACGCCGGCGAGCTCGCTCGGTTCCAGGTCGGTACACAGCTCGGCGTACCGCATCACGAGTCCGTCGGGAATCGACATCAGCTTGCCGAACTGCGACTCCGGCGGCTCGGCGATCGCGACGAAGTTGCCCACGGACTTGCTCATCTTCGTCACACCGTCGAGCCCCTCCAGCAGCGGCACCGTGAGGACCGCCTGCTCGGGCTGCCCGTGGGCCCGCTGCAGGTCCCGGCCGACCAGCAGGTTGTAGGTCTGGTCGGTGCCGCCGAGCTCCACGTCGGCCCGGACCGCCACCGAGTCGTAGCCCTGCAGCAGCGGGTAGAGGAACTCCACCAGCGAGATCGGGCGGCCGGCGGCGTACCGGCGGGCGAAGTCGTCGCGCTCGAGCAGCCGGGCCACGGTCAGCTCGCGGGCCTCCCGGACCACGTCGGACAGGGTCAGGCCGGCCAGCCACTCGGAGTTGCGGCGGACCTCCACCCGCTCCGGGTCGAGGATCCGCATCAGCTGTTGGAAGTAGGTCGCCGAGTTGGTCGCGGTCTGCTCGGCGGTCAGCGCCATGCGGACGGCGGAGTTGCCGCTCGGGTCGCCCACCATGCCGGTGAAGTCGCCCACGATCAGTACGGCGAGATGCCCCAGGTCCTGGAACTGGCGGAGCTTGCGCAGGACCACGGCATGGCCGAGTGTCAGGTCGCTGCCGGACGGGTCGATGCCGAACTTCACCCGCAGCGGGCGGTTCTCGCGGCGAGCCGTCACCAGGCGCTCGCCAAGCGCGGCGGCGGGGAGGACGGCCGCGGTGCCCTGGCTCAGCCGCGACACCGCGCGGGAGATCTCCGCGGGCAGTGCCACGGCCCGCTCCGCGGAGCCAGGAGCCGCCGGTGGAGCCGACATGGACCCGAGTCTCGCATGCGTCACCTGGGCGCCCGGCTCCGCGCGCCCGCCGGCCGGAAGGGGCTCACGGTCGGCTCGCCGTGGAGGTGGAACCGCCATGGGGTCGCCGCCCCTGCACCCGAGACGCCGGTGCGCGGACCGGTCCGCACCCGGGCGGCGGGGACAGCCGGTCCGGGCAGGACCCGCAGTGGCGAGCCGGCTTCGGTCACGTCGGCCCCGTCGAGATCCCGGTCGATCGCCAGCGCGCGGGTCAGCCGGGCCGGGCCACGGCCGAGGTCGCGATCCGGCGCCGCGGGCCGGCGGGACCGCGCCAGCTCCAAGCCGTCTATGACCTCCCCCGCCCGCAGCAGCACCGCAGCCGCGGTTCCTTCCGGAGCGCAGACCAGGTTGACGCAGAAGTGCATCCCGTAGGTGAAGTAGACGTAGGCGTGACCCGGCGGGCCGAACATGGTGGCGTTGCGCCGGGTGCGGCCACGGAAGGCGTGCGAGCCGGGGTCCGCCGCGCCGGCGTACGCCTCCACCTCGGTCAGCCGGAGGACCACGCTGCCCACCTCGCTCGACCTGACGAGCACCGCCCCCAGCAGGTCGCGAGCCACCTCGAGGACCGGCCGGTCGTAGAACGACCGGGGTAGCGGAGCCGTCAGCGTCAGGACCGCTCGAGCAGGAAGGCGAGCAGCGCCTTCTGGGCGTGCAGGCGGTTCTCGGCCTGGTCCCAGACCACGCTGTGCGGACCGTCCAGCACCGCCGCGGCGATCTCCTCGCCGCGGTGGGCCGGCAGGCAGTGCATCACGATCACGTCGTCGGCAGCCGCCTCCACCACGCGCTCGTCGAGGCAGTACGGCGAGAACACCAGGGCCCGGCTCTGCGACTGCTCCTCCTGCCCCATCGAGGCCCAGACGTCGGTGTAGAGCACATCGGCACCGCGCGCCGCCTCCAACGGGTCGTCGGTCACGGTGGCCACCCCGCCGGTGGACTCGCCGATCGTGTTGGCCCGCCGGACGACCTGCTCGATGGGCTGGTAGCCGGCCGGTGCGGCCACCCGGACCCGCATTCCGGCCGCAGTGCCGGCCAGCATCAGCGAGTGCGCCATGTTGTTGCCGTCCCCGAGGTAACCCAGGGTCAGCCCGGAGAGCCCGCCCTTGTGCTCCCGGATCGTCTGCAGGTCAGCCAGCGCCTGGCACGGGTGCGCCAGGTCCGTCAGCGCGTTCACGACCGGTACGGCGGAGGCCGCCGCCAGCGCCTCTATCCGCTCCTGGCCGAACGTTCGGATGACGATCGCCGCGACATATCGGGACAGCACGCGGGCGGTGTCCTCGATGGTCTCGCCGCGGCCCAGCTGCGTCGTCCGCGCGTCGATGACGATGGCATGCCCGCCCAGTTCGGCGATGCCGGCCTCGAAGGACAACCGGGTCCGCGTCGACGGCTTCTCGAAGATCACCGCGACCGACCGCGGACCGGCCAGGGGCGACTCGGCGTACCGCTCCTTGTGTTTGCGGCGGTCGGCGTCGTCGAGAACCGTCTCGAGCTCATCCGGGCCGAGGTCGTCATCGATCAGGAAGTGTCGCGGCATCGCAGGGTGCTCCTCGGGTCGTCGATCAGGGAGAAAGGGACTCGTCGGGTTCGACCGGCGGGCCGCCGGTGAGCTCATCGACGCGGGCCAGCAGATCGGCGACGGCGAACGGCTTGGCGAACACCGAGCTCTCGCCGAGCTCCGCCTGCAGGCCCGGTACGGCGTCCACCTTGCCGGTTACCACCACGACTGGCACCGAGGACAGCGCCGGATCGCTCCGCAGCTCCTCCAGCACCCGGAGGCCACCGAGATCCGGCATCATCAGGTCCAGCAGGATCAGCGCCGGCCGGGCGCTGCTCGCCTTGACCAGGCCGGCCAGGCCGTCGTCGGCCACCGCTACCCGGTACCCCTGCGCCGCGAGCAGCGTCTGCAGCAGCCCGCGGACGCTGGGGTCGTCCTCGACCACGAGCACCAGCGGACCGCTCATGCCCGCCCACTCCGACGCGGAGACGCGAACGCGGCCATGGCCGCGACGATAACGGCCGGCGGGCCGGCGGGCCGCTACCGGGTCGTGGTGTCGGGTCGCGTCAAGGACCGCGCAGGACGGCGCCGGTGGCCCGGCCAGCGGCGGCCACCGCGGCCCCACGGACCGCGACCAGCTCGTCGGTGGTCAGCGTGTGGTCGGCTGCCCGCAGCCGCAGCGCGTAGGCCAACGACCGGCGGCCGGTCCCGACCTGCGGGCCCGTGTAGACGTCGAAGAGCCGGACCGACTCCAGGAGAGGGCCGGCGCCCTCGCGCAGCGCGGCTTCCACCGAACCCGCGGGTACGGCGGCATCGACGACCAGCGCCAGGTCCAGGGTGGCAACGGGGTACGTCGAGATGGCCGGTGCGGGCACCGCCGCCGGCGCGGCCGCGATCAGCGGGTCGAGCTCCAGCTCCATTGCGCAGGTCCCGGCCGGCAGCGACAGTGCCGCGACAACCCGCGGATGCAGCTCCCCGGCGTGTCCGACGAGGGTTCCGTCCAGGTGCAGGGCGGCACACCGGCCGGGATGCCACGGAGCGTGCCGGTCGGACGCCACCGTGAGCTCGACCGGCACTGCGGCGGCCACGGTCCGGGCCGCCGCCACCGCGTCCGCCCAGCTGACCGGCCGGCCCGGGCCCCACCACCCGCCGGCCTCGCGGTCGCCGGCCAGCACCACGGCGAGCCGCAACGGCTGGGCCGGCAGGGCCGCGTCCAGAGCGGCGACCTGCCCGGCGTCCGGACGTCGGTCGACCGGCGCCGCCGGGGCGGCGGGGGCATTCGGCCGCGGCCGGTAGACGAGGCCCTCCTCGAAGAGCGCCAGGTCGCCGGTGCCCCGGCCGACGTTGCGGGCCAATGCGGCCAACAGGCCGGGGAGCAGCGTCGTACGCAGGGCGGCCTCGTCCTCCGCCAGCGGGTTGGCCAGCTTCAGGGTGCGCCGGCGCGGGTCCTCGGCCGGCAGGCCGAAGGCGTCCCAGACTGCGTCGGACAGGAACGGGTAGGTCAGCACCTCCACGTAGCCGGCGTCGGCCAGCACCCGGCCGACCCGCCGGCGCAGCCTTTGGCCGAGGGTCAGTCCCCGACCGGCCGGAGCCGCTGGCAGGACCGAGGGAATGGCGTCGTAGCCCTCGAGCCTGACCACCTCTTCGACCAGGTCGATCGGCTCCCGCAGGTCCGGTCGCCACGCCGGCACGCGGACCTCGAGCGGGTCGTCGCCTGCCACCAGGCAGCCGACGTCGATCAGACGGCGGCGAACGGTGGACGGTCGGATCGGCGTACCGGCCACGACGCCTGGGAGCTCGACCGGCAGCGCGATTTCGGGGCGCGGCGCTCGGGCGTCGACGTCGGTGACCCCTGGCGGCGCCGCAGCGCCGCCCAGCTCGACCAGCAGCCGGACCGCTGCCTCGGCGGCCGCCGCCGGCAGGTCGTCGTCCACGCCCCGCTCATATCGGCGCGACGCTTCGGTCGAGAGGCGGTGACGCCGGCCGGTCCGCGCCACCGAGGCAGGGTCGAAGTGCGCCGATTCGATCACCAGGTCGGTCGTCTTCGCGGTGACCTCCGTGCCGGCTCCGCCCATGACTCCGGCCAGCGCTACCGGTCCGGAGGAATCGGCGATCACCAGGTCCCCCGGATCGAGCCCCCGGTCCACGCCGTCGAGCGTGACCAGTCGCTCCCCCGGCGCGGCCCGCCGGACCGTGATCGCGCCGGTCAGCCGGTCGCGGTCGAAGGCGTGCATCGGCTGGCCCAGCTCCAGCAGCACGTGGTTGGTGACGTCGACCGGCAGCGATATCGGCCGCATCCCGGCCAGCGTGAGCCGGCGCCGGAGCCACAGCGGGGACGGCGCGGCCGGATCCAGCCCGGTGACCAGCCGGGCGACGTAGCGGTCGCAGCCGGCCGGGTCCTCGACTACTACGTCGTACGCCGGTTCCCCGGCCGTCGGCGCGGGCAGCGCCGCCGGGTCGCGAAAGGCCACGCCGAGGGCGGTGGCCGCCTCGCGCGCGAGGCCGCGCACGGACAGGCAGTAGCCCCGGTCCGGGGTGACGCTGATGTCGAACACCTCGTCGCGCAGGTCCAGCGCCTCGACAACGTCCGCGCCAACCTCGGCTCCCACCGGCAGCACCAGGATCCCGCCGGCGTCCTCGCCGATGCCGAGTTCGGCGGCCGAGCAGATCATTCCGTCGCTCAGCCGTCCGTAGGCATGTCGCGCAGTGATCGGAAAGGGCACGCCGGGCAGTGTCGCGCCCGGCATGGCCACCGGCACGAGGTCGCCTTCGGCGAAGTTGGTCGCGCCGCAGACGATGCCGCGCGGCGGCCCGCCGGTCGACACCTCGCAGTACCTGATCGGCTTGCGGAAACCGGTCAGCTCCTCGACCGAGCAGACCTCGCCGACCACCACGCCAGAGATGCCGCCGCCGACCGGCTCGACGCTCTCGACCTCGAGGCCGGCGCGGACCAGCGCGGCCGCCACCTCGGCCCCCGTGCCCGGTAGGTCGGCCCAGGCCCGCAACCAGGACAGCGGGACCCGCATCTCAGGCCTCCGTCCCGAACGGCAGGCTGAAGCGGATGTCGCCCTCCACCATGTCGCGCATGTCGGTCACCCCGGAGCGGAACATCAGCGTGCGTTCCACCCCCATGCCGAAGGCGAAGCCGGAGTAGGCCGCCGGGTCCACCCCGGCCGCCGCGAGCACATGCGGATGCACCATCCCGGAGCCGCCCCACTCGATCCAGCCCGCTCCCGAGCAGGTCCGGCAGCCCCGGCCGTCGCAGTTGAAACAGAGCAGGTCGACCTCGACCGACGGCTCGGTGAACGGGAAGTACGACGGGCGCCAGCGGATGCGTTGCGACGCCCCGAAGATCGCAGCCGCGAAGGCCTCGAGCGTTCCCTTCAGCTGGGCCACCGTGATGCCCCGGTCTACCACCAGGCCCTCCACCTGGGTGAAGACCGGGCTGTGGGTCGCGTCCAGGGGGTCTGCCCGGAAGACCCGACCGGGGCAGATGACGTAGACCGGCAGGTCGCGCTCCAGAAGTGCCCGGATCTGGACCGGCGAGGTGTGGGTCCGCAGCACCAGGCCGCTACCCGGCGGTGCGACGTACAGGGTGTCCTGCAGCTGCCGCGCCGGATGGTCCGGACCGAAGTTCAGCGAGTCGAAGTTGTGCCACTCGGTCTCGACCTCGGGCCCCTCCGCGACCTCGTAGCCCATTGCGACGAAGATGTCGGCCATCCGCTCGGCCAGGGTCCGCAGCGGATGCCGAGCCCCCCGCGGCGTCCGGTCCCAGGGCAGCGTGACGTCGACGGCCTCCTCTGCCAGGGCACGGGCGTCCCGCTCGGCCTCGAGCTCGGACCGCCGGGCGGCCAGCGCGCCCGAGATGGCCGCACGGACCTCGCCGACGCGCCGGCCGGCGTCGGCACGGGCCTGCGGCGGCAGCGCACCGATCTCCCGGTTCGCGAGCGCGACCGGCGACCGGTCGCCCGCATGGGCGGTTCGCGCGTCGCGCAGGGCGTCCAGGTCGCTGGCGGCCGCGACGGCAGCGAGCGCGGCGGCGCGGAGGCGCTCGAGTTCCGCCGGCTGCAGGAGGCTCACCGACACGGGGTCATAGGAGGAGTTCGGCGCGGACATCGGGACGGCTCCAGGACGCGCGGGTGCGCATGGTAGGGGCGGGGCGGCGGAGCCCGCCGGTCGCGGCGCTCGCTAACGGGCGAACGCCGGGGTGCCGGCGGGCAGTACGAACCGAAAAAGGGCCCCGCCGCCGGTCGCCGTGCCGACCTCGATGGTGCCGCCGTGCGCCTCGACCAGCCCCTTGGTGATGTAGAGACCCAGGCCGGTGCCGCCCCTGCGACCGCTGCGCCAGAACTTGCGGAACGCCCGGTCCGCATCGTGCGGGGACATGCCCTCCCCCTCGTCGGTGACGACCACCTCGACGCCGGATCCCGCCGGCCCCACCGTCACGTTGACGGTACCGCCGCCGTGCCGCACCGCGTTTTCCACCAGGTTGGTCAGCACCTGGTCCAGCTTGTCCGGGTCCGCCCAGATCTCCCCCACCTCCTGCTCCGCCAGCTTGAACCGGCCCGCTGGTTCGCCGGCGGCCACGGCGGCGGCAAAGGCCCTGCGCACGCCGGCCGCCACGTCGACGACCGAGCGGCGCAGCTCCAGCCGGCCGGCGTCGATCCGGGAGACGTCGAGCAGCTCGGTGATGAGGCGGGTCACCCGGTCCGCGTCGGCGTTGACCGTTCGCAACATGTGCTTCTTCTGCTCGTCGGTGAACCGCTCCCACTTCGCCAGCAAGGTGGCCGTGAAGCCCTTCACGCTCGTCAGCGGCGAGCGCAGCTCGTGCGCAACGGTGGAGACCAGGTCGGCCCGGCTGCGCTCGAGCCGCTGGCGGGCCGAGTTGGCGCGGAAAGAGACGACCAGCCGGACCACCGGGCCGCCCGGCAGAGCTCGGACATAACGGGCGGTCAGCAGCAGCTCGGCGCACTCGGCCGCCGTCCGGCCCGGCCGGACGAGCAGCCGCTCCGGCTGGCCGCGACGGATCGTCAGGCCGTCGTACGGCCGGCTGCACGCCCACCAGTCGCGCCCGTCCGGGTCGACCAGGGCCAGGACCTCGGTGTAATGGCGGCCCACGGCTGCGTGGGCGGCGGCGCCGAGCAGTCGCGCTCCCGCGGCGTTGAGCACCACGACCGTGCCGGCGGAATCCGCGACGAGCACCCCGTCGGGCAACTCGTCGAAGGCCGCCGGATCCGGTGGACTCGTCACGACCTCTCCCTCGGTTCACAAGTGGAGCGAACCGCGCGCGCCAGCGTCAACACCCGTCCACTATCCGGTCACGGGGGGCATTTCGTCACCAGCGTTGGGCGACGATGTGACCCGGCAGCCGGCCGGTCCCCGCTGGGCGCGGGCCGAGGCGTACAGGCAGACGGCGGCCGCCGCCGCCAGGTTCAGGCTCTCGGCCCGGCCGTGGATCGGCACCCGCACCGTGCGATCCGCCAGTGCCCGGGTCGGGGCGGGCAGGCCCCACGCCTCGTTGCCGAAGAGCCAACCGGTGGGCCCGGCCAGCTCACCCGCGGCTGCCAGCGAGTCGAGGTCGGCCGGCGCGTCACCGGCCGCTGCCAGCACCTGCAGACCCCCGGCACGCAGGGCGGCCACCGCGGCCGACACCGGCACGCCGACGGCGAAGGGCAGGTGGAAGAGGCTGCCGGCCGAGGCACGGACGCACTTGCCGTTGTACGGGTCCACCGAGGTGTCGGAGAAGATCACGGCGTCCGCGCCGGCGGCGTCGGCCGCCCGCAGGACCGTGCCGGCGTTGCCCGGGTCGCGGACGGCGGCCAGCACCACGACCAGGGCCGGTGCGCCGGCCACGGCGGCGGCCAGCGGCACGTCCCGGAACGCCGCCACGCCGACCAGCCCCTGCGGAGTCACGGTTGCCGCCAGCGTCCTGAGCACCTCCCCGCTCACCGCGGTGACCGGTACGCCGGCCGCGACGGCGCGGTCCACCAGATCGGCATGGCGGACCGCCGCCTCAGTGGTGCAGAACAGCCCGAGTAGCGCGCCGGGTCCAGCCCCGGTGGCCGCCAGTGCCTCCGTGACCGCCTGGGGACCTTCGACCAGAAAGCGCCGGTCGGCCTGCCGGAACGCCCGCTTGGCCAGCCGGTGGGCCGCCCCCACCTGGGGCGCCCGGGCCGAGGTGAGCGGCGCACCAAGCCGCGGCGCCCCGGTCAGGCGGCGGTACCGGGTTGGCTGTCCGGCTCGGCCGGCAGCGCCGCCCGCGCCAGTTCGACCAGCGCCGCGAAGGCGGCCGGGTCGGCGACGGCGATCTCGGCCAGGTTCTTGCGGTCCACCTCGAGGCCGGCGGCCTTCATGCCCTGGATGAACCGGTTGTACGTCAGGTCGTTCGCCCGGGCCGCCGCGTTGATCCGGGCGATCCACAGCGACCGGAAGTCGCCCTTGCGGGCGCGTCGGTCGCGGTAGGCGTAGGTCATCGAGTGGAGCATCTGCTCCTTGGCCTTGCGATAGAGCCGGGACCGTTGACCCCGATATCCACTGGCGCGCTCGAGGACGACCCGGCGCTTCTTGTGGGCGTTGACCGCCCGCTTGACGCGTGCCACGACAGTGCTCCTAGGTGAGGCGGCCGACGGCTCGAAAGGGCGCCGGCGGGTACGAGAAGTGGGTCGGCGGCCTACCGGCCGAGCAGTCGCCGGACCCGCTTGGTGTCCGCGGGCGCCACGTCGACGGTGCCGGCGAGGCGGCGGGTCAGCGTGGAGGGCTTGCGCTCGAAGAGGTGCCGGCGACCGGCCTGCTGGCGCAGGATCTTGCCGGCACCGGTGATCTTGAAACGCTTCTTGGTCCCGCTGTGGGTCTTGTTCTTCGGCATGACGGCCGTCGTACTCCCTCGTCGTCGGCGGCTCTGGGCCGCCAGCTGTCGGTGGTGCGCTGGGGCGGGTCAGCCGGTCGCGCTCGCCGGGGCGGTTTCGCCGCGGGAGGCTGGCGCCCGAGCGACCTTGTGCGGTGCCATCACCATGATCATGTTACGGCCGTCCTGCTTGGGCGCCGCCTCGACGAAGCCGAGCTCCGAGACGTCCTCGGCGAGGCGCTGCAGCAGTCGGAAACCCAGCTCGGGGCGGGACTGCTCGCGGCCGCGGAACATGATCGTGATCTTTACCTTGTCCCCCGCCTTGAGGAACCGCACCACGTGACCCTTCTTCGTCTCGTAGTCGTGCGGATCTATCTTCGGGCGGAGCTTCATCTCCTTGATCACCGTGTGCACCTGGTTCCGGCGTGCCTCACGGGCCTTCTGCGCGGACTCGTACTTGAACTTGCCGTAGTCCATGAGCTTGGCGACCGGCGGCCGCGCCATCGGTGCGACCTCGACCAGGTCGAGATCGGCCTCCGCGGCCAGCCGCAGCGCGTCGCCGATGGCGACGATCCCTACCTGCTCGCCGGCCGGGCCGACCAGGCGGACCTCGGGTACGCGGATCCGGTCGTTGATACGGGGTTCGACGCTGATGGGGCCTCCTTGTTGGCGTGGTCTGCATCGGTGGCGTGCTCGGGGCAACCGCCACGGGCTCCCGGTCGTTCCCGGGCCGCGACGCGCTCGCAGTGGCCCGCCGACCCGTACGGCGCCGCACCGCGGCCGCCGTTCGCCGGCGCGGCGACCCGTGGGGAAGGTCGACGGTCCGACGGGACCTCTCCGGCCGCGGCCGGACAGGTGGGAGGAGGGCCTCCACTTGCGCGGCCGGGGCCTCGCCACCGCGGCGACGCCGACCGGCCGGTCGTCCGAACAGGGTAGCACCGGGGGAACGAGCGGGCCGGTGCTGCGATCAGTTGGAGAGGCCGGCGACGCGGTCCGTGGCGACGTACGCCGGGGGGCCGAGCGCATACGCCTGGCGACGTTGGGCCGGTGTCAGCACGGCGAGGTCCAGTCCGCCGGCCACGAACGGCCGACGGGCGAGGGCCGCGGCCACCCGCCGGACCATGACCACGACCTCGCTGGAGTCCATCTCGTCGTCCAGGACGAGGCCGACGGTAAGGCCGCTGGCGTCCGGTCCGGCGGCCGGCGCCAGCAAGAAGGCCTCGGCGATGAGCGGCTCTCCGCGCAGGGCAGCACAGATGCCCTCCAGGGCCTCGGGCGGGGGGAGCACCGCTGGTGCGACCACGGGCAGGCCGCCGGCCACCGTCCGGGCGGCGAGGGTCTCCTCGCCGTCCGCGGTGACCGGCACGTAACCCGCCACCAGGTCGTGCAGCGCCCGTCCCTCGACCACGAAACTGACCGGCCCGGCCACGTCCACCAGCAGCGCTGAGCACCCCTCGCTCAACACCGCGCGGAAGACATCGCTACCCGCCACCGGCACCGGCCGTGCATCGGCGCGCCACTGGGCCAGGGCATCGACCGAGGTGAACGCCGGGAGCGCCACCCGGCCGTCCCGACCGAAGATCGTCGGCAGCGACATGGAGCTGACCGACCCGGCGCCCGGCTCGGTCGTCGTCGGGTCGTCGGCAGGGACCATGGCGGCGACGACCGGAACGAACAGCCGGGCGTCGAGCAGCGCCGCGTGCACCCGCGCCGAGGCGGTCGGCGCCGGATCGGCGGCCCATGCCTGCAGCGCCGCGGTCAAGTCAGCATCGGCGGCACCGATGTCGGGCGGTGGGCTCACGAAGCCTCCCGGCGCTGGGCGCCGGGGGGCGGCGCCGCGCGAAGGAATACCGCAAGTCGGACTACTGACACAACATTCCCAGGTCCGGGTCGGCGCGTCGCGCGGCCCGCGCGCGCCGCCGGCCCGCGTGGTCACCGGTCCGGAGTCGGTCGGCCGGCCACGAACACCGCCACCAGGGTCAGCCCGACCCCGAGCATGGTGGCGACCGAGAGCCGCCCGCCGGGACCGGGTACCCCGAGGTCCATCGCCACCGCCCCGATCAGCTGCCCGGTGACGGTTGCGAGCGTGAGCCGGAGCACCCCGAGCGAGCGCACCGCAAAGGCAGCGATCACGATGAACGCCGTGCCGCCGAGGCCGCCGACGTACAACAGCGGGTTCGCCGGCCAGTGCGGTGCCGACCCGGCGCCCGCCGCCCGAGCGGCCAGCGCGGCCAGAGCGAGTGCGGCGAACCCGACGGCGAAGTTGACCAGCGCCGCCACCAGCGGATCGCCGGTCACCTCGCGGAGCTGGCCGTTGGCCGCTGCCTGAGCGGCACCCAGCACGCCGGCGGCCACGAGCAGCACGAAGAGAACCGGCCGTACGGAGGAGAACCGACCGGCACCGGCCAGGGCGACCGCGAGGACCGCCATGGCCGTGCCGATCACTCGAGGTGCCGACACCGGCTGGGCGGCGCCGGGTCCCAGCCCCAGCCGGTCGACCGCCAGCCCGCCCACGGTCTGGCCGGCCACCAGACAGACGCTGACCAGCGCCACCCCGACGAGGGGTACACCAAGTGCCTGCACGGCCACCACGGCCGCGCCGCCGAGCCCGCCCAGCCGCCACCACCAGCGCGCCCGGCCGGAGAAGACGCCGGCGACCGCCCGGCGGCGGGCTCCGGAGGCGGCGACCAGCGCGAGCAGCAGGACCAGACCGAAACCGAAGGACACCAGCGAAGTCGGCAGCACCCCGACCCGCTCTTCGAGAGCGCCGTTCACGCGGGCCTGACCGGCCTGCAGGATCCCACCGACGACGGTCAGCGCCAGCGCCGTGGGGGCCGGCAGCACGGACGAGGACAGAGCCGGCGCGTTGGCGCGCATGCGGCAGCGTCAGCCGGTCCGGCCGGGCAGCCCACGTAGCGCGATAGCGGTCGCGACCGCGGCCTGCGCGGCCTGGCGGCCCTTGTCGTCCCGGGAGCCGGGCAGCCCTGCGCGGTCCCGGGCCTGAGCCTCGTCGTCGCAGGTCAGTATGCCGAAGCCGACCGGTACGCCGGTGTCCAGGGCGACCCGGGCGCAACCGTCGGTCACCGCGCGGGCGACGTGGTCGAAGTGCGGCGTACCCCCTCGGATCACCACGGCGAGGCACACCACGGCGTGGCAGCCGAGCCGTGCCAGCCCCGCGGCCAGCACCGGGACCTCGAACGCGCCCGGCGCCGCCACCTCCACCCGGTCCCGCACGCCCATCTCGTCCAGCGCCGCACGGGCACCCGCCAACAGGCCGTCGGTGATCTCCTGGTGCCACCGCGCGGTCACCAGTCCGACCCGCACTTCCTCGGCTCCGACGAGGTGCAGCACCGGCACGCCGGAGCCGCTCACGACGTGCCGTCCCGGGGCAGCCCGTCCGCGCTCGCCTCGGTCACCTCGTCGTCGAAGGCCGCCAGGGCCGGCAGGTCGTGGCCCATCCGGTCCCGCTTGGTTCGCAGGTACCGGAGGTTCTCCGGCGTCGCGGTGACCGGCAGCGGCACCCGGTCCACGATCTCGAGCCCGTACCCCTCCAGGCCGGCCCGCTTGGTCGGGTTGTTGGTGAGCAGTCGCATCGTGTGGATCCCGAGGTCGACGAGGATCTGCGCGCCGGTGCCGTAGTCGCGGGCGTCCGCCGGCAGCCCCAGCTCGAGGTTGGCGTCGACGGTATCGGCGCCGCCGTCCTGCAGCTGGTAGGCCTGCAGCTTGTGGAGCAGACCGATCCCCCTGCCCTCGTGCCCGCGGACGTAGAGCACCACGCCCCGGCCCTCGGCGGCCACCGCAGCCAGGGCGGCGTCGAGCTGGGGGCCGCAGTCACAGCGCAGCGAGCCGAACACGTCACCGGTCAGGCACTCCGAGTGCACCCGCACCAGCACACCCTGGCCGTCGCCGATCTCGCCGCGGACCAGTGCCACGTGATCGGTGCCGTCGAGCAGGCTGGTGTAGCCGATTCCCCGGAAGTCACCGTGCCGGGTGGGGATTCGAGCCATTCCCACCGCGTGGACCTGCTTCTCGGTGCGCCGGCGAAAGGCGATCAGGTCGGCGATGGAGATCAGCGCCAGCCCGTGCTCGGCGGTGAACACCTCCAGCTCCGCCAGCCGGGCCATGTCCTCGACGTCCTTCTGGCTGACGAGCTCGCACAGCACCCCGGCCGGCCGCAACCCGGCGAGCCGGCACAGGTCCACCGCGGCCTCGGTGTGGCCGGGGCGCCGCAACACCCCACCCTCCTTGGCCCGCAGCGGCACCACGTGGCCCGGCCGGGTGAAGTCGGCGGCGGTGGCAGCCGGGTCGGCGAGCAACCGCATCGTACGAGCCCGGTCGGCCGCCGAGATCCCGGTTCCGATCCCTTCGCGGGCGTCGACGGAGACCGCGTACGCCGTACCACGCTTGTCCTGGTTGACGTGGTACATCGGCGGCAGCTCCAGCCGGTCGCAGTCGGCTTCGGTCAGCGGCACGCAGATGTAGCCCGAGGTGTAGCGGACCATGAAGGCGAGCAGCTCCGGCGTCGCGTGCTCGGCCGCGAAGATCAGGTCGCCCTCGTTCTCCCGGTCCGCGTCGTCGACCACGACCACCGCCCGGCCGGCAGCGATCTCGGCGACCGCCTCCTCGATGGTGCTGAAGCGGGGATCGCCGGCGGCCAGCGGCGTGCTCACGGTCGCCCCTCCAGTGCCGGGGCGAGCAGCTTCTCGACGTACTTCGCCAGTACGTCGACCTCGAGGTTGACCAGCTCGCCGGGCTGCCGAAAGCCGAGGGTGGTGGCCGCGAGCGTCGTCGGGACCAGGCTCACCGCGAAGTCGGCCGGGGAGATCGCGACGACGGTGAGGCTGACGCCGTCCACCGTGATCGAGCCCTTCTCGACGACGTAGCGGGCCAGCTCCGCCGGCAGTGACATCCGCAGCACGTGACCGACCTCGCCGGGCACCCGCTCGAGGATGGCGCCGGTCCCGTCGACGTGCCCCTGCACCAGGTGCCCGCCGAGCCGGCCGCCGAGGGTCATCGGCCGCTCGAGGTTGACCCGCGCACCCGGCGTCAGCGCGCCGAGGGCGGACCTGCGGAGCGTCTCGGCCACGACGTCCGCGGTGAACGCGCCGCCGGCCACCGAGACGACGGTGAGGCAGACGCCGTTGACGGCGATGGAGTCGCCCGGCACCGCGCCGGCGGTCACCCGGGGACCGCGCACGCTCAACCGCGCGGCGCCCGGCAGCGGTTCCACGGACACCACTTCGCCGAGCTCCTCCACGATGCCGGTGAACATCGGTGTCAGTGCCCCTCTCGGACCGGCCGGGCGGTCAACCGGAGGTCCGGCCCGAACCAGGTCACGTCGTCGAGCCGGAGCCGGGTCGCCGCGGTCATCGTGGCGGCCCCCTCGCCGGCGAGCGCCGGCAGCCCCCCGCCGCCGATCAGCAGCGGGGCGACGTAGCCGATCACCCGATCCACGAGACCCTCCCGGAGGAAGGAACCCGCCAGGGTCGGTCCACCTTCCAGCAGGACGCCGTACCGGTTCAGTCGGTGCAGCTCCTCGAGCACCGGCAACAGGGCCAGACCCGCATCGTCCCGGTCCACCTCGAGCACGGCGGGAGCCCCGTCGGGCGCGGTCGCGCCCTTGGCCATCACGAGCAACGTCGGGGCCGTCGCGTCGAAAACGCGGGCCTGGCGCGGCGTCCGGCCGGCGGAGTCGAGGACGACCCGCAGTGGCTGACGATCACGCGGCCGCCCGTGCGGATCCCTGCTGGTGAGTGCCGGGTCGTCGACCAGTACCGTGCCCACTCCGACCATTACGGCATCGCAGCCGGCCCGCAGCCGGTGCACGTCGGCGCGGGCCTCGGGCCCGGTGACCCACCGACTGCTGCCGTCCGCGGCGGCCACCCGGCCGTCCATGGCGGCGGCGTACTTCCAGGTGACGAACGGGCGCCCGCTGCGGATGGCGTGCAGCCAGACCTCGTTGACACGCTCCGCCGCCGGCGCCAGTACGCCGCCGAGCACCTCCATTCCGGTAGCTGCGAGCACGTCGGCGCCGCCGCCGGCGGTCGGGTTGGGGTCGTCGACGGCGTACACCACCCGCCCGACCCCGGCGGCCAGCAGCGCGGCGGTGCAGGATCCGGTCCGCCCGATGTGGCGGCACGGCTCCAGGGTGACGACGGCGGTCCCGCCCCGGGCCCGGTTGCCGGCGGCGGCGAGCGCGACCACCTCGGCGTGCGGCGTACCGGGGCCGGCGTGGAACCCGGCGCCGACCTCGGCTCCGGCGGGGTCGAGGACGACCGCGCCGACCAGGGGATTGGGCGCCGTCGACTCCGGCGCGAGGGCGGCCAGCTCGCAGGCGCGGCGCATCGCGGCGATCTCGGTGGCAGTGACGGCCGGGGCGGCCCGGTGCTGCGACTCGGACACCGGACCTCCTCGGGCTCTCGGCCGGGCGGCGCCGGGGAGAGAAGCGGAGGCGGTCGCGGGCGGACCGGACAGCGCGAGGCGCTGCCGGTCGGGCGGATCGCCGGGATCGGCGGGCCACCGCTCGCCCGCGCGCTGCCTCCCATCCGGACTGTCACCGTCGGTCCTGGAGTTCCACCAGGTCAACCGGCCGCCGCGAAAGGCGACCGGGTCGCGGACTGTCACCGCCGGTTCGGACTTGCACCGATCCCGGAGCGCGCGTGCTGTTTGGACGAGGTCAGTGTGCCACGTCGGCGCGACGGTCCACCGCAATGGCCGAGCCGGCCCGGCCCTTGGCCACGCTCTTCATCTCGGTGGCGATCGAGACCACCTCGCGGTGGTCGGCGAAGCGGCGCCGACCGCTCATCACCACGCCGACCGAGACCGACACCAGGGGATACCGGCGCGGGAAGCCCTGCCGGTCGACCAACTCGAGATAGCCGCGGGCCACGTCGGCCGGTTCATGCAGCTCCACGACGCGCTTGTCGAAGACCTCGAGCACCCGGCGGCAGGCCTCCTCGGCCGAGCTCGGGTCGCAGATGAGCACGAAGTCGTCGCCGCCGACGTGGCCGATGAACGGCGGCGGCGGCGCGGTCTCCCCCGCCGCCATGCCGAGGGCGTCGGCCAGCAGCGCGATCACCTCGTCCCCGCGGAGGAAGCCGTAGGCGTCGTTGAACGCCTTGAAGTTGTCCAGGTCGAAGTAGCAGACGGCGAACGGCTCGTTCGCGAGCACCCGCAGCGCGATCTCGGAGTCGATCCGGTGGTTGCCCGGCAGGCCGGTGAGCGGCGACACCCCGCGCATCTCGGCGTTGCGCCGCAGCGTCGAGCGGATCCGGGCCACCAGCTCGAGGGTGTCGAACGGCTTGATGACGTAGTCGTCGGCGCCCGCGGCCAGACCCACCACCTTGTCCGCCGACAGGCTCTTGGCGGTCAGCAGGATCACCGGCAGGTTCGCTGTGGCGGGCGCTGCCCGCAGCCGGCGGCAGACCTCGATCCCGTCCAGGTCGGGCATCATCACATCGAGCAGCACGAGATCGGGTACGCCGTCGGCGATCATCGCCAACGCCTGCGCGCCACTGGCGGCCACGTCGACTGTGAACCCCTCGAGCCGCAGGTTCAGCGAGATGAAGCGGGCGATGTCGCCGTCGTCGTCCACGACCAGGATGTGGCCGTCGCTCATCGCGGCGCCACCGGGCCGCCGGTGGCAGCCGACTCCGCCGCCGCGCGTAGTTGCTGGACCGCGGCTGCCGGGTCGGCGACGCCGTAGACGGCCGAGCCCGCCACGAAGACATCGGCGCCGGCCTCTGCGCAGCGCGTGATGGTGTCCGCGTCCACCCCGCCGTCAACCTGAACCCACAGGTCCAGGCCACGGCGGTCGACCAGCTCCCGAGCCGCTGCCACCTTCGGCAGCATGTCGGCGCGGAACGACTGCCCGCCGAAACCCGGTTCCACGGTCATCACCAGCACCAGGTCGAAGTCGGCCAGCAGGTCCTCGTACGCCGCCAGCGCCGTGTCCGGCTTGAGGGCCAGGCCGACCCGGCCACCGGCCGCCCGGATCGCCCGCGCGGTCGCCACCGGGTTGGCGGCGGCCTCGACGTGGAAGGTGACCGACTCGGCGCCGGCCTCGGCGTACGCCGGCGCCCAACGGTCCGGATCTTCGATCATCAGGTGACAGTCCAGCGGGAGCCGGGTCGCCTTGCGCAGGCACTCGATCACGGGAAGCCCCAAGGTCAGGTTGGGCACGAAGTGGTTGTCCATCACGTCGACGTGCAGCCAGTCCGCCGTCCCGGCCACTGCGGCCGCCGCGTCGGCGAGCCGGGACAGGTCCGCGGCCAGCACGCTGGGCGCAATTTGTGGACCCACCCGCCGGCTCCCCCGCCCTGTCTTCCGTCGCACTCGATTCTACGGGCGATCGACCCGCCGCAAGAGCGCAACGAACATTGCGTCCGTCCCGTGCCGGTGCGGCCAGAGCTGCACGTCGGGGCCGTTGCCCAGCTGCGGTACGCCGGCAAGCAGCGGCCTGGCGTCCACCGGCTCGACGTCAGGCCGGCTGGCCACGACGGCGGCCACGACGTCGGTTGTCTCACCGGGGTGCGGCGAGCAGGTCACATAGGCCACCACGCCGCCGGAGCGCGCGGCGGTGAGCGCACCGTCCAGCAGAGCGCACTGCAGCGGGAACAGCCCGGCCACGTCCGCCGGCGAGCGGCGCCAGCGCGCCTCCGGCCGGCGCCGTAGCGCGCCCAGGCCGCTGCAGGGGGCGTCGACCAGCACCCGGTCCAAGCCGCCGACCGCCCACGGGGGGGCGATGCCGTCCGCGACCACGACGGCCGTCCCAGCCGAGGCGCCGGCCAACGTGGAGCGGACCAGCCGGGCCCGGTGCGGCGCCCGGTCGGCGGCGACCAGCCGGGCGCCCCGACCGGCCGCCAGCCCGGCGAGCAGCCCGGCCTTGCCACCCGGGCCGGCGCAGACGTCCAGCCAACGGTCGTCCCGACCCTCGACCGGAACCCGCGCCAGCGCCAGCGCCGCCAGCTGGCTGCCCTCGTCCTGCACGGCCGCCCGGCCGTCCCGGACCGCGGCCAGCCGGCCGGGATCGCCACGGTGGAGATGGACGGCGTACGGCGACCAGGGTCCGGGCCGGCCCCCCGGTGCGGTGTCTGCCAGCAGCTGCGCCGGCGTGATCCGGCCGGGACGGGCGACAAGGTGGACCCGCGGACGCTCCGCGTCGGCGCCGAGCGCGGCCGCCGTCTCCGTCAGGTCCCCACCGAGCGCTTCGCAGTAGGCCGAAACGACCCACGACGGGTGGAACGTGGTCATCGCCAGGTGGGCTACCGGATCCACGTCGTACGGCGGCGCCAGCTCCGCCAGCCAGCCGGCGAGGTCGCGCCCGGCCACCCGCCGAAGCACCGCATTGGCGAACTTCGCCGGGCCCTCCCCCAGCATGGCGCGGGCCAGCTCGACCGTGCTGGACACGGCGGCGTGCGGCGGCACCCGGGTGCGCAGCAGCTGGTAGGCGCCCAGGCGCAGGGCCAGGAGCAGCGCCGGGTCGACGTCGGCCAGCCGGCGGTCGACGCAGGCGGCCAGCACGGCGTCGAGGGTCCCCTGCGCCCGCAGCGTGCCGTAGCCGAGCTCGGTCGCGAGCGCAGCGTCCCGCCGATCCAGCCGGCGGGCGCGTAGCAGCTCCGGAAGGACCAGGTTGGCGTAGGCGTCGCGCTCCGCCACCGCGCGCAGCAGCGCGTACGCCGTCTCCCTGGCCGGGTCCGAGGGGACGCGCGGTCGGGCCGGCACCTAGATCAACCGGTCGTCGGAACGCAGCCGGACACCGCGGGCCCACTTCGCCGCCGCCATCGGCGATCGGCCGGCCGGTTGCACATCCCCCAGCAGGACCGGATCCGTGCCGGTGCCCACCAGCACGCCACCGTCGCCGCCATGCAGCTCACCGGGATCGAGGGCCAGGTCGGGACTGGGCGCGGCGGCCAGGGGGGCCAGCTTCAGCCGTGCTCCCCGAAAGGTCGTCCATCCTCCCGGAGTCGGGGTACCAGCCCGTAGCAGCCGGTCGGTCCGCAGCGCGGGCGCGTCCCAGTCCACCCTGAAGTCCGCCACCGTCAGCCGCGGGGCGTGGGAGACACCGTCGGACGGCTGCGGAACCGGCACCAGCCGGCCGTCCTCCAAGCCGTCCAGGGTGGCGATCAGCAGCTGCGCCCCGGCGGTTGCCAGCCGTTCGAGCAGGTGCCCCGCGGTGTCGGTACGGCGTACCGGCTCGGTGAGCACGCCGTACACCGGCCCGGTGTCCAGCCCCTCCTCGAGCTGGAACGTGGTGGCCCCGGTGACGTCGTCGCCGGCCAGCAGTGCGTGCTGGACCGGCGCGGCGCCCCGCCAGGCCGGCAGCAGTGAGAAGTGCAGGTTGACCCAGCCTGCTCTCGGGAGGACCAAGGCGGCGGGTGGGACCAGGGCGCCGTACGCCACCACCGGGCAGCAGTCCGGCGCGATCCTGGCCAGCTCGGCCAGGAACGCCGGCTCCCCCGGCCTCGCCGGGGTCAGGACCGGGAGCCCCGCCGCTCGGGCCTGCTCCGCGACCGGGCTCGGGCGCAGCGCCCGGCCCCGGCCGGCCGGGGCGTCCGGCCTGGTCAGCACCGCCGCGACCTGGTGCCGGGAGCCGAGCAGTGCCGCCAGCGAGGGCAGTGCGGCCGTCGGGGTACCGGCGAAGACGACCCGCAACGGCTCAGCGCGCCGTACCGAAGGTGGGATGCGGCGACGCCTGGACCGCTGGCACCGGCTCGCCGAACCACTGCGCCTCCCGGATCGCCCGCATCGCCGCCTTCCGCTGGGCCGGATCCATCCGGTCGATGAACAGCACGCCGTCGAGATGGTCGGTCTCGTGCTGCAGGCAGCGTGCCAGCAGGTCGCTCCCTGAGATCACCACCGGGTCGCCGTACATGTTGAATCCGCGGGCCACCACCCGGCGGGCCCGTGGGCAGGGAAAGTACAGGCCGGGAAAGGACAGGCACCCTTCGTCCCCGTCCTGCTGCTCCTCCGACAGCTCGCCGATCACCGGGTTGACCAGGTGGCCGACCACATCGTCGACGTCGTAGGCGAAGACTCGCAGGCCCACGCCGATCTGCGGGGCGGCCAGGCCGGCGCCGGGCGCTTCCAGCATGGTGTCGGTGAGGTCACCGACGAGGCGGCGCAGCTCCTTGTCGAACGTCGTGACCGGCTCCGCCGGCGTCTTGAGCACCGGGTCGCCGAAGAGCCGGATGGGTCGCAGCGCCACGTGTTGCCTCGGTTTCCCTGCCTCGGAGTCGAGCCCCAGTCTAGGAAACGTCGGCGTCGTGGCGACTTGCCCCTGCGCTACGGCGGACGAACCACCACCCCGTCCGGCCGGACGGCGGTGATCACGTCGTTCGGATCGCCGGCCAGCCGCCAGCCGCCCTCGTGCACGCACCGGTGGTGGGCCGGACACAGCAGGATCAGGT
>JAABUR0100000966.1_pt1 | contig 55714 bp, 56 predicted proteins | sample 5560091 | NCBI WGS metagenome assembly JAABUR01 (sample SAMN10711879, study PRJNA513375) | rock metagenome | isolation source: Antarctica rocks | place: Antarctica: Victoria Land, University Valley sud | reverse complement strand
TATGAAAAGGGATTAAAAGTAGATGATGAAGCATTGAAAAAAATAAATCTGACAAACAAGGAATTCAGAGGCGATTGGAATTATAAAATTAGCCCCTAAATGTATCGTTTATTTTTTAACAGTTACTTAGTGAAAGTTATTATTCCGAATCGCCTTATGTGCCGCTCATTGAAACGCTGCTCAAAATCATTAGCTTGCTGGTTTATATCATACCTGTCTACCTTCAATTGTTGAAACACCGGAAAAACGTAAAAAATGTTTTTTCCAACGCAAACCAAAAGTATCTGGATTGGCTGTTTTTGTTATCCAACGGAATATTATTGCTTTGGACTGTACTCCTTATAACAACGCTATTCAATATTGCAGGAACGATGGGACACCTCTCATATGACGGGAGAGTTCTGAAATTATCTACCGACGGCTTTCTGATTTTTATCTGTTACTTTGGTCTTCGTCAGCCTGCACTTTACAACTCAAATAGCCTGATGACCCGTCATGTTGAAGATGCAAGTGTACCTGACGTTCTTGATGAAGAACCAGTTGGTGACGAACAAAAGTCAGTGGCCAAGTACAAGAAATCAGGCTTGGCATCTATTCAGGCAGATGAAATCCACAAAAACCTATTAATATTGATGGAAACTACCAAACCATACCTAAACGACAATTTAACACTGTTTGGCCTGGCAGAAATGATGCAAGTCTCGCCCACCCATTTGTCGCAGGTCATCAATTTACATGAGGAAAAAAACTTCTTTGATTTCGTTAACAGCTATAGGGTTGAAGAAGTTAAAAGAATTATTCGTATAAATCAGTTAAATCATTTCACCTTATTAGGAATTGCCTTGGAATGTGGCTTTAATTCTAAAGCTGCCTTTAACAGAGCATTTAAAAAGTTTACCGGATTAACACCATCCCAATTTAAAACAGAAGTTAATAGACCTAATAAGGACACAAGCGTAACTTAATTACTACCCTTAAGTAATTAGAAACTACTTCTGAATTTGTTGGTATTTTTATCCTACATGCGGTGAGGTAAAAAAAATTGGCTCAGAAAGCGAAATGTATGTATAATGAAAGTGTTATTGCCAACACAATATTTTATGGAGTTAAGTTCCCGCTTGTAAAAGCCTTTTTAATTTGCTTTAGAATGTCTACCAAAAAAGGAATGAACACTTATGAAATTGCAAAAGAGGTGGGTATAACTCAGAAAACCGCCTGGATTTTTCGTGCCAAAATCAGAGCTGCGATGCAAAGCAGCGGTTTGCACCTTTTAGAAGGCGAAGTACATGTAGATGAATGTGTTATAGGTGGTAAAGAGGATAAAAAACCTGGGAGAAGCTCAGGGGAAAACAAACCGGTACTAATGATGGTTGAAGTAAGAGGTAAACATAAAACAGGCAGGGTGTATGCCAAAAAAATTGCCAATTATAAAAAAGAAACTATTTATCCTATATTAGAATATACCATAAAAGCAGAAGCAAAAATTGTAACTGATTGCTATCCAACCTACGATAAGTTGACAGAAAAATTTCCAAATGCAAAACAGGTCAAATCAATGAAAGGCGAAAATTTTTTGGAAATGCATCAGCAGGTAATGAATATGAAAAGCGCACTAAGAGGCATTCATCACAAGTGCAGCCAAAAACATTTACAAAGTTATCTTGACCAGTATTGTTTTAGAACAAACAGGCGTTCAATAAAAGAACCAATCGTACTTAATCTGATACAAAAAACAATAACAGAAAAAGTAATAACTTATCAGGTTTTAAAGGCTCTTGCAGCTTAAGTATATTATTCTATAGATTAATTTAAACAATTAAATTAATACAGACGTCTAATAAACAAGTTTATTAACAATGATAAAAACTAATTTCCCAGCCAGCCAAACAAGGGTAATGGCTTGGTATTTAAGAAAAGTTGGCTGTACTAAATATGTGTTTGGCAAAAACACAAATAAAAAGAGGGAAAACATCAAAATCATGTTCAAAATTTGGGGTATGCTCTAAAAATATTGCAAGGCTGTACAAGCGAAGCCTTTCGTTTTGTTTTTTAGCGGTGCTTTGGCCTTGACATTTCATCCGCCTTTCGCTTTTGGTGCCTATGCGTTGAAAATGGGATGGTGTGTGAACAATCTACAATTCTTTCATTTAAAATATGCCTCAATTAAAAATTTCAATTACTTACAAAGGTGATGTTTTTACTATCTGGCGACCAGTTTGGTTCATTCATAGTTCCCTGTCCCCCATAAACATACCCTATAGTTTTAGGTGCCCCACCCGTTGACGGCATTATTTTAATATAGATGTTTTTATAAAAAGGATGGTCGGACGGATCAATATCCTTTGGGAAAGCAAGATAAACGATCCACTTACCATCTGGTGAAATATGCGGAAACCAATTGTTGTATTCATCAAACGTAATTTGCTCCTGGTTGCTTCCATCTGGATTCATTCGCCAAATTTCCATAGTGCCTGTTCTTACTGAATTAAAATAAATGTATTTACCATCGGGCGTAAATTCCGGGCCGTCATCCAGTACAGCAGTATGTGTTAATTTGGTTTCTTTATGCGTGGCTATATTTACAGAATAAATATCAAAAATATTATTCCTTTTACCCGTAAACACCAAAGAACTTTTATCCGGCGACCAACCATGTAAATACGAAGGGCCTGTATCTCCGCTGGTGATTTTAACAGGTATTTCCGATCTTTTAAAAGGCATAATATAAATTGCTTCACTATTACCAACCGGCCCGCTGAAACCAAGCATTTTACCGTCAAAAGATAAAGTATGATCCCCATCTAAATCAGGTATTTCACTAGTATATAATTCTGATATTTTACCATCTGCAAGTGCCCAAGTATATAACTTGCCATTTACATTATATATCAATTCCTTATTGTCCTTAGTCCAGTTAGGTGCCTGTATAGAAACATCAGGCAAGCTGTACACTATTTTTCTGAGCCCTGTTGTTACATTCATAATTTCTAAATGGCTGCCTATGTAATCGCGGTAAGGCCTGAAACTACTTTTTGCAGGAATAGTGACTCTTACGTTGCTAAATATTGCATGCTCCTTATTCTTTTTATTATCAGATTTTAAATAAATCCCAACATACAATTCACTATCAATGGTAACAGTTTTATCTACTGTTTTATAATTTTCGCCATATGATGCCACCGAAAAAATAAACTTATTACCATTGCGTTCAAGATAAATTTCAGTTGACTTATATGATGAAATCTTTAATTCATTAATATTATCATTTGGGTTCAATTTAAATTTCATGACGGCTCGCAGCGGTATGCTATCAAATACATTGCAACTTATAAAGCGGGAGTTTGTATCTAACTTTTCTGTAGCGATGATACCAGCCTCTCTTTTAGAATTATTTGATTTGTTACTAAAATTGACTGTGACACTGATAATAAAATCACCTTTAATTTTATTGCATAAATAATGAATTTGTTCATTAACGGTATTACCAGTTCCTAATAATTGATAAGTCTGATCAGTCTTGTTATAAACAGAAGAGCCTTTAATAATCTGATTGCCAAGATCGCCCTGGTAATCAAAACTGCCTAAACTATTCTGTTGGCCAAAACCAAAACTTGTTTTTAGAAATAAAATAGCAACCAAAAGTTTTTTCAGTGTTTTACTACTCATCTTATCGAATATCCACTATTTGTGCCAATTGTATAATATCTGATTAATAGTATTTGATATGATTAATGTATTTTACATATGTTCGCTTTTGTTACATGGTTGTATCGAAACCGAACAATGTTTTAAATTTGATTGGTATTAAACTACTTACTATCAATAACTTACGCGTATGGCATTCTTTTAGAGATTTAATTTCTAATCCATATTAATGTTATGCTGAAAATGTATCTTAAAATAGCCTTTCGTAACCTGGCTAAAAACAAATTATACAGCTTTATTAATATCAGCGGCTTAACTATCGGCATTGCATCCTGTATCCTGATAGGTCTTTATATATCAAATGAACTAAGTTATGACCGCTTTCATAAAATACTAACCGGCTCGTTCGTGTAACAACCGAATACACGGTGAACGGTGACAAAACTCAAACCGGAAGAACAGGCTCTATGGCAGGACCGAGACTGGCGGCAGCGCTGCCACAAATAGAATCTTATGTCCGCATATTGAATTCGGACCCAGATGTAGTAAGGTATGGCGACAAGACCTTCATTGAAAATAGATTTTTATATTGCGATTCCACTTTCTTCAAACTATTTTCATTTTCCCTCGTCGAAGGGAATCCACTAACTGCCTTAGATGCACCTAATAAGATAGTGATGAGCCAGTCTATGGAAAAGAAATACTTTGGCAAAGCGCGATGGCCTCGGCTTTAAAGTTGATCAGAAGATGGAACACGAAGGAAAGCTCATTGGCTGCATGGTTCATAATGATCATCTGTATTTTTGGCTAAACCAACGTTTTGGCGACCAGATACCACAAGCCTACGAAGGCATCCGGCTTTACTGGACGCCCGTTGATATTATGGAGACAAGAGTGCAATTGAAACAAATGGGGTACTTAGTATCAGAAATTGAGTACAGGGAATATGGACAAACCGAATTTGTGCTCATTGACGATGACGGATATACGCATTGTTTCGGCATACCTACGCCGTCATTGCCTAAGTAAGCTACCCGCCCGTTTAATCTTTAATAGAAGTTTAGGATTATCAAAGGGAATATAAATATCATTCACTTTTTAATAACAACACGTTAGAAATTAAAGTGCTTAAATAAACCCACATGACCAGGGTACGATCCATAGATATACTGCGCGGTGCCATTATGCTATTAATGGCGATAGATCATATCCGTGTTTTTTCCGGTATACCTGCGGGCGACACTGAGCTGTATTTGTTCCTTACCAGGTGGATCACCAATTTTTGTGCACCGGGTTTTGCCTTTTTTGCCGGAACAGCCATATTTTACCAGGCCCAGAAAACGACTGATAAGAATAGTCTTTCCATATTTCTGATCAAAAGAGGACTGCTACTCGTAGTACTGGAATTGACGGTCATCCGTTTTTTCTGGACATTTAATTTGAATTATTCGGATTTTGTTCTTGCAGGAGTGATCTGGATGCTCGGCTGGTGTATGGCATTAATGGCTTTACTCATCCGGTTAAAATCATCGGCTGTGGGCATCATCGGCTTTATTATCATTTTGGCCCAGCAGTTTTTTCTATTTGTTCCAAAGGCTATCCCGCGATCTTTACAGCCGCAGTTCATTAACATGTGGCAATTTATCTATCCCGCCGGCGTAGAAGAAACCGGAGCTATACATGTTCTGTATGTCATTGTCCCCTGGATCGGCGTAATGGCTTTAGGCTATGGTTTTGGGTTGATCATGATCATGACAGCACACAGGCGAAAAAGAATTTGTTTAATTATAGGGGTTGCCTTTATTGCTTTATTTGCTATTATAGGTAGTGTGTTCTCTTTCAATAGTACCACCGGCGAAAATGCATTGCCTTTTATTTTTCGCCTGCTCAATCAGAACAAATATCCGCCGTCACCGCTTTTTTTGTTAATGACATTAGGCCCGCTCATCGCTTTGATACCAATAGTTGAAAAAGCAAAAGGGAGGTTCCTGACAGCCTTGTCCGTAATCGGCAAAGTGCCGCTTTTTTATTACCTGCTGCACATTTTATTGATTCATATTAGTGCTATTGCAGTCAACCTCGTCAGAGATGGCCAAACCCATCAGGCCTGGTATCAAATAGCTCCTTTTGGAACTCGTCAGGCAAAAGGGGTCAGGTGGGGTTTGCCTTTATTGTATTTTGTTTTCTTAATTGATACTGGCTTGCTGTATTTTGCTTGCAACTGGTATTTAAAGTATAAAAAGGGCCATCCTGAAAAGAAATGGTTGAAGTATATTTAGACATGAAATTTTGATTAAGCTTAATATGGACAACAAACCGCTATTACCTAAGCCTTTTTATTTTGATGATTCCATTTGGGGAGCCGATACCTGGCCCTTAATAAGCGCGGCTTATACGGGCGACTTGGAAACGGTCACCAATATAGTGGAAAAAGATAGTCATAGCGTCAGGGCACAGTTTGCTTACTATGAGCCGCTTCATTATGCTGTTAAAGGCGGAAGTATTGACGTGGTAAAAATATTAATTGCGCACGGCGCGCATCCTAAAGCGCCCGGATGGTATTCTTTGGGAGACGAGACTCCCATAGCCAAAGCAATTGACCGCGGCTTTTCTGAGATCGCTGAACTATTGAAAAGTGCGGCGGCAGCAATGCCACCTTATACCTGGCCCGAAGTAAAGACTAAAAACCAGGAAGAACAGCTGCTATATGATTTTGAAATTGCCTGTGGTTATACCCCTGATCTAACCATTGTAGAAAGCGTTTTAGCTAAACATCCCGAATGGGCAACACGCGGTCTTTATGAAGCCATCCACCATAATAGGATGGATATTATACAACTATTAATAACAGCAGAAGGCAATCTGAATGGCGCTATGCCGTTTGCCTGCTGGTTTACACCATTAATGCATTCGTTAAGATATAAGGAACCCAGATGGGCGTTGGCCGAATTCCTTTTGGATAAAGGCGTTTCAGTTAACGGCACCAATGGCTTAGGCATGTCGGCATTACATATCGTAATCTTTCAAGGCCTACCCGAAGCTGCAAATTGGCTGTTGGATCGTGGTGCTGATATCAATTTTACAGAGCCTGAATTTAATTCAACGCCTTTAGGTTGGGCTGCAAGATGGGAACGAGCTGAAATGGCGAAATTACTATTAGATAGAGGTGCCAATGTCTCTTTACCTGAAGACTGGCTGTGGGCACAGCCAACAAGCTGGGCAAAGCAAAAAGGCCACAAAGACATCTTTCAAATGATAAATGATTGGAAAGATTGACGGTTAGAATTAGGAGATGGAGAATAGGAACAGCCCCAAAATGAATATGAATATAATCGATGGTGGATATTACCTTTTAAAATTTGATGGCAAATGGATCATAATACTGAAACGCAACCCAGTATCCGTCAGGCTGTACCGTTCTGCTGGGTAGCGGACATGGTAAAATCACCTGGAGAAAGAAGGTATTGCTTAAAAAGCCTCAAAGAGAACATTGACACGTCCACTCCAACCGGGCGCCTTGTGTTCCACATTTTTGGAGCACTAAGTGAATTTGAACGATCACTAATTGTTGAGAGAACGCGTACAGTTTAGCTGCAGCCAGGGCAAGAGGCCGTAAAGGCGGCAGACCGAAAGCTTTGGATAAGGACAAGAGGGATGCGGTAGATTTGTACAACCAGAAAAAGTTAACGGTTGAGAAGATTTGTGAAATGATGGAAATCAGTAAGCCGACTTTATATAAATATATTAAAAAAAGTTTACCAAAAGTATCATAAATCGCTTAAAGGATGACCTTTGAAGAAAGGGAGGAATTCAACAACTATTTTTTATGACTCTTAATGAAAGACTTATGTATTCGTGTTGTGCGTTATGCTTTTTGGACCACGCTCCCTTCAAAAAACATGAATACTTTAACTGTATATTCTTAGTAAAATGCTTTTTGTGATAAAACAAAACCGACAAAAATGTATAAAGCACAGTATTTAAGCCCAATGATACCTTCATTCAATATAGAAAAGACCGTTTCATTTTTTATAGACTTGCTTGACTTTAAAGTCGGAAGGGACGACAAAACTTATTTTATTTTATATAAAGATAATCTGACTATCCATATTTTGCGAGCCGGTTCTGACATTGGTGAAATGGAGTTTTATTTAGTAGTAGACGACATTGAGAAAGTATGGAATAATATGAAAGACAAGCTTGATGGAAGGAAAGTCAAAGAACCGTTCGATAGAGAATACGGAATGCGAGAAATTCATATAATAGTTCCAGAAACAAAAACACTTATATTTATTGGACAAGAAATAAAGTAACAATCTATTGGAATCTTTATAGATATTGCAGACCAACGCACAACCTTGGTTTGGCAAAAAACTGGCAGACGGAACAGCATCAGCTTTTATTTTACTATTTAATTCAAATTCAGCTAAAGAATATAAATTTAGCCGATAAAAGAAGTATCAATATTTAATTATAAATTTAACTTTGGTTTGGACCGACTGGTTTCAATTCCAGTTCTTCGCCGAGCTCTTTCGAATACCAATTTACAGATGAAGAATATGCAAGAAAATTCGGCGATGAAGAACGCATTGCCAATCTCTCCACCGTGTTTGCTGTACTCGCCATTTTCATCTCCTGTTTAGGTTTATTTGGTCTTGCCTCTTTTGTTGCTGAACAACGAACCAAAGAAATTGGTGTACGGAAAGTATTGGGAGCATCAGTCTTTGACTTATGGCAATTACTCTCAAGGGATTTTGTCATTCTCGTTTTTATTTCTCTTTTTATCGCTACACCTACAGTGTATTATTTTATGCATAATTGGTTGCAGAACTATCAATACAGAACAAATTTATCATGGTGGATTTTTGCTGCTACAGGTGTGGGTGCACTATTGATTACTTTACTAACCGTAAGTTTCCAATCAATTAAGGCAGCAATTGCAAATCCTGTAAAAAGTCTGAGAACGGAGTAAAAAGAATGTAAATTTTGAAAAAGGCACTGATTGTATTATATAATGTAAACGGGAGAAAAGTTCTACAGTAAAAAAGACTCTATACCACCAATCTGCATCAGCAATTGAATATAAACAATCAGCTACAGGGTAACTACACTTAGATGTGATTTATGATTCGAAGAAAATGTTTACCGGGAAAGTCGTGATTTTGCATTAAAACCTAAATGCCGAAAAAGATTTGAGAAATCCTCTTTCACTATTAATAACCTTAAAGCCTCTTAAAATTATAATTTAAACCTTCGTTTTTACAGTAATTATAATTAAAAGAAAGAAGAGGATATTCGTTAATAGTAACTATAACTCAACTACTTTTTTCAGGTTATTATTTAATCTTATAATTACGCCTTGCACCATTAATTATTCATTACACTAACAATATTAAAGTGTGACTGTTAGGTTCAAAAAGGTCATAACTTTCTAAACTATCGCCTTTCACCAATCATTTCTTTCAAGCAGTATGAAAAACAGGGTTCTTTTAAAAGTTTTTCACGCCTCTTTTTTAACTCATCAATAGAAGCTGGTAAAGTTTCTTCTATTGATGGCATATTGTTAATTTCAGTTTCTAATGTCTCCATATAAGTAGAATTATTTTAAAAATATGTTTAAAAGGGCATTTTAATTATATGCTTTTGATAATATTGGTAAAAGAACTGCTTTTCTAACTTGATATTAAAACCAATACATGTGGCAAAAAAAGAACAGGCCCCCAACCGCAATTAATAAAGCCAGATACCACAGAGCTTTTCTCTTTGTTATTATTGAAATTGCGGAGATAGCAATAGCAACCTGAAAGAGTGTCACAGACCTTGCAAGGACAACATGTTCGTTCAATAAACTTTTGGAACTGTTTTCTTCTTCTTCTGCACGTTTTTTAATTTCTGCCTGCTCCTTCTTATATTTCCAGGTTTTTGCAGTGTCCCTTTCATTACTGAGATTAGCAATTTCTTGCTTAATTCCTTTTGCCTGGTAGTAGGCCCATTGATCAGATGCTTTTATTTGTTCAATAAGCGCTTCGTTAGAGTCGTGTCCGGCCATAAGACTTGCAATAGAAGCAAATACAGCCATTAAAGCAGTAGATATTGCTACATATAAAGACCAGTTACTTTCTTTTTTTGCATGTTCATTAATTTCTTCATGCAGATGTTCTGTTGGTGCTTCAATTTCTTCCATATCAAGTTTCAGTTATTCTTTCTGTTTAAATTATAAATTTGTTTTTTTGCTTTTTTGCCTTTTTGCTTGCATGTTGCATTCTGACTAACGTTTTTTTAGTGTTCTAAAACTGAATAGCATAGGATTTTAAGTAAAATCCTTCATTTCGGCTTTTTTGTCCCCTCGTTAGCCAAAGAATTTAATTCTGTTTCCGGAATGGAGGAAATGATTCGCAACATCAAGGTTTGGCGAAGTAGATATTCTGTGTTTCGTCAAGCCCCGCTAACTAATGTTAGTAAAGATAAAGAATTGATGAGATACTTTACAGCTAAATTTCTAATGTCAAGCTGAATATGCAGTTGCACAATAAAACAAAAGATGAAACACGGCTTACGTCAGGGTAATATAAAAGATAAACTTTAAAAGAATGAAAAGATACAAAAAGAGGCTTTCATATAATCATAAGAAAACCTCTTTATTTGTAATTGTAAGGTTTGCTACAAGGGCATTAAGCGTGTGAGCTTGATTACAATTTACCTAATAAACTCCCTAATCCTCCCCCCGGAGCCACCAGATAGGGACTTGGTAATACTATCAGCGCTTATGCTGTTATCATTGGGATCACTTGCTTTATTTGAGAACTTTTGCAATAACCCTGGCAGGGCTGTAGAAATAGCACCTGTTACCATAGGAGGAAGACCAAATTTACTTGCAAGGCTGCTCACCAGCCCGCCTTCTATAGCACTGGACACGGGGTTACCTGATGACCCTCCGCCTTGAAGCATTGATAACTATCCACCAACACCACCTTGGGTAGATGCCTGGTTTGCTAAGCCGTTAGTTATCTGGTAGCAATTTCTTTATGCACTTCATTTTCCTGTCCGGCAGGTATCGCTGAAGATAATTGAGGATTATTACCAAATTGTTCTTTTACAAGCTCTAAAATTTGATCAAACATAATTTGCGTTTTTTATAAAGGTATTGATAATACTGTGTAATTTTCCACTTTAATTATGAGATAATTGAGCACTTATTTACCATTGAGGATCTGGATTTAGGCAAGAGCTACCGCTTCAAAAAGGTAAACGCAATAATGTAAAAATAACAGAAAAGGTTAATATCAATATTTGGTTTTTGAAGTGGCATAATAGTAAATATTAGTAACTATTTTTACTAATATTTTATGTTAACCAATAATTATCGCAATTTTGCCGTAAATAAATTAATAAAAACAATAATTGTTCACACAAATTCAGAAAAGATGTACAATCAACAAGTGCTGTTAACATTTGATCTGGGGGAGTTTGATATTGCAGATGAGTATGGTTCAATGTTGCCCTGAGAAGAAAAAATAGCGGTTGGTAGAAAAGGAATGCAAGTGTTAACCGAGGTAATTGAATTTCATAAAATTCCGGTAACCATTTTTACAACTGCTGCTTATGCATTAGAGAATAAAAAACAAATAAAATTTCTCTCAGAAAAACATGAAATAGCTTCACATACATTTCATCACTCCGACTTTAAAAACCAAGACCTTGAAAAATCAAAATTAATATTAGAAGAAATCACAGGAAAAGAAGTATATGGTCTTAGAATGCCCCGAATGAGACCTATTAGGATGCTTCTTGTTAAGCAAGCCGGTCTCAAATATGACTCTTCCATAAATCCCACCTTTATTCCGGGAAAATATAATAATACTCATTTACCAACAACAGTATATAAGGAAAAGGAGATATATCGATTTCCCTGCTCTGGTTCACCTAACTTAAAAATTCCACTATTTTGGTTTACTTTTAAAAATTCCCCATATTCGTTATATAAAAAACTCGCTGCAGATACTCTCAAAAAGTACACCTACTTAAATCTGTATTTTCATCCGTGGGAGTTTGCAGACCTAACAAAGTACAAACTTCCATTTTATATAAAAAGACATTCAGGTAGTGAACTTCTTGAAAAGTTACATAGATTAATAATAGACCTTAAAAAAGAAAGGTTCATTTGAAACAATGAATAATTTTTTGATTACTTAATTGCCGGACTAAGCTCATTTTTGAAAGGCTTTTTTTATGGTTGCATTTTTAAACTGTTGTAAACGAGCCTCAGGTAACGTACTTTTAATAAGCGTATAATGAAAATAAAAAAAAATCCGGTAAACACTAAAAAACTGAAATGTCTACAGCAAAAAAACCATCCTATATAAAATTAGCAGGCAGCAAAAAAGCAGCACCCGAGGGTACTGATACTCAAAAGCTAAATCCGGAGCAAAGTATGGACGTAACTATACAGCTTCGTCCAAAAGAGTCAATCGAAGGTCATGTAAAATCAGGTAAGCGGTATAGCCGGGAGGAGTATGAAAAAATACTTGGAGCACGCGACACCGACATACAAAAAGTTGAACAATTTGCGAGTAGACATCATTTGACCATAGCAGGTATTGAGAAGGCACGGCGAAGCGTAATGCTGAGAGGAAAAGTCAGTGATTTTGAAGAAGCCTTCCAGGTGAAAATGTCTTCTTACCAAAATAGCGATGGGCATATCTTCAGGGGAAGATCAGGCGAGATAGGTATACCTGCAGGATTAAATAACATTGTGGAAGGAGTATTTGGACTGGACGACCGGCTGCAAACAAAACCAATGTTCCAGGTAGCAAAAAAGGAAGGCATTATCATATCACACGCAGCTACACAAGCCTTTTGGCCAACCGATATTGCAAAAATATATGGTTTCCCTGCAAATGCTACAGGCCAAGGACAGACAATTGCAATCATCGAATTAGGCGGAGGTTACAGAACAAAAGATTTAAAAACTTATTTTTCAGGTCTACAACTTTCCGCTCCTTCGTTAGCGTCCGTATCAGTCGATGGCGGCAAAAACAGTCCCTCAAGTGCTAATGGCGCAGATGGAGAAGTAATGCTTGACATCGAAGTGGCTGGGGCCATAGCCCCAGGGGCACGGATTGTTATTTATTTCGCTCCCAATACAGACCAGGGATTTTTAAATGCTATCACTCAGGCAATACATGATACCCATTACAAGCCTTCGGTCATATCTATTAGCTGGGGAGCCGCAGAAGTAAACTGGACACAGCAAGCGCTTACAAATTTTAATGATGCTTTTAAAGCCGCCTCACTATTAGGAGTCACTATTTGTACCGCGGCAGGAGACCAGGGTTCTGCCGATAATGTAACAGATGGAAAAGTGCATGTAGATTTTCCATCTTCAAGCCCGTACGTTCTGGCCTGTGGAGGCACAAGGCTTGTTGCAACCGGCAATGCCATAAATTCGGAAACGGTATGGCATGAGTCAAGTAATTCGGCAACAGGTGGAGGCGTCAGTGATTTTTTCCCGCTGCCAGACTACCAGCAAAACGCAAACGTTCCCGTATCATTAAGCACGGGTTTTAAAGGAAGAGGCCTTCCCGACGTTGCCGCTAATGCCGATCCTAACACCGGATACAAAGTATTGGTAGACGGACAGCAATTGGTAATTGGTGGTACAAGTGCAGTAGAGCCCCCTTAATGGCAGGCCTGATAGCGTTGATAAATGAGCTTAAACAACAGCCTGTAGGTTTTATTCATCCACAGCTTTATGCAAATCCAAATATCTGCAGGGATATCACCGAGGGCAATAACATTACTACCTCCACTAATCTTGGATATGCAGCAAGTCAGGGCTGGGATGCCTGTACAGGTTTAGGTGTATTATCTCATCTCTGAAAATATAATTTTTAATAAATTGACTGTGATTAAAGTAGTAAGAACTGAAATTGTGCTTATGGGTATGCCTTATCCATCCTGAATGATTTTTGTTCATTCATTTTCCTTAACACCCTGAGGAACTAAACCTATAACCCCTTTAAATATAATGTAGTAAGCATTCTATATGTTTTAATTAACAATAATGAGGTTGTCTTTAATTATTCAACAGAATTGCGTGCGACTTTTATAAAGGTCATTATAAATCTAAAAACAAAAAACCATGAAAAATTTAGTAAGCTTAATCTTATTAGCTACCACAACAGGCGTTTCAGTAAATGGGTAGAATTTAAAAAGCGCATTCGTTCCTGTTTCCGTAAAATCTGCGTTACTTAATAAATATCCGGAAGCTAAAAATGCTTCATGGGAGAAAGAGAAGGGCAATTTTTGAAGCAAACTGGGGAGGAAAGTCCGGGGAGGATAATTCTGTTCAATTTACTCCCTCAGGAGAATTTATAGAGATAGTAAAAGCTATTCCTGTAGATGCGCTGCCTAAGTCTGTAACAGAATATGTAAAACAGCATTATAAAGGGGCTAAAATCACAGAAGCAGGAAAAATAACGGATGCAAAAGGGAAGTTATCTTATGAGACTGAAGTAAATAAAAAAGACATTATTTTCGATAAAAATGGAAATTTTGTAAAAGCAGAAAGCTAAACTAAATAAAAGGGATGAAAAACCTTCACCTAAAAATTTGCAGAAAACCTAAGAAGCCATTAAATTAACTCTTGCAATATCAATATAAAGGGGCTCCCTGCTACTTATACTCACAAGTGGCAGCGCCGTCTACTCGTTGGCGCAGTAAACTTTTTCTTAACTTTTTGCTTGCCTTCTGCGCTAATAATTTTCCATATGCGTGTCTCAACCTATGTTAGGAATACACTGTTTGGTGGAAACTAATTTCAGTATAATACAACTGGACAGTCATTATATTAAAACGACCGTTTTTTTAAAATACTGTTTATTTTCCTTTTATATTCTAATTAACCCAAGTTTCCTGTTTTAAACAATTGTTTTAATCTGATAAGCGAGAACGAACAGCAATATTTTAAGTAAGAATCCTTTTTTGTTACAGCATGTATAGAATGCGGGGTCATTTCTATTATCTCACTTATAGTTGTTTCAATTCGCTTTCTCATAGCGTTTTTTATAAATGCCTGGTAAGGTTTATCAGGTCCTTTACTATTGGATTTTCTGTTTATTTTTAATTCAATTAATTCTGTTTCTTTAAATAAATCTTCCACTTCATATTCTGTATAAGCGCTATCTCCATTGACTGCTTTCAGGGGCAGGTCAAAATAAAGTTTACGCAAAGCCTCTACATCATGCTCGCTGCCTGGCACAAAGCACATTTCTACTGGGATGCCATCTTTAGTAGTAACCAGTTGTACCTTTTTACTCGCATTATAACCCCGCCACTGTGGCCCTTGTAATATTTTACTGCGGCTGATGCGAATGTTATGACATACTTTTAGAGGGAATGAGTCTATAATATATTCCAGTTCTGCATACACATACTTAAACATTCTGCCTATATCGAGAAATATCCATAGCAGAAGCGATGACAATTTATGAGGACGTTTGCAAAAACCACTCTTGCCATCATTGCCGGCATGGCTACGTATGTAACTTATCGCGTGATGCTGGTTTCCCTTGAAATAAAGAGCTGATACCACTGCTATGTTAATTACCTCACTATCACTGATCTTTCTTTCCTTGTGTTCAGGATGACCAATCCCTTTGAAAATATCATGTATTAAACAATAGATACCGATAACTTTGCCCTGGAGCATTTGAGTTGGTTTTTTGTTTTTTGCAACTCAAAATTATCAAATCTCAAATGCTTCTTATTTTAGGAAACTTGGGTTATTTAGTATTAATTTTATAACAAAGGTTTAAATTATAATTTGCAGGCCTTCAAACTCTTTAAACAGAAGAACAGTTCCAAACAGTTCTTCTACTAATTAAGTATAAGCTGAATTTGCCGGAAGTGTTAGCGAAGTTTTAGCTGTAAAGTTTTAGGTTGACTCCCGTATGATAAGCTTGCCCCACTAAACGCTTTGTTAGCTTTGGTTAAAGACCGGTTAACACGATTTAAAGAGAATAATTCATTAATACTTTTGACAAACAAATAATAATAAATATAAAAATCATGAAAAAGGTAATCTTAGGAGCTTTAATGCTGCTTGCAGTAGCTGGAACAACGATGGCACAAACTGCTGACTCAACAAGTACCAAACATTCAATGAAAAAGCATCACGGTAAAAAGCATCACGGTAAAAAGCATCATCACAAGATGGCGGCTATGAAATCAGATGCTTCAAAGACACAAAAATAATCAGGGCGAACTTTTGGACTTAAAAAAAACATTGCAATATCTGCAGTGTTTTTTTATTTTAAGTTTAAATAGTGTTTTCTAAAACTCCAAGATTTGATCACAGCCTGCCTGTTTCAGTGCTTCGAGCTGGGTATCTAAGTTCTCATTAGCAGTTAATCACCCAGGCATAGCCAAAGACTTTATTCATAGTAGTTCAAGAAGTTGGTATCATAAAGATAAGATTAATTTTGTTTTTAGCCCTACTTCTTGAACCCTCTTTTTTATAGCGTTAAATTGACTAAATCAGAAGTAGAAAAACTGATGAGTATAATAAATAAAGGTTCGCATGCTTCTCAAAAATTTCGGGCGGCATACATCCTTTTAAATTGTGATGAAGGAGCATATTCACAAAAAGTAAGTAATGAACAAATAAGCAAGGTGTTAAAGGTTGGTATGCGAACAATAGACAGCGTTAAGAAGAAATTAATTGAAGAAGGCTTTGATGCGGTATTAGAAAGGCGTCCAACGAATCGTAATTACGAATCGAAGGTAGATGGTGATACTGAGGCAAAACTAGTAACACTTTGCTGTAGTGAACCACCAAAGGGATTTGCTAAATGGTCATTACGATTATTGGCTGACAAGATGGTAGAATTAAAGTATGTGGAAAGCATATCACATGTAACTGTAAGAAGTGTTCTAAAAAAAACGAACTTAAGCCCTGGAAAGTAAAAGGATGGGTAATTGCACCAGAAAAAAGCAGTGAGTTTGTGGCGAACATGGAATGCGTGTTAGATGTTTATAAAAGACCTTATAATGCAGACTTTGCGGTAGTTTGTATGGATGAATCCCCTAAGCAATTAATAGAAGAAGGGCGAACATCCATAGCAATGAAGCCTGGTCAGGAGGCAAGAGTAGATTACGAGTATGAAAGGCATGGGGTAGTCAATATATTTATGGCAAATGAACCATTGAAGGGAAAACGTTTTGCAGAGGTTACGGAATTTAAGACAAAAAAAGATTGGGCAATATTCATAAAAACGATTGCCAATGAACAATACCCCGAAGCAAAAAAGATAACATTGGTAATGGATAATTTTAAAACACATGCAGCATCTGCATTTTATGAAACCTTTGAACCGGAGGAAGCAAAAAAGCTATGGGATAGATTTGAATTTATATATACCCCTAACATGGAAGTTGGTTAAATATGGCCGAGATCGAATTACACGTATTAAATGGACAGTGCTTAAACAGGCATATATCAACAATGGAAAAAATTAACCAGGAAGTTGAAGCATGGACAACACATAGAAATAATAAAGTCAGCAAGATAAACTGGCAGTTTACAAATAAAGATGCAAGGGTAAAATTGAAAACACTCTATCCGTCAATTAAGGATTAACATAACACTAGTTAAGTTAAGTTAAACCTACAGCTATTTGACACAAGCGGTAATGCTTCATTTTACACCTTAAACATCAAAGAGATCAACAATACAATCACAGGCGGCTATACGTATGGCAATCTAAGATGTTTATGTTCTGTAGTTTGAAGATAATCATCTTTACGAAGATAATTGTACATAGATTAGTTAGATGAGTTTTTTGTACATTATTTGTACTTAAATTATAAAAAATTTTAGATGAAAGGATGTCCATTAAACGTTCTTTTTTTATAAGTTGCAATTCCCTAAATTATACTGGTAATATCAGAAATATAATAATTGGTTCATAAATGAACCGGATTATAAGCAGTAATTTAGACCAAATAAAATTTAATCTAATATGGCTAAGAAAACCGCTGCTAAAAAGACAGATAAAAATCCCACTCGCAAAAAAACTTCCCCAAAAACTCCCAAGACTTCTAATAAGACACCTATCGAACATGTAGTAATAATCTTTAAAGAGAACCATGGGTTTGATAATTATTTTGGAACTTTTCCTGGTGGTGATGGAGAAACGAACCTGCCACACCTGCCCGACCCACCTCTTAATGATCCTGCGCATACTCATGAGGCTTGGCTAAGAAGAACTGCTCATCCAATAAAAGGCCAGTATCTTGAAGCTGACATTCCTAATTATTTTGCTTTGGCAAAAGAGTTTACACTATGTGATAATTATTTTACTGATGTAGCAGGTCCTTCCACTCCTAATCATTTAATGGTGATTGCTGCCGATTCTCCGGTCATCAATAATCCTCATACAAAAGATCCTGCACAATTCCAGCCACCCTTTGATATCCCATCGTTACCTGAAAAGCTTCAAAAGGCCGGACTGGAATGGAAAAACTACGGCGGTTATGCTTTTAATTATATCACCAATCTCAAAAAAAATCCACGTAATGTAATAGCCGACCAATTTGCCCTTGATGCTGCTGCAGGACAGTTGGCTAATGTTTCATGGGTATATGGGCCTAAGAATCTTAGTGAACACCCAACCGAAAACGTTATGGATGGTGATGCCTGGACTGCTGCTCAAATAAAGGCAATTGTCCAGGGTGGATTATGGTCTTCCACAGCCATATTTATAACCTGGGACGATTGGGGAGGATGGTATGACCATGTTACTCCTCCCGAAGTTGAACAATGGACGGATGGGACACAGTTTCGTTATGGTAACAGAGTGGGCTGTATAGTTATTAGCCCTTATGCAAAAAGTGGATATATTTCAAAAGTTCTCCATTCACATGTCAGCCTTGTTAAAGGCTGCGAAACGATATTTGGTTTAACTCCAATTAATCAAAGAGATACTGCAGCAGATGATATGTTTGATTGTTTTGATTTTTTACAAAATCCTTTACCACCCCCAAAACTGTAACTTATACTGCTACATGCGAATCCTTTTACATATTTGTTTTCATAGTCCGCAGGCTTTGTTTATTTTTAAGGTTATCTCTTCCCATATTAACACAATGTAACCTTTAGGTTAACTTTTAATTATACACAATATTATTTCTGCTGCCACCTCTACTTTCGCCAACAAAACAATGAGTGCCGGTAAATGAAAGTATACTCAATTTTAAGATGGATTGTCACAGTGATTGTTTTATTAACGGTACACGATACTATTTATGCTGCTGATATTAAAGGGCACATATATGACCAAAATCCGAAAGAACAGTTGATAGGAGCAACTGTCACTTTGCATCCATCACTCAGAAAAATATCTTCTTCTTTAGATGGCGGATTTATACTACGCACCTTGTAAGATTGTGCAATGCTGTTTAAACTAAAAAAAGTAAGCATCTTTGAAATACCACTTTCAAAAAGATGCTTACAAAATTAGAAATCAGTCCCGGAGAACTTTCAAAGCTAAACTACGAAAGATATCATTATCCTTGTCCGTTAGTTCAGAAAAGATTGCACAGCATTTATATAAAAGCCATTAGTGGTCGTAGTAATGAAGATGTTGGAAATTTAACTGATGCACATCGCAATAGTATTAGCGAATGGGTGAAAGTTTATCAGCAAGGCGGCATTGATGAACTATTGAAAGTAAACCACGGCACTCATAAAAGTATAATGGAAAGCTATGCAACCAACATTAATGAATTATTTACCAAAGAACCTCCTCGAAGTATAGGCGAAGCGGTCATAAAAATAAAAGAACTTACCGGCATAGAACGTAGTCATAGTCGTGTACGGGCATTTATGAAACGCATAAATTCCGCTTTTTAAAAACAGGGCATATACCGGCAAAAGTAAATAACACAGAGCAACACAATTGGGTGGAAGAAACGCTCAAACCTGTTATCAGAGCGGCACAGAACGGAGAAGTTCACCTCTTGTTCATGGATGCGGCACACTTCGCATTACATTTAATGGTCATTACTTAATCTGACAGGTTAGGTTTTTTTAGGTATTTGGATAAAAATGATTAGAAGGAAAAGCGGCTGTGTTGTGCTCAACCGCTTTTTCATTTCCATCCATCAGGCTATACCTGGCAGGTTGCACCTCTGCAGAGCCTGTTTCCGATTGGCCTGACAGTTTAAAGTTAGTGGATTGTCCGAATAAATTGGCTACGTCCTTTTCCTTTGCCAGTGACTTGCTGTCCATAAAAGTCTGCATGGGTGTTTTGCCAAAGCAATATCTGCCGCTGTGCGCTCTTTCATTGTTGTAATAGAGCAGCCACTGGTCCATGTCTTTCTGCATCTCTTCCAGAGAGCCGTACATTTTCTTTCTGAAAGCTATTGCATAAAACTCATCCTGCATGGTAGGATGAAAACGCTCACAAATACCATTTGTCTGAGGACTTTTTGCCTTGGTTTTTGTATGATCAATATCTTCGATGGAAAGATAAAGCTGGTACTCGTGATGCTCTCTTGCCCCACAGTATTCTGTACCTCTGTCGGTAAGTATTCTAAGTAAATCAACTTTGTGTTCCCCGTAAAAAGGAAGAACCTTATCATTTAGCATATCGGCTGCTATAAGAGCATTTTTACGGTCATACACCTTGGCAAAAGCCACGCGTGAGTAAGTATCTATAAAGGTTTGCTGGTATATTTTACCTACGCCTTTTATGTAACCTACATAATAAGTATCCTGAGAACCCAAATATCCGGGATGGTGCGTTTCTATCTCCCCTTTATTCTGCTCATCTTCTTTTTTTCTTTCCAGTGCCGCTACCTGTTCATCAGTTAGAATAAGTCCGTCCTGCTTTACTTTTGCTTCCAGTGCCTTAAGCCTTTTGTGGAATGTTTCCAGATCATGACGAAGCCAGACACTACGAACAGTGGAAGGCGCTACCAGTACACCTCTTTTCTTTAGTTCATTACTTACTCTTTGTTGTCCATGTGGTGGTTGCTCCACTGCGTAAGCAACCACCACATCTTCTATTTCTTTTTCAATGCGGTTTTTAAGCAGCGGCTTGCTGCGGCTGATCTCCTTTAAAGCCAGCTCTCCACCTTCGTCATAGAGCTTCTGAAACCGGTAAAAGCTGTCTCTGCTATAACCCATTACTTTGCAGGCATCTGATACATTGCCTAACTTCTCTGCTAACTTTAGCAGTCCCATCTTAGGCTGAATTAACTTCTGAGTTGTTGTCATCTTAATCTGACTTTAATTGTTATAAAATTAAGTGTTGTCAGATTAAGTTTTAACTATTACAATTTACTAAAAGATACCCTACCTTAAAACCATATCCTAATAGTTCAATAGAACAACGATACCCCCAAAATATGAATTATGCAAGTTAAATATTTTTGTTCCCTTTATAGATACCTAAAGGGAAGTTTACCTGATGCCTACACATCAAGAGTATTTTAAATAAACGGTCGTTTTAATATAAAGTCAAGTTCGGACAATGTTAGTTTATTTGACATTTATTCTAACGTATTTAATGGTCGGTCACCTTTATTACGGAATTGATACAACAACACTGCTCCTTTTCCAACCAGCTTTGCCTGAACTTGATTCGAAGCTCTGTATAAGATATATCTTCTTATCATTAGATGAGGATACTTAGCTCGAAGAGCATCTCCTAATTTACCATTAATCTGATTATCAGGCCTGCTATTGCTTGCCCCTCCATATGTGTCATATTTTCTGTCTGCTATTCCATATTTAATGTTTGCCCTTGAAGGTTTTTTGTAACATCATAACCTGCGATTTCAAGACGGTATACACGATATGCCTGTTTTAGCCGCTCTTTTGCATTGGCTATATGACGGATTTTTACGCAGTTGGAACAATTGCGAAGGGCTGCATTTAAAGTGTTGTTGCAAACAATACCCACAGGCGTAAAGGGTGCGGTAATACTGCCAAAACCATCATGAGAAGTAGTTAGAAATAAATACTTTTCTATCAAATCTTTTTCTCCCACTTTTATATAACCTGGCAGTTTTGCTGTAATAAAAATCCGTTCACCTTCACCCAATGCTCCGGCTGTTTCATACATAATACCTTTGCCTCCCACAATTGCATCAAAGAAAGTAAAGGTATCTTTGTTTTGTACCACTTCATAGTCTTTACCTACCACTCCCAACACCTGTTCTGTATCTGTTCGCAAGGTTGCATAAAAGTTCAGAACTTGTACTTCGGAATAATAATATCTGTATCAGGATTACAATTATTGTTTTCATTTACTTGCGGTACCAGTGTTTTGAATTTGTGGTGATAGTAGGCTTTCTTTTTTTCTTTTTCACCAGCAAATTCTCATCTGCCAGTAAGCTATACAGGCCATCACGCCCCATTTTGATGTTATGCTTGCTGATGTCCTCCTTTACAAGATTATATAGCTTGTGCACACCTATTCGTGGTTGTTTCTGGCGTATAGCTTTAACCAGGGCAACAACAATGTCAGCTCCACCCTGGATAGGATGCTGCTTTGTAAAGTGCTTGTAATAGGCTTGTCTGATAATACCAAATAATCGGCATAATCTGTCCAGACTTAACTCAGAATGCCTTTGTGTTAATTCATGGATTACCTAATAGCGAATTTTTTTTGGATATCAATACCAAGTTCTTTCTCTGCTGTGCGGATCATTTGTTCGTAATACAGCGCCTTGATATCAGCTTCCTGAAGTGCTGCTTCCAGTTGTTTGACACGCGCAGTTAAATCTTCGCTGTGCTGCAGCAGCTTCTGGACTACACCCGCTGGTTTTGGTTTAGAAGAAGGTTCACCTGCCATAAGGAATTTTTCATCCTCCAAGGTACGAACCCATTTTTGTACTGTAGTGATGCTCTTGATCTGATAACGAACTTTGGCAGCATGTTCGGATAACCCATTCTCTAAAATCTTTTCTGCCATCTTACGCATTCGCAGCTTATGGCTGTCTTTGCGCAACAATAAAACATTTCCCATGATTGACTTTTTGTGTCAACCTATGTTAGTATAATACAATTATTAGGTGCAGGTTTTATTTTGACAGGAATGGTAATACTAATTTGGAAAAGTTTCGAAAGAATACTGAAGCTGATTTTTATTATTGATTAAGTCATAAAATCGTTCCTTTTAATATCAATGCGGCTATAGTGAAATAAATAACCAGACCGGTAACATCCACAAGTGTGGCTACCAACGGGGCTGACGACGTTGCGGGATCAAGCTTACATTTTTTTAAAATAATTGGTATCATCGAGCCGATAAATGTTCCCCACATTACAATGCCAATTAGGGAAATGAAAATGGTTAAGCCTAATAACAGCCAGTGTTCACCGTAATTAAAAAGATGTACATTTTGCCAGATAGCAATTCGTATAAAACCGATGCTACCTAAAATTAAGCCTAGTGTTAAACCTGATAAAAGTTCTCTACGCATTACATACCACCAGTCTTTAATAGTTATTTCTTTTAAAGCCATAGCACGGATGATAAGCGTACCGGCTTGCGAACCACTGTTGCCACCGCTGGAGATTATTAATGGAACAAATAATGCCAACACCACTGCCTTTGCAATTTCTTTATCAAAATAGCCCATGGCTGTTGCTGTAAACATTTCGCCCACAAAAAGAACGATTAACCAGGTAGCTCTTTTTTTAATAAGCGAAAAGAAAGTTGTTTTTACATATGGATAATCCAAGCTTTCCACACCGCCAAAGTTTTGAATTTGCTTTGTATCACGTTGTTCGGCGACGTCTAACACATCATCTACGGTTAAAACGCCAAGAAGAATATTGTCGGTACTGGTTACCGGCAAAACAGTACGGTCGTATTCTTTAAATTTTGTTACTGCCTCATCTTTTGTGTCTGTCATTTTCAGGCTTACACAGTTACCATCCAATATTTCAGAAATATTTTTCTGAGGGTCATTTAATACAAATCTTCTCACCGGGATGTCATCTACCAGCCGGCCTTCTTTATCTATCACATAAATTACGTTAGCTGCTTCGGTATCTGTATGGTGTTTTCTTAAATGTTCACTTGCCTGTGCAACGGTAGTTTCCGTACTGATAGCTGCAAAGTCAGTATTTATCAACCGAGCCACGCTATTGTCGGGATAGCCTAAAATGTCAAGTACGGCATCTTTATTTTGTTCATTCAGCAGTTCAACATATTCAGAACGCTCGATGCCTTTTACTGATGAATAAAAAGTCATCCGGTCATCAGAGATAAGCCCATTTAGAATAGAGGATGCTCTTGTTTTGGTTAAACCTTTTATGATTTGCTTTTGTAATAATGTATCTAGATAAGGAAATATTTTTGTTTGTGTATTTGTTGGCAACGACTCAAACGCATGTAGGGCCGTATTAGAGGGTACAGAACTAAGCATTTTACCAATCTCAGAAGGATGCACATTTATATTGCCATTTCCCAGACCGAGCAGGCTGCCGAAATTACCTTTCATTATTTGATTGCTTAATTCTTTTAAATTTATCATCGGTTAAGCTTTTAGCTATTAAAAGTTTGACAAAAATATCTTAAAAAATATGTATTCTTACGGTTATAAAACGTTGAACAGAATTTGACTATTCCAGGAGAACTCTTGTAAGGTCAGGTAGTTTTAAATATTTATCACAATGGAAAAAGCAGGAATTCTTTATTAATTAAGGGAACTACCATCAGGACAAAAACAATTTAAAATGGACTAAAGACAAAGGCCCTATCTCAAAAAACAGACTTTATCACCAATCCCATCAATATTTTAATTAATCATAATAACATCTTCGCAAAGATTTTGGGCTGAATTTAGTCTTCCCAATTAGTATATTTATAATTATACCAATTTCAATAACTATATTGCCCATCGATTTCATTAATGATAGGATTGTTAATAAGACACTCTCTGAATTTTATCTTTACAACGAATAGTACTGCAGCTAACAAATAAGATTTCGTGGGTGCACAGCACCAACCATAAAGTAACTGTTGCTAATAGGGGTTGGAAGTTGGAGCAATCCGCTAAATATCGCTATCAGCTTTTGTTCGGGCGGAAGGAACTTTTTTGAACATTAGTATAAATTTTCATAATAATAAGTTTTATAAAAGATTGCTTTAAATGATATTCTTACTTCCACAAATAACTAAAATACCTGTAAATAAGAAAGATTAAGGTAAGCCATATTGTAATGATAATGGAACCAAAAATCCAATTGTTCTTTTTATATATTTTAGAAGAACTTTTAACTGATTCCCTGGCTTCTGATAAAACAATTGCAGGAATTAGCTTAATGGAAGCAGTGATTAATAAAGGAACAATTATTAAATCATCTAATAATCCAAGAACAGGGATAAAATCAGGTATTAAATCAATTGGGCTTAATAAGTATCCTACTGTAATCCCTATAAGAACTTTCGCAGTTACAGGTGTTCGTTTATCTCTATATGCAAGCATTAATACCTGTGCTTCAGATTTTAATTGCCTTGCCTTTTGTTTCAGCTTTTGCAAAAGGTTCATGAATAGTTCTCATTTTAAAGTCTTAATAAATAATTCAGTAAATTAAAACTTCTGCTTTGATCAGCATACCCTTGTTCTGAAAAGACTGGAAAAACTTGCTTCACTAAGCAAAAAGACTACAGGAGCATCTTTGAAATTTATTAAAGGTCAAACCATTACATTGCAAAATCCGGAAGGGGAAACAGTATTGCCTGTAACAATTCCGAAAACAAGCCTGGAAGGAATGCAGAATGCAGATGAAGTTTTAGAAAAATTTTCTAAAGGACCAAAACATGAAGTATTATATACAGCGCTTCTGCTTCAGGTTATAGAAGCAATGATCAGTGCACAGGAAAATAAAGCAGAATAATATACTATATTCAACCACTATAAAATTCGTTCAATCCTGCTTATATTGACGTAATTACCAAAACACTTCGGGCTTATATTCCAATCAATTTTTACCCTTATTGGGAATCGGTCAATTGTGAAAGAGGGCATGTCACCGATGTCAAAATATCCATTAAAAGTATCATTGGAGTTAGGGTGGCCATCAATCTTAATATAAGTACCTCCTTCACATGGCCCCATACGAGGATCGGCTCCGATAATTGTAGCAGTATTCATATAGGATGCTTCTTTTTTGCAGCCAACATTTATTACAAAACTTATAAAAAACAGAATTAATAGACAAAAGGTTTTCTTCATCATATTATTTGTATTCGTTGTGACACTGATATTATTTACTTCGTTGCATTTAAGAAAGCAACTTCATTAACACAAGAAATTGCTTTCTGCTGTTCCTTTTTTTAAATTTCGAATTGTTACGGTAAGCCTGGTTTTAAAGTGGGTATCTCTCACAATAAAAATGTAGTGCTCCCAGATGATTTTTAATCAATGTTTCCTTTTCTGCTTCAAGTTTTACTATTTTAGAAATTTGAGATAATTATTTCAACCTTTACATTTATTTTCATTTATTATTCTCAATTTTAATTGCTGTAATGAAGTATATATTTCTTCTTTGGGTCTTATTTTTATCTCATAACATTTTTGCTCAAAATTCTTTTAAAGCCATCGTTAAAGACAAAGGAACAAAACAAAAGATAGTTGGCGCCACAGCATTTATTGATAAACTTAAAGTAGGTATACAAGCTGATACAAGTGGTTTTATCATCTTAACCAATATTCCCAACGGAGAATTCGAAATTGCATTTTCCTATGTAGGTTACGAGAAAAAAGAAGTGAATATAATATTTCCATTACCAGGCGATCAACCTGCAGAAATTTTATTACAAAAGGAAAATGAAAATTTAGGTGAGGTCACAGTGACCTCTACCCGGACAAACTCACTCATTAAAGATATTCCGGTACGGGTTGAAGTAATTGGAAGCGAAGAATTAAATGATGAGGGCAATATGAGGCCAAGTAATATTGCAATGTTATTAGCCGAAGCAACAGGTATCCAATCACAACAAACTTCTGCTATCAACGGCAATATTAGCATTCGCCTTCAGGGTCTGGATGGTAAATACACCCAAATACTTAAAGACGGCTTCCCTTCGTATGGGGGTTTGCACAAGGGTTGAGTATAATGCAAATACCGCCGCTGGATTTTAAACAGGTAGAAATTATTAAAGGCTCCTCTTCTTCTCTATATGGCGGCGATGCAATTGCCGGTATTATTAATCTCATTTCTAAACAACCAAAAGAGAAAAGGGAAATAACAGTCCTATTAAATCAAACTTCATTGGGTGGGTCAGATGTAAATGCTTACTTCTCCCAGCGATGGAAAAAAATTGGGTTCAGTTTACTTTCTGCCAACAATTTTCAAGTCGCAAAAGATATTAATAGTGATGGCTTTTCTGACATGCCCATAACAAAAGCTTTTACTATTACACCAACACTGTATTTCTATCCCAACGCAACTACAACTTTAAGGTTTGGGTTAAACACCACCTTTGATAATAGAAAAGGTGGTGATATGCAGGTATTGAAAAGTGAGCCGGATACTTTTCATAAATACTTTGAAGAAGATATTTCTAAGCGTTTTTCAACGCAATTACAGTTTAACAAACAACTGGAAAAAGAGAAATCAATTATTATAAAAAATAGTGTTTCCTATTTTGATAGAGCAATCAATCAAAGCAACTCTGCTTTTAAAGGCAAACAGGTAAGCAGCTATACTGAAGGTACTTTTAATTTCAAAATACTCAGGCATCAACTTGTTACCGGTATCAACTTATATAGCGAAAAATTTACTGAAGACAGCAGCCGCAGCCATTTGCAAAGAAATTACAATTATACTACAACAGGATTATTTATACAGGACGACTGGAAGCCAATAGACAAACTTTCATTTCAGGCAGGTATCAGAACAGACTATGAAAACCAGTTTGGGGCTTTCTTTTTGCCTCGCCTGGCAGTTTTATACAAACTTACTGATAATTTTTATGTAAGAGTGGGTAGTGGGCTTGGTTATAAATTGCCTACCATTTTTTCTACCGCCTCAGAGGAAGCCGGTATAAACCGTATTCAGCCCCTTTCTGCAAAAATTAAAGCTGAAAAATCGGCAAGCGGAAACCTGGACTTTAACTACAAAACCAAATTTGGCGATGAGGCTTTTCTAACCTTCAACCAATCATTTTTTGTAACACAGATTAACGATCCTTTAGTGTTGCAAACCACAAGTTTTGTAAATAAAGCTGAGCCTGTTATTACCAGGGGTTTTGAAAGCAGCATACGATTACGGTGGGAAGCGTTACAGTTATTCACCGGCTATACTTTCGTAGACGCAAAACGAAAATATGATGTCTTACAGAACGCAGTTCCTTTAACACCAAAACATAAAATTGTTACAACTGTTTCTTATGAAAAAGAATACAACTTTTCTATAGGAGCAGAGGGTTTCTATACCTCTTTTATGTTTCGGGATTTAGATTCCAAAACAACCGGTTACTTTATCTTTGGATTGATTGCTCAAAAGCATTTTGAGCATTTTAGCCTGATTGTTAACTGCGAAAACATAACAGACGTAAGACAGACAAGATTTGAAAATATTGTTGTACCACCAATTACATCGCCCACCTTCAGGCAGTTATATGCACCTCTTGATGGACGTGTGTTTAATGTGGCCATCCGATTCAAATTATAGTCGTTAAAAATATTTTAAAGAAATTGTCATTAGAAATGATTTTATCCATAGCTGGCGTTAATTTTTATTTCGACTTTAAATTTTTGTTTATAAGTAAAGTAAAGCAAAATGAGTAAAAAGGATAAGCAGATGAAATCCCTTCTGGAATTTAACAGGAGCACGGGTGATCACATAGCGGTGTTCCTGGCAAATACTTTTGGAAGCATGAAATTCCTTTGTGTGAGCCTGATTCTGTTTCTGATCTGGATAACCTGGAACCTTAATCTTCTGCCCGGTTTAAAACCATTTGATCCTTATCCGTTCACCATGCTAATTATGATCGTAACTTTATTTAGCATCATCCTTTCCGTATCCGTCCTAAATAACTCAAGTTGCTATTTACTAAACAAGTTTGTTGAAGGTAAAACCTACAATAAACATTACTAATTTCAGCAGAAATCCTTTAAAGGTAACTGCATGTATTTTTCTAAGAAACAATCCTTTTAGCATCGAAAAAGTTGTTTCAATACCTTTTCTCATATGCTCTTTTAAAAATCGTATCCAGGGCTCATCTTTACGCACACTATTGGATTTTCTGTGTATCATCAGTTTGACCATCTCTGCATCCATTGCATCATCTTCAATTGTATAATCAGTATAGGCACTATCACCATAAATACTACTTTCCGGGGCAACTGTCATTGGCAATTTCTTTAAAGCCTGTACATCGCTTTCACTTCCCGGCGCTTCATGAGATCCAGAAAAAGTTGGGAATAAATATTACAACAGATACCGAACTGGAAGAAATGAAGGAAACTTTAGATATAGGGCAACTCCACGAAAAATTAAATTCTATTGATGAAAACATTATATAATTTATCTTTCAATTAATTGATTTTGGCAATTCAAACTCTTGCCCTACCATTAATCCTTCTGTTTTATTGCTAATTCAAAGTTGTTTCCTACTGCTGGCAACGCTATTGATGCATCGGTAGAATAATCTGCTCCATCTACTTGCTAATTGTTGCTACCTCTGCTAATACTTTTGCACTTTCAGCGCCTGTAGCTTTAACAGAACCTCTGCGTGAAAGAGGTACAGATGAGTTTAGGAATATATCAACTGATATCTTAAGCTTAACCTGTAAGAATAAATTGTAAAACACTTGCAGTTGTAATATATCCATATTATTTTTATTCATGACTCAAATGCTGACATTGGGTAAAGGGAGGCATCACACTTCTGCGGTGTGAGAACCTCATTTGCAGCTCTTTGTATTAAACAAATAAAGTATTTTTTAATTTAAAACTAAAGTTATGGGTGTATTAGGGTGGAATGTTATTCAAGATAACAAGCGATTAGTAGGTACTGTAATAGACCACGGCTATTCTGACGGCTTTTTTGAAGGGGATAACGATTGGTCACTTAGTATCCAGCCAGCACAGGGATTTGAGGATGTCGGGGAAGGAAATGACGGCGGTATTGTCGAATGCGAAATCCGAACTGCAATAGACGACAAGGGAAGCGAAGAAGCAATTTTTGGCAGTCTGGTGGGTCAAATTGTTGACGTATCCGGTACCTGGGTTACTGACATTAGCCATGACAACAAAAAAGAGATTCATCCGCTGATGTTTCTGACCTGCAATTGGGGACAGCCGCCAGGCGACAGCTTTGGCAAGCGTGTAAAAGTGATGGTGCTTTCTGACCACTCACCTGATTTCATGTTAATTCCGCCACGTCCAGCACCGCCATATGCTGACCAGAGCGTTCATGCAACCTTTGGGATTACCTATCCGCCAGCGCCTAGTGACGACATTTTACCTGTAGTTAACATCGCTGATGAAAGGAATATGACCGATTCGAGAAATTTCTCTATCAGTGGGAGTGACGGGGTGTTTGTATTAAATGGTGACATATATTCCGGTCATGGCGACAACGGTGGATATTATCGAGGATTGCTTGATCTCCAGTTTGACACGTCAGCGGAACCTGCTTATGTTGGTCTTGTATATCCAGCATCAACAGCGAGCCAGTTCGTTTTAGGTTATGACTATGATAGCTTCTTTGCTTTAGTGCTTCAGAATTTTGGCAATAATTTCCCCATGACAAAATTTCGAACTTATGTTATAAACAATCAACGTGTATGGTCTGCGACTTTTGAAAGCATTAGCGTAAACTCTTATTATGAGACTTACATGACTTGGGATGAATTTACAGCAAAATATAACGAGCTCTGGGAAAATTGGAACCTTATTGATGTCGAGATACACATTGATAATGGACAACGCTTCTGGACTGCGCTCTGGCATGATAATAAAACTTCAAGCGATGGCTGGGCAATAGGACCTCGCGAATACATTATGGGTACTATTGTTCAATGGGGCACACCTTTCACTATTAAAACCTACCTCGATAATGGGGTACGTGTATGGTTTGCTATTTTTAGAAATACCGGCACAACTATGGATCTGCAACTCGACCTGTCATGGCAAGACGTACTTAACCTTCAAGCCAATCCTGACCGTGCCCTATTACACCTGGAACCATATGTTCAAAATAGTCAACGCCTTTGGGCTGCGATTACTGAGCAAAAACCAAATAATGTTGCATTAACATGGTGGGTTAACAAAGATCTTTTTGCTGCCTCTGTGCAGAATCTTTTCGATACAGGAGGCTGGCGTCTTTTTAATTTTTCGGCTAGCAGGGGTTTCGAATAAAAATTTCTTAAAACTTATTAATATAAAAAACGATGAGTGATACACCAAAAATTATAGACCTAAAAAAAGATAACACCCAAGACGAATTTTTTAACGTAATTGAATTACATAATGCAGTAGCTTCCGCTTCCGCTATCCATTACACAGCACCACTTAAACCACCTTTCAAGATTGAAAATCCTAAAGCCTTTAAATCAAAAGGTCAGACGGTTTCAGTTGATGCAAGCAGGGAAGTTAAGGTAATGCTGTCGGCACGTGAGATAATAGAACTTTCGCACAAGGAACAAAGCCGCTTGACTGGGCGGCGGACAAATCCAATCAATTTTAAGCATTCAGTCACCCAACATGTTTCAGCACCTATCCAGCTTTTACCTGAAAGTCTGAGAGAAAGGCAATTTCCATCATCACATGGAAATCCAATGGGAACTGGCAACATAAGCAGTGGTACGTCTGAGGGGGCATAAACTTTTAGAGGTTTATTTGCATTTTAAGATTATAAAAATAAAATTTCTTTAAATCTTTACTCGCCTCAGAAGTGTGTTTACCTCAAGTCTAAAAGGTGTTTAGAACAGTTGCCATCAAAAGTCCTTTTCTCCATAATCCGTTGTTACTGCTTTTCCTTTTCTTGGACTTTCGTTTAAACGGTATCCTATGCTTAAGAGTAAGGCTCCGTCATATTTGGTGTACTGGGTGGAACTTAAAAATGCCGGACCCTGAGTGGTGATCGTCTGAACATCTGAATTAAAAAGGTTATTCAACTGTAATCCGATTGTTGCCTTTCCTCCTGAGGCCGTATACCTCGGACCGGCATTGCTTAGAATATGTGAGTATCAGTTCCCTGAGCAGTTATGCTTTTTGAAGTATAGGTAAAGTCTTACTGAAATTTCAGTCTCTTTGTAATAAGATATAAAGTAAATGGAGATAAATACCAATAGTTGGAGCTTCTTATTCTAACCGCCTCATACCATCTGTTTGGCTTCTTCAATAGAAAGCCTTTGCTGACCTAAATTCATACATTACATTTTCAATTTCACTAAACGAGCACTATCGGTTCCAACCTATCCTCTCATCATATTTGATGAGAATTGTTTAAGAAGTTAAAATATTTTTGTGGATGAGATGTACGAAATAGCTTAGGCCATCCGTACTGTTTTCTCGACAGATCTTCAGGTAAATAGAATTAACCAAGATGCTGTACCTATTGTGTGTGGTTGAATATTGCAAAGCGGGCAATCAAAACATAGAACAAGCTTTGCACCTGCTATTTATAGAAAAAACAGCGGAAGGTAGTTTCACCATTTGAATTATAAAGAAGCCAATAAAATTTTATTTTTAACTCTCCATGCACCTTTTTCTGTCATAAACCACGTGAAATGCTTATCTGAATAAATATTCTTTATTATTAAATCTTTCCACTCTTTTGGCTTTCTTACCGCACCGGCATTCACCAGAACTCCTTTTTTCTCAGAAGCCGAATGAATTTCTTCAGCAGGTTGATTTTCAAAAGCTTCAATATGGTTTACAAAAACAATTCCTTTACTTGTGGCAAACAAATATCCACCTTTTAATGCGCCAAGTTTAGCAACATCTAATACTTTATTGTCTTTAAATCCAATATAATCAAATGCTTCAGCATCTCCATTTTGCAGGTTATGTGAAATAAAAACAAGTGTTTCCGATAATTGAGCCCAGAGGTTTGAGTCGCTGTCGGGGTATAATCTTTCCACAAGATTATCCGGTATTGAGTAGCCTTCAATGCCCTCTTCAGCATATCTTTCGCTTTGCATGGAGCCGGGTGATATTTTATATAAACCAACGTTAGTCCCTATCCAAATGTAATTATCAGGGGTCGCTGCGATGCAATAAACTGCAGGTGCTTCAATTCTTACATTACTTATAGAATCATGATTAATAAAAAATGCTCCCTCATTCATAGAACTAAACCACAGTTGACTATTGGCGTCAGTAAGTATATACTCTATCTTTTTATTCCAAAGTTCTCTTAAATAAGGTTTGAAAATATTTTTGCTCATCGAGTAAGTTATCATTCCCGAATCGCTTGCCATTACAATATCATCATTTAGAACAGTGGCGTCATTACATACGAAAGAAAGATTAATACTCTTGACTACTTTATTGTTTTTTATCTGGAAAAGATATTCACGGGTTATAATAAATTTTTTATCAGAAGCAGAAAGTAGTTTAATAGTACCATTTTGCTGTTTTGGAAACCGATAAACAGGATCGTGTGCATAAGCACTAATAAACGAACAGAACAATAAGGATAAGAGAGTAACTATTTTCATATTTTTTAAAATAACAGTAAAAATAGAATAGAGCAAATAGTAAATGCCTCTAATTATAAAGTTCATAATTTTATAATTATTTGTTAATATGATATGCTGTTTTTTAAAGTCACTTTTATAAAAACTTTTTTTTATGAAACAGACACTATTACTCTTTTCTTCACTAATGGGAATTTATAGCAGCTTTTCCCAGGCACCGACCTCTCAAATGATTGATAATACGAAAACGAAAAAGCCAAGTTATTGTATTTTGTACATAGGAGATGGATTTGGCGTTTCAGCTAAAACAGCTGCAAGGATGGCTATGGGACAGGGAACCCCGGGAAAACGATTTAGTAATGACCATGATTTCAGAGTACTTTCTCTGGATAAATTGCTTTTTTCAAATATGCTTACCACCCACTCAGCTAACTCATGGACTACTGACTCTGGTCCCGGAGCCTCAGTGTATGCAGCCGGCGAAAATGGTAAGATTGATAATGAAGCAATTTCGTTTGATGTAGCAAAAGGAGAGTCTGTTGAAACCATTCTTGAAGCTGCTAAGAAACAAGGCTACGCCGTTGGTTTGGTTACTACTACCAGAGTCACTCATGCCACCCCTGCTGCCTTCGCGAGCCATACGTGGTTTCGTGATCTTGAAGATTATATCGCAGCCCAATATCTCTCTACTTCTGAGGAAGACTATGAAAAGATTTATAATAAATCTTACTCAACTATTAAGCCCTATAATGAGCGCAGAGACTGGAAATTTCCGGCTACCAAAAACAATGTTGATATTGATGTAATACTGGGCGGCGGGCTCAGGCATTTTTATCCAAATGGTGAGTTAGATACCGTTCGTAATGCCGATAATAAACCTTACTTAAATAACGGGGCTTTCGTTACCCTGACAGGTAAAAGAACTGATGAAGTTAATCTGGTTAAAGTTTCAAAAAAAAGAGGTTTTATACATATTAACAGCAGGGACGCGCTTCTTAAACTTGATGTAAGCCAGTTCACCCCGCAAAATGATAAAAAGTTATTAGGCTTGTTTCATTCTTCTCACATGTCTTATGAGCAGGACAGGCAATTGACTAATCCTTGGGAACCTTCTTTGTTTGAAATGACTGAGATGGCAATTAAAGTGCTGAAGGCAAAAGGCGGGGAAAAAGGATTTTTTCTTTTAGTTGAAGGAGGAAGAATTGACCACCTTGAACATGCTAATAATGGAGGCATCAGCGTAGTGGCGAATGGAAATAGTAATTCTTATACCGTTGACTCTGACAAGCCGGGGTATGCAGGCGGAGGAGATGCTAACTATAGTGCCACACCCCTAACCCCAAGAGTCCCTGTATATGGATCGGATTATCTCATTAAAGAAGTGTTAGCTTTCGATTATTCAGTAGCAGCAGGCAGAAAACTGATGGCTGCAGACGACCAAAACAGGACATTAATTTTTTCTACCAGCGACCATGAGTGCGGCGGTACCGCCATTGTTGGTTTACATGATTCAAAAAATGCCCAAAACAATGGAACGTATGTTCGTACGTATGCTTTAGGACCAAGGCAAAAAGGTGTAATCGCTTCTTCTACCGGGGGTGCTAACGACTCCATAGTTGCTTCGCCTGTAAACATATTAAGAGGAGATGTTGATTTTGGAACAAAAAGCCCTAACGGATGGTTTCCCAATTATAAGACGTATACATTTCAGGGGCGCTCTGAGTTGTGGCCACGTGTTGATACAGGAGGCAGAAGAATTGTCGTTGCTTATGCTTCTAATCCTTTAACCAACGGAAATGGTACTAAAGCAGGCGGAACACCCGGTAATCATACTCCAATGGATGTTTGGGTCGGAGGAGATGATAACGTGGGTGGCACATTTGCATCTGAGATCACAGGAAAAGGACTGCTTGATAATACATCACTGACCGGAATAATGGCAAAGTTTTTAAAATTAGAATATCCTTTTTCCTCTGTATCTCCGGTATTTTACCGCAATTTAAAAGATACAGCTGCAATAATAAAGAGTGCTGCCAGTACATTCAAACTCTTTCCTAATCCTGTTCAGGATCAGATAATTTTTAATTTTAATTCACCTAAGTCAGGCCAATATCTTATAAGTGTCTTTGATTTGCAGGGGAAATTAGTTAAAAGTATAAAAGGAGAAGATAAAACAGGTTTTACAACACTAAAGGTTGATACGCGAAATTTACAAAATGGAATGTACGTCACTAAACTTACAGTCAATAATAATGGTAAATCAGAAGTTTATAGCGGCAAGTTAATTGTTCAAAAATAAAAAGGTCGTATTTCTGTATAATTTTCCAGCTTTTTAGAAGTACCTGATTAAAATCCATTTAATAATATTAGAGGCTTTCTCAAACTATAAGAGACAGCCTCTTTTTATTCGAATCACATCCAAAGGATTTAACTTCACATTTTTAACCTATGTCTTTAAAAGCTCTAAAATTGTGAAGAAAACCAGCATTAACTAAATAAAAATTGTGAAAACAATAAAATTATTTTCACAATTAAGGGTACACCCTATAATTGTGAATTGCCTTTAATAAAGATTAAAAGTATGATACCTAGCTTTGCACTATAACAGGTTTGTCAGGCACATGTAAACCAGCGGCCATAAAGGCTTTAACCGAATCTAAATTAAACTAATTATCTTTAATAAATAACAGAAAGTAAGTGAAGCAATAGAACATAAGATAGTGCCTTTATTAAGTTGCAATAACCACTATTTCGTGAGCAACCCAATACATTATTAGGTTCCTTTTTTGTACAATTTTTACTACCCTTTTTAATACTTAAAGCAAGTAAATTTATTCAAAAAAACTTATCTATACATTTATTGATTTTTACCAATCACTAAATGTCTCAACCCTTGGTCATTCAATACCCGTTCCATTTCTGACTGGACAATGTCCCGAATATCCTGTTTTATCTGTAAATAATTCCGCTGTATCATACTATTATCAAGCTTACGAAGAACTGGAATTTCTTTATAATTTTCCTGTTCCTTTTTCAATGCCTCATGGTCATTTATAATTTCACAATGAAAAGTTTTAAGTTCAATTTTATTATCAGGATCATCAGCTACCATACCCACAAATTCACCTGAAGAAAGGGCCGATATTTTTGAAGGAGGAATAGCAGATTCCAATTGTTTTGAACGACTGATGGAAGTATCTGCACTATTAATAGAAAGGCTTTCACGATCCTGCATTATTTTACCAAAACGCTCACTTAGTTGTTTAGCTGTATCTCCTGTAACCTGTCCGCTTATGATGTTACCAGTAATATTCATTATAACATCCGCTTGTTCTTTTCCATAATCTTTTCGTAATTGGCTAAAGTCCTGTATTCCTAAACAGGTAGCTACTTTATTGCTTCGTGCAGTAGCAATAAGGCTATCCATATTATTAAGATAAATCGTAGGAAATTCATCAAAAACGAGACTGCTTTTCTGTTTTCCTTTTTTGTTCACCAGCTTAACTAACCGGTTTACATATAGAGATAAAACTGCGCCGTAAATTTGTATCTTCTGCGGGTTATTGCCCATGCACACGATTTTTGGTTTATCAGGATTATTTATGTCAAGCATAAAGTCGTTACCCGATAACACATAGTATAATTGGGGTGAAGAAACAGGCTGACCGAGAATTAGACGCTAATTAAAAAACATTCGGGTAGGTGATGGAGACTTGTTGTCGTTTAAGCGATTCTCAGCACCTTTATTGAATTCTCGGTCAGCCTGAAGAAAGCCTTGCCATGGCCACCTTAGCAGATGCTATTTGTCCTTCCAATTGTTCCATCACTCCGTTTAAAAAAGCATTGACAAATGGATTAATTAATACATCAATTTCTTTTTCTGTTCTAAGTATTGTAAAAAGGTCTTTATAATCTACCTGCATCAACTCAATGACATGAGGCAGTGTACAAAACTCACCATCATTATACTTGCGCAAATACCAGATTATAGCTGTTAAAAAATTGATGGGTGATTCAACAAAGAAATCGCCCTGCCGCTTAATTCATTCCCTGTTTAAACCCATTAAAATTGTTCTTGCAGATTCTGCTGCATCAGTAATATCACTCATGGTTTCATGGTCAAGAGGATTGCAGCGGTGGCTGCGGGTAAGGTCATCAAAATTAATGACACAAAATTCCGGCTCAACAGGATATTTGCTCTTATACTTTAGCCACGTATTGTATACCATTTTGGAAAGGTCGTCAAATTTAAAATCATAGACGAACATGGTAAACCCTTTTTTAATATGCTGGGTTATGACGTGCCGGATTACAAAGTAAGATTTACCAGATCCGGGTGAACCTAAAACCATCAAGGCACGAAATGGATTAATAATATTTATCCAGCTTTTGCGTTTCTTTCCTTTAAAATAATATTCTGCGGGAAGGTTAATTGAAAACTCATTTGTGATAAATTTTTCCTGCTGCGGAAAAGTTTCATTCTCCTTATTAAAAATATCCTTGCTGTTCAACTTTATTTGGATCACACGAGACAATAAAATGCCTCCTGAAAGCACTAGCATAAAGCCAATGGCTGTTATACAGATATATAGGACAGCAGTTGCAGTTAACGTTAGCTTTGACAGCAGGAACACATAACTCAAAAAGTATAAACACAATCCGGTTACGATGCAGGTAAAAGCTTTTTTTAACTTTAATTTCTCATCTTTTCTGCCTCTTGCTCCGATAAGAGAAATAAATAAAAATCCTAAAGCAAAAAGTTTACAAGTAAGAAAATTCTGAAATAATCCTGTGTTACGAATATTACTTATCAGCCTGTCCGTGAGTGTTAGAGTAAGATGCCACTGCTCAAAAGCTGTATAGCAGTAATAATAAAAATGAAGCACTAAAAATGTAATGCTGATCAGCCTGGTCATATCTAATATCTTTCTTAACGCCTGTTCATTTTCTCCGGTTTGCATAAAATTGTTTTTTAAAAGTTATAGTCGTTTTGAAATACCTTTTTTCTTTTTCTTTTTGCCGTTATTAGTAAATTGGTAGGGAACATAAGCAGAGGTATATTCCGGCTTTAACAGAACCTCCAACAAGCTTTCGTTATTCTCTTTTTCATGCAGTTGATTTACGTCAGACTCCTGTCGTGAAAATGTTTCTTCTTGTTTACGAGGCGGATGTTTTGAAACTTGCTCTTGTACTGGTTCTTTGCATCTTTCCATGATAGCATTAGCGCTGTAATTTTTACCGAGATCACTTCCATTAAACACACAGAATGTTTGATGATCCATGTAAGTAATGCCATAGGTAATGCCCTCTGCATTTTGCCTTAAAACCACATCTATACCTTGCTTTTCCAGCGCCTTAATTAAATTTTCCAGACTTACTTGCGGCTGTCGTATTAAGGCAAGGTCAACAGCATTTTTTACCCTAACTCTATGAGGGACACGTGCTGTTTCATTTAGCTTGAATTTCTCTTCGAAGAATGCTAGTGTAGGCTTATTGTAAAAGTCGCTTGCTTTAATAGGAACACCCACCTTATTACCTTGTTCATCAACTATCCTATAAATAAGCCCTTGAGTTTGATACACTCTTGAATTTTCACTTCCCCTGTCTGCCATCACATTGTATTGTTTCAGGACTGCATTGAGTTCAGCAAGAGAGGTGAACCTGTAGTTGTTTATAACTGCGTCCAGCACATTTGTAATAGCTCTTTTTGTCTCGGTCTTGCCGAATTGCACCTTTTGAACACTAACCGGTTTTAGCTTTGCTGTAAAAGGGAATTGGAAAGTATTTCTGAAGGATCAAAATTGAGCGAAATATGAACACTGTTGCGGCTTACATTTTCGTTTAAAGCAGCCTGGTTAAGAAGCCTGTTAAGCTTATTTGTAAAAGATAAATTTTCAACATCAATTGGATAATTGCCTGCTGAGATGCACTCGGCTTTTCCCTCTTTCAACTTGTTTTCATTGTAGTTTATAATGCGATGAATAGAGTGTCCCGTCTTAATTACTGCAACCATTTTTCTGCTAACTTTTTAATGTGATTTTTTATTTCATCTATCTTATTAAAGAGAATATTTTTCTCTATTTCATAGGTGAATAACCAGTGCCTGAACTCTGTTATCTGGTGAAGTGTATGCAGCTTTTTGACTGCCTGATTGAAGTTATTTCCAAGAGTATTTAATTCATTTCTAAGCTTAATTGCCTCTGACATTAAGTCATCCAAAGACTGGTCGCGAAAGGTGGCGATCATTGGTTTACCCAAAAGAATTTTCCTGGCATAGTCGCTTAATTTCCGGCAGGTAGTTTTGCTGAACTGCCGGTTGATTTTTTCATATTCGTCGGGCTTTAAACGCAGGTGCAGCCACTTTGTGCGGTTATTATTTTCTTCACTCATCACTTTATCATTTTCACTGTTTACAAATGTTTTTTTCTTTTTACCAGCACCGCCCACGACTTCGGAGTAAGGGCGGCCAGATTCGGTTGTGATACAACCGGACATCTGGCCGTTTGCCGTTTGCCGTTTGCGAATAAGAGGCAAACTCAAATTTCAAAACGTCTCTTAACATTTCATTAATTATTTCTTCAAGGAATTACACGCTTAATAAAAAACTTCAAAAACGCCCAATTACTGCTATTAATAAGTATGAAATCTTACCCTCGTTTCTTCCTTAAATTCTTTTTATTCTTCTTAACATTTTTCATTAACTTTTCTTAACATTTTTAATAGTCTTTTTGGTATATAAATTTGGACAAAACAACCTCGCTAAACAGAAGTTTTGTCTGGCTCTTTTTCAATAAAATCCTTTGGAAATTAAGTATAATTCTAAAAGATTTTAGAAGTTTTCTAAGCGGAGAAAAAAGGATTTAAATGACATAATTTAATTATTTAAAAAGACGAATTTGTTTAACAGAAGCAAGGAAAAATATTAATAAAACTTTAAAAATCAGCTTCCTTTTTTAAACCTTTTTTGACTATAAAAATGTTCTTTTTTGAACTGCTAAAAGTTTGCAGAGAAGGGTCTTTAAAATTCGAAAAGTAATTTCTAAAATCTTACATAGTGACAGGTCTTAAAAGTTCAACCACGGCCTGCTTTTTTGCAGAAGTTTTTAGTAACATAAACAATGCTTTTTTTGCTTATAAATAACGTCGCGAACAAAACAAATTAAGTTCTTCATTCACTATTATTAGAATACTTTTTTCACTTTTTGGAAGTCTTTTTACGGGCCTTTTAGCAGGTACTGGTGAAAAGAAAAAAGAGTATCTATTTATCAAAAAAAATCACCACTGGTACAATTGAAATGAAGGACTGCTTCAGTGTTAATATTGGGGCCTTTACCAGTTTAATCATGCCTTTTCTATGTATTTAAAGGAAAGTATATTTGACTTTGAGGTTCCAAATACAATTATTTAAACCGAAGCTTTATATCAATTTCATTTACTATTTTTAATATCTGCCCTAATTAGAGGGACTCCCTTCTTCTTAGGATTCCTTGCAACCTTTTATTTAAGACTGCCGGTTGTTCGTTTTACATTTTAGCCTAATAAGAAGAGTTTAGCAGGGGTTAATTCTGTCCCCTATCCTCACCATATTTTAATGAGGATAGTAAAGTAATTGCTTCATATTTTTGTCTTTGATAATTTTAAACTAATGTGTCTCTAAATTGGAGATAAGATTAAAACAAAAAGTGATGAAAGAAAATGTGAGTAATGATAATATTGTTACGCCGATGTTATTCCCGTATGAACCTGAAAAGTTCTGGCAATTTATGAGGCAAATTATCAGAGAAGAAGTGTGTCGTGTTGAAAAAGAAAAACCTCTCTCCTCAATCGATGGAACTCCTGGGATGACATATAAACCACTATATAAGATGGCAGAAGTATGTGCCCTGCTTCGGGTTACAAAGCCTACTATATATGATTGGGTGAAACATGGAAAGCTGAAGCCATACAAAATAAGGTCACGGGTATATTTTTTAGCTCAGGATGTCAGACAACTCTTGCATCCTGATGAGGAGCAAGCCAGCTCTATTGGTAATTGTAAAGAAAAGCAGGTCGCTGTGTAATCTGCCTGCTTTTTTGAGCTTTTTTTTAAATATTCATTCCGCCTGAAACTTCAATACATTGTTCGTTAATGCATCGTCCGTCTTCGGTAAATTTTTAATTACAGGAAACTTGGTTGTTTTGCCAAAAAAGCCCTGGCAAGCTCAATACAATGATTTTCGATACTTTTTAATTATCAATTACCTTGAAAAATAATTTTTCTAATTAGCAAGCTTTAATCAACGTCATATCATTTCGTGACAACCATAAATTTTTAATCTTTCTCGTGGCTTCTCAGGAGTAATCCGTATATACTTATAAAAATCCTTTACATTTTTATGCCCGCTGATTTTCATTATTAGTTCAACAGGTGTTCCCGCTAAAAATTCATTTGTACAAAAAGAACGTCGGGCTGTATGTGAAGTAATCCATTCATATTTTGGTTTGACAACAACTATATCTTTATTGCCTTTTTTATAAGAAAATTTAATAGTTCGATTAAGTCCGGCAAGCTTACCTATTGTTTTAATATGACGGTTAAACTCAGGATTGGTAAGTTCAGATATTTTATCCTTAAACTGCCTGGTAAAAATAAGTTTAGCTTCTTCTCTTAAAGGAATAATAACCCAATGATCTGACTTTGCCTGTTTTTTATACAACATATCCCGTTTAAGGTCTTCCGGTTTTAAAGTAGAAAAGTCAGAAAAACGCAGACCTGTCAAACATCCTAACACAAATAAATCTCTGTATTCAATAAGATGTGGTTGCGCGCATAAGTCTGTTTGATAAATAGATGCGATTTCTTCATGTGAAAGATAAATTGCATCGCTTTCTTCTTCAGGTATCTTAAAATCACTTAAATCTATCGCAGGAATTATTTTCCGTTTTACCCGGTCTTTGACAAATACCCTTAAATGTTTGATTGTCTTTCCAATGGTATTAAGTTTTAGACCAACCAGTGTTGTCTGCCTGCGCATATGAACATGGGTAAAAGTGAGGTAAGCTAAAAATTCTTCATAAAAAGAAAAGTCAAGACCGTCAAAGGTAATTTTCTTTGCACGATGTTTTTCAAAAGCAAGCAGGTGTGCTTTTACATTGCGATACACACAAAGAGTAGCTTTACTTACCTTTTTTTCTTTTGATTTAATGTAATCGTCTAACTGGTAATAAATGTCCAGTTTAAATTTTTGATCTATAGTCTTCTGTTTAATTGCAGCTTCAGCCTGTTCATCTAAAGCCATAGATGTAAGGGAGGGAGAAAAGGAGTTTTTAACAAAACTGGCTTTATCGGGCACTTGTTTTTTTACAGCCTGTGTCACCAGGTCTTCTGCAATCCTTTTCAATCGCAGTAATTCTTCATTTAAAAGATCAGGGTTTCCATAAGCAGCAGGGAGTTTTTTTGTAATACAAAGAAGTTTATTATTCCAGCAATCAGGTGGAATATTAATACCTGTATTTAATAAAGTACGGTTTGAGGCACTGTAACAGTACTGTAAGAAAATAGGCGACGTTCCATCTCTGCGAATTTTTTTTACACTACAGATGGGTTTGACAGGTAACAGCATAATTTGGTCGATTTTTTAGTCGATTAAAAATGTGTAACCTTAAATAAAGGTAGGAAGAAGAAATGTGTACTTTTGTTATTAAAGACTGAAAATCAACCCTTTAAAAGTAAAGTTGCGTAAAATAGAGAAAGGATCACAATGTTGTAATCCTTTGCTAAGCGGACCGGACGGGACTCTTTTTAACCTTACTTAATTTTATCTAACTTCTCTCTACTTTACTAATTCTGTTGATAATCAATATGTTATAATCATTTTTTCTAAATATTTTATTTACCCTAACATAACTTTTCCTTAGATTGCAACACAAATGCAATACAAGAGTTATGAAAAGGCAATTTAAAAGGTACATAAAACCCGGTTTTTCCAACAAGAGTTCTGACCTTGTCCCTGTCTATATCAGGTATGATTACAACCGTGTTCGCAGAACTTTGATCAACACGGGCCATAAGATTAATGCAGCTCTTTATTGGGATGCAAAGAAGGAGACTATCAAACGTTCCTGTCCTTCTTACGAAACTGTTCTGAAGGACTTGGAAAACCTGGAGAATAAAATATCAAACATCCTGCAGTATGCAAGAAATAATCAAATTGATCCCACTTGTGAATATGTGATAGACAGGCTGCAGACTTTTAAAGAGATTTTGGTTGATAACAACAAACAAACGGAGTTTTTTACATTACTTGATAAGTTTATAGAAGAAAGAGAATTAAATGGCAATGTTTCACAACATGCTATTCGGGATTACAGGTCTTTGCGCAAGCACTTAGTCAATTTTGAGAAGCATTGGAAGCGCCCGGTAACCTTTGCCAGCCTTAACATTACCTTTTATGAAAAATTCATTCACTATCTTACTTTCATTGCAGTAAAACCAAACGGCGAAAAAGGACTTAAGCTTAACAGTATCAGTAAACAGATAAAAAATCTCAAGGTTTTCTATAATGACAGGAAGCTTAAAGACAAGTTGCCCTTAATAGACCTGAGTTTATTTAAGCGAAAGAATGAAACAGTAGACCATGTTTACCTGACTGAAAATGAGATACAGCATATCTGGAAGCTGGACTTGCAAAGCTTTCCTGAACTGAGTGCTGCACGTGATCTTTTAGTCTTTGGTTGCTACACCGGTTTGAGATATTCTGATATTCATTCACTGCAGCCCTATCATTTCAAAAAGGTTCTTGTTGGCAATGACATACAAACTGCTATTCAGAAAAATCAAAAGAAAGTGCATGAAAAAGTGAACATAGCTCTTATTCACCTGGCTAAAACTGTTGCGGAGAAGTATGAATATGATCTTCCAAAAATGCACATGAATGATTTCAATGAAAAGATAAAGAAGATAGGGGAATTGGCAGGGCTGGATGAATGGACTCCATTGTCACATAAATTCGGAAAAGAGATAAAAGAAAAGGTGTATAAAAAATATGAATTGATATCTTCCCATGTATGCCGGAGGTCTTTTGCAACCAACATGTATCTAAGAGGCGTTGATCCTGAAATTATAATGACCAATACCGGCCATAGTTCCTTAAAAACTTTATTCAGTTATATTAAAGTAACAAAGCGGGAAAAGGCTTTTAAACTTTATGATTACTTTTCTGCAGGAAACCAAAAGTCAGTTTAATAAATTTTTAAATGGTCCAAATAAATAATAAAGACCTAAGTTAATTTCTTTTTTTTCACCGGCACCCCTTATCTTCTTCAACTCTTTTAAATACGTTATAAACTCATTGGACCAAATAACCTAATTAAGCGTCGTTATCTTGCTAAAGTTTTCTAATCTGATATTTTTAGTGATATTTTTTGTTATACAACCTGTTTTATCTGCTTCATATTATTTAAAAATGTTCATTTCTTCATTATAAACAGGACTTTGTATGTTTAAAAAATTTAAAACACTGTGAAACACATTGTTTTGAGACACTGTTTTAATAGGCTTGAGTTGTTTTGAACCATCAGATACCCAAACAATAAACGGAATATCAAATTGTTCTTTAGGAGCCATACTTAAAGGTAATCCATGCATATATAGATTTTTTTCTCCTAAAGATTCTCCATGGTCGGAAACAAAAATCATGGCACTGCTATACTCTTTTAATTGTTTTAAATCATCAATTACCTTAGATAAGATGTAATCAGTATAAACGATAGTATTGTCATAAGCATTGATCAGCTCTGTTTTAGAACACTTTCCTAATTCAACGCTATTGCAAACAGGTTTAAAAGTCTCAAATTGAGCTGGGTATTTCTTACTATACGTAGGTCCATGACTTGTACTTGTGTGCAATACTATTAAAATTTTATTTTTTGTACTGGCTAATATTTGTTCTTTTAGTCCAGTCAAAAGAATTTCATCGTAATTACATCCTTCGCCTTTACAATTTAGTTTTAAAGAATCCGTGGTTTGATAGTTTTTGATGTGGACTGGAGGTTCTCCCCAGTTTGTGGTTCTCCAAATAACCTCTACATTATTTCTATTCAGGTAATTTGGTAAAATTTCATATAAATCATTAGTATTGGTAGGTTCTAAAATACATTTTACACCTGCGGTAGTGTACGTAGCACATGATGTAGCATCAAAATGAAATAAATTAGGTATTTTGGAAAGCAATGGATTTGTATTTTTATTGTATCCATACAAAGAAAAATTTTCGCTTCTTGCAGATTCTCCTATCACTAAGACTACAACCGATTTCTTGTTATCTTTTATCGTAGCATCTGGTAATAAAATTTCTTTTTCATTTTCCTGGTGCTTGTGAATATAAAAAAGAGAAATGTTTACGGTATAAGACCAGGGCATCGCAAGCCCGCCTAATGTTTTTGAATTTTTATCGATCCACAACCAATTGCTCGCATTCGCATATACTAAGGTTAGAATAAATAAAAGGGCAAGCGAAGAGCTGATTAAAAATCTCTTCAATGTTACATTTATAATTTTGACTTTAGTGATATAAATGCTGGGAATAACACCCAATAGAATTATGTACAAAATCAGTTTAATGGAAAAAAAACTGCTGGCCTCCTGGTACTTAGTGTTCAGTACATTACCGATCATACTCTCGTCTATTATAACACTATAAGTATTAATGAAGTAAACCGCAATTGCGTTGATAATAAAGAATAAGACCAATAAAAATTTTCCAACTTTTCGCGACAGAAAAAAAACAAGGTAAAAAACAAATGCATTTACAACCAGCATTAAAATAATTAAAGTGATAATAAGAAAAATGCCGTTCAAACTTTTATAATCAAGGTTCTTAAAGACAAACGCGTAAAAAGGAAAGTGAAAGAGTAAGAAATTAAGCAAACTCATTAATAAAACAAAACGAGTTAATTTCAAATTATTTTTTAACATACATCTTGATAATTTTATATAATGAAGCAACTAAACTGGCTAGTGTGAAATAAAATATTATCAAATTTTCATTAATTATTTTGTTTATGATTGCGATGCAGCAAACCAGGAACAATAACATAAAAATTGGATAGTACTTTTTATTGTTGATCCAACTCCAGATTTTATATTTTTGGCTGATAAAAATACCTGCCAGTCCCGATATATATCCGACAACACTACCTGTAATAACATCAAGCGGATAATGTGCTCCTATACCTACCCTTGTGAACACAAGAATCAATCCTGTAATAATCAGGAAAAAAACCCACAGGATCTTACATTTCAACTTTTGGGGCATAAATGCAAACAACAGAACTGTAAGTGTTGTAAAAACCGTGATGGAGTGTCCGGAGGGTAAACTGTTGTTTCCAGACAATGCGTTTCCGATGATAACAAAACTATTATTATCAAATACCGCAGCAGGTCTTGGTACTGCAAATATAACTTTCAGTAAATCAGAAAATATAGCCGAAACAAGCGAAGCTGATATTAAAGCCTCCCATAGTTTAGGAGCATACACAATAAAAATAGATAGGAATGATAAAAAAATCAGCGCATCTCCAAACTGCGTGAGGTTATATTCTGTATTTGGGAATTGTGATAATTTTGAATTAAGAAAAAAGAAACAATTCTTTTGAATTTGTATGTATTTATGAACAGATAAAGAGTCCTGAATATACAGGTATAAAACAATTGAAATTAAAAAACATAGGGGTAAAACAAATAAAGATGGATTGAGTTTGGAATAATTAGTAACGGCCTTTGTATTTATTATGTTTTCTTGTTTGCACATCTACTTTGATAAATTTCTTCAACCTGTACTGATATTTTTACATTTTAATTAGCTTCCTGAACAATTGGGCAAGTTAAAACGTGGCACAACGACAGTTTGTGAAAAAACGGTTGTTAGAGCCAAATATACACATTGTGATAACAGGTTATAGCAGTATGATTATTGAGGGGAATAAGCACGCAATTTATACAGGAACCGACCTCAATCAAACTTACTTTGTCACCCTTCATGAGCAGATAAGTGCAGATAAGGCTCGTGGATGCTTTTATTGATGAGGTGGATCTGCAAAAAATTAGCATTTGCCAACACGTTACATAAGGGTGAAGGTCATCCGCGCTATGCACCAAAGTGCTTTTAAAGCTGTATTTGTACGGCTACCTCAATAAGATACGAAGCAGTCGTAAACTCGAAAAAAAGTGTAGCCCCAATATAATCCTTCGGTCTTCAACCTAACTATCATACCATTGCCAACTTTGGCATCTCAGTGCAGGCAAAGCCTTTGCAGGCAATGTTTAAACTGTATGTGCACTTCCGTGGCGATGCAGGCCTCTCGGGGAAAACAACTATTGGTATAGACGGCAGCTAGCTTAAAGCAGTCAATAGCCGCAAGAATAATTTATCCGTATTGCGCTGCAGATCTTTTTGCAGGTTAGCTTTGTGCACACAGTTTTCAAAATTTGATTTCAACTAATAAATTTTAAGATAAATCTGTCTGTCATAAAGCCAGAGGTTAAATATATTCGGGTTAATAATTATCCTACCGGTAGGATAATTTCACTTAAAAGACAGCTAAAAGGTAAGCGCGAGTATCTTATTTTCAGTATGCTACCCAAGTTCTTACTAAATATGTTTTTAATAATTTTAACATCTTCCATCACCTTCTTTCTCTTTCACTTCTTTCAATGTCTTTGGATTTGGCAGTACTGTGAATGCGAAGCATGAGGGAGCCAGCCGTTTTGGTATAACCAAAACATAGCTGGCACCATTAAAACTACCAATGTATTTCAGACCTCCAACCTGGTTTAAGTTTTGACTTTCGTAAAGCAAGTATTCACTTAAGCTCTTTTGGTTTTCGTATAAATGACTTGGGAGAAGCTATTTTTATTTCCACTCCCCACCTTTTAGATGTTCTTCATCACGGCTTCTTTCCCGTTTAAATACAGGTAAACTTTTCAATTTGTTTTCATCATTTGCCGACTCTTTTTAAAAAAAAGAGAATATAGTACCAAAATTTGTCAGTTAAGATGTTTGGATGAAGTGTTTGGTAAGAAAGAAACATAGTAAACTTTCCTGAAATTGCAACATTTCTGCGTTAGCTATCACTTTCATTTTAAGTCAAGTGTCTGTCTGTTTATGAAAAGGCTATTGAACAGAAAGTGTATTCTGATGAAAAGAAAATATTTTGAAAGTCGGTTGACTAATTTAGGTGTTGAAAGTTTATTGTCCCGTATTCCAAAAATCAATAACCATATGTTATTGATTTTAAAGACCAAAATCGAAGATGAATTAAAAAATCTAAAAACTTTTGATCGCGATGTAGAACATTAACGGCTTTTCATTTCTGCTCTCATATCCCCTATTGTCAGACAATAAAACGCTCTACTGTCAAATTTTCCGGCGATAATACTTCTTTTTTTTCAACAGCCTCTTTGTAAATCTTCTTTAATTATAGGTTTAGGGCAACCAAAAGAACGGAGGAAAACTATGAAAAGCTGCATCCGCTTCTACCAAAGATGGTTAGCATTAACAGGAATCAAAGCAGTCGTTTTAAAAAAATACTGTAAGCAATTGTAATGAATGTATTAGGCGAGCATTTAAAAAGGATCAAAGCAGTAACTATACGAAATTAGAAACACCGATGCAGCAGACAGTTCTATAGTTATTAGGGCGAGCGGTGTTCTTGTCGAACAAAAATCAGTTCGACCGAACTTGCTCGCCTTTTGCTCCCGTTGGTCGCATAAAAGGAAGACTTAAAAAGAGATTGTAAACAGTTAAACAAACGTGAGATGGAAGCAGTGAAAAAGAAAACAAAACAGGCTGAAAGACCAGCCAAAATCATCAAAAAAGAAATCAGGGCAGCAGTAAGGTTCAGCAAAAAAGAACACTTTGTTATCCGGCACAAGGCTGCAAAAGCAGGAATGAAAGTATCAGCTTACGTACGGCAAATAGCTATTAACGGAGCGGTAACTACCAGGTTAAGTGAGGAAGAAGGGCATTTTGTCAGGCAACTTATCGGGATGTCTAATAACATCAACCAGCTTCCAAAGAACAGTCACAGCGAGAGAATGCTTAATACAATGCTCTACTTTGGAACATGCAGAAACCAGTTTGAGTACTCTTAAAAAAACTTAGTCATGGTTAGCAAAGTATTTTCGGCCACTCTTTCTACAATGCCTGCCGCTACCATGTAAACAAACCCAGAGCAGAAGTATTGGAATGAATATAAGTGCGTAAGCAACTTCTCATGCTGCCGCATTCGAAGCTATGCGAGTGAAATAAAAAATACAAAAATAGCTTTAGTGATCAGGCTTCAATTTGACATTTTTGTTCTTTATGTGTAATGTAGTTCTTTCTTAAGATTACCCATCATTAAATTATACCTACTCTAAAACCTCCGACTTGCTTGTATCAATGCTAAGACTTTTATAACTTGATAAAAAAAGAAGATAAAATAAATAAAAAATTATTAGCTCGATTTTAAATAGAAAAAGAATGAATAAAAAGAAGTAAAATCAAGCGAAATGCAACACAAATGCAATACTAGAAATAGAAAACCCGCTACCAGAGCGGGTTTCAAACTTATAATTGCGGACCGGACGGGAAATCTTACCGGTTTTCAAACTTTACACACTCTTACTCTTCTTTACTTCACTCCTTGAATATTAGCATTTTACGCGTTGTTTTTTATTTCTATGGCTCTGAACTTTACATGTCCTGACCTAACTGAAATAGAGTAAAACGGGTATTATGATATTAGCAATCAAACCAATTTGTAAAAAAGAATGGGTTCGTCGTGATGGAACAAGTGTGATTTTCTTGCAGTATTGCCGCAACTCTGATGAAAGAGTTTTAGTAGATACAGGACTGGCAATTCCCCCTGAGTATTGGAACAGAAAAAACAATCGTATAAGTCCTGCTCTTCCTCAAGAATTTGGAGAAGCTAAAGACCTTGAAAATCACCTTTCGCAAAAGATGCGAAGAGCGGAAGATTTAGTGAAATATGCCATTACGCAAAGTAATATTGCTCCCACTAAGTTTTTAAAAGAAAAGTTCAGTACTGGTTTTGATCCTGTAAAGTCAACCGCTATTTTAAAGAAGCAGGATAGCATGGATGTGTTTTACCACATAGATGAATTTTTGAAATCGAAAGAAGGTAAAGTCAAACAGTGTACCTTAAATGTTATTGGTGCAATGAAGAAGCATTTATTAAGTTTTCAGAACTACCGGAAGAAACCAATTACTTTCGAATCCTTTGATGTTACCTTCTACGAACAATTTGTAGATTACCTTATTTATCACATCCCTCATTTGCGAAGAACAGAAGTGATTAAAGGACTTAAAATAAACAGCATCGGTAAGACCGTTAAGCATTTAAAATCGTTTTTAAAAGACCGGATGAAAAAAAAGATAATTCCAATTATTGATTTAAGTGATTATAAAGTTTTGGAGGAAGATGTTGATTCGGTCTATTTAAGTTGGGAAGAAATCTCAATGATTTACCATTTGGATTTGTCAAAAAAGCAGTATTTGGAAAAGTACAGGGATTTATTGGTATTAGGATGTTTAACAGGATTTAGGTTTAGCGATTATTCAGATATTAAGCCTAATGAAGTAAGAAACGGAATGCTGCATGTTGCCCAGCAAAAAACACTCGCTACAGTGGTAGTGCCATTACGAAGTGACGCAAAAGTTATTCTGATAGATAAGTATAAAATGCAAATGCCACAAGTAAGCAACCCTAACTTTAATGAATATATAAAGGAAGTATGCAAGTTAGCGGGTATTACTGGAGAGGTGAAAATAACCCATAAGCGAGGTAATAAGGCGATTGAAGAAGTTCGGCCTAAATATGCCTGGATTACTTCTCATACCTGCCGCAGATCATTTTGTACCAATGAATATTTAGCAAGTACTCCTACAGATTTAATTATGACAATTAGTGGTCACAAAACAGAAAAAGCATTTCGCAAATATATTAAGGCAGATAAGGTGCAAAAAGCAAATATGATAAAAAAATTATGGGACAATAGACCAGGATTATAGTAAACCCCCTTTTCTAATAGGAAAACTATTTTATTCGTAATTAATATTAGCAGCATGAATCTTGATCGATATGATTCTTTCTCTTGACTTCGAATTTGAAAGGGAAGGCCAGAATGGCAAGATCAGAAAAGTTGTAGAAATGAGTCGATAATATATTCCAGTTCTGCACACACATACTTAAACATTCTGCCAATATCAAGAAACATCCATAGCAGAAGTGATGACAATTTGTGAAGTCGTTTGCAAAAACCACTCTTGCCTATCATTGCCGCCATCATATAATGGCTACGCATGTAACTCATAGCCATGATGCTGGTTTCCCTTGAAATAAAAAGCTGATACCACAACTGTGGTAATTACTTCATTATCACTGATCTTTCTTTGCCTGTGTTCTGGATGATTAATCCCTTTCAAAATATTATCTATCAAACAATAGACTCCAATAACTTTGTCTTGAAGCATTTGAGCAGGTTTTTTGTTTTTCGCAACTCAAAATTATCAAATCTTAAATGCTTCTTATTTTAGGAAACTTGGGTTATTTACTAAAAAAATAAATTAAGGCTGATTTGTCTATTTGCAAGATAACTGATGGCTCTACAGCTTCAATATAAAGCCGGCTTGGCTTTTCGGAATGAAAACTACCGATGTTCATTATCCATTCGTTTTCGGGGGCAAATTGAATATTGTGTTCTGTCCCGCTTTTGTCAACGACATACATTTTAAAAAGTCCCGAAGCAACAAAGGTGTAGTGCCGGCAAACATCATCTTCTTGAAGGACAAACTGTTTCCGTTTAATGTTTTTTTCAATTACAGATTACTTAATTCTTCCTTTTCCTTGCTGTTCAGAGGAATATAATTGTCAAAATATGATATGAGTTTGTCTATGCTCACTATGTCTTTTTACAATGCAAGTTTTGGCTTTTCGTTTACTTCCATTAAAGCGTCTGCAAGTTCGCCGGTAATCTCAGTTAGCATCCGCATTTTATCCTCACCAATTATTTTTGTATATTGTTTATTAAGATCTTGTATATAGGAACTGAAATACTTTAAAAACTCAACACCATATACAGACAGTGAGATCATTTTTACACGTAAATCATTGGGATCCTGCTGTACAATAAGAACGCCCCTTTTTTCCATAAGATTAACCATCTGGCTCATGGCCTGTTTTGTTACACCGGCCCTTCTGGCCAGTTCACTACCGCTCATGCTTTCCCAGCCCGCTACCAGGTTTATTAATTTAAGCTGATCCGCGGTAATATCCGACCAGCCATCTGCCGTCCATTTCTTTTTCGTCCAGTCATACTGATGCCAGTAAATAACATATAAATGAACACCGAGGCTATTTCTGCGTTCCTGTGTAATTGAGTCTATAACTGCTTTCCTTTTTTTATCGAGCATTATTAGCGAAAGTTATTTTAATTTCTTTCATACAAATATATGGGTTTTAAAAATAACAGTCAATATGCTTGACTATATAGTCAACATCCTTTACCTTTATCTCTTCAAGCTAAATAATCAAAGAATCTGCTTACGAAAACACTAACCTAAACTTATATTAATCAAATTATGAAAAATTTCATAACAGTTTTTTTGCTTTTTTCAATCACTATTGCTTCCAGTGCCCAGGGTAATGATTCTTTACTGGTAATGCCCTGGCCAAAATCCATAAAATCAGGAGGTGCCAGCTTCATTTTTACCAATCGTTTTACCATTGGCATTAATGGCCCTGAAAGCGAAAAGATACTGGACGCTGCAAACCAGTTTTACCAGCACGCGGCCAAACGCACTCATCTGTATTTTCCACAAGAATACGTGACTGCGGCAGATAATCAAAAAGATGCGCAGCTTATTATCAGATTTGATAAGCGTATTGAGCCGAAGATGGGGATGGATGAAAGCTATAAAGTAAGTGTATCCGCAGACAACGTTATAATAGACGCAGCTACGGATATAGGTGCAATAAGAGGACTTGAAACGCTTTATCAAATGATAGTTCCCAACGACAAGGGATACTATTGCCCCGCTGTGGAGATTTCCGACTCGCCCCGTTTTAAATGGCGCGGATTGTTGGTCGATGTTGCCCGCCATTTTATACCTATGGACGTTTTATTGAGGAATATTGATGCTATGGCAGCCGTCAAAATGAATGTGCTTCACCTCCATTTAAGCGATGATGAAGGCTTTCGGGTTGAATCAAAGGTGTACCCTAAATTACAGCAGAAGGGTTCAAACGGGATGTACTATACACAGGCACAAATTATCGCAATGGTTCAGTACGCACATAACCGGGGCATTATTGTGATCCCCGAATTTGATCTGCCTGGCCATTGTACCAGCTTTCTTGCAGCTTATCCGTTTTTGGCCAGTTATCCCTCAGACTACAAGCCTGCGAAGCGTTACAATATTGACACCATAAAAAATATGAATCCATCGAAAATAATGAAGATTATTACGGAGGGTGCAACTCCAACAATTAACCCAGCCAGAGAAACCACTTATATCTTTTTTGAACAGTTTTTTAAGGAGATGACTTCCCTCTTCCCTGATGCTTACCTGCACATTGGCGCTGATGAGAACAACGGCGCTGCCTGGAAGCAAAACCCGGAAATAGTAGCTTTTATGAAAACAAAAAAGCTTAAAAATACGGATGAACTTCAGGCTTACTTTGTTAAAAGGATGTACATTATGGTAAAAAAATACAATAAACAATTGATTGGCTGGGAAGAAGCCTTCAGTCCTGAACTGCCGCAGGACATAATTGTACAAAAGTGGAAACAAACAGCACCTGGTGACAAGCTTATAAGTAATATTATTCAGCATAATAACCAGGTCGTGGTGTCAAGCGGCTTTTACCTTGATATGTATTTTCCTGCTTATATACATTACCTTGCCGATCCGGTACCTGCAAATATCAGTGCTTCGGATGCAGAAAAGGGTATATTAGGTGCAGAGGTTGCCATGTGGGCAGAATTGGTAAATGCGGAAAACGAAGAAATCCGGGTATGGCCACGGGCAGCTGCCATCGCAGAAAGGTTATGGTCGCCGGTCAATAAAAAAGATGTTGATGATATGTATCGCAGGTTATGGGCAATCGACTTTGAACTTAATGACAGGGGGCTTGATGAACAAAGCAATTATAATCGCTTAATTTCCCGATGGGTAGATGGCGGTGATATTACCGCTGTAAAAACACTGACTGATCTTTGTGTGCCGGTGAAAGGTTACAAACGTTTGGTAGGTGCTATGTTTGCGCCTAATCCTGTAAAAAAGAATTTAGCCTCCCCTATGTTTAACATTGCCGATGTTGCCCATTGCGATTCAAAACCACGTCTCGCTTTTAGAAAAATTGTAGCAGCATATCTTAAAAGCGGTGATGAGTTAAGCAAGCAGCAGATTAAAAATCAGCTTCAACTTTGGATGAACAATCGTATTGGTTTTAACGCCGGAAGTGCGAAGTCAGCCTATTTAAAATCAATTATGAAATTATCGGATAACTTGTCTGCAGCCGCAGAAATTGGTTTAGCTGCCTTAAACAATACCGGAAACCGTGAGGAGCAGTTAAAAACGCTTAAGCAAATGGAAGCTCCGATTGATGAAGTTACCTTATCTATCTTGCCAGAGATTGAAGCTTTGGTGTCCGGTAAACTTACTGACGAACCATCGTCTTATCCAATGATGTAAAAATATAAGTCACTTAGTTAATGGAATTACGCAAAGCAACATTATATGTAACTTGCCAAGTGGTACTTCCAAATTAAACCGAATTATTATGTGGACAAAAAATAATATACCTCAACAAACAGGTAAGACGGTAATAATAACCGGCGCCAATACGGGCATTGGTTTTGAAACTGCACTTGCGTTATATGAAGCAGGTGCACATGTTGTGCTTGCCTGTAGAAATCTCAAAAAGGCAGAAGATACACTTGTTAAATTACAGACACCGGATGGTAAAGGCACACTCGAAACAGGTATTCTGAATTTGTCAGATTTAAGCTCTGTAAAAAGCTTCGCAGAGACTTTTCTACAAAACAACAAGCAGTTACATGTATTGATTAATAACGCAGGGGTGGCAATGCCTCCTGCATCCAAAACAACCGAAGGCTATGAATTACAATTTGGTGTTAACTTTTTAGGACATTTTGCACTTACCGGTCGTTTATATCCTTTGCTTAAAGCAACACAAAATTCACGAATAGTTACACTAAGTATCTGTTAAGAAATAAGTAGTACATTTGACTAAACTACTTGTTATGTTTAGCGATGAAGAATTACACAATAAATTTAAATCAATTTTGCCTCATTTAAATGAACAGGCCACCCGTTTATATCTT